>VFSW01000621.1_pt1 | contig 52272 bp, 36 predicted proteins | sample 5358111 | NCBI WGS metagenome assembly VFSW01 (sample SAMN11554181, study PRJNA540505) | mine drainage metagenome | isolation source: sediment from site ElyBrook_90M | place: USA: Ely Copper Mine, Vershire, VT | collected 2017 | reverse complement strand
AAATCTGCTTTAGCAAAGATCAGGCGTTCTGCTTCATCGGCCCCCCATTGCTGGTAGAGGTGTGAGTACGTGGCTAATGCTTGCAGCGAAATATACATTACCAGAGCGGAAAAACGGTCCATGGTAGCATCATAAGGTCGCTTATGTGGATATTGGAAAGCGGGGTGTTGAAACGAGGGATGTCCATATTCTGTTTGCTGGCTGGTTTGGAGCGTGGGTAGCCAGGTGTTGTCATAGTCAATTAGTTTGAGGGTCAGCGTATCATTGTGTTCTTTAACAAAGATATTGGTCAGATCAAGATCGCCATGCGCAAATTGCGCATCTTCCATCTCATTAATCATGCGTAACCATGCTGTACAGAGTTGTTTCATGATGTGAGCTTCTTCATGACGGTGAGCGATAAACGTTCCCAATGGGAGAGCTTTGAGGAAGGGTATCTTGACAAAAGGCAGCGTTTGCGTGTCAACGATCTCGTTGCAAGTATAATCGATATAATCGACTTCAATCCCTTCTTCGATATAATAGACAGGGAGCAAGGCAGAAACTTGTGCGAGATGGCTCTGGCTAAAAAGGCTAATCTCCTGGTAACGCTTGCGAATGTCAAGTGGTGGACGGCGACCTGTAGAGCGGTTAGAGCAAAAACAACGGATCATCCAATCGCCTACGCGATACATGTTGGAGTAGAGGTTTGCTCCACCATAGCGGCGAATACCCAGGTGATCTTCAGAGAGTTGTCCATTGCGAATATCAGGGTCCGTGACCGTTTCGGCTCGATTCAGTATTGCTTGATCGTAATCTTCAGGTGTGGGCCAGATAAAAGGAAGTGATGCCATTGTTGCTGTCACCTACAACTCTCTATACGTTTTTTTGTTGTGTGTGTTTATGACGTATGGGCCTAGAGTGAAATGACTAGTGCTGTCACATCGTCATCTTCCATACGTCCACTTTTGCGTTCTGCTTTCATCAAATCGCAAAAACGCTGTTGATCCATATTGTAGAGCAACGGAATCCAGTCGTGCTGGCCGTGCAGGAGTTGCGCGATGAGCCATTTTGCTAGTGCGTCGGACGTAAGTAGGATGAAGTCACCCGTCTCGCCCTTGAATGTGCCATGCCAGGGAAGGTCTTGCAGGCGTTGCCAGGTGCGTGTGATGCGCTCTTTGGTACTGGGCAAGGTCTGTGGCGTACTGCCAAACTCTTCTGGTTGTGTATGTGGAAAGGCTCTGTACTGCCATGCTTGTTGGTTTGTCGAGGGGGGATGCAGCAAGAAAAAGTTACTATCACCGATGGCGACCACTTCAATCTGCGTATGTTCTCCCTGCTCAGTTTTACTTGTGAACAGTGTGCAACCAACGAGCGTACTTTGCGCACCTTTATAGAGTTGTTCGCTCCAATCGCGCACCATCTTGCGGTTGGCATCAGGAATCCATTTAGTGGAAACCCATTCATGCCATGTATCACTACAAGCTTGTAGCCATGTGGCGAATTCGGTCTCGCTTTGTAGTTGACCGCGATGGTTTACAAAATGATGAGCGAGAATTTGCGCCCAGCGTGCCGGCAGGAAACTCTGAGACACGCCATCAGTAACGGCGTAACGGGATTGTCGATCATTGAAGTCGAAACTGTCTTCACAGCGTTCTGTTGGCTCATCACCTTTGGGAAGCAAGTAACAAAAGAAGCGTCCCGTTGGGCTGCTATATTTATAACCTGGTTCTGTGATGGGCGGCGTGAGTACAACGCGCTCACTTGTAGAAGCTGTCGCAGTTATTATTGGCATGTCCGTTTTATACGCGGGTTCGGCTGAAGGCGGTCTTAGCACAAGACGTTCTGCCGATAACGATGGTGCGGAAGTTACTGGGGAAGATGGAGCTGACGGCGTTTCATCGTCTTTATTGGTGGCATTGGGTTGCCCAACCGTTCTTGGCGGGGTAAGAATAAGCTTGTGATCGGCGGTTTTCCCCTGCTTCGGAGTCACAGGCGACTGTGATGTATCGCTAGATGAGGTAGGTCGGCGATCGAGCCATAAAAACAGTGGTACTAGACAGCCGGCACTGATGAACAGTGAGATCATCACGGTAGATTGGTCGCCATGGTAGAACATAATAATCAAAAACTCAAAGATCAGTGTTAGGGCTATGAGGGATATCCCCGTTGGATTTGTCCATTTGGATAACGTGGCAACAGAAATTTTTGGATGCATGGCTATGCTCCTGTCACTGCCTGCCCGAAGGTTCCCCAGCGAAGAAACTTGATGAGGATATCGGCGTCGGCATTATAAACGAAGCAACGTGCGTCAGGGGAAATGGAGCGATGGCTCAATTCGCTTGCTCCCTGGCGTAGCGATTCGGGGATGAGACTGCTCATTTCAAACATTTTGCGGGCGAGGCCATGTGCGTCGAGATGCTCAACTTCGCTGATCTGGCTGGGGAAAATGCAGGGGCGGCCCATCTCTTTGGTGAAGTGGCAGTTGAAGATGAGCGTATCGCCCTGCGTGGTTCCTTCCAGACGAAGCTGCTGAGTGGCTTCTAATGGGTCAGCTCCGCCGTTGTCCTGGGCATCGGTGATGTTGATGACGATGGGTGGAAAACACTCGTTACGTAGAGCTTGAAAGATGGGTGGGTTGCTTACGCTCAATTCTGGTGGTGAAGAGAGCCATCCCTGGACAATGCGCGTGGCATTCTGGAATGCGAGTGCCATCTGCGTGTTGCCCTGGGTAGTCGGCTGAATCCAGATGGGGCGTTTTTCTATCCACCGTCGCTCCTTTCCTGTGCGACTGCGTACCACCCGTTGTACCTGTACTGTGGCAAGTGGATGATCTGCTAGCGTAGGAATATCAATTGGTTGATCAGTCTGGCCTAGCAGGGGATAGACGGTATCATTATAACCAAGAACACTCAGATAGGCATATTTTTTGCGCACACTGGGATCGAATTCGTCAAAGCCCGCTTTGTTAATCATTTCCAGGATGATCGTGTTAATCGCGGCGGTGGCGACCTCAGCTTTTGACTGTTTTAGGCTGGGTATCAATTCAAACATTGAGCCGGATTGATCGAGCAAGATCACAAACAAGCCCGGATATTGTCGTGTCAGCCGCCGTGTATACAGAGTATTGGGAAGGGTGTTCATTACAATCATCCTCGCGATCTGTCTCTGAGATGTGCGTTACATTTGGCTGGATTCGCAAACATAAAATGAGTATCTGAATCTAGTATATACTTTTTTTACGAATTTTTGTAGAGACAATTTACTACTCACGCAAAATTTATTGCTATTAGTCAGACTACTGCGATGTTGCCTATGAAACAAGCGATATCATGGCAAGAGAACCGCACATGGCATTGCTTATTTTCTATAATAAAGTACGTTCTCTATGTCACAAAGTTGAAGTAAAAAAACGCAACCATTCCATTGTAATATAACTGAAAAAATGTTGCAAGACAGAAAATCAGATAGATATGAAAAATTCCTACAGGATATCTTGCGCCGTGTGTTAAAAATGTCTATACTAAAGAAATTGATGAGCCGCGTTGTATATGATAAATGCTGAAGAGTGTATGTATGCCAGAAAACGATCACAATACAATAGCATCGCCGCCTCGCTGGCTGTTGCGCGTAAGTAAATCTATCTATACGTGGTACAAGCCTCGGCGAGACCTCATCTTTAATATTGTGGTAGTAACAGGTATTATCGGTGTGGTTGTCGGTCTTATCTCTGGTATTTTGTTATTGCCAATCAATGCCTCGCTTGGAGATACCAAACTGGCCCAATTGCTGCATTTTCTTCTCGGTACGCCGCTTTTCCTGGTTTCAGAAAGCAGTCTTTTCATCATTTTTACGCTCTGTGGTGTCATTATCCGTTTGGGTAGTTTTGGCCAAGATTATTTGGACGTGCTGGCAAAACCACAACCCCTATTACCGCCCCCAACCACGCAACTGCTCCCACCTCTGAATGGTATGCAAGATGATATTGGTGTGCAATACCTTTTGTCGCTCAAAGACCAGTTGCTTCCTGATCTGCTCTTCAAGAAACTTCCTGCTTCGCTGGTGCCAACGCTCTTACTCAATCAGCGTAAGCCTGATCTAAGCGATCTTTTTATCATGCCAGACTTTTTCCAGTTCCCGCCCGATATTGGCACTACTATTCAAGAGCTGGCAAGCGAAAGTGGGACCCGTGAACTGGAAGGTCTCCCACAGATGCGTGCCTATGAAGCCTTTGTGCAGAATGCACCACGCATATCCTTAGATTATATCTGGCAGCAGATGACAAAAGATCATCCCGTTGCTGTGATTCAAGGCTTCTCACACGTGGGGAAAAGCACTCTACTTGCTCGTCTGGTTTTACATATGACGCTGCGTGGTCTGGGCCAGCGCGATGAAAAAATGCCAGTAACGCTTAATCCTGTCCTTACACCACTTTATCTCTCTTTGAGTGATTATGCTGAGAAGCTAGATGGTTCCCCAACCCTTTCATTGCGTGACTATCTATCACAAACATTGTCTGAAGCATATAAGCCCGAAATTGTACCCTGGTTTGAGAGCCGTCTACAAAATGGTGCCTGTCTCTTGTTGTTCGATAACTATGATGAAATTCGTGATGAGGGAAAACAGCGCAATGTGCGCGACCGCTTATTACCTTTTATCAATGCGCTCAGGTCACAAGCGCAAAATGCAGAAGCGTATAGCCGTTTTGTGATCGTTACCCGCACGCTTCCAGTGAGTTCTACAGAACAGCGTATTAACAATGCTCCTTACTATTGCATCAGTGAGTGGACACTCGAACAGAGCGAACAGTTTGTCTTACAGTGCCATGGCCTGTATCGTAATGAGGCCGTTGTAAAAATTCGTCGGCTCAATGAAGCCCTGCGTGGACAGTATTATCTGCCCGAAGAGGCACAAGATGTCCTTGCTCTGGCGCGTAATCCTCTTTTACTGACCATGCTGGTTGCGTTACTCAAACAAGGCAAACTACCATCGCAACGTCTTGAGATGTACGAGCTTTTGATGCATCTTTTGTTAGAACGAGAGATGCAAGAAAATCGCAATGAGGGACAAATTGTCAAACGACTTGGCCCACTGGCGTTGGCATTGCAAGAAATGGAACGCGGTCTCACGTATCCCAGTCTGGCACGCAACTATGTTGTCGAGCGTGTCCGACAGAGCTTTGCGGCTGAAGTATCAGGAGCAGAGGCAAGAAAGCTCGCCGGTGATTTTGTGACCACGTGCAATATGGGATGTCTTTTTTCCGCACGTTTGGGAGGCTATCTGGGTTTCTGCCATCCCGCCTTCCAGACGTATGTTGCTGCCCGCTTTTTGTTTGAAAACAAGGTTGCCTCTCTGCTACAAGCACAACCTGAGAATCTTGTCAGAGAGGTGCTGGGCAAACAAGATGCGCACTATCGCGATACACTACAACTTGCGTTTGCGCTGGCTTGTAGAGGGAATGATGGGCACGTGCGTGCTGCCCTTGAGCAACTGTTGCCCCCGCGTGATGATGGATATACAGCGGCAGGTTGGCAGCGACTCTTTTTTGTTGCAGCCTGTCTGATTGAGGCTCAGCCTTCATATCAACCTGATCTTGGCGAGCGTGTTGCCAATGAAATCCTCTATGCTTACAGTATAGCTCAGCAAGAGCGCAATACAGAGATGTGTGAACGGGTCGAGGATATGCTCTTGCGCTGGTTACATAATGTGCCGGAACAAGGTGCTTATGAAGATATTCCGGTTCTTTTCTTGTTGCGTAGAAGCATTATGGGCGAGTTTACTCCTTTCTATCAGCAGATGACACTGCTATTGCTTGTGATGATCGCGCGGCAGATGCTCTCATTTTCGCCGTTAATTTTTGATTGTTTGATACCTCCTTTGTTAACGCTAGCTGATTTACCGCCAGTTGGCAAATATGCACCTCTTCCCAAAGCTGCTTTGCAAGGGCCTGTCAATCTGATGATTGTCGATCTTGCCGTCACGGTGCTGTCGTTCATGGGCATACGGGGGCCTGCCGGTCATCTGTATCTGCATATGGTGCGTGATGAATTCCCCTCTTTCCTGCTCAAACAATCGCTGGCAAGTAGTGTTGCAGGTGATAAAAGGCGTATAGGCATTCTTTTTTTGCCTGTTGCTATTCCACAACGTGAAACCCATTATAAAGCCTATGATGAGCTGATCAAAGATTGGATTGATCTCTGTACTAATTCGGGCATTGCTCTGCCCGGTACTTCAGATGAAGAGCGTGGGCGCACTATCTATCGGGGTTTGTTGGAGAAAGCGGAAGAGGTGCGTTACCCCAGTAGTGTACGGGAGATCATGCAGGATGGGGAAGCTTTACAGCAAACCACATGGGAGCGTACCTGGCAAGTCTTTTTGCTCAAAAGATTAGAGCATGGACCACTTGCTCTCTATCAAGAAGCAATCTGGCTGCATGAAATGATCTTACGTACAGAAGATTTGCGCACCTTATTGATAAGCAGTATCCTGACCCATTATCGCGAAGAAGCCCATCCACGCCGCATTGCTGCTCAACACTTTATCGCTCTCTTAGGTGCATACGCCTGGAGTGCTTCATATTGTCGCTATATCCGTGATATGCTTGATGTTGCTGATCTGCGCGACATCACGGAGGTCAGCGAAAATAATACCGATTATATTCAGCAGATACGTGCGTTGCGTCATCCACGTGCTATGCGTCGTATACGGCGCATTCGCTTGCAAGTAACGTCGATGCAACAACCGAATGGCGTGGACCGACACTTTGTTGGTCTCGAAGCGCGTGATCAAAATTGGTTGAATGACCATCTCACGCCATTGCGACTTCGACAACTCTTGCTGACGAGTGAGGTGGTGCGCATTGCTTGTGGGCGTCTTCTCGTGTTTGCGCAAATCGCTCAGGCAAAGTCGCCGTTTGAAGTCACTGAGTGTCTGGACCTGTTGGCTATCGTGCGTGGGCGTCTGCTTTATGGTATACCCTCTGCACGTCTTGATGAAGACAGAAATCAGCGCGAGTTGCAGGATATTGTGGACGTATTTTTACAAATTGTCTGTGCCTTTGATGATCTTGAAATCAGGGACCTGCTGTTAGAAATCATTCGCTGTATTCCCATTACTGGTGGTAAAAATATTTTGCAAATCGTGCGCATTGCCGACTTTGATTGCCCAGAAGGTGAATGGCATACGAAGATTGTTAATGCCTGTGCCGATACACTGCTGAATGACAATGCCTACGTTCTCCAGCGCGAGGTTCAAGAAATAGGCGAAATCAGGAACTATCGGCAAAAGAGTAGCGTTGCATCAAAGATGGTAGTTGCATTGGATCGTATTATTGCTCGCTATGAGCAACAGAAAGCACATTGAATTGCCTACTCGACGCGCGCCCCTGACTCTGATATAATGAAACTATGGATAATAGAACATAGTTTCAGATACAGATGGAGTGTGCCATGAGGGACCGCCTCGTCTCGCCCAATATGAGCGAAGAGGAACAGCTTATTGAAGGGAGTCTTCGTCCCCACCGTCTGGCGGAGTATATTGGACAAGAGAAGATTAAAGCGAACCTGAGCATTTTGTTGGAGGCGGCACGCCGTCGTAACGAACCCGTCGATCACGTCTTGTTGTATGGTCCTCCCGGTTTGGGCAAAACCACGCTTTGTAACATTATCGCCGCCGAGATGGGTGTCAATATGAAAACGACATCGGGGCCAGCGATTGAACATGCTGGTGATCTCGCCTCGATCCTGACAGGTTTGCAATCCGATGAAGTGTTATTTATCGACGAGATTCACCGTTTAGCACGGGCCGTCGAGGAGCGTCTTTATTCCGCAATGGAAGATTTTGCCCTCGATGTGATGATCGGCAAGGGACCAAGCGCGAAATCGTTGCGTCTTACGCTACCCCGTTTTACTGTCGTGGGTGCGACCACGCGCGTTGGCTCATTGACTGCTCCTCTGCGTGATCGTTTTGGGGCCATCTATCGCTTGGAATACTATGATGCTGCTGCCCTAGAACATATTGTGACGCGCTCGGCTCGTATCCTCAAGATTCCCGCCGAGGCGGATGGTGTGCGCGAGATTGCTGGCCGGGCACGTGGCACGCCGCGTATCGTCAATCGTCTGCTCAAGCGCGTGCGCGACTTTGCGCAGGTGCGCGCGCAAGGCGTCATCACGCACGACGTCGCGAAATCTGCCCTTGATGCTCTAGAGGTCGATGAGATTGGCCTGGATCAGACCGACCGTAATATGCTCTTAACTATCATTCAAAAATTTAATGGCGGCCCCGTTGGACTTGATACGCTTGCCGCCAGTACCAGCGAGGATGCCGAGACGATTGAGGATGTCTATGAACCCTATCTGCTGCAACTTGGCTTTATCGCCCGCACACCGCGCGGACGTATTGCCATGCGCGCTGCCTATCAGCATCTCGGCCTGACGCCACCGGAAAGTGGAGCGACATTGTGGATGACGCCCTGAACATTAGTGATTTTGACTATGACTTGCCGACAGAACTGATCGCGCAGACGCCTATTGAGCCGCGTGATGCCTCACGCTTGATGGTTGTGCAGCGCGCGACAGGCACGATTACCCATCGGCATTTTCGCGATATCGGCGAATTTTTGCGTCCGGGCGACCTGCTGATTGCCAACCAGAGCCGTGTGATCCCAGCCCGCTTGCTCGGCAAACGGGCTGAAACGGGTGGAGCAGTCGAGGTATTGCTGTTGGCTGAGCGTCCAGATCTGGGACGTGACTGTTGGGAGAGCCTTGTGCGTCCTGGTCGTCGCTTGCACGAGGGTGGGCGCATCATCTTTAGCGATAGCGAGGGGCATGCACAACTGCTTGGAGAGATTCTGCAACGCACTGATGCGGGAGGGCGTATCGTGCGCTTCTCTCTGCCTGCACAATTGGGGGGAGAAGCAAGGGAAATAGCAGTAGCCTATCAGGGGCTTTCTCAGGTGCGTGAGCGCATTGATCTGCTGGGCAAAATGCCACTGCCGCCGTATATTCATGAAAAACTGGCTGACCCCGAACGCTATCAGACGGTCTATGCGCGCATCAGTGGTTCGGCTGCCGCACCGACAGCGGGTCTACACTTTACGCCACAGTTGTTAGAGCAGTTGCGGCAACAGGGAGTGCGTGTGGGCTTTGTCACGCTGCACGTGGGCCTGGATACCTTCCGTCCGGTTGAGGTTGAGAAGGTCAACGAGCATAAGATGCACAGCGAAGAGATTTTCCTGGATGCGCCAACCGCTGAATTGATTAACGAGACGCGAAGAGCGGGCGGGCGCGTTATTGCTGTGGGCACTACTTCTGTGCGTGTGTTGGAGAGTGTTGCTAGCTTTTTCAATGGCCGTATCGAAGCCTATCAGGGGCGCACTAGCCTGTTTATCGTGCCTGGAACGCGCTTTCAGGTGGTCGATGCCGTAATTACCAATTTCCACTTGCCTCGCTCCACCCTGCTGCTGCTGATCAGCGCGTTCATGGGCAAAACACTCATGGAAGAAGCCTATCAGGAGGCAATGCGCGAGCAGTACCGTTTCTTCAGCTTTGGAGATGCGATGCTCCTTCTCTAGTAAAAGAGCAAGGCGAGAGCGTGTGGTAATGGTGTGTTTTATCGCCATTACCATGTTTTGTTGAAACACTGCTTAACTTGTACATCCTGCATAGAGGGAATAACCTTGGAAGCAAGCGGATGATCGTTCGCGAAGACACCGATAAGCTGATACTCTCCCCCTTCTAACGAGAACATTTCAATGCTTTTGGTTGCGGGATCAACAAGCCAGTATTCTGCAACGCCAGCACGCGTGTAAGCATCAAATTTCTGGCGGCGATCATAGGTGGCAGTGCCGGGTGATGTGACCTCGACAATCAGATCAGGCGCACCGATAATACGTGCTTCTTGTATTATCTCGAAATGTTCTTTGAGTACGACAACAACGTCTGGTTGGAAAACCATATTGGGTGCAAGTTGTACATCTGTGGGGGGAATAAAAACCTCTCCCAATCCTGTCAGACTTACATAGGTACGTAGGTATGAGGCAATTTCAAAGGTGATTTTTTGATGCCATAAATTGGGTGCTGGCGTCATATATAACACTCCATCCACAAGTTCGTAGCGGTTCCCGTCCTCTGGTAGAGTGGCATAGTTGGCATAGGTCCAGTGGCCCTGCCTGGGTCCAAGCACATGATTGGCACGTGTAGGGGTAATGAAAATCGAAGGTTCTGTTGCTGTCATTGTCATGATTTCTAGCTTCTTTACCATCGTGGGACGCTATGTCGATGGACTAAGTGTAGCATGGATTTTTATAAATATCAATACATACTTATCAACCGATGATCGCATCAACTTCGATTTCTACAAGCATGTCGGGAGAAATAAGGCGGCTGACCTGCACCATGGTGGCGGCGGGGCGTATCTCGCGGAAAAACTCGCCGTGCGCTTTACCAATCTGCTCCCAGTCATCAATATTGATCACATAGATGCGCGTGCGCACGACATCGTGCATACTGGCTCCTACCTGCTCCAATGCGTGCTTGATTGTGCCAAGTGCCTGTTTTGTCTGGAGATAAGGATCACCCACCCCTACGATTTGACCGTGTTCGTCGGTCGCAGTGGTTCCTGCCACATGGATACTATTGCCAACACGCACCGCCCGCGAATAGCCAACAATTGCTTCCCAGGGCGCGCCGCTGGTGATATGTTGTCGTTGCATCGCAAACCCTTCTCGTTCAAGAGCCAAAGCCATGCCCTCTTTGGTAAGCAAGCGTACATGGTTTTTATAAATATGAGAATATACAACGCTCTACGACAGCTTGCATTTGTTAATATATTATAACACAAAGTTCTATTACCTTACCAAATTTCCATGATTTTTTAACCTGAATCATCAGGTTGATGGGCTATTGTTTGTGTGGGAACAGATAGCAGCAGCAAGCTAGAATGGCTTAGCCTTCATTAAGTAGAATTTCGGCTATTACTAGTAATACGCGAGGAAATATTGTCTGTATGTGCTGTAACGCCCGTTGTAAATAGAGCTGTATATTTTGATGTACACGTTAGCTGCGGTGTTATGTGGCACGGGAGTATAGTGAGAAAGGAGCATTGATAGATGCAATTGCGCTACTATGGACAGGTAATACGTCAATGGTTTTGGATGATTCTGCTTATCACCATGTTATGTGCGCTGACTACTTGGGGGATTAGTCGTCAGATGACTCCTGTGTATCAAGCCAGTACGCTTGTTCAGGTCAATGGCAGTGGAGGGACAGATAGTAGTAGTGTGTTTGCCAATCAGGCACTTGCGGTGAGTTATGCGTTGCTGATTACTAGCAATGACGTGTTGCAGCAGGTTGTCCCGCTGGTGCCGGGCGAAACGCTGCCAATGCTACAAGCGAACGTCAGTGCTTCGCCGGATGTGAACACACAGATTATCCAGGTGCGCGCCACTGCCAATACGGCATCACAGGCGGCGATGATTGCAAATGTCGTGGCACAGGTCTTTGTTGCGATGCAGATAGAGAAGACGATCGCTCCCTTACAGCATCAGTCGGACCAGCTGACGCAGTTAATGAGTACTCAAAAGGCACAGATCGATGCCGATCAGGCACAGCTTCTCGCATTGCAGCAAGCCAATGCCACTGTTGCTACTATTGCGCATCAGCGTGATACAGTGAACAACGATGAGGCGACGTATAATGCGACGTTGAATAACTATCAACAAGTCCAATTACAGCTTCTGAAGGCAACCAGTGTAGTCAGTTTGGTGCAAGCAGCAGCTTCTCCTGGAACGCCGATCAGTCCGAAGGTCACATTAAATGTGCTGATCGCAACCGCTCTGGCTCTTTCGCTAGCGGTGGCACTGGCTGTGTTGCTCGACTGGTTAGATACCTCACTAAAAACACCCGAAGATGTGGAGCGATTGGCGAAGCTAACAGCCCTGGGTAGTTTGGCTTGCTATAAACAAGCGGTCTCACCATCTGTATTTGTCGCAACAGAAGACGAACGCACAGGCGAAGTCGAGCGGGACTTTATGACACTTGGACGCGCTGTCTGCTGTCTGTATAGTGGGTATCAGGCGATTCTTGTCACGGCTACGGGTCAGCAAGTTCGTGCGGGTGTAACAACTGTGGCCGCCCATCTGGCGTTTACGCTGGCACGCATGGGTAAACGTGTTTTGCTGATTGATACGAATCTGCGCCGACCCCATCTGCATACGCTATTTCAGCGGCAGAACCAACGTGGACTAACGAATAGTCTGGCAAGCGTCTATCACCTACGTGAAGATATTATTGCAGTGTGGCTGAGCCAGTGGATAACTGCAATTCCCAATCTCTGGTGTATGCCAGCGGGACCTGTGCCAACGCAACCAGCGGATTTGCTTCGTTCACAGGAGTTCCGTGTACTCATGGAATGGCTCTCGGGACAAAGAAGCGTGACCTGCGCGCTGGATTTTGTGATCTTTGATGCGCCGACCTTGAAAGAACATGCGGATACCTTTGCGCTAGCTGCGTTAGCTTCGACCAGTCTTCTTGTCGTAAATGCAGGTAAAGAGCAAGCAGACTCACTCTATGAAGCCAGTGTGTCTCTGGAGCGCATGGGGGCATCAGTGTCTGGTGTGATTCTCAATCGACAACGCGTCTATCACCATACAACTATGCACAGCGAGCCAACACAAACAATGAACGTTGCGCATGGGCAACCATCGACGCCCGTAACTTTTCCAGGCGCACAAATGCCCCGTAGGCCTGCTGACACACCTCCACTGGGGATACGTGGCGTCGAGGTCGGCAGTGGTAGCCGGCTTATCAACCATGGGTTTGAACAAACATCTCAAGCTGCCATGACAACCAGCCCTCAGCATGTGCGTATAGGTCGAGCCGCACTATCTCATAAAAGTAGGCAGTTTGCGAGACCACTAGGAGAACATCCTTTGTCTGATGTGGCTGATATGCGAACACAAGGATGGTAAAGAGATGAGAAAGGCCTATCGGTGGTTTGCTGGAATGGAACCATTCTGGCACAGGTCTCTGTTGAGTGCAATGGCGGCATTGCTAATCGTGTTGATAGCCCTCGTGTGTTCATTTTGCCCCTCACCAATCTTGCTTTTGGCTATCGTGCTTGCCGTGGGTGTGGTTATATGGGCGATACGACGACCGATAGTTGCACTCATGCTGGTCTTTATTGGCACGGGTTTACCTTCCCTACTCTTACCGATACCGGGACATGCGATGCGCCCATTGGAACCAGCATTATTGCTGTGCCTGTGTGTTGTGCTGCTCTATCGCTTACCATTACATCTGCGCTTGTCACATCTGCTCATGTTGCTCTTTCTGGCGATTGCGCTGATCTCCTTTATCCATGTACCTGTCATTACAACTACGCTGACTGCATATGGCGCGGATAAGCGTCTCTATACATTGGTATTAATGGGATTAGCCTTATTTTGTGGCACGTGGCTTGCTTGTGCGATTCGTTCACTCTCGGCGTTTCTGTCCGGCGTGTTATTGGCTAATATCCCGCTCTACCTGATTATGCTGGCACAAACGCTTGGCATCTTGTTGCCATCATTGCTGGAAAATCCCAGTGCGCAGGATCCAATGCAGACATTGGGTCGTTTGTGGGGACCCTTTGATGGCGCAGTCACCCTCGGCTTGTATCTCACCAATCTATTTGCGCTCGCACTCAGTTGCTGGTTGTTGGGTGTACGCAGGCGAGAACGCTTCATCGGAGCGGTTATGATGCTGGCTACCGGCTTGGGTATTGTTGCATCTGGCACGCGAAATGCTGCCCTTGCTGCTTTGTTCATGTTCTTGCTGGCCTTGCTCATCACACGCCGTTTTAAATTACTACTCATCATGGTAGTTTTGATGATTATGCCAGTATTGCTGGCCCCGAGTAATTTGCTGGCCCGTTTTATGCATGATGCCTCATCAACCAGCAATCGCCTATTTCTCTGGCAAATTGCGCTCAAGCTGATTCAGACGCATTTCTGGATTGGCATTGGCCTGCAACAATTTCCGACCTATTATGCTCAACTGATTGTTAGTCAGGCCAATATGCTCAATCCAGAAGGCATCAGTGTACATAATCAGTATCTCGAACTGGCAATGGAAAGTGGGATATCTTGGCTGGTGGTGGGTGTTCTCTTGCTACTGAGTCTTGTTGCGGTTTGCTGGCGTGCGTATCGCAAGGCTGGAAGTGAGTTGCGTGTATTGTTGCTGGCAACATTATTGGCCCTGTTTGCCACGTTGTTCACAGGCTTTTTTGATGTTCCCCTTGATAAAACAGAAGAATGCATATTTTTGTTTTTGCTTGCAGGTCTAGTGCTTGGTCAGGTCGAGCATCAGCGGCAACCATCCCCTCGGCTACGACCCCAAGTGGCACACCGGGTACTATCCACAGATAGTCATAGTAGTGGGCAACAAACAGTTATGCCTGTTGCCAATACACGCCGAACAGGCCGCTCCATTCTCACACAGTTACTCTCCTGGGGTGTTGCTGTCCCACTACTGTTGCCCGCAACAGCTTTGTTAGCCCGTTATTTAGGGCCAGTACGCTACGGCGAGTATAGCATGGTAATGCCATTTCTGGCTGTTTTTGCCCTGCTTACGGGCACTGGTATGGACCCGTTGATCGTGCGTCGTCTGAGCCGTAGCCCGCGCCATCATTGGGGCAATATCCTGGGTGAAACGGTTGGAACCCGTTTTTTGTGTACTCTGTGCAGTTTCCTGTGCGCCTTGCTCTGCATCTATGTGTTGCCCTTACCAGGTGAGCAACGTATGCTTTTGCTGATGGGAAGTAGTTCGCTCTTCTTCAGTTATTCATTCAATGGCCTGCGCACAATTTATGAACATGGATTTCGTGCCGAAGAGTATATCTGGCCCGTCTCGCTGTTAGAAACGTTAAACCGCATCGCAACGGCACTCTTGATTTTCGGTGCTGTGTGGTTACATTTCTCACTGTTGAGTGTCTATGCTCTCCTGCTTTACTCGGATATTCCGTTTTGTCTGACGCTGATGATGCTGGCACGAAGGCGTTTCCGCTTGCGAGTACGCTTTGATCCCGCCAGTATGTATGCTCTCCTGCGTGCCAGTTTACCCCTGAGTGGTTACAATATCATGACACTGCTCTCTGGTCAAGCAGATATGTTGTTGTTAGTGCTACTTTCTGATGCCCATCATGTGGGACTCTACGCGCTGGCATCGCGTATCACAGACCCGCTCTTGGCGGTCGCGCTGGCTTATACAGGTGGACTCTATCCACTTTTCTGTAAGCAAGTCAGTGAGGGGAAGCAGTTTTTCGCCACTGTTTACTATGAAGGCGTGCGGATTATGGCTCTTGTCCTATTGCCGCTAGCATTGCTGATCAGTGCAAAAGCGGAATTGATTGTGCTATTGCTAGGTGGTGAGCAGTTCCGTGCAGCTGCGTTGCTCGTCCAATTGTTGGTCTGGACAATGCTAGCAACATTTTTTTGTCAATTCGCCGTGCGGGCAAGTATGGCTGTCAATGTAGAACGATCTATTCCTGTTGTCACTGCGATCTCAGCAGCGGCGAATCTATTGCTCAATTTACTGCTTATCCCACTCTGGCAAGGTGTGGGGGCCGGCATTGCCGCTTTGCTTAGTGAATGTATTGGCTGTGTTCTTTTCATGATTTTGCTACGGCCCTTTGTCTCATCTACACGCACATTGAGCATCCTCATCCGTGTAATGGTGGGAAATAGCGCGGCTCTGGTGTTGTTGCTTTGGCAACCGCTACTGCCCTGGTTTTTTGTCGTGCCGTTGACAGTTTTATGCTCACTATGTGGTTATCTGTTGGTGCGCGTTTTGACATGGCAAGAGCTTCGCTTTATTGCGTACTCTATCCTAAAACGTCGTGTGTTTAGGCAAACGACGACACCACAAGGAACTCTTGCTTGGTCAGCAACATGGGATATCGCGGAGCGGCCAACGGCGGTTTTGCCGCGTATCCAGATGAGAATGCAGGTCTAAAAGTGGAAAAGGTGATGTGATGTAATGAGAGTTGCTATCGATCTTTTAATTGCCGAGAAGGAACCGGGCGGTATGCTCTTTGCAGCACAGGCTTTGCTGGAAGGGCTGACCCGTATTGAGTCCGAGCATGAGTATGTACTTATCACCGCACAACCGCGTGCCTATCAGGCACTTGTGGCACGATCAAATATACGGATGTATCCGGTACATTTATACTCACGGCGTGGGTTGCTTATTCAGCACCAACTCTGGTTGCCAGATATTTTGCAGCGTGTACGTCCTGACCTTTTGCATGTACCAACCTTTGTCGCACCGATTGGATGGCATGGCCCTCTGGTCATCACGGTTCATGATCTCGCTTTTTTGCACGCTGATCAGGCCTTGCCTTCATATGTGCGCCTGTATTGGCAGTATCTCTTGCGTGAAAGCGTGCGACGTGCGCAATGCGTGATAGCAGTTTCAGAGAAGACACGTGCAGAACTTATCAACTCTTGGTCTGTTGAGGATGAGCGGATATTTCTTGTTCACAATGCGCAACGCTATAGTTGTGAGGCGTGTGCCCGTGCGACCTGTGCAGTTTATCGGCAGGCAGTGCAAAAAAGTGCCGTTACAGATACGGATATGGTGAGTGTGATCTTATAAAAGGGAAAGAAGAGTTTATGTTACAGGAAAAATATGGCACGGAAAAAAGTAGGGCAATGTCAATTGTTCCTGATGAGGAGACAGCAGCGTATAGTGGGCCATTCATCCTGGAGGTGATACGCCAACCTGCTGAAGTTGCTCATGTTATTGACGAATGGCATACGCTGCTAGCACAACTTGAGCGTGTGACCTGTTTCGCTTCTCCTGAATGGTTGCTTGCATGGTGGCACTACTTTGGTTCTCATTCGCGCCTCTATATTATTGTATTGCGCGTTCCTGAAGCAGCCGGGACAAAACTGGTAGGCATTGTGCCATTCCAGATCGACCTGTGGGGGCATTTTCCGCTACGTGTGCGCGTGATACGCTGGCTTGGACAAAGTAACGGGGCATTGACTGACACGTTGGGGGCATTTTTTGCAACTGGGTATGAGCAGGTTGGCATGCAGGCTGCATTGACCTATCTCTCTACCCACTGCGATGAGTGGGATATGCTCGCACTAGCGCGCACACCTGTTCAGTATGTACAAACGTTGACGCTCTGGGCGCGACAGTTCGGCTCTATCGTACACGTTCTTGATACTGTTGGCTGGCTCTCGATTCAACTGTCGTCTACCTGGGAAAGCTATCAAAGCACGCTCAGTAAGAATTTACGCAGCAATCTTCCACGCTATCGCAACCGCCTTCTGCGCGATGGCCATCGTGCTGCATTTATAACGCTGACGGAGCCACAGGCTCTTATAGAAGCATTACCACAGTTTTTTGTCTTGCATCGTCAGCGTGCCCTGGCAGAGCAGATGAAGCATCATAGCGACTATTTTTCCTCCGCCGATAGTCGTGCTTTTCTCGCACATATCGTGTCAGTGTTGGCACAACAGCACCGTTGCGCGCTGATGCAGATGCTGATTGATGATACGGTAGTCGCTATGCAGCTTTTGCTATTGCAAGAACAAAGTGTCTCACTCTACTTTTCTGGCTTTGACCCACAATGGAGCCGCTATAGTGTGATGATGTTGACCACGCGGGCCAGCCTCGAATATGTGATAGCGCACGGATATCGTTGGGTTGACTTGACGGCTGGCGGGGGCAGTCAGGCGAAACGGCAATGGGGCAATGAAGAGCGAGTTGTCCACTATATTGCTCTAGCTCGCCCTACATTGCAAGGCTATAGTGGTATCTGGGGCATGCGGGTCTGGCATTACATGCAAAACTATCTTCTAGAAGACATACAAAAATGCTGTAAAGCTGCATTATCTCTTTTTAATAGAAAGAAGGTATAAAATATGCGTGTTCTTGTGTTTGGGGTTGATGGTCTGGCATTTCGTATTATCAAGCCAATGATGCAGGCCGGCTACTTACCTCATTTTCAAGCTTTGACCCGTGAGGGAGTAGAAGCGGTATTGGAGTCGAACTATCCCCCGCTCACACCGCCCGCCTGGATGTCGCTTGTTACTGGCTTGAAACCCGCTCGGCATGGTGTCTACGACTTTTGGGAATACAATGAGCAGGGAACTGGCATGGTAGTAACACATCGTAGAGCTGGCAAGGCAATCTGGAACCTGCTCAGTGAATATGGCAAGCGCGTCATAGTCGTCAATGTTCCTCTGACCTACCCACCGGAGCCGATCAATGGCATCATGGTGAGCGGTATTCAGGGTAGCAGCGAGCGCGGCAATTGTACCTATCCAGCCGCCTTTCGCGAGGAGCTATTTGCTCATGTGCCTCGCTATCGGATTGATGTGGATGTCACTGCTGTTCTCCATGGTCATCTCACGCCTGGACAGGCTGCTGTACAGTTGATTGAACAGCGGATTGCCCTGATGCGCTACCTTTTAAGCGAAAAGGCCTGGGATTTTGCCTTTATCACCTTTTGTGCTGCTGATTATCTACAACACCTGTGTTGGGAAGAGATCATGGCACTGCAACCCGCCTTGATGCGCTATTATCAACTCCTCGATGACGCACTGGGACTGGCCCGTAGCCTGCTGGGGAGCGATGGCTCTCTCTTTGTCGTTTCGGATCATGGTTTTCAGGGGGCACACACAAAATTTGCGATCAACGAATATCTTCTACGTCAACATTGTTTTCAATCTATTGAGAGAGGCCAATACTATTATTCTCTTGCCGATGCGTGGGGGAAAAATATGCTGAACCATATGGGGCTTTTGGAGCGTGGACGTGCACTTAAGCAGCGTGTTGTGCATAAACGTGGGCAATCACTAACGAAGGTGCAACCCTATCTGACGCGCCAGCAGCAGCAGGCAGCAGGCGTCAGTGTTGCCTCGTGGTCAAGTTCGTCGGGCGCATTTGCAGATATCTGTATCACGCGCTCCCTTTCCGCCCAACAGATGGCCGACCTGCGTGGCTCATTATTGGCCTTGCGTGATCCGACCAATGGGCGACAATTGGTTGCCAACATCTACGGAACAGAGGTATTTGGGCAGGGGCCGTTTCAGCCCACCGATAAGCATCTTTTGCTGTTGCCCAACGAGGGCTACACCTTCACGCCCGCTATTGGGCAACCCTGGCTCTGGAATCGGGAACGGCATCTTTTGGGAACGCATCAGAAAGATGGTGTCTTGTATGCCTGTGGCCCTACGATCAAACATGGTCAGCAGGTTGCACCCACAGCGATATATGACCTTGTTCCAACGATCTTGCGCATTATGCACCTCCCACTGCCTGATGAGCTTGATGGACAGGTCATTGATGATCTGTTTATTGATGCCGTCAAGGACGAGGGAGACCATAGCAGTCCGACGCTCGTTGCGCAAAAGCTCAAACGGCTTACAGTTTGCGGCTCAGAAAGCCCCGTCTTTCAAGCGAGGGATGAATGAGCGTTCCTTGTTGGGGTATCCTGGTGGGGTGAATGTTGAAACAGTACTGTGTACTTGCTATACTAGTACTATGAGTACAGAAAAGACAGAAAAGAAAGAGACGACCATCAATACGCGCTATCCGGCTGATGTCTACGAAGCCGTCAAGCAATTGGCGCATGAGGACAGTCGTTCATTCAACAACATGGTCATGTTTGAGACAGTATATCCAGGCGCATAAAGAGGGGCGAAGCAAGTAGTGTGATGATCTACGAGTGCAAGCTACAGGGCAGCAAGGCGCAATACGCCGCCATTGAAGAGGCTATACAGGTGACTCAGTTTATCCGTAACAAAGCCGTGCGCCTGTGGATGGAGACTCGTGGCATCACCCGCAATGTGTTGAAATCCTTGCCCAACGACGCTACCGCGTCTACGCTTCGCGTCAGGGCAGGAAAGAAGGACCTCCAATGCTACTGTGCCGTGCTCGCAAAAGAGTATGTCTTTGCCGCACGTCTCAACTCCCAGGCTCGTCAAGCGGCAGCTGACCGTGCGTGGTCTGCGATCAGTCACTTCTACGACAACTGCAAGAGCAAGAAACCAGACAAGAAGGGTTATCCCAGGTTTCAACATGACAATCGGTCAGTTGAATACAAGCAAACGGGCTGGAAGCTGGAACCCGATGGCAAACATCTCACCTTCACGGACGGCTGTGGGATCGGGAGGTTGCGCCTCGTGGGGAACAAGGGCCAACACATCGAGGAGTTCCCCATCAAGCAGATCAAGCGGGTACGCCTTGTGCGGCGTGCAGATGGCTACTATGCACAATTTGCCGTCCAGGCAGAACGGCGGGTTGAGCATATCAGCACGGGCAAGCAGGTGGGCATTGATCTGGGTCTCAAGGAATTTCTCACCACGTCGGAGGGTGACACCGTTGCCAACCCGCGCCACCTGCGCAAAGCAGAGCAGCGGCTGAAGCTGCTGCACCGTCGCCTTTCTCGCACGCAGAAAAAGAGCAAGAACCGTGCAAAGGCACGCAAGAAGCTCGCCAAAGCGCATCTCAAGGTCAGTAGGCAGCGTGAAGATTTTGCCCGCAAGACGGCAAACGCGCTCGTCACGTCTCACGACCTGATTGCCTACGAAGATTTGAAGATACGCAACATGTTTATCTCGCTGTATCCTACCGCGAGCAAAATCGTTGCGAAGATTACAGTGAAAGAGACACTGCAAGGCCTGATCCTGACTGCAGGGACCGCGCGCGAGTTACAAGAGGTTCAAGATGTATTTGCGCAGCTGAAACAACAGGAGTAAGTAGAAGATAGAACAATGGTGGATGAAATATAACATGCATTTCACCCACCATTGTTCTATCTTCCTTTTGTTGCGTAGCCAATATAAGAGATGCCCATAAGTGGTCCCGGCCCTAGTTTTATGCCGCCTCGTTTTATGCCAAGTGGCATAAAACCGGTCATCTCTTGCACCTGTAGCCCACTATCTGTCAAGACCGCGCGTAACTCAGGAGGTTTGATAAACTGGTGATAGTGGTGTAAGCCAGGCACAAGCCCGATAGTGGGTACATGACCGAGTAGTCCTTCACCAATCCAGAGCAGAACAAGACGGGCGAGAAAGGTGCGATTGATGGTATCAAAGATAAAAACGCCGCCAGGGGCTAGCACGCGCGCGATTTCGTGAATAGTTGCGCGCAAGTCCTGTACATGCTCTAGGACATCCAGGCAGACAATCACGGAGAATGTGCCGTCCGCAAAAGGTAGCGATTCTGCATAACCTTGTTGAAAATACGCATTCTGGCCAAGTTGGTTGTGTTGCATTTGAGTGCGTGCTGTTGCCAACGCACCTGCTGCCGGGTCGATACCAACCATAACCGCACCGAGCTGCGCCAGATTATAAGCAATCAGACCGCCGCCACAGCCAATTTCTAGAATCTCTTGCTGGCGTATCGCTTCACGCCCAAAAACGCGCTCTACCCGTTCGACGATGTAATCACAACGTTCGTCGGTGATCTGGAAGAGCAGGCAGCTTTTATCCCACCAGTTATAGCCATTAAAGATATCATCCTGGGATTGTTGCTGCGGACGAAGTCGTGGCAGTTTTAGCATTGCGCGCCTCTTCTGCTATGCAAAGAATTTCCCAACCTGGACTGTTTTAATGCTCGGTGTAACATCTGATGGTATGGTTTGTTCCCCACTAAAGAGGCCGATAGGCTGGTAAGCGGCCTCTTTCAAACGCAGTAGTTCGACTGTATGTGCCAGTGGATCAACAATCCAGTATTCAAAGACGCCTGCGCGTGCGTATGTATCCTGTTTGATGCGCCGATCATAGCCTGCTGTGCTGGGGGAGGATATTTCAATGACAAGGTTTGGTGCGCCAATAATATGCGATGGTGTGATCTGAGCTGGACCATCTTTCATTATCACCAACACGTCAGGTTGTACGACCGTTTTATAATCAAGTTCTACATCAACCGGGGCAATAAAGACCTGTCCCAGGCCAGTATCCTCGATAATAGCTGACAGGTGACGGGCTATATGTAAGGCAACCTTCTGGTGCCATATGCTAGGCGCAGGTGTCATATAATATAACACCCCATCCATTATTTCGTAGCGTTGCCCATCGTCTGGTAAGGCCGTATAGTGCTGATAGGTCCAGTTTCCCTGTTCTGGGCCTCTTACCCAGTCGGCGCGGGTAATAAGGAGTGGTCGCTCGGTTGTGGTCATTTCAGCCATACCTTTCTTATTGTCGGTGACGCTCTCCCCAAATCATACCATTACTATGCCTGTGGGGGAATGGCGGGCATAAGATGGTACTCCATTTTGAGGGCGATGATGCGGGTCGCGGCCTCATCGATGCGGGTTTTGGGTAGGGAGCCATCCAGGACTGCTGCTTTAATGCCATTCACCATATCTTCCATCTGTGTCACCCCTGTGGGTCCCAGTAGCATATCGTTTCCAGCTTTCAGCGCGAGAACTGCCGCCTGTGGCATGCTCCAGGTTTGTGAGATGCCTTGCATATACAGTGCATCGGTCAATGCCACACCATCATAGCCAAACTGTTTGCGTAAGATATCGGTCATAAAGATCGGTGAAAGTTCGGCGGGCATTGTGGGATCGATTGCGGGCATCAAAACATCGGTGGGCATAATCATGCCGGGATTTTCCAGGCGGTCAGGCGACTGAATGAAGTGTTTGAAAGGGGCCAGTTCGACGGAGTAAATCTGGTCTTTGGTGCGATTGACGACAGGGAGGCCGAAATGGGCATCGATGCTGGCATCACCTAAACCGGGAAAATGCTTGATGCAGCCAATCGTGCCATCACCCTGCATTGCTTGCAGGTAAGGACCGGCGTATTGAATGACCGAATCGGTAGTAAAGCCGAATGTACGTGTGATCTGGTCGGGAGCATTCGGGATGAGGGCGACATCGACATCGGGAGCGAGATTGGTATTGATGCCGAGGGCGGAGAGATCATGTGCAACCTGGTGGCCCTGCTGTGCCGCATAGGCGGGATTGCCTGACTCATAAATTGAGAGTGCCGAGGGACGTGGCGGGTAAATATTGATTAAACGGTGGACGATACCCCCTTCTTCATCGGTAGAAATAAGCAGTGGAATTTTGGCATGGGCTTGCATCTGGGCAATATCGTTTTTGGTCTGGTTAAAGCTCTGCATTTGAAATTCATACATGATAACACCGCCGGCATGGAGCGTATTAATCATGGTATCAAGGTCAGAAGAGTAATAAGTATCGCCATACTCAACCATAATAAGTTGACCGACCTCTTCGTCAAGCGACATGCGTGCTACGTAGAGGCTGGCGAGTTGCTTGTCTTGCATATAACTGGATAGATGTTGCAAGTCATTGCGTTGCGTTGTATTGAGTGGTAGTTGGATAAAGGGTCCGGTGGCGATAACACTTAGCGATGTTGTGCCTGTTCCAGTGAGCAGATGTTGTCCAATCAAGCTGCCCGTTACGACGAGCAGGACCAGCAAACTGACAATCGCGATAAGCAATGCGCTGTTATGAGGACGGCGCGTGGGTGGTAGCGGTAGACGGGGTGATGGTGAGACGGGTTGAATGCTGCTTGCCATACAAATATGCTCCGTTTTTATGCTCTATGAGAGTGCGCTGCGCTATACCATTGATTTATTCTATAAGAAAAGACGCCGTAGTGGTCTGATCTGTCTCATCTCTGCCAGATGGTGTCGTGTATGTTCCTAACGGTGCTGCTTGGTTCTTCTCTGCTGAGGGTGCAGCCATGATTTCTGTCTGTTTGTTCGGCTCTATTGGCAAGGCATGCCCTGTTTTGGGTGTGTGATTGGTAGAGGAGTTTTCAGGAAGAACAGTTGCAGTATGTCGTGGGCGTGATGCCCGTACATTTGGCACGACGGTCGCTGGCTGTAGCGAGAAGTCAAAAACGACTTTGATAGAACGTGTGCGTGCTTTGTCGCTGGCGGTCAGCAGCGCGTTTTGATAATTGGAGAGTGCGAAGCGATGCGTAATCAGACGTTCAGGCTGCAAAAGCTCCTGCTCCATGAGTTCAGTCACGATGCTAAAAGTGGAGCGTCGCGTGCGTGTGTCGAGGGGCCAGTATTCCATGCCATGCCCATGCGTGCCGAGTAGGTTGACTTCCTGATACCAGAGCGGTGAGAGATCGAGATGCATCAAGTGTAAATCCTGTCCGATGAGGACGATAGAGCCATTAGCGCGCGTCCAGCGCAAGGCATCATAGAGCGTTTTGCTGCTACTAACGGTATCATAAATGATATCATAGCCACCGAGTAGCATCTTATTTTCCCATAAACCATTATAGAGTTGTGCATTGGTGGCACGGCGCACGCCAACATAGCTATCTTGCGGATAAATGATGTGTGCGGCTCCCATTCGTGTTGCCAGTTCGATTTGGAAAGGATGGCGTGCCATGACGCTGATTTCAGCATGTGGCGCGAGCATATGAGCAATTTGCAGTGTGAGTAAGCCCATTGTACCAGCACCGATCACCAGAATGCGGTCGTTGACCTGCGGAGGACAACGTAGTACGGCGTGGAGTGCTACCGCAGTTGGTTCGAGCATGACGGCCTGTTCATCGCTTATCGCAGGCGCGATGGCGTAGAGTTGTTGAGCCGGCAGGAGCATCTCTTCGCTCCAGCCGCCGCCAAGAGGACGTGGGCCGGGCAGATCACCACGCTCGCAGAGCTGATAATTACTATTTGCGCAGGCACGGCAGAACGGTTGTGCACCGCTTGAGAGGCAACTTGGGTCATACTGGAGGACGACACGATCGCCGATAGCGAGTTCGCCGACCTGATCGCCCATTTCGATGACTTCGCCAACGACGGCATGTCCAATATAGCGGCGACTGTGACCGGGCACTGCTGATGGAGCATTACGGATATCATTGCGGCCATAGATGAAGCGGAGATCGTTGCCATCGACACCGCTTAGGCGATTGCGCACGCGCACCCAGGTGGCCGATGGTAGAGGCTGACGTGGGAGATTTTGTACCTGAAGTGGGGCAAAGGAGGTAAAGTACGCACCACGCCAGAGGCGTCCGAGCAAACGAGCAGGGAAGACGCGCTGGGGCGCGAGATCAACCGTTGAGGTCCACATAGCTCTAATTCACCTTTATCAAGTAGTGTGACGCCGTGTAACAGACAAAAAACACCCATTACGGGCCAGCCTGATGCCAGTGTACCATGTTCACCCATGTAGGTCAACGCGCTAGGAAAGAGAGAAAGAGAGGGTCCTATGGTTTATAAGGTAAGGTTACTGTAAAGGTCGTGCCCTTCTGAGGGCTGCTCTCGACATTGATTGTACCATGGTGCGCGTGTACGACCGCAGAGGCAATCGTGAGTCCCAGCCCGGTTCCGATAACAAGCGCGTTTGAGGATGTGCCCTGTGAGTGTCCGCGATAGAACGAGTCAAAAATATGTTCGAGGTCTTCACGTGTGATACCGTCACCGTTATCAATGACACGAATAACAATAGTATTGCTGACACGATCTAGTTGGAGTGTGACGATGCCTTGTGAGGTGGGACGCCCATATTTGACAGCATTGTCGAGTAGTACGTATAGAAGCTGTTTGAGACGCTCTTCATCTGCTTGAATACTCAAGTCCTGTGTAGTAATTACTTCAAGCGTGATAACGCGCCCGTCGGAGACTTGTCGCTTGATCTGCTCAATGCGCTCTGTCGCCAGCTGTGTCAGGTTACAATGCTGCAAGCGTAGTGGATGGGTATCATCAAGACGGGCCAATGTGAGTAAGTCGTTAATCAAGAGGGTCATGCGTTCGGTTTCGCTCTTCATCAGGCTAAGGGCACGTTGTGTTGCTTCGGGATCGTCTTTGAGACCGCGCAATAACACTTCAGTAAAACCTCGCAGTGAAGTCAGTGGTGTGCGTAACTGGTGCGAGGCATCAGAAAAGAAACGTCGGAAGCGTTGCTCTGAGACACGTTGTAGCTCATCTGCCCGTTCGAGACGTTTGGCAACTTCTAGCAGGCTATTAGAGAGGCGATCACATTCGTCCTGTGGTGGTCGGCGCGTGAAGATACGCTCCCGTTGGAGCGTATCGCCGATGGCGATGGCTTGAGCAGCATCCGTAATGTGCTGTAGAGGGCTGAGCAGAAAGCTGGTCAGAAGAAAAGCGATAACTGTTCCCAGCACAATGAGGATCAGTGCTAGAAAAAGCAAAGAAGAGAGAGCCAGCCCCTGAGCAAAAAGGCCGTATAAGAGCAACACAATCAGTGCAAGCATGGTTGCGTAGAGCGATGTTAACTGTATGCGCAGGCTTCTGAAGGGGCGTATCCAGAGTGGTAGGTTTGGATTGTTTGGTTTCTGCCGATGGAAGGTCGTTTGTGAGTCATTATCCTGTTCAGTGGAATAGAGCCGATGTAAGGGTTGTGCTTGTACATTTTGATAACTAGCGGTAAGATGATTGAATTGTTGTGTATGTGAGGCATGTACAGATGAACGTTCCAGCTGCTTTTCTACGTCTGTGGGATGAAAATTTGTCATTGAAACTCTCCAGAGTGCAAAAAAAGTCCCCATGAAGACTTATCCCTTCAAAACATAACCAACACTGCGAATTGTTTGAATGAGTCGCGGCGTACTTGGCGAATCTTCTATTTTCTCGCGCAAATAGCGCACGTACACTTCGATGATATTGGTTTCACCGAGAAAGTCATATCCCCAGACGCGATTAAGAATAGTTTGTCGATCCAAGACCTGGCGTGGGTGGCTCATAAAGAGGTGCAACAAGTTGTATTCGGTTGCGGTTAATTCGATGGGACGCCCATTACGGGTTACCTCGCGTGTTGCCATGTTAAGACGTAAATCCGCAAACTGTAAAATCTGACTATTGTCCCCACCTGCTTCAGTGGCTTGCGTGCCCTTGCTGCGGTTTTGGCGGCGCAAGATGGCGCGCATGCGTGCCAGCAATTCGTCAAAGTTGAATGGTTTGGTTAAATAATCGTCCGCACCGGCATCTAGCCCGATAATGCGGTCATGCACTTCATCTCTGGCTGTTAGCATGAGAATGGGAATGTCACGTGTCGTTGGATTGCTACGGAGACGTTTGCACACTTCCACGCCATCAATGCCTGGGAGCATCACATCAAGAATAATCAATTCAGGGTTGATACGTTGTGCCAGCGTAACGCCTTGTTCACCATCGGCGGCTGACTCAACATGAAAGCCCTCATAGCGCAATCCTAAACGCACGAAATCAATAATATTTTCCTCATCATCAACCACCAAAACTTTTTGAAGCGGCTGTTTCTCTTGCTGTGTTTGTCGTGCTACACTTTGTTGCATCTTTGCCCCTCCAAATAGAAAGAAAACTTTCTATAACTATTCCCATCTTATTGTGACTATGCCTGGTATCACGGCGGTTAATGCTAGTTGTCTCTAGGCATTCTCAATAGCGTGCAAGCAATAACCTCCTAGCATGCATTATAAGTGTCTTGCAAGAGACCTGCAAGTGCATAAAACTCATCTATACCTATTCTCAGCAGAAATTAATCAAGATATCTTGTAACCCTTGACAGACACCCCTTTTCTCAGTATACTTATCCGTAACCGATACCGAAAGCGGTTCCGTAATCGGTTACGAACCCGCTTTGCGTGAAAAGGAAAATTTTACCCACCGCAGGGTAGAGAGACGGAGAAGCCTATGCCAGGGAAGCATACGATTGATGATATTGCCCGTCTTGCCAGTGTTTCAAAAGCGACTGTGTCGCGTGTTCTGAACCACAAACCGGATGTAGACCCACTGACACGCGAGCGTATTTTGCGCATCGTGGATGAAGTTGGTTTTGTTCCCAGCATCACGGCGACCGGTTTGGCAGGGGGACGCAGTCATTTGCTTGGCGTGCTGGTTCCTTCGTTTTCCTGGCCCTTCATCCCCGATGTCATGCGTGGCGTAGCCGAAGTCATTGGTGAAACCCCGTATGAGATGGTGTTATACAGTGTGAATGATTCGCACCGTGAGAAGGATACGAATGAAGTCATTGACCATATCCTGACTACCAGGCTAACGGCAGGGCTATTGGCAATCTTCCCCGGTCTTCTTTCACACTATCTGGTTCGTTTGCATAAGCAGGGCTTTCCGGTCGTGCTGATTGATGACCAGAAACCGCCTACCAGCACACCCTGGGTTGGTGCGGATAACTACTATGGGGCACAAACAGCGGTTCGTCACCTTATCACCCTCGGTCATCGGCGTATTGCGCACATTCAGGGGCCGCTACGTTATCTTTGTTCTCACGAGCGTCATCAGGGCTATTGTGATGCGTTGACAGAGGCTGGTCTGACTGTAGACCCGCAACTGGTGTTGGAAGGCGACTTCACGACTAAGGGTGGACGGGCGACTGCACTAAAACTGCTTGCCTTACCGCCTGAACAGCGTCCAACCGCTATTTTTACTTCGAATGACCAGATGGCATTTGGTGTATTCGCCGCCGCTGAGGAATATGGACTCCATATTCCAGATGATGTGGCTCTGGTCGGCTTTGATGATATCTCCGCCGCTGCCCATATGCGTCCCTCGCTTACTACTGTGCGTCAGCCATTTTCCGAAATGGGTCAGCGTGGCACCGAGCTGCTTTTATCCATGCTGAATACACCGCCCACCACTTTGCACGGCAAGAAACATACGCCTCAAACTCCCTATCTTGCATCCTCCTCTGGAAACGAGAGCGGAATACATGAGAGTGAGCCTGTCCGTATTCAACTGCCAACCTATCTTGTGGTGCGCGCTTCATGTGGTGCTGCTAACACATCCCCACATGCATTGCCCATTTCAACTCCAGGTATGTTTCCGTAGGAACCACTGTATCGTGTTTTTTGTTCACGTCTTGTGTCTGTTCTTAACATTATCACCTATCTATTTGTAGGAAGCGATGAATCGGTTTCTACACGTGTGGAAATGCACTCTTGTAGCCATCTCTAGGCATTTTTGTCCCTGTAACCTGGAAATGATGCCCTGTGTTTCCTCAATAGAAGAGATAAGAAGGAACGGACGTTCGTATGAGCAGCATGTATGGCTGTGTGGCGTAGAGGAGCGATGCTCCTGAACACGCTCCACGCTGTTTTGTCTGCGTGTTGGATTTTTCTCGTATCTGTACACTGTGTATGATGCGCGGCGAGGTTGCAGCGCACAAGAAGGAGTTTTCTTATGACCCTTCGAACTTCTTTCTCTTCAGCGTTCAGAGGCAAGAAACTGGCAGGAATGACAGCGAGTGTCTTCCTGGTTGTTCTTACTCTGCTTCTCTCGGCCTGTGGAGGTAGCACAACTACTACCCAGAGTGGCCCCAAGAACAGCGTCTTGACAATTGTTCCCAGTCCTAACGGAGATTTTACTGAGAATTTTAACCCGTTCAATGCCAATCCGGCCTACGGCACATGGGGTTTAACCTATGAGACACTGCTTTTCTTTAACCGTCAGGATGGGAGTGTCAAGCCCTGGCTTGCGTCTAGCTATCAGTTTTCTAGTGACGCCAAAACGGTAACATTCACGTTGCGTCAAGGTGTGAAATGGACTGATGGGCAGGCCTTCTCTTCAGCCGATGTGTTATTCACGCTCAATCTGCTGCATCAGTATCCTGCTATTGATAGCAACGGCCTCTGGCAGTATATCAGCAGTGTGCAGGCCCCTGACGCTCAAACGGTTGTTGTGACGCTCAACAAGCCATACACGCCGCTACTGTGGTATTTAGGTGGTCAGACCTGGATTGTGCCGCAGCATCTCTGGTCATCAACGGGTGATCCAACCAAATATACGAATACCAAGCCCGTTGGGACGGGTCCCTACACGCTGAAGGCATTCACTCCCCAATTGATTGATTTGGTGAAGAATCCGAATTACTGGCAACCGGGCAAGCCTGCCGTGACTGAGGTACGTTTCCCGTCCTTCAACTCGAATACAAGTGCAGACCTGCTGCTGTCGCAGGGAAGCGTTGACTGGACTGGCCTCTTCACGCCTAATATTCAGCAGACCTTTGTCTCACGCGATCCCGCTCATAACCATTATTGGTTCCCGCCTAGCAACGTGGTAATGCTCTATCTCAACACGGCCAAGTATCCTTTTAACCAGTTGGCTGTGCGTCAGGCGATTAGTGCAGCACTTGATCGTGATCAGATGTACAAAATTGCGGAGAGTGGATACGAGCCGGTTGCCAGCCCGACCGCTTTGGTGCTGCCAGCCAACCAGAGTTTCCTCTCGCCCGATTATACAAACACAACCTTTGCGTTGAGTCCTTCACAGGCGTCGCAAATCCTGCAAACGGCTGGCTTTAAGAAGGACGGCAGTGGCATGCTTGTTGATAAAAACGGCAAGCAGATCACGTTCAATATCAATGTTGTAACTGGATGGACCGACTGGGTAACGGACTGCCAGATCATGGCGAGTAATCTCAAAGCTATCGGCATGAATGTCTCCGTGAACTCCCTCTCTTTCAATGCCTACTATAGCGCATTGCAGTTGGGAAGCTTTGATGCGGCCATTTCCTGGACCAATCCTGGCCCAACACCGTACTTCCTCTATAACTCGATGCTCAACAGCACCAATACCGCGGCAGTCGGTAAAGCGGCGACCTCTAACTGGGAACGTTGGAGCGATCCAAACACCGATGCGCTGCTCAAGCAGTATGCCACTTCTGCTGATCCTAGTGTGCAGCAGCAAGCGATCAATGGCCTGCAAAAGATCATGGTTGAACAGTTGCCGAGCATTCCGCTGGTTTATGGCGCGACCTGGAATGAATACAGTACCGCTCGCTTCACAGGCTGGGCCACGCAGGGGAATGCCTATGCGGTTCCTGCCCCCTGGAGCTATCCTGATAGTGAAATTGTCATCCTCAACCTGAAACCTGTTGCCTAGCATGTTGTCGTGTGAGGCGTGAGCAATCACGCCTCACATGTATCATACGTTTCACCAGGAGAAGAAGGGTAAGATCGCAGGCCTGTCTATGTGGCACAATGGGTGCAACCATACAGATGAACAAATTAACATGGTAATCTCGCCTCGGAAATGCTGGTGAGCGTGAAAGAAGGAGTGGTTGGATGCGTCATTTATTACGTCGCATCGGTTTCTACCTGGTTGCTTTTTGGGCCTCGATCACGCTGAATTTTATTATTCCGCGTCTGGCTCCTGGCGATCCCGCGCAGGTGCTGATTGCGCGTTTTCAGGGCCGTATTCGGCCTGAACAATTGCACTCGCTCGAATTAGAGTTTGGTATTTCGCACGATAGTCTGTGGGTGCAGTATCTGCAATATCTCAATCAACTGTTTCATGGCAATCTGGGTGTCTCCTTTACCTATTTCCCCACACCTGTTTCAACGATGATTGGGCAAGAAATCCCATGGACCTTAACGCTGGTGGGGGTTTCGCTGGTGGTGAGTTTTGTGCTGGGCACATTGCTGGGCATTGTGATTGCATGGCGGCGTGGTTCCTGGCTGGATACGCTCTTACCCCCATTGTTTACGTTTCTTTCCGCTATACCATACTTCTGGTTGGCTCTTATTCTGCTCTATGTGCTTGGATTTCTGCTGAACTGGTTCCCATTGAACGGGGGGTATAGCCTGGAAACCCTGCCTGGCTGGAATTGGGATTTTATCAGTAGTGCGATCTACCATGCCATTTTGCCCGCCGTCACGATTGTGATTGGCTCCCTTTCCGGTTGGTTGCTGGGTATGCGCAATATGATGGTGACGACGCTCTCCGAGGATTATGTCCTGATGGCGCAGGCGAAAGGTTTGTCTGAGCGACGCATTATGCTGAGTTATGCGGCGCGTAATGCTATTTTGCCGAATATTACGGGTTTTGCGCTGGCCCTGGGGTTTGTGGTGACCGGTTCTTTGTTGACGGAGATTGTTTTTTCGTATCCGGGTATCGGTTTCGCGTTGTTGCAAGCGGTGCTGAACCTGGATTATCCACTGATGCAAGGCATCTTTTTACTCTTGTCAATTGCTGTCTTAGGTGCGAATTTCCTGGTGGATTTGCTCTATGTCTTTATTGATCCACGGGTGCGTCAGGAAAGGGGATAAGCGATGAGTATACCAGCATCTTCACAGCGTTCACCCTCCCCTGAAGATAATGGGCAGGTAGCAAGTGAACGTGAAACTGCGAGCAGTGTAGAGCGCGCTGAGCGTGTGTCAGTGGCTGCGGGCACGATGGCTCTGACGGCACTGCCAACACGGCGAGAGAGCGCGTGGCAGTCATCCTTACGTTCAATCATGACAAGTCCCAAGCTGGCTTTTGGGATGGGCGTCGTGATTTTTTTTCTCCTGGTGGCTATTTTTGGCCCGCTGGTCTTCAAGACTGATCCCAATGCGCTTTCAGCCGATTCACTGCAACCGCCCTCTATACAGCACTGGCTTGGGACGACGCAGACGGGGCAGGACGTGTTTACGCAGGTTATTGACGGTACGCGGGTGTCTATTATCCTCGGCTTCGTGACAGGGCTGGTGGTAACAGTGCTTTCAGTGGTGATTGGGCTGACGTCGGGCTACTTTGGCGGTGTGATCGATGAGGTGATCTCACTGTTGATCAACGTCTTCCTGGTTATTCCTTCCTTTGTACTGGCCCTGGTGATGGCGGCCTACCTGCCTGTCAAGGGACCGCTAACGGTTGGTCTCGTGATTACGATTACAAGTTGGGCCTGGGGCGCACGTGTGTTGCGCGCACAGACGCTTTCGATGCGCAAACGAGAATTCGTGGAGGCGGCGAAAGCGAGTGGGGAAACGACGCTACGCATCATTTTCTTCGAGATTTTCCCCAATGTGATCGCGGTAGTGGCGGCGGGTTTTGTTGGCACGGTGATTTATGTGATCCTGGCAGAGGCGGGTTTGGAGTTTCTGGGCCTGGGTGACGTGACGGTTGTCAGTTGGGGAACAATGTTTTATTGGGCCAATAATAGCAATGCTCTGCTGGTTGGAGCATGGTGGTGGTTTGTACCGCCTGGTTTCTGCATTGCTGTGCTAGGGGCTGCACTGGCCTTTATTAACTTTGGCATAGACGAGATTTCTAATCCACGCCTGCGTCGTGAACCGAAACCAAAGGGAAAGAAGGGAGTGGCATAATGGCGATTTCAACAGGCACGGACCTCCTGCTGGATGTGCGCAATATGAGTGTGGATTACATGGCCGCGAGCGGCACTGTTCACGCTGTCAGCAATGTCAGTTTTACGTTGAGACGTGGGGAAGTCTTAGGGCTGGCTGGCGAAAGTGGCTGTGGCAAGTCAACGCTGGCCTATGCGGTTGCACGTCTTTTGCGTCCCCCCGCTGTGATTACAAACGGAGAGGCTCTCTACTATCCGCACACACGTGAAGATGACGAAGGTATCCATATCGCCTCATCTACTGCTTTAACGAAAAAACATGGTAAACAGGGTGTTTTAGACCTTGATGGTGAGCAGGATGCAGTTGATATTATGCAATTGGCTTCTGATGAACTGCGCATGTTTCGCTGGAGCGAGTTGGCGGTCGTTTTTCAGAGTGCGATGAATGCCCTCAATCCTGTCTTGAGCGTTGGCGCACAGATTGTGGATGTTTTGCAGGCACATCGTCCGTCGATGGGACCCGATTCGCGGAAGCGGCGTGCGATTGAACTGCTGCGTCTGGTTGGTATTTCGGCTGATCGTCTCAACAGCTATCCACACGAGTTGAGTGGCGGCATGCGCCAGCGAGCCACGATTGCGATTGCCCTGGCTCTTTCGCCGGAAGTGATTATCATGGATGAGCCAACGACGGCTCTGGATGTGGTAGTGCAGCGCGAGATTCTGAGCGAGATTCTGCGTTTGCGAGAGCAGCTCGGCTTTTCCGTGATTTTTATTACGCATGACCTTTCATTGTTGCTGGAATTGGCGGACAGGGTCGCAATCATGTACGCTGGTCGTATTGTTGAGATGGCGTCGCGGCGCGATATGTATCTGCATCCTCGCCATCCTTATGCCTATGGTCTGATTCACTCGTTCCCTTCGCTGCGTGGTCCGCGCCGTCGCATGACAGGTATTGCGGGTTCTCCGCCCGATTTGCGGGCTGTGCCAGCCGGTTGCGCCTTTCATCCTCGTTGTCCAATGGCATTTACGGCTTGTCGTAGCGTTTTCCCCACTCTGGAGGACGCGCTGCCCGATATGCCAGAGCAGCGTGTTGCTTGTCACCTGTACAATTCCGCGCTCTACCCTGCGGGCATGCCCGCAACTGCTGAGATTGCGGCCAGCTATGAGAAATTCGTGGAAGAAGGAGGTAACAAACAATGAGTATGAGCAACCAGCATGCAATGGCGGCTACGCAAGAACGTGCCGGGCAGCCTATTTTGGAAATTGAGCATCTGCGTAAGGTTTTTCCCTTGCGCACTGTGCGGCTCTTTGGCCCACCGCGTGGTGTGCAGGCCGTTGATGACGCGGCGATGGCACTGTATCCGGGGCGTGCGACTGCTCTTGTGGGCGAAAGTGGTAGCGGCAAGACCACGATTGCGCGTATGATGGCGCGCCTCTATGATCCCACTGCGGGTGTGATGCGTTTTCGGGGTGAGGTTGTTAAGCTGGGGGGTGGCAACAGCTTGCGCAACTATCGACGTCATGTCCAATTGGTCTTCCAAGACCCATTTTCGTCGCTCAATCCGGTGCATGATGTGCGCTATCACCTGAGCCGCCCGCTGCGTGTCTATGGGCATGCGCGCACGAATGATGAGATAACGGAACAGGTTCTCTCGCTGCTCGACCGCGTCAGCTTGAGTCCGGCTGAGCAGTTTATTCTGAAATATCCGCATCAGTTGAGTGGCGGCCAGCGTCAACGTGTTGCGATTGCGCGTGCGTTGGCGGCCCGACCGGAGGTGTTGCTGGCGGATGAGCCTGTCTCCATGCTCGATGTTTCAATTCGTCTGGACATTCTCAACCTGCTCTTGCGTTTGAAAGAAGAAGAACATCTGGCTCTGCTGTTCATTACGCACGATATTGCCAGTGCGCGCTACTTTGCTGAGGAGACATTAGTGATGTACGCGGGCCAGATGGTGGAAGGTGGCCCAAGCGATGATGTCATTCAGGATCCGAAGCATCCGTATACACAGCTATTGCTCTCCGCGGCTCCCGACCCAGATCGCATCAATGCTGAGGGGCGTGGTTTGGCGCAACTGCCCGCGCGTGGAGAGATTCCGAGCTTGATTAATCCGCCGAGCGGCTGTCGTTTTCATCCTCGTTGCCCTAGTGCGATGCCAGTTTGCAGTCAGCGTTTCCCCCAACGTACAGAGCTGGGTGGCGGCCATTGGACCAACTGTTTTCTTTATGGAGATGGTGACGGAGCGGTCGCGCAAGCCGTACCTCTCACTGTGATACGCAGAAAAGCGCAGGGAAGCGAAAACACCGAGCAATGATTCCCAGGAGAGGATGCATGAGCATTTCCAACGAATTACAGTCACAAGCAGGAACAGAGAAAACGCTGGCAGCGGCGTTTCCACAAAACTTTCTTTGGGGTGCTGCCACGGCATCCTATCAGATTGAGGGTGCTGTGCGAGAAGATGGGCGTGGCATGTCGATCTGGGATACCTTTGCTGCCACGCCGGGCAAGGTGTTTCAGGGTGATAACGGAGCGATTGCGGCTAACCACTATCATACGATGGCAGAAGATGTGACATTGATGGCAGAACTTGGGCTGGGAGCCTATCGTTTTTCCCTCGCCTGGTCGCGTATCCTGCCCGATGGGCGTGGAGCGGTCAATAGTCGCGGTCTGGACTTCTATGATCGCCTCGTTGATGCTTTGTTAGCCAAAGGCATTCAACCGTTTGCGACGCTTTATCACTGGGATATGCCGCAGAAACTCGAAGATGAGGGTGGGTGGCTGAAGCGTGCAACAGCTTATGCTTTTGCAGACTACGCGGAGATCGTGGCAAAACGGCTTGGTGATCGCGTGGTCGGCTGGATTACGCAAAATGAACCCTGGTGCATTGCCTATCTGGGGTATGGAATTGGGATTCACGCGCCGGGCCTGCGAGACCGTCAAGGTGCTGTTAATGCGGGTCATCACGTGATGCTGGCGCATGGACTGGCATTGCCGCGTATTCGCGCACAGGTCATGCCTGCTACAAAGGTGGGCATCACGCTCAACTTCTCGCCTGTCTATCCTGCTGATGAGCGTCCTGAGACACAGCGAGATCTCGCGTTGGCGGATGCCTTTGGCAATCGCTGGTTTACCGAGCCATTATTTCGGGGCCATTATCCCGAACATTTATTTGCATCGCTTGGCCTTCATGCGCCCGCCATTGAAGATGGTGATATGGCACTGATCAGTGCGCCTATTGATTTTCTGGGTGTGAATATCTATTCCCGCACAGTGGTGCGTGGCCTGGAAACAATGCCGCTTGCCGATGCCTGCCAATCGGTCGCGCCCATTCCAGGGGCGTGTTATACGGAGATGGGATGGGAGATTTTCCCTCAGTGTGTGAGCGATCTGTTGGTCTGGCTGCACCAGGAATATGCCGTTCCTGCACTCTACATAACAGAGAACGGAGCGGCTTTTGTCGATCAATGGCACGGTAATGGGCAGGTCAGTGATCCACGCCGTGTCTCCTACCTACGCGACCACGTTCAGGCCTTGGCCAATGCCCTGGCGCAGGGTGTGCCGCTCCAGGGCTACTTTGTCTGGTCACTGATGGATAACTTCGAGTGGGCGGAAGGCTACGGCAAGCGTTTTGGCATCGTCTATATCGATTATCCAACACAGCAGCGTATTATTAAGGAGAGCGGTCATTGGTATGCCAATTTTATCACGGTGTACCATCAAACGCATAGCTCTGGATTATGAAGAGAGGAAAACTCGGCTAACGGTCGTAACCCATTGACACAAGTACGTACCTGATATATCCTAGCAGTAGGAAAAGGGAGGCTATAGTTTGCTACCGTATCCTTGAGAAAGGTTGAGACGATGAAGTTGACAATGAAAGGGGATTACGGTCTGAGAGCTATGCTTGACTTGGCGGCTTACTATGGGCAAGGACCAATAGAGAGTGCTGACATTGCCAGCAGGCAATACATTCCAGAGCAGTATCTCGATCAGATTTTAATGGTATTGCGTAAGGAAGGGCTGGTCAAGAGTGTTCGCGGGCCGAAGGGGGGGCATCTGTTGGCGAAGCCACCGGGTGAAATTATGATGGGGCAGGTGATGGCGGCCCTCGAAGGCTATGTGCCCCCCATGGAATGTTTGCCGAATCCCGACTTCTGCAAACTCTCACCGGGCTGTGCTTTGCGTGAGGTTTGGCAGAAGATAGACGCGATGACGCAGCAACTTCTGCAATCAACCACAATTGAGGAATTGGCACAACGGCATAAAATTGAAAATACCGAGACAATGTATTATATTTGATTCAACAATACAGTTCCTCTAGTAGGTAGTGGGTACATGGACCAACTGGAATGCAATCTGTAGAAGAGAGGGGTATGTGGCTGAAGTACTGGATAGGCGTAAGTTGATCGCGATTGTTGAAGATGATGCGCGTATTGCTAATATGTTCTGTGATATGTTGGGTTGTCTCGGGTTATGGCGTATACATATCTTTGCGGATGGTTTGTCTGCCCGTGAGCAGTTGCCGCAGCTAGGAGCAGACCTGATTCTGCTAGATGTAGGGCTTCCTAATCTAGATGGAGCTTCTCTCTATCGGATTTTGCGTGGGCATAATAAAACCAGGCATATTCCGATAGTGGTGATTACGGGTAGTCATGATTGGGAATTGCATCGTATGGGTCTGCAAACAGGCTTATTGCTGCGCAAACCGTTTAATATGCAGGAATTACTCGATATTATCTCTGCATTGCTGCCAGGAACAGATGGCTGTCAGAGTATATAGGCAGCGAAAATATCAGTACATTAGAAGGTAGCTATGGCTCGTTGGGCAAAAGATGTGACTGAGAGTTTTGGTCACACTCCTCTGGTTGAACTGCGGCGTTTTGCCGCAGGGACGGGGACGACTCTGCTCGCAAAGCTGGAGATGTTGAGTCCAGGAGGCAGCATTAAGGATCGACCCGCGTTCCAGATGGTCTGTGAGGCGGAGGCTCAAGGACTGCTGCGCCCCGGTGGGGTGATCACTGAGCCAACAAGTGGCAATATGGGTATCTCGCTAGCATTAATCGCCGCTGCACGCGGATACGGTTGCATCCTTACCATGCCCGACACGATTAGTCGCGAACGGCGTCTCTTGCTCAAACGACTAGGAGCAGAGGTGATTCTAACGCCCGGTGGGAGTGGCATGCGTGGCGCGATTAATAAGGTCATTGAGTTGCGCACGACCATTCCCAATGCCTGGTTTCCTCAACAATTCTATAATCAAGCCAATCCACGCTCGCATCGCCTGGGAACTGCTACTGAGATTTGGGAAGATACCGATGGCGCGGTTGATGTCGTTGTCATTGGTGTTGGCACGGGTGGCACGTTAACAGGTGTTGCTGAAGGCCTGCGTGCCTATAAACCCTCAGTTGAAATCGTTGCGGTTGAACCAGCCACCTGCGCAGTTCTCTCCGGCGGTCGCCCTGGCCCACATCGTATTGAGGGGCTGGGCGCGGGTTTTCAGCCCGACACCTTACGTATCGATCTGATTGATCGTGTTATTCCTGTGACCGATCATGACGCCATTGTAACCGCAAACCATATTACCGCAACTGAGGGTATTTCAGTTGGTATTAGTAGTGGGGCGGCTGCCTGGGCTGCTCTGCAAGAAGCGCGCAAAGAGCAGAATCAAGGCAAGGTCATCGTGACCATTTTTGCTAGCGCGGCGGAACGCTATCTCCACACCGTCTTGTTTGATGACTTGCGCACCGATCATCGCCCATAGACCTCTCATGGCGTATCGCTTTGTTGTTCTGGTTCGTTACAATGAATGGAGAGCAGAAAAATTTTTGTAAAAAGTGCCCATAGCTTCTTGAAAATCCGAGGAATAGTATGATCCAGAATAGTTCGACCACTCGTCTGTTTTGTTTAGACCACACGATCTATCGCCGCATCTATCGGCAGGGATTGCGCTGGTTGGGAGGCTATCTTGGCATTGCTCTACTTGCCCTGCTGGCGGTTTTCTTGCTTCTCCCCACCTATGCACATGTATTCACCTTCTACTTAAAATGGCAGGATGCCCTGGTCGTCATTCTCTGCTTCATTGCTTTGCTTACTCTGGCAGGCGCAACCTTTGTGGGGCGTTTCCTCTACGCACTGCGCACAGGTTACCATACAGGCGTTGTGCAACTACGTGCAGAGCGTGAACTGGCGGCCCGCGACCTCTCGCATGAAAATTTCGCCAGCATCTTCTGGATGTTGCATGCAGCTTTTTGGTGCTTTATTGCCGGCATGGTAGGCCTGACACCAGATATGTTGCTTGCCTGGACCTTGCATCTGGCGTCCCCCATCTGGCTTGTGTTACTCACCGCGTTGGCTGTCTTGCTCAGTCTCGCGGGCGCCGTTGTGGCAATCATCGCGGCATCCTTTATCTTTGTTGGCTGTATTGGCTTGTTCCATATCTGCCGCAAACTGGGATCTCTGTCTGTCTATCCTATCGATAATCGCCTGGTCATTCACCGTGATAACTTGCTGCTCACCATCATCTATCCCGATAAACCGGAGGCCCTGGTTGATCTGGCAATACTGGTGCAGGAAGATCAGCAAAAGCTGCTCATGCTTCTGCAAAATGGCACAATTGAGATACAGAGTGCGCCTGCTGATCTGGAGGCATTAGAGGATGCGGAGGCGTCCGCTGCCGAAAAACGCCGTATGGCCTATGTGTAACATTTTCCACCCGTACAGAAAAAGAGGTCGAAAGATGGCCCAAAACTGTTGACATCGTGGCACAAAGGTTGTATACTTGCTAATTGCCGGAGCAAATATACTAGTAACTGAGCGTGTTACCAGTAGGTTGTTATGGGGCGTTCACTAAAACCTAAAAACACGAAAAACAGACGCAAGAGCATTCCCCGCATCACGTGAGGATATAATTATTAACCGCTTGCTAAAGATGCTTTCAACCCGCCTGGGTTTTATGAAAAAGGACTGCGCTGAAATACTGCATCTACAACATCAAGGCTTCATTCCATCTGCCTGAAAAAGGCTGGGAATAGAAGCGTGTTTTTCGTTGTTTTATCATAGGCCTTTAGTATCGTTCTCACAATGCTGGGAGAGGGGCGATGTGGATGACCGTTGAGCGACGAGCTGGTAAGGAGAAAATAATTAGGAGTAACCGCTTATCACTTCTACGAGCGGTTACTTTTCTTGTCATAAACCGTTTCTCTATGCAGGCATTCTAGAATTACTCAATTTGGTATTATCTAATCACTTATCTCATTTTCCGTCAACTTTCTCAAGAAGACGTATCGCTGTGCGTCTTCGTTGGCTTCCTCTATGGGCCAGAGACGGTTTTGCCACCGTCCAACAGTGAGAGGAGAACACTACGTATGGCTGTAAGCACGAGGGCTGTTGCACTTCCAGAGCGTGTGTCGTTCGCACGTATCCCGGACATACGGCCTATGCCAGGGCTGATCCAAATCCAGCTTGACTCCTTTGAATGGTTTAAGAAGGAGGGGTTGCGTGAACTCTTCGAGGAGATTTCCCCAATTGAGGACTTTACGGGGAAAAATCTCAGCCTGGAATTCATCGTTCCCCCTGAACCATTTGGCAAACCTAAGTATAACGAAGATGAGTGTCGCGACCGCGATGCTACGTATGCCGCGCCGCTGAACGTCAAAGCGCGCCTTATCAATAAAGAAACCGGAGAAATCATCGAGAAGGATATCTTCATGGGTGATTTCCCCTTAATGACACGAGAAGGTACCTTTATTATCAATGGGGCCGAACGTGTCGTCGTCAGCCAACTCGTGCGCTCCCCCGGCGTCTACTTTACCGTAGATGAGGATGCGACTACTGGCAAAAAACTCTTTGCGGCTAAACTCATTCCCGGACGCGGGGCCTGGTTAGAGTTTGAGACAAGCAATAAAAACTTGCTCACGGTGAAAATTGACCGTAAGCGTAAGCTGCCTGTTAGTACGCTGCTGCGCGCTATTGCCAGCTTGGCGAAAGAGCAGTGGCATACCCAGGAATTAGACCTCTCTACAGATCAAGGCATTCTTGACGCTTTTAAGGATATTGATAATGATCCCAATATCCGCTATATGCAAGCCACGCTTGATCGCGACCCTGTCAAACGTGAAGATGATGCGTTGCTTGAACTGTATAAAAAGTTGCGTCCTGGCGATCCTGCTACGATTGATAACGCCCGCTCGCTCGTCAAAAATCTGTTCTTCCATCCGCGTCGTTATGATCTCGGCAATGTCGGACGCTATAAACTGAATCGCAAGCTCGACTTAGCTGTGCCACAAAACCAGCGTATTCTGACGCAGGATGACCTTGTGAACATCATCCGTCGCCTCATCGCCCTCAATAATGGGCATGGGCGTAAAGATGATATCGACCATCTGGGCAATCGTCGCGTGCGTTGCGTGGGTGAGCTGATTCAAGCGCAATTCCGTGTGGGTCTGCTGCGTATGGAGCGTGTGGTAAAAGAAAGGATGAGCATTCAGGAGCCTGGGCAGGCAACCCCGAACGCGCTCATCAATATTCGCCCTGTTGTGGCTGCGATGAAAGAGTTCTTTGGCGGTAGCCAGCTTTCGCAGTTTATGGACCAGGTCAACGCATTGGCAGAGATTGGGCATAAACGTCGTCTCTCGGCTCTTGGCCCCGGTGGTCTCTCGCGTGAGCGTGCCGGCTTTGAAGTGCGTGATGTGCATCAATCGCACTATGGGCGTATCTGTCCGATTGAAACACCGGAAGGTCCAAACATTGGTTTGATTGGCAACCTTGCGACTTACGGGCAGATCAATCCCTATGGTTTTATCGAGACGCCGTATCGTAAGGTCTACAAACGTCTGCTGGCCAATGATCGCCGTCTGATTGGGCGCGAGTTCAGAGGCATTTTCGGACGCATGCGCGACGATGTGAAAACCGCTGACGGCGAGGTCTTGCTGAAGGCGCGTACTCGTGTGCGTGTTGACGAGGAACTATTCGAGAAAATGGCAGCTGCTCTCGGCGACACGCAGGTCAATATCAGGCCGTTTGTTACCAACGAGGTCGATTACCTGACTGCTGACGATGAAGAGAACTTCTGGATCGCGCAGGCGAACGCCAAATTGGATGAGAACAATGAATTTACTGAGGAGCGTGTCTTGGCACGCTACCAGAGCGAGTTTGTCATGGAGGGTGCGGAAACACTCGATTACATGGATGTCTCGCCGCGGCAAACGGTGAGCGTTGCAACTGCCTTGATTCCTTTCTTGGAGCATGATGATGTGAACCGCGCCCTGATGGGAGCGAACATGCAACGTCAGGCCGTCCCTCTGCTACGCCCACAGTCACCAATCTGTGGAACCGGCATTGAGCGGCAGGTGGCGGTTGACTCTGGGCAGGTGGTTGTCACACGCACAAGCGGTGAGGTTGTTTCCGCAACGGCGCGCCGTATCGAAGTTCTCGATGACCAGGGTGAGGTACATGGATATCGCTTGCGCAAGTTTGTGCGATCTAACAATGGCACCTGTATCAATCAGCGTCCGATTGTACGCCGGGGCGATTATGTGACCGCCGGCCAGGCCATTGCCGATAGTTCCTCGACCGAAAATGGCGAGCTGGCACTTGGGCAGAACATTTTGGTTGCCTTTATGAGCTGGGAAGGCGGCAACTTTGAGGATGCGATTCTCATTAGTCAACGTATTGTGCGTGAAGACCTCTTCACCTCTATTCATATAGAAGAATACGAAGTCGACGCACGTGATACAAAACTTGGGCCGGAAGAGATCACCCGTGATATTCCGAACGTGGGTGAGGAAGGTCTAAGAAATCTAGATGAGCGTGGCATTGTGTATGTCGGTGCAGAGGTTGGCCCGCAGGATATCCTAGTTGGTAAAATTACACCCAAGGGCGAGACGGAACTGACCGCAGAAGAGAAGCTCTTGCGTGCCATCTTTGGTGAGAAGGCGCGCGAAGTAAAAGATACCTCGCTTCGTGTGCCACACGGTGAGCGTGGCAAGATCGTCGAGGTGAAAATCTTCGCACGTGACAGCGGTGACGAGTTGCCGCCGGGCGTCAATCAACTGGTGCGTGTCAGCATTGCGCAGAAACGTAAGATTGGTGCGGGCGATAAGATGGCAGGGCGTCATGGTAATAAAGGCGTGATCTCGCGAGTTTTGCCGATAGAAGATATGCCTTTCTTGCCCGATGGGAAGCCCGTCGACATCATTCTCAATCCGTTAGGTGTGCCGCACCGCATGAATATTGGCCAGATCATGGAGACTCATCTGGGCTGGGCAGCAAACGAACTTGGCTTTAAAATCGCTACTCCGGTCTTTGATGGAGCCTCGGAGGATGATATTGAGGAGTTCCTGCGACGGGCGAAATTGCCTGAAAGTGGCAAAATACAGCTTTATGATGGGCGTACTGGTGAGCCATTCGACCATCCGGTGACTGTCGGTTACACATATATGCTCAAGTTGGCCCACTTAGTCGAAGATAAGGTCCATGCACGCTCAACCGGCCCATACAGCTTGATTACACAGCAGCCACTCGGCGGTAAAGCGCAGTTTGGTGGACAGCGGTTCGGTGAAATGGAAGTGTGGGCGTTAGAAGCCTATGGCGCGGCCAATATCCTACAAGAAATTCTGACAGTGAAGTCAGACGATGTTGTTGGTCGTGTCAAAACTTACGAGGCGATTGTCAAAGGCGAGAATATCATGGAACCCGGCGTTCCAGAGTCTTTTAAGGTGTTGGTCAAAGAACTGCAAAGTCTAGGTATCAATGTCGAAGTCCTTAATGAGGATGAGCAGAAGATTCAATTTGTGGAAGACACCTCGAATGATGTGATGCCGGAGTTGGGAATTAATCTGTCCGGTTTCGAGGGAGACCAATAGGCCCTGTATCGTAGGGATGTGCTTCATCACGTCCTTATCCTGTGAGATACTACAAGATAGCTGTGATGTCTCACGTTCCTACGATGTTCCTCTACCCTGGAGGTAGCATGCTCGAAGTTAATGATTTTAACGCAATCCGTATCAGCCTTGCTAGCCCCGAGCAGATTCGTGGTTGGAGCTATGGCGAGGTCACGAAACCGGAAACAATCAACTATCGTACACTCAAACCAGAGAAAGACGGCCTCTTCTGCGAACGCATCTTTGGGCCTACCAAAGACTGGGAGTGCTACTGTGGTAAATATAAACGTGTCCGTTTTAAAGGCATCGTGTGTGATAAATGTGGTGTCGAGGTGGCGCGCTCGAAAGTACGCCGCGAACGCATGGGCCATATTGAACTGGCTTCCCCTGTCAGCCATATCTGGTACTTCAAGGGAACGCCGAGCCGCATTGGCCTTTTGCTTGATCTCTCGCCGCGTAACCTTGAGCGCATCCTCTACTTTGCGCTCTATGTTGTCACTTCGCTCAACGAAGAGGCACGCCAGCGCGAACTGATGCGCATCGATACCGATATGGTAGCTCTGGAACAGGATATTGATGGCAAGGTATTAGAGCGTGTCAACCGTTTGCGTGAGCAGCGAGACCATGCTATGCGTGAAGCAGAAACGCGCTTTACACCCGCTGATCGTCAAGAGATCGAGGAACGCCGCGAGCAAGACCTGGAGAGTGCGCGCACTGCCGAAAGCGAAACCCGTGCGCAATTACGCGAGATGATGGGGCTGACGATTGAGGATGACATTACCTTCTCTCCAACTGATGCGGTCATTGTCAAAGAAGGTGATATCGTTACCTCGCGCCATCTCGATGTGCTGGAGCGTGTCGCCGAGTCGGCTCGCAATGCGATTGCCGAACAGGCCCGTCGCGAAATTGAACTGGCGATGTCTGAGGGTAAACGCGATGCCGAGCGTCTCAATCTCGATTATCAGAGCCAGATCGACTCTGCACAGACACAGTTAGAGCGTGAGCGCAAGGAGACCATCCAACGCCTGGAACAGTCGCGGCGTGACCTCGAAGGCCTCAAAAGCCAAGACCTCTTGCAGGAGAGCCGTTACCGTGAACTCAAGGACATCTTCCAGGAACCAGACATCTTTCGCGCTGGGATGGGAGCTGAAGCGGTCCTCGAACTGATTCGTGGTATTCAGCTAGACAAATTATCCGATGAGTTGCGTCGCGAGATTAGCGTGACGGCTGGCCAGCGGCGCAAGAAGGCCACCAAACGTCTCAAGGTCGTTGAGGCATTCCGCAAGTCCAAGACTTCACCGGAGTGGATGATTTTGACGGTCTTGCCCGTTTTGCCACCAGACCTGCGCCCAATGGTGCAACTGGATGGCGGACGTTTTGCCACATCCGACCTGAACGACCTCTATCGCCGTGTCATCAACCGCAATAACCGTCTCAAACGCCTGCTCGACTTGGGTGCGCCAGAGATTATTATTCGCAACGAGAAGCGCATGCTGCAAGAAGCGTGTGATGCGCTGATCGACAACGGACGACGTGGACGTGCCGTGGCGGGTTCAGGCAATCATAAGCTCAAGAGCCTGTCTGACATGCTCAAAGGCAAACAGGGCCGTTTCCGTCAAAACCTGCTCGGCAAGCGCGTAGACTACTCCGGGCGTTCTGTGATCGTGGTTGGGCCAAATCTCAAACTGCACCAGTGTGGTTTGCCGAAACGTATGGCATTGGAACTCTTCAAGCCATTCGTGATGCGCAAGCTGGTAGAGCAGAACTTTGCCCACAACATCAAGAGCGCGAAACGTTTTGTAGAGCGTGTCAAGCCGGAAGTGTGGGATGTCCTGGAAGAAGTTATCAAGAACCATCCCGTGCTGCTGAACCGTGCACCAACCTTACACCGTCTCGGTATTCAGGCTTTTGAGGCTGTGTTGGTTGAGGGTAGTGCCATTCAATTGCATCCGTTGGTCTGCTCCGCCTTTAACGCAGACTTTGATGGCGACCAGATGGCGGTTCACGTGCCGCTATCCGAAAAGGCTCAGGACGAGGCACGCCAGTTTATGATGTCCACGCGCAATCTGCTCTCTCCTGCGCATGGTGAGCCGTCAATCGGAGCTAGCCAGGACATGGTGCTTGGATGCTTCTACTTGACACAGGATCGCCCAGACAAACGGGGTCAAGGCCGCGTCTTTACCGACACCAATGAGGCCTTGCTGGCCTATGAACAAGGGTTTGTTGAGCTGCAAGCCCTGGTGAAAGTGCGTCTAGGTGATGTAGACATCTATGACCAGCCGCCGCCCGTAAAATCCACAATGAATGCCAAAGGCAAGCTGGTTGTCACAACCGTTGGACGTATCATCTTCAACGAGTCATTGCCGGAGCGTTTGCGCTTCAAGAACTATGCGATGAAGAAAGAAAACCTGAAGCAGATCATCGCAGAATGTTTCAAGGAGTACGGGCGTGTCAAGACGGTAGAACTAGCGGACGACATCAAGCGTCTAGGCTTCTCTTTTGCAACAAAAGCGGGAGCATCCATTGCGATTAGTGATGTGAAAGTTCCATCAGGCAAGGCGGAAGAGCTAGCCAAAGCCGATGCACGCATTGCAGAACTAGAAGAGCAGTATCGTGATGGTCTGATTACGACGAATGAGAAGTATCAGCAGACGGTTGATACCTGGAATATCGCGCAGGAGAATATCACCAGAATGGTTGAGGCAACCCTCGACCCGTTTGGCACAATCTACACGATTGCCAAATCTGGAGCGACGAAGGCGAAATTCCAGCAGATTCGTCAGTTGTCTGGGATGCGCGGCCTGATGGCAAGCCCATCGGGTAAGATCATTGATATCCCCGTGCGCGGAAATTTCCGTGAAGGTCTGAGCGTGTTGGAGTACTTTATCAGTAGTCACGGCGCACGTAAAGGTTTGGCAGACACGGCCCTGCGTACCGCAGAGTCGGGCTACCTGACGCGCCGCTTGATCGACGTGGCCCAGGATGTCATCGTGACAGAAGAGGACTGTGGCACGACTGAGAGCATCGTGATTACCGATTTCGACTCGAAGGATATGGGTTTGGAAAACATGCGTTCCCGTCTCTTAGGACGTGTGTTAGCCGAGGCCATTCCGGGCCTTGAGGATATCGAGGTTGGCGAAGAGATGAGCGATGAAACGCTCGACGAAATCGTCAATGCCGACACCAAGACTGTGCGTGCGCGCTCACCGCTGGGTTGTATGGCACGACGCGGCATCTGTCGCAAGTGCTATGGGCGCGATCTCGCGGCGAACCAGCTTGCTCGTATCGGAAGCGCAGTCGGCATTGTTGCTGCGCAATCGATTGGTGAACCTGGTACACAGCTCACCATGCGTACCTTCCATACTGGTGGTATTGCAGGTGCGCAAGGTGACATCACGCAAGGCTTGCCGCGTGTAGAGGAGTTGTTTGAGGCACGTGTGCCGAAAGATAAGGCCGAGATCGCGGAAATCGATGGTGTTGTGGAGATTGTCAAGGACGAAAATACTGGTGTGCGCACCGTCCGCGTTGTCTCGACCAATGTCTTCTTTGATGAGTACCCACTTCCTGCTGCTAGCACGGTTCTGGTCGGTGATAGGGACCATGTGCTGCGCGAGCAGATTGTGGCACTCATGCCTGCTGAGCATGGCAGTGAGCCAGTTCCTGTGGCGGCTCGTACCGAGGGTGAGGTTCTGATCAACGATGGTGTATTGACCATTCGTTTTGAGGAACGTGATGAGCGTTCTTATCCCGTGCCAGCAGCGCGTAATCTGGCTGTTAGCGACGGGCAGAAAATTCAAGCTGGCACGCCGATCACAGCCGGGCAGCGCGACCCGCAAGATGTCTTGCGCGTTCAGGGCCGCGAGGCTGTGCAGCTCTACCTCGTCAAGGAAGTTCAGCGCGTCTACCGTAACACAGGCGTGTATATTCACGACAAGCATATTGAAGTGATTGTGCGCCAGATGCTGCGACGCGTCAAGATCGATGATCCGGGTGATACCGAGATGTTGCCCAGTGACCTGGTAGATCGCTTTAGCTTTGCCGATACTAATGCGCGTGTCTTGGCAGAGGGTGGCGAGCCAGCAACTGCCTCGATCATCTTGCTGGGTGTTACCAAAGCATCGCTGAACACGGATAGCTTCTTGGCGGCGGCATCCTTCCAAGAGACAACACGTGTATTGACCGAAGCTGCGATTCAGGCCCAGACCGACCACCTCGTGGGCTTGAAAGAGAATGTCATCATTGGGAAGCTGATACCAGCTGGCTCCGGCATCTTGCAGCGTCGCCGCGAACAACTTTCGCGGCAGCAGAGTGCGGCCGCGCGTATGGCCGCCGGCTCTGTGGTTGCAGCGGGTGTTGCTGGTGCGGGTGCAGGCAGCAGTTTTCTGAGGGGAAACAGTACTCTTGGGATAACAGCACTTGACGGCAGTAGCAATCTGCGGGGAAATGGGATAACACCACTTGACAGCAGTGGCAACGAGTGATAACATATGCAATCGCATATGTATGAAATGAGGTAAGGGCGTGACCTATCATGCCACGCCCTTACATGAGGATAAGAAGGGACAGGGAGGATCTTTCCTTGCCGACAATTAATCAGTTAATCCGAAAGGGCCGTTCGCAGAAGCAGAAAAAGGTTAAGGCCCCCGCGTTGCTCTATTCATACAACGCGCTGAAGAATCGCACTTCGCGTCTGCGTGGCTCGCCACAGAAACGTGGTGTTTGTACGCAGGTTCGCACAATGACGCCTAAGAAGCCGAATTCGGCAATGCGTAAGATTGCTCGTGTTCGTTTGTCAAACCAGATGGAAGTCACGGCTTACATTCCTGGTGAAGGGCATAATTTGCAGGAACACTCCGTTGTGCTGATTCGTGGTGGCCGCGTGAAGGACTTGCCAAGCGTGCGTTATCACATTGTGCGCGGAACCCTGGACAGTGACGGCGTTTCAAAGCGACGTCGTGGTCGTTCTAAATATGGAGCCAAGCGTCCGAAGCCCGGACAGCCGGCTACTCCAACAAAGGGCGGCAAGAAATAGTCATACTATAGAAGCTGTGTGCAAGCGGTGGGTGGCAAGAAATAGTTCGCCGCGCCGCACCCAGGTTTCTATCCGATACCACCTGAACGCCGTCAGGTAGGTCGGTTATTACACATCATTGCAGGCTGATCTTGCTCTGTGATGAGAGTCGGGTGTTCTCTTGAAAGGTTCTGATGTGTTTCAGCACGTTTAGAATCAGTGCTCAACAGGCTTTGTGACCGTCCTGCATAGCAGACGCGATCGTTACAAAGCGCACTTAATACTCTTTGTGACCAACGGGCATATGCGAAACGTTATCTGTACAGAGAGTATTGTGTGCGACGAGCAACATCAGGATAGGCATCCGCGTGTAGGCGTCCGAAGAAAATTGCAGAGGCTTGGCCTGGCAATCGAATCGACGCCTTTTCTGGTGTCTTCTAAAGACGAAGCGTTTGCTCTATGCCAACCCGCCGCCGGGTGTGGAAATTAGGAGGAGGCAAAAATTGCCCAGACGAAAGAGAGTCGTGCGACGGCCCGATGTGCCGGACGCAAGATACAAAAGCCGCAATGTGGCGCGCTTCACGAATAAGCTCATGTTGGACGGCAAGCGTAGCCTGGCGGAGCGTATTCTGTATGAAGCTTTTGATGCGATCGAACTGAAAATGAAGCGGCCACCGCTCGATGTGTTCGAGCAGGCTCTCAAAAATGCTACCCCCACCATCGAGGTTAAGCCCCGCCGCGTGGGTGGGTCTACGTATCAGGTTCCAGTTGATGTCCGCCGTGATCGTGGCAGCGCGTTGGCAATGCGCTGGCTTATTCGGGCCGCACGCTCGCGCACCGGACGATCAATGGCTGAGAAGCTGGCAAGCGAGTTCATGGACGCCGCAGCGGGACAAGGGGCAACGATCAAAAAACGTGAGGAGACCCACAAGATGGCAGAGTCTAACAAGGCTTTTGCTCATTATCGCTGGTAATAATACATCATGCCTAGAGAATATCCACTCGAAAAAACAAGAAATATTGGTATCATCGCTCATATTGATGCTGGCAAAACGACCACCACAGAGCGTGTCCTCTTCTATACAAAGAAGATTCACCGCATCGGTGAGGTTCATGAAGGGGCCGCGACGATGGACTGGATGCCACAGGAGCAAGAGCGCGGCATCACAATTACATCTGCTGCCACCACCTGCTTTTGGCAGGATACACGCATCAATATCATCGACACGCCCGGGCACGTAGACTTCACTGCTGAAGTCGAGCGTTCACTGCGCGTCCTCGATGGCGGCGTTGTCGTCTTTGACGCGGTCGCTGGCGTGGAGCCACAATCCGAAACTGTCTGGCGTCAGGCTAATAAGTATGATGTTCCGCGTATCTGTTTTGTTAATAAAATGGACCGCACGGGAGCCGACTTCTGGCGCACTATTCAGATGATTCGTGATCGTCTGGGCGCGGTTCCTGTTCCTATCCAAATTCCCATCGGTCGCGAGAGTAACTTTAAAGGTTTTATCGATCTGATTGAGCAGCAGACGGTCATCTTTACCGATGATCTGGGTACCAAATCTGACCGTACCGAGGTTCCTACCGGTATGGAAGCTGAGTTTAATCTGCATCGCGAAGCTTTGATTGAGCGTATTGCCGAGACCGACGAAGAGATGACACGCAAGTACCTCGAAGGTGAAGAAATTACAAAGGAAGAACTGATTGTTGCCTTGCGCCATGCGACTATCGCCAACAAGCTGGTTCCCGTCCTCTGTGGTTCTGCGCTGAAGAATAAGGGTGTGCAGGCTATGCTGGATGCTGTCGTCACTTATCTGCCTTCGCCTCTCGATATTCCTCCGCCAAAGGGAAGCGATCCCGATAGCGGCGAGATTATTGAGCGTAGCGTTGCCGATAGTGCCCCGTTCAGTGCCTTGGTTTTTAAGATCGTCTCCGATCCCTTTGTTGGGCGTCTCTCGTACATGCGCGTCTATTCCGGCATGATCAACAAAGGTGCATCTGTTGAGAATAGCACCAAGGGCAGGACTGAGCGTGTTGGTCGCTTGCTGCGTATGCACGCCAACCACCGCGAAGATATTGATGAGATTCGCGCCGGCGACATCTGTGCTGCCGTTGGTCTCCGCAATACTTTTACGGGTGATACGCTGTGTGACTCCCAGACTCCCATCGTTCTGGAGTCCATTGTCTTCCCGCGTCCGGTAATTGAGATTGCGATTGAGCCAAAAACCCGTGCCGACCAAGATAAAATGTCTATTGCGCTTGGCAAACTCGCTGAAGAAGACCCCACCTTTCAACTCCATACCGACACCGAGAGTGGTCAAACCATTATCAGTGGCATGGGTGAACTGCATTTGGAAGTGATTGTAGATCGTATGCTGCGTGAGTTTAAGGTTGAAGCGAATGTTGGCCGTCCACAGGTGGCCTATCGCGAGACGATCACCAAAAATGCACAAGCGCAAGGGAAGCACGTTCGTCAGACAGGCGGTCACGGTCAATACGGTGATGTCTGGATCCGTATCGAGCCAAACGAGCGTGGCAAAGGTTTTGAGTTCATCAACGCGGTTGTTGGTGGCACGGTTCCCAAAGAATATATCAAACCAGCCGAAAACGGTATCAAAGAGACACTGGATAACGGCATTATTGCTGGCTATCCAATGGTTGACGTAAAAGTCACGCTTTTTGATGGCTCTTATCACGATGTAGACTCGAATGAAATGGCTTTTAAAACTGCTGGTTCGCTGGCAATTAAAGAGGCCACACGCAAAGCCGCTCCTATCCTGCTTGAACCAATGATGTTGGTGGAAGTGACTACTTCTGAAGAGTTCTATGGCGACATTATTGGAGACCTCAATCGTCGTCGTGGCATTATCCTGGGCATGGAGTCTCGTGGAACGCAACATGTGGTGCGGGGTCATGTTCCTCTATCCGAAATGTTCGGTTATGTGAATGATCTTCGTTCTATGACGAGCGGGCGCGCTAACTATTCGATGGAATTTTCTCACTACGACCCTGTCCCTCGCGTGATTGCCGATGAAATCATCGCAAAACGCAGTCGATAAGGGATGGGATAACCTCTTACACGAGGCAGTCTGACTGTCTGCCTCGTGTTCCAGGAAATCGCCGTGGGTGCGCATCTCACAGGTGATGATGCAATGCTTTGCTATCTTGACAGGTCCGGTGCCGAGGTCAGGGAATAGGCCGACCGGTTCCTGCTCATTTCAGAGGTGACTTTTCTATCCTTAAGGATAGACGAGTAATTTTAGCTGTAATTACCAGTGCCATCGCAAAAGTGCAGCCCTGACGCACGCTGTTTGCACTGAGCACTACTCCAAAGAGGAATGACATGGCAAAAAAGAAGTTTGAGCGAACAAAGCCCCACGTGAATGTGGGAACGA
>VFSW01000620.1_pt1 | contig 52311 bp, 44 predicted proteins | sample 5358111 | NCBI WGS metagenome assembly VFSW01 (sample SAMN11554181, study PRJNA540505) | mine drainage metagenome | isolation source: sediment from site ElyBrook_90M | place: USA: Ely Copper Mine, Vershire, VT | collected 2017 | reverse complement strand
CCTGCGCCGGCCCTCGCGGCCGGCGCGGACTCGCGCCCCTTTGCGCTCTTGGGAAATTGTGGCGGAGGGCGCGGGGCAGCTTGACGAGGCGGGCTTCGAGGGGGGCGTGGTCGCCGGGGCGGGCGACCAGGTCGATGAGGGGGCGCAGGGAGCGCACCAGGCCGTCCGACGGGCGGGGGCATTGGGCGGCCATGGAGGCCAGCGCGCGGCACTGCGCCAGCAGAGTTTCCAGGCGGGCAGGGCGATCGAAGGGCGGGCGGCGCCAGGGGGCGGCGTGATCGCGCCACTCGACCAACTGCCGGCCGGCCTGTTTGAGCGACTCGGCAGGCGGACTGCCGGGCTGCCAGTAATCGCGCCAGGCCAGCCGGGCCAGGGCGCGGCGCAAGGCGGGCGCGCCGGCATCCAGGGTCTGCTGGAACCACAGATCGAAGGCGCGGCCGTAGATGCGCGCGGCTTCCGGTTCGGTGAGCTCTTCGAAGGCGGGATCGATGCGCGCCTCCACGGGCCGCTCGCGAAGTATCTGGGCGCAGAAGCCGTGGATGGTGCCGATGGCGGCCTCTTCGAGGCGCTCGAGAGCGTCTTCCAGGCAGGCGCGTTCGGCGGTGTCCGGGCACGCCGCGCGCGCGCCGTCGAGTTCCTCGCGCAGGCGGATCTTCAGCTCGCCGGCGGCTTTGTGGGTGAAGGTGACGGCGACGATCTTGTGCACCGGAGTTCCGGCGGCCAGCACGCGCACGATGCGGCCGATGAGCGCGGAGGTTTTGCCCGCGCCGGCCGAAGCTTCCACGATGAGGCTTTCGCCGAGCGAATTGCGGATGCGCTCGCGCGCGGCGTCGTCGGCGGTTTGAACGGCCGGGATCACGGGATGTTCCTCAACTGCTGGAGGGCGTCCAGCGAGTCCCGGCGTTTGCGGGCGGTGCGGCGTTCTTCGCCGGGCCCGCACACCGGAAGGTAATCGCAGAGGGCGCAGGCGTCCGGTTGGGGCGCGGCGGGCAAAAAGCCGCGATCGATTTCGCCGTCGATCAGCGACATGGCGTGCTGGAAGAAGGCGCGGTGGCGCGGGGTGATGTCGAAGGCGATCTCCTGAAAGCCGCCGCGCGCGGTGCAGTAGGAGAGGCGGCTGGACTCGCAGGGCGTGGCGAAGAGGGTTTCGGCGGCCATGGCGTAAGCCAGCGGCTGGAGCAAAGCGCCGCCGGCGACGTACTGGGGCAGGTCGCGCGGCGGTTTGCCGGTTTTGTGATCGGTGATGCGGAGGGCGGCGCGGGCCGGATGTTTCTCGATGAGGTCGATAGCGCCGCGCAGGCGCACGCCGTTGTCGAGCACGGCTTCGGCGGGGGTGCTGGCGGGATCGTGCGCCGCATCGGCTGGCAGCCCGAAAGCGAACTCGAAGTAGGCGGGGAGCCAACCACGGCCGTCCGCCGCGACCTGGCGGATCCAGCCGCGCAGGTCGGTCCTCAGATACTCGATTTCAGCGCGCCAGACGCGCGGGATGGCGGGGGCGAGATCTTCTTCGTATTGAGCGGCCACGGCGTCGAGGGCGCGGCCGGCGGCCTCGGCGGCGCGCGCGGCATTCTCCGGGGTGATGGGCAGGGCGTGGTCCGCCTGCAACTGGCGCAGCAGGCGGAACTGGGTTTCGTGAAACAGCGCGCCGCGGGTGAGCGGATCCATCTGCTCGAGCGCGGCCATTTCCTCGCGCGGGTGGAGCTTATGGATGGCGTGCAGCAGAAAGCGGTAGGGACAAGCGGCGAAATGCTGGAGGGCGGAAGGGGAATAGGCGCGGGCGGCGAGCCGCTGAGTGGCCAGCACGGCGCGGGTGGCTGCGTCGGGATCGACCAGGCCATCGGCGTAGGACCAGGCGGCGCGGGCGCGGCGGGCGTGGGCGTGGAGGGAACGCGCCAGGTGGGGGTTGGCGTCCAGCAGGTAACGGCCGGCGGCGCGGGCGTCGGCGGCGTCCAGGGCGAAGGTGCGGCGCAGGACCGCGAGGTCGACGTCGGCGTCGTGGAGGGCCGCCTGGGGCGCGGGGGGGGGGGGCAATTGGCGGCGGGTGGGGGCCGCGCCGCGGGCGGTCTCCTCGAAGGCGCGCAGGCCGGGCAGGCGTCCATGGGCGGCGCGCACGATTTCGAGGGCATAGAACGAAGGCACGCGCGGCCGCGACTCCACGGCATCCACGCGCGGATAGGAGAACACCAGGCGCCGGCGGGCGGCCGCGCAGGCGATGTGCAGGCGGCGGCGTTCGGCGGCGACGCGGTGGTCCTGCAGGCGCAGACCGGCGTTCAAGGTTTGGCGGCCGGCATCCAGCAGGATAGGGTCCTCGCGCGCGCGGGCGGGAAACAGGCCTTCGCACAGGCCTGGCAGGAACACGATATAGAAGACGCGTCCGCGGGCTTCTTCGATGCCGCCCACGAAGACCATTCCATAGCGGCGCAGGGGCGGTTCGCGGCGGAGGAAACGAAGGCGCTCGCGCAGCACGCCGACGACTTCGTCGAGGCCCACGGGGCCGACCTCCTGCATGGCCTGCAACTCGCCGAGCAGGGAGAGAACGGCCTCGGGGCGGCGCAGGGCGGCGGCGGCGAGGGCGCCGAGGCGCCCGATCCAATCGCGCCAGAGGGCCTGGGCGGGCAAGGCGGCGAGGAGGCCGACGAGGGGCAGGGCGAAGCGCTCCAGATTCTTGAGGCGGACGATTTCGCGGAGCAGGTGCGGGCGGCGGCCTTCGTCCCTGGGGCCGAGGTCCGCGAGGCGCACGCGGAACTCTTCTTCGAGGCCGCGCAGGCGACGCTCCCAACGGTCGCGCCCGCCGATGACGGCCGCGTCCACCAGCAGTTTCTCCCACGCGGCGGGCGATTGGAGGGCGCCGGCGACCACGGGGGAGTCTTCGTCTTCCGGTTCTTCCGGCTCGACGAAGGGTTCGGGCGGCGCGGCGGTCTCCGCGCCCTGGTGGACGCGCGCGAGCATTTCATCTTCAGGCGGCGGCGCGGCATACGCGGCGGGCGGACGATCGGGCGGCGGGGCCTGCCCCAGCGAGAGATATTCCGCGAAGCGGGTGGCGGAGCAGCCCTCGGCGGCGCAGGCAAGGAGGGCGAGGAACGCGCGTCCGGCGGGATCGGGGCGGGCTACGCCGCGGCTGTAATATGCGGGGACTCCGGCGCGGCGCAGGGCTTCTTCGACCTGGGCCTGGTAGCGCTCGGGCGAGTGGAGCAGGATGGCCATGCGGTCGAAGGCCGCGCCGTTTGGCGAGGCGACGAACTTGAGGATGCGGCGGGCGATCTCGACGCATTCGAGCGATTCGCCGGCGGCGGAAAAGTAACCCCGGCGGGCGTCGAGTTCGCCAGGGGGAGCGGCGGCGGCAAACACGGAGCGGCGGACGCGGCCGAGGGTGTTGCCGTCGTCCGGCGCGGCGGGGGCGGCGGGCGTTCCCAACAGGCGCTCGAGGACGGCGATGTTGCGGGCATCGCCGGCCAGGCACGCGGCGAAGACGGCGGGTGAGCGCTCGATCACGGCGGCGGCGAATTCGCGGCGCAGGGCGGACTCCAGATCCAGGTCCAGAATGACCACGGGCAGTCCCAGCAACCGATGCTTCTGCTGGCGGGCCACGGCAATGGCATGGCGCAGCAGGAGCGCGAAATCGGCCAGCGAGGCGGCGGCCAGGTCTGCGTCGAAGCGCGCGGCCATGCGCGCCAGGTCGCGGCCGGGCGGACCGGTTTCCGCGACCTGTTCGGGCCGCACGCCTTCCAGGCGCAGTTCGGCGATGGTGGCCGCGGCGGCGCGCGCCAGGCCGGGCGTATCGGCCACCGGCTGGAAGTACGGGATGGAGGCCTTCAGCGAGTGAATCACGCGCGTCACCATGGCCTCCATGCCGAGGGCGCCCAGCTTGGACAGCCCGGCTGTAGCCAGGGGGATCTCGGCCAGATCCACGCCCAGTCCGGTGAGGGTCATGCGATGCGCGCCCAGAAGGCCGCCGGGGCAAGCCGCGCGAACGAAATCGTCTGCCGCGCCGCGCGATTGGGCCAGCACCAGGAACTCGGGACGATCCGGGAGCGACGCCACAAACTGCGCGGCGCTATCGCGCAGCGTGGCGTAGGAGGCGGATTGGACCAGGCGGCGCATTGCCGCAGTGTATCGCAGTGTATCAGGGCCGGTTCGTGCGCCGTAACGAAAGCGGTGCTTAACAGTCTCGGGGTTTCACCTTCCTTAATCTCAACAAACCACACTGACGAAGAGAAGCAATGCCGGCCGCCGACGAACGCCGATCAACACAGATAAGAATTAAGAAAACAAATGACTTATCTGCGTCGAGTGTTCATCGGCGGCCAACTATTCTTACTTCTCCTTGCAACCAAAACGGTTCAGCACCCGTAACGAAACCGGCGCCATCGTCACTAATGTCACAGACGGCGCGGCGCGGAGGTTGCGATGCTTGACGGTCTGTATGGTTACGAAGTGGTGATGCTGGTGCTGGGGGCGCTGTTCTTCGTGCTGCTGGCCGCTTTGCTGGCGGTGCAGATCGTGCGGGGGAAGCCCTACGGCAGCCTGCTGGCCTTTTTCCTGGTACCGATCATCATGATGGGCTACACCCGCGTCAAGTCCGTACAGTACAAGGACGGCGTGTTGTCCATGGAGCTGGCCACCGAGCAGTTGCAGGCCAACCCCACGGATCCCGCGCTGCGCTCGGCCCTCGAGCAACAAGTGGCGCGATGGGGGAGCCGGCCGACCAGCGACCCGCTTGGGCTGACGCGCATCGCCAAAGCTCAATTCGCTTTGGGGAACCAGGATGCCGCGGAGGCCACCCTGGCGCGGGTTCTGCAAGTGTCGCCGGGGTTCCCGCAGGCGCGGCAACTGGAGCAGCGCATCCAACTGGGCCGCGACCTTGCGTCGCTGACCGCGCAGGTGGCCGGCGGCGATACGGGCGCGAAACAGAAATTGCAGGAAACCGTCAACCAGACCGCGGGCCTGAAGATCTCGAACCCGACGCTCCTCACGCACCTGGCCGGCGCGCAGGCGGCGCTGGGCGACCGGTATCAAGCGATGGTGCTGACCGACACCGCGCTGCAGATCAAGCCGGACCTGACCGCCGCGTTACAGCTCAAGAAACGGCTGGAGATCGTCAAGTAAGGAGTGTCACGGGCTGTTCGCTGAACTCGACGTACGGGAAGGTTTCGGGGATGTGCGAGTCGTAGTGGCCGTGGCGATTCCAGGTCCAGCCGGCGCTGGGATCCAGTTTGCGGCCGGCGCGGTCGAACTGCTGGAAGCGGGAACAATCGATGCGCCACACGTCGCCGTGGCGCGGGGGCAGGGCGCGTCCATCGGCGAGATGGCGCAATCCCTCCCAGGGCAGCGCCAGTTCCACGGTCCAGCCGGGAGGGGCCACGTGGACGGCGTGCCGCAGCCCCGGATAGTCCCAGTCCAGAAAACCCCAGCGTTCGCCGCGCGGATGGACGTGGCCGCCGACCCCGTCGAGGACCATGGTCCGCCGGGTGGCCGGATCGAACTCCGGGCGCCCGAAGTAGGGGCTGCCGGGGGCCAGCGTATCCTTCCAGATCCAGAACACCTCGTAGATGGTATCGAGGGCGTTGATCTCGAATTCGTAGTAGGCGTCGCGGCCGGCGATGAAGACTTCCAGGTCGTTATCTTCGTAGATGCGCGAATCGCGTTGGGTCAGGGAAGCGCGCACCTCGGGTTCCTCGGCGGCGAAGCCGAAGTAGAGGCATTGGTCGTCCCAGAGCAGGGCCACGCGCGTGTCGAACCAGGCCGGCCGGCCGGTGACGATGTCGACGAACGGCGAGGAGCGGGGCGCCATGCGCCAGGACGGCTCATCGAGGCAGCCGTCGATGCGCAGGGGTCCCGCCGCGCGGTAACAGGTGTAGCGGGCCGGTTGGTGGGGCATTGCTTCGCTTCGTTGTATCACGGCGGCGAATCGGTTATGATTCAGCGGGAGACTCGTCGAATGCAAGATATTGAACGTGCGTTTACCCTGGGCTGGAGCCTGTTCTGCGATCTGATGGACCGCAGTCAGAGCAGCATCTTCGAGCCGGAGACGCGGGTAGCTTTGAAGGCTACGTTGAAAAGCCTGGGCATCGACTTCGACCTGGCCCGCCTGGAGCAGGTGAAGAAGCTGCCGCCGGAGCAGACGCAGCCGCAACTGGCGCCCCTGAAGAACCAGATCGGCGTGCAGATCTTTACGTACAAGGGAAAACAGGCGGCCAATGCGTTTTATCTGGGGTTCGATCTGGGCCTGCTGGCCGCAGTGCACGACAATGTGCTGGCGGGGATCGCGGAACCCATTGAGCAAGTCCGCCAGATCCTGCCGCAAGAGGCCGAAGCCGCCGACATTCCGGCGAAGATGGTGCAGCCGCTGCTCGACTCCCTGGACGCCATGACGGTGGCGAGCCCGGACTATCACGCGCGGGTTGTGGAAACCGCCAGCGCGATCGAGAACTACTTCCTGGTGCAGTCCCGGGGAGGCAGAACCATTTTCGTGGTCATGTCGTTCGATCCGGCCATGGTGGACGTGGCCGAGGCCATCGAGACGGCCGCGTCGAATTGCCAGTTCAAAGCCTGGCGGGCCGACAAGGCCGCCTATACCGGCGAGGCGATCAACGATGTGATCTACGACGGTCTGCGGAAGGCCGATTACGTGGTGGTGGACCTGACCGGGGCGCGTCCCAACGTGTACTTCGAGGCGGGCTACGCGCATGCATTGGGGAAGGCGCCATTCTACATCGCGAGGGAAGGCGCCAAGCTGGAATTCGACGTTTCGGGTTACCCGGTGCTGTGGTACACGACGATGAAGCAGCTCCGTGAAGATCTGACGCAGCGCATCCAAGCGCGCGCGGGCACAGCCAAGGCGGCCGAAGCATCCTGAGCGCCGTTTGCGGGGAATGCAGGATTAAGGCGCGACCTTGACGGCTACCTTTTGGCGCACGGTGTGGCCCTTGGCGTCTTCCGCGGTCAGAGTGTACTCGGTGTCGGCGCGGGGCGCCACCTCCAGGCAATCGCTGATGGCCGGGTGGACGTCGCCCAGTTGGGGAAGGATGCGGACGCGGGTGGCTCCGTACACGCCGAAGCAGAGGCGGGCCTGTTGGCCGCGCCGGATGGCGCGCGGGACGGCATAAAAGCTGATGATGCGGAAATCGGCGCCCCCGAGCAGGTCGATGGTCTGGCGGTCGCGTTCGATCTCCGCGTCGCGGCTCGCCTGTTGGGCTTCCCGGCGGCTCTGCCAGCGCGCATAGAAGACCCAGCCGTCGTAGAGCAGGGCCGCGGCGGCCAGGATGCTCAGGAAGGGCAAGATGCGGCGCAACGCTTGCATCGACTACTTCATTGTCCCCGATTTGACGGCGTGGAGCACGGCCACGCCGATGCGGCCGTCGAGGTTCTCATCCGGCGAAGGCCGGTCGCCGCCGCCGAACCAGACCGCCAGGCTGCCGTCGGGGAGCGTGGCGATGGTGGGATCGCACAGCACCTGGCGGTTCCAGGGCTGGCGGCCTTCCAACACGGCGGGCAGTTTCTCCCAGTGGACGCCGTCGGTGGATCGGGCCATGCCCAGCCTGCGGTTTTCGTGGGCGTCGCGGCCGGTAAACAGCATCCAGTAAGAGCCGCCGGCGATCCAGACGGCCGGCTCGCCCAAGCCCATTTCGTCGAAGCTGCCGTAGGGGCCGGGTTCCAGGACCGGGTTGGCGCGCAGTTTCTGCCAATGCTCGCCATCGCGCGAGCGGGCGAGGCCCAGGCGCTGACGGCGCGCGCGGTCCTGCCCCAGGTAAAACATGTAGAAGTACTCGCGCACCTTGAGCACATAGGGGTCGGCGATGCCGCGCTCGTCCCAGCTTCCGCGGGGACCGAAGCCCAGCACGGGAAAGGGCGACTTGCGCCAGTTACGGGCATCGGGGGCGCGGGCCAATCCCAGGCGCGGGGTTGGCTTGGGGCCGGCCTGGTACCAATACCAGAACTCGCCGGATTCCCACAAGGCCGCGCCGTTGGCGGCGATGTAGCCGCCCTCGCCGGCGCGCGGATCGGGCGCCAGCACGGGGCCCTGCTTGCGCCAGGTCAGCCCGTCGGCGGAGGTGGCCAGGCCGGTGCGCCAGGTGCTGCCGTCGAAGCCGGAATAGAGGTTGTAGTAAGAGGACCCGCGGCGCACGACGGATGGATTGAGGGCGTCGTGGGAATCCCAGTCGCCGGGTGCGCCGGGCAGGATCACGGGGGCGTCGCGCGGTTGCCATTCATAGCGCAAGTCCTCGGTGGGGGCGGCCGGTTGGGGAAGCCGGAAATCGGCGTAACCGCCGCATCCCAACGAGCAGAGACAGAGCAGGGCGCCGGGCGCGGCGGCAAGGCATCTCATGGCACGGGCACGCGCAGCTTGATGCCGGCGCCGCGTCCCGGGCGGGATTCCAGGGTCATCTCGGCGTTCAGCGCGCGCGCCCGCCGCTTGAAACTGGCCGGCCCCAGACGCAGCAATTCCAATTCGTCCAGGTTGTAGACGCCGCTGAAATGAAAGCCGCGGCCGTTGTCGTCCACGGAGATCTCGAGCATTTTGGCCACATGCCCGACGGAGACGGCCACGCGGGTGGCGGCGGCGTGCTTGAGGACGTTGTGCAGCGCCTCCCGGAGCATCTGGACGATTTCGGAAGCGGTCTCTTCGGGCAGTTTCAAGGGGCCCTCGCCGCCCACGAAGGTCACCGGAATGCCGCTCTCTTTCTGAAAATTCTCGCAGATGCGGCGCGCCGAGGCGTACAGGTTGGATCCGCCCACGTCCAGCGGGCGCATGCTGCGGACGAAGGCGCGCAGTTCCTTCACCTGTTGCTGCGCCAGGTTCTGCAAATCGGCGAGGTCTTCCATGCCGGAGTGGAAATCCCGCTCCAGCAGCTTGCGCAGAATCTCGAGCCGCATCTGCAGGGCGATGAAACTTTGCAGAGGACCGTCGTGAAAATCGGAGGCGATGCGCTGGCGCTCGGCTTCGCCGGCGCGGCGGGCCTCCGCCCTGGTGTGAACGGCATCCCGCGCCAGGCGCTCCATGCGCGATTCGAGGCGCCTCTTGTAGACGGCGAAGGCGTAGGCCAGGGCTCCCGCCACGACCGAGGTGCGCCGGGTGGGGAAGGCGTCGTCGGACTGCACGGCGACGCAGAAGATAACGCTCACCGCGGCCACCAGCAGAACCTCCGGCGGGCGGTACAGGAAAACCGCTTCGGTCATCAGGTAGAGGCAGTAGAAGGCGGGCAGCCACACGACGCCGCCGATACCGGCGCCGACCAGCACCAGGAAATAGACGGCATCGGCGAACAGCACCAGCAGGTTGACGGCCCCTGTGGAGGCTGGTTTACGGAAGGGAATGACGGCGCTGAAGATCAGAAAGGCGCCGGCCACGGCCACGGCCCACCGGGTGCAGTGGGGCGAGCACAGGATTGAACTGGCCAGGCCGGCGGCGGCGAAGACCACGCGCGCCCAGACGAGCGCACGCCGCGCCGGGAACGGGGACGGACCTGAATCAGCGGGCACGATGCTAAATCGCGCGGCTAACGCCTGTACAAGAACAGCGTGTGGCTGCGGCCCTCACCATCATTTTCGATGTCTTCCACTTTCACCGGAGTCCAGCCCCGGAATTCGAAGTCGTGCGCGACGACGCGCGCTCCCTTCTTCAATTGCCGCTCGAGCAGCGGCTGCACTTTATCGTTGGCCTCGGGCCACAGGTAGACGGTGACTAAGTCGGCCGAACTGTAGTCCTGCGCCAGGATATCGCCGTTGACGATGCGGACAGACTTTTCCAACCCGAGCTTGCGGATGCGCTCGAGGCTTTGGCTGCACAGGTCCTTGTCCAACTCCACGCCCACCGCTTCGGCGCGGAACTGTTGCGCCGCGGCGATGACGATGCGGCCGTCGCCGCTTCCCAGATCGAACATGCGCTCGCCGGCCTTCAGCCCTCCCAATTCAAGCATTTTCACGACAATGGAATCCGGAGTCGGGTAGTATGGCGCCAGCTTGGGAGGTTGCTGAGCCCATGCCGCGGCGCATAACAGGCCCCACGAGAAAAGGCGCAAGAGCATGCATAACCCCTTCACGCGGGGCGAACTTGAGTGTAGCAAAAAAGCACCCTGGATAGACACCACTTACAGTTGGTTCATCGCCGCGGACCTCCAGCGGCAAGATTGGAGGACGCCTCAACCAACCGCCGGGTTACAGCGATGCGCCGAGCGGGAGTGCGGCGCGATACTGCCAATCGTTAACATGGCGCGCAAAATCCGCGGGAGAAGGCCGGCCCGCAAGTCATACTATAAGCGTGGAGAGCGGCCGTCATGGGTAGATTCAGCGGGACCTGGCAGCTGTTCCAGGAGAGCTTCGCGGTGCTGGCCGGGGATTCGGAAATCCTGATCTTCCCGGTATGCAGCGGCATCTCGGCGCTGCTGCTGGGGGCCAGTTTCCTGATTCCGCTGTATCGCGACGGAACGCTGCACGCGATCGCCCGGCACAAGGGAACGTGGGACGATTATGCGGTGCTGTTCGCCTGGTATTACCTCAACTTCTTCGTCGGGATCTTCTTCAACGGCGCGCTGATGGGGTGCGCGAACCTTCGGCTTTCGGGCAAACAGCCGAGCGTGGGCGCGGGACTGCGCATGGCGTGGCGCCGCGTGGGAAGCATCGCCGCGTGGGCCTTCGTGGCGGCCACCGTGGGCCTGGCGCTGAGCGCGGCGCGGGACCGCAACAACAAGCTGCTGAGCATCCTGGCCGCGGGATTGAGCCTGGCGTGGTCGCTGATCACTTACCTGATCGTGCCGGTGTTGCTGTTTGAGGACCGCGGCGTTTTCGGCTCGCTGCACCGCTCCGAGGAACTGTTCCGGTCGCACTGGGGCGAGCAGGTGGCGGGCAGCTTCGGCTTCGGCCTGCTGAGCACGCTGCTCTCGATTCCGGCGGTGCTGATGGCGCTGGCCCTGTGGCGCACGAACTTCGCCGCGGGATTGATCCTGGCGGTGGTGTACCTGCTGATCCTTTCCACGGTCACTTCCGCGGTGAAAGGCATCTTCACGGTGGCGCTTTACCGCTACGCGTCCGAGGGCGCGGCGCCCGCGGGCTTCTCGGCAGGCATCATCGACAACGCCCTGGGCGGGCGCCGGGGCCGCGCGGAAGAAGCGCCCTGGGAGACTGACTGACCGCCAGGCGCGGCCAGCGCGCCGCGCTTACGGAAGGGCGGGCGCGCGGGCCAGGAAATGCTACCATTGGGATCGCAGCCAGATGGAACCTTTTCGCGAAGAGCAGCGCTTTGCGGCGCCGTTGACCGCGGTCTTTTGCGTGCCGGCCGTGATCACCGGTTACGGGCTCTGGCGGCAGGTCTGGCTGGGCAAACCGGGCCTGTCGAGTTCGCTGCTTTGGCCCGCTTTTGTGGTGACCGCGGTGGTGGCGGTGTGGCTTTCGAGTATGAAGCTGGTCACCGAAGTCCGCGACGCCGGTTTGTTGGTCTGGTTCGTCCGGCTGTGGCCCGAGCGCACCATCCCCTGGGAGGAGATCCGCGGCGTGGAGACGCGCACGTATCGTCCGATCAGGGACTTCGGCGGTTGGGGCGTACGCTGGGCGGCGCGGGGGATTGTGTACCATGCGCGGGGCAGCCGGGGCGTGCGGCTGGTGTTGGCCTCCGGCGAGCGCGTGCTGGTGGGTTCGCAGGATGCGGACGCGCTGGCGCGGGCCATCGCGCAGCGCACGGGACTGCCGGTAACGGCATCATGAAGACGGCGCGGCCATGGCCCGCCGGATGAACTCGCCGAAGAACTGCTGCTGAAAGCGAAGAAAGGCGGCGTCCACGTTTTCAAAGGTGTCCGTAAGCCAGTGGTAATTGCCCAGGCGGCCGGCGGCGTCTTTACCCCGGAAAGAGCTGGCTGCGAGGCCGCGCGCGGAGGGCGGGAGGGCATCGGTAGGCAGCAGCAGGTTGGGCTGCTCGCGCACCTCGCGTCCGGCGCCGCCGGCGTTGGTTTCGGCGCGCATGCCGCGGGCGATGGCGAGCATCGCGGGCCCCGCGCGGCGGTAGAACAGCATGCCCTCGCCGCTCAGGTAGGTGACCGCGCCGGCGCCCAGGTTATCGAGATTCACGAAGCGCTCGCGGCGCGGGTCCAAAGGCTCGCGGCGGGATTGCAGGAAAGCCTTCATCCCGCGGCAGCCGGCTTCTTCACTGCCGGTGAAGACGAAACGCAAATCGCACTCCGCGGGAAATGTTTCGGGCCGCGCGGCGTACTCGGATGCCAGCCACAGGGCCAGGGCGACGCCCGTGCCGTTATCGTTGGCGCCGGGCGTGTAGCGGCCGGTGATTTCGGCGGCGAGGTAGACGGCGCAGGCGCCGGCGCAGCATACCAGCGCCGCCCACAGGACGTAGCCGGAGCCCGGCAGCGCCGCGGCGGCCGCCAGCACACCCAGAATGGCGAGGGCCAGGGACGCATAGCAGGCATTGAAGAACAGCGGCAGGCGGTCGACGAAGCGCGGGTGAAACAGGAAGCTGCCGCGCTGCGTGTCGTAGTGAGCGGTGACGAAGAGGGTGCGGCCGGCCCGCCGCGAGGGCGCGGTGACGACGTTTTGGGAAGCGAAGCGCGGCATGGGGGTGAGGTCCACGGCATAGCCGGAGGTCTCGGCCAGCAGCACGGCGATGGCGTACGCCAGGGGAAGCAGCCCGATCCACGGGAGCGGCGTCAGCAAGGCCGCGGCGCACGCCGCCACCGCGCCGAGGAACACCTGCGCCGGAAGAAGATACAGGTTGTCGCGGGTGGCGCGGAAGGGCTGTACGGCGGCGTCGTATCCCATGTCGCGCAGCTTGCCGGCCAGCCACAGGGCGGCCTCGCGCTCCTCCGGCGTGCCCATGCCGCGGTGCGCGAACTTGCGCGACAGCTCGCGCAGCAGATCCACGCTGTCCATAGTTTTATGGCTGCTCCGTCACCGTCACCGGCTGATTCAGGGTGAAGCCGATCGTGGTTCCCGCGGCCACGCGCTTGTGCCGCAGAAAGCCCCCTTTCACCAGATACGGCGTGGAGGTGACGGGATAATCGCGGCCCTGGGAAGCGACGGAGACCAACTGGAGGACCAGATCCGGCCGGTGGCGGCTCCCTCCGGCAGCGGCTTCCTGGAGCCGGAGGCGCGCCCGATCGTGAGCGCGGAACGCTTCGCTCCGGTCCACCAGCACAGGCTCCGCAAGGGCGCCCGCGAATTCCTGGCCGATGCGGCTGGCCTTCGAATCCACCGGATCGAGCGTGCGGACCAGAACGCGGGTTCCGGCGGGTATGGCGATGGTCCGCGATGCGGCCGGAGGCGGTGCCGGTGGAGCGGCCGGTTGGACAGCCGCCGGCCGCGCGGCGGACGGGGCCGGGGCGCGGGAACGCAGAAAGAGCCAGCCCGCAAGCAGGATGGCGAGCAACGCGGCGGCGGCGGCGATCCAACCGCGGCGGCGGGTGCGCGAAGCGGGCCGGGGCGCAGGCGGGTGCGCGGTGATGGACGTGACCATTTCCGTGACGGCCGTGCCCGACGGGAAGGAATCGTCCGCTCCGCCCAGGGCGGCGGCAAACTCCCCGGCGCTCTGGAAGCGGTCGGCGGGATCTTTGGACATGGCCCGAAGCACGGCCTGTTCCACGCCGGGGGAAACGTCCGCGCAGCGCAGCGACAGCCGCGGCGGCGGCGTGTTGATGTGCGCATTCAGGATGGGGAATTCGCTTTCCCCCGGAAAGGGCACCTGCCCGGTCAGGATCTCATAGAGGGTGGCGCCGAGCGCGTAAATATCGGAGCGGATGTCCGCCGGCTGGTTCATGACCTGTTCGGGCGACATATAAAAGACCGTGCCCACGCGCACTCCGAAGGCGGTAAGGCCCGGGGCGCCGGCGACTTTGGCCAAACCGAAATCCATCACCTTGAGGACGCCCTCCCGGTTGAGCATCAGGTTACCGGGCTTGAGGTCGCGATGGACAATGCCGAGGCGATGCGCGTAAGCGACGCCCGCCAGCGCCTGGCGGAAGAGCGGCAGCGCCTCCGCCGCGGGGATGGGACCGCGGCGCTGGACCATGCGGTCGACGCCCTCGCCTTCCACGTACTCCATAACCATGTAGGCGGCGCCGTCCTGGACCAGGAAGGCGTAGAGCGTGGCTACGTTGGGGTGGTTCATGCGCGCCTGGGCGCGGGCCTCCGCGCGAAAGCGCTCCACCAGTTCGGGGTTGCCGGAAAGCTGGGGACTCAACGCCTTGACCGCCACGGGCCGGCCGAGTTGGGTGTCCACGGCTTTGTACACGACTCCCATGCCGCCCTCGCCGATCTTCGCGTCGATGCGGTAAGGCCCGATTTCGGCGCCGATGGTCACCTGTCTTCAGCTTATAGGATACGGCGCGGGCGCGCTGATACGCGTTGTTCCTGATACAATCGGGCGGCGGACGACGGTTATGAACGAACTCAGCAGGCGTAGTTTCATGGGCGCGGCGGGAGCGGCGCTGGCGGCGGCCCGGGTGAGGGGCGCGAACGGCCGGATCAACGTGGGCCAGATCGGGATTGGGGCGCGCGGCTCCTATCATCTGGACGCCTGCCTGCGGCGGCAGAAGGCGCGCGGCGACATCCAGGTGGTGGCGGTCTGCGACGTCTATCGCAAGCGCTTGACCAGGGCGGCCGGCAAGGCGGCGGGCGCCAAGGCTTATGCGCACCACCAGGAACTGCTGGCGCGCGGCGACATCGACGCGGTGTTCATCGCCACGCCGGACCACTGGCACGCGCCCATCGCCCTGGCGGCCATGGCCGCGGGCAAGGACGTGTATGTCGAAAAGCCCATGACGCACACGCTGCCCGAGGCCAAGGAACTGTACGAGCGAGCGCGGGATTCCAAGCGCGTGGTGCAGGTGGGCGTGCAGGGCACGTCCTGGACGCGCTGGCACAAGGTGCGCGAGATGGTGGAGAGCGGCATGCTGGGCAAGGTGGTGGCCGCGCAGGGCACATACAGCCGCAACAATCCGGATGGCGATTGGAACTGGGACATCGACGCGGATGCCGGACCACGCGGCCGGGGCGACAACTACATCGACTGGCCGCAGTGGCTGGGACCCGCGCCGGCCCGCGCCTTCGACGCCGACCGCTTCTTCCGCTTCCGCAAGTACTGGGACTATTCGGGCGGCATCGCCACGGACCTGCACTATCACATCGTGGCGCCCTTGCACCTGGCGCTGGGCAATCAGCATCCCACGCGGGTGGTGGGCGGAGGCGGGTTGTGGGTCTACAATGACGGCCGCGAGGTTCCCGACACGTTCATGGATTCCGCGGACTATCCAGGCAAATACACCATCACGGTGGAATCCTCGCAAGTGAACGAAGTGGGACCGGTGACCCTGTTGCGCGGCACCCAGGCCACGCTGTTTCTGGGCGACGAATGGGAGGGGCCCACGAACCGGCAGTTCGATCACGCGCAGATCGTGGCGGAGAGGCCCTATGTGAAGGAGTTCGAGCGGAAGTGGGGCAAGCCGGAGATCATGGCGCCGGGCCTGGGCAACGAAGGCGACGACAAGCATGTGGACAATTTCTTCGACTGCGTGCGCTCGCGGCAGGAACCGAATTGCGGGGCCTGGCTGGGGTACACGACCATGACGCACATCGCGCTGGCAGTACGGAGTTACCGGGAGAACAGGATGTTCCGGTTTGACCCGGTGAAGGAGGAAGTGAGTTAGCTTTCAGCGGCGGTTTCCAGCGCTGTCATCGCTTCACTTTCGTCCGGCTCGCACGGGGCATGCGGCGCACCTGTCCGCCGAGTTCATTCAGGTCGTGCGTCTTGCGGAAGGTCACGTCGTGAAACGCGAGCAAAGCCTTGGCGGCCGCCTGCTGACTATGGAGGACCTGGCGGGATGGCTTCGCCGATGCCAGCGCGCATCACGCCGCGACTGTTCGGGGCGTCATAGAGCACTTTCCCCTCTCGCATGATGGTTGCCGGCAGGGATGCCTTCCCATGAGCCGCGCGCCTGTCGAAGTCGCTTGCCGGCCATCGGACTCCATCCGCAGCCGAGATCGCTGTTCGGACCGCCGTCCCCACGAGCAGCCGAGCCGAACAGATAGATGCGTTCCGGGTGGTAGTAGTCCACCAAACGGCGGGTGATCTCGGCGAGGGCCTGATCCGGGTCATCCACCTCGATTGCGCACCGAAACCAGCGGTGCGCGCCGGTGGCAACCGGTGAGGTTCACGGCGTGCGAGAATACTCCCTCTATGGCAAACGGCAAGGTGAAGGTCGGGATCATCGGATCGCAGTTCCAGGGCGACATCCACGCGGCATCGTTTCAGATCATGCCGGAGGAGGCGGAGGTGGCGGCGGTGTGCTCGCCCACGCCGGGCCACGCGGCGGACCTGGCGCGCAAGTACGGCATTGCGCGGGTGTTTCTGGATTACCGGGAGATGCTGCGGGAGAAGGACATCGAGATGGTCACCATCGCGGCGCCCAACGCGCTGCACTGCGCCATGACCCTGGAGGCCGCGCGCGCGGGCAAGCACGTGGTGTGCGAGAAGCCGCTGTGCATGACCCTCGAAGAGGCCGATGAGATGATCGACGTCTGCCGGCGCGAGGGCGTGCTGCTGCTCTACGCCGAGGAACTGCTGTTCACGCCGAAATACGTCAAGGCCAAGGAAATGGCGGATCACGGCGCGTTCGGCAAGCTATACCTGGTGAAGCAGAGCGAGAAACACTTCGGCCCGCACAGCCCATGGTTCTGGGACGTGGCGCGCTCCGGCGGCGGGGCGTTCATGGACATGGGTTGCCACGGCGTCGCCTTCTGTTACTGGTTTTATAACCGCTCGCCGATCAAGAGCGTGACCTGTCACATGGGCACTTATGTCCACGGCGCTAAGACGCGCGGCGAAGACGACAGCATCTGTATCCTGGAGTTCGCCAACGGCGGCGTGGGGATGGTCGAGAACAGTTGGGCCAAGCGCGGCGGCATGGACGACCGCACGGAAATCCACGGCGAAGGCGGCGTCAGTTATCCGAACCTGCACATGGGCAACGCCATGCCGACTTACAGCGAGTACGGCTACGGTTACGCCGTGGAGAAGGCGCCCGGCACGCAGGGGTGGACCTGGCCGGTCTTCGACGAGTTATGGAACTACGGCATGCCGCACGAGATGCGGCACTTCGCGCGCTGCGTGCGGGGCAAGGAGACGCCGCAATCGACCGGCGAAGACGGGCGCGTGGTGATGGAAGCGCTGTACGCGGGTTATGCTTCGGCGGGCCAGGGGCGCAAGATCGAACTGCCGTTCCGGCCGGCGGGCGTGCGGCGTCCCATCGACCTGTGGCTGGGACGTTCCGCGTAGGCGTTGCGCGCGCGGTCAAAGGCCGAGAGCGCCACCACCAGGCGCGATTCCAGATAGATCGCCACGGTGGCTTGCCCGATCATGCCATCCACCCAGCGGATGACGTGGGTAACGGGAAAGGCCAGCGCAGCGCGGCCGGCGGCGCGCAGGGTGATGTCGGCTTCCAGCACGGTGAGGTTGCCGGCGGTCCAGAGCTGCACGGGCTGGTGGCGCAGATCGTCCACGGCGAGGGAGAACTGCACCAGCGCCTGGCGGATGGCGGCGCGGCCCACGATCGGCGCGAGTCCTGGAAGGCGGACGGTGGCGCCGGGGGCAAAGAAAGAGGCCGCCGCGTCGGCGTCCAGATTGTCGAGGGCGCCGAAGTAACTCTTGACCCGCGATGGTTCCGGCAAGTATGTGAGGCGCGGCCCCGGCGGAGACGGTTGCGCCGTTTTTGTTAAGGGTGCGTAAAATGCGCGGGACGGGCTAACCGTGGCGGCCCTTGCCGAGCTCGCGGCGTTTGCGCGCCCAATCCGGCTTGTTCACCTGGCGGGAGCGCCCCACGGCCAGGGCGTCGGCGGGGACATTGTCGGTGACCACGGACCCGGCCGCCAGGTAGGCGCCTTCGCCCACTTCCACCGGGGCGACCAGGGTGGAGTTGCTGCCAATGAACGCGCCCGCGCCGATCCTGGTCATGTGCTTGCGGGAGCCATCGTAATTGCAGGTGATGGCGCCCGCGCCGACATTCACGCCCGGGCCGAGATCCGCGTCGCCCAGGTAGGCCAGGTGCATGGCTTTCGATCCCGCGCCAAGGCGGGTCTTCTTCAGCTCCACGAAATTGCCGACGTGGGCGCCGGCGGCGACGTGGTTTTCCATACGCAGGCGGGCGAAGGGGCCGGCCTGCGCGCCGCTTTCCAGCCGGGAGGTGCCGATGATGGTGAACGGTCCGACTTCCACCTCATCGGCCAGCTCGGAATCGCGCACGATGGAGCAGGCGCCGATGCGGCAGTTCTCGCCGATGGTGGTGGCGCCGAGAAGCTGGGCGAAGGGCTCGACCACGGTGTCCATGCCGATGGCGACATCGGGGTCGATGGTGACGGTCTCCGGCTTCTCGATGGTGACGCCGGCGAGCATGAGCTCGCGCACTTTGCGGTCGCGCAGCAGGCGGTCCACGGCGGCCAGTTCGACGCGGTCGTTGATGCCCAGCACTTCGCGCGGGTCGGCGATGCGGAAGGCGGTGATGGGGTGGCCTGCGCGGTGGAGGATCTCCACCATGTCGGTCAGGTAATACTCGCGCGCGGGGTTGTCGGGCCGCAGATCGCGGATGTGGCGCCAGAAGGGGGCGGCCTGGTAGCAGTACAGGCCCATGTTGGCCTCGCGGACGGCGAGCTGTTCGGGGGCGGCGGCCTTCTGCTCGACGACGCCGGTGACGCGGCCCGCGGCGTCGCGCAGGACGCGGCCGTAGCCGGTGGGATCGTCCATGACGGCGGTCAGGATGGCGCCCGCCGCGCTGGAGGTACGCTGGGCCGCGACCAGGCCGGCGAGGGTTTCGGGGCGCACCAGGGGGCAATCGCCGTAGAGGATCACGAGCAGGCCAGGGAGGCCCGCGAGCGCCTCCGCGGCGGCCATCACGGCATGGCCCGTGCCTTTCTGTTCGGTCTGTTCGATGAAGCCGGCGCCGGGCGTGCCGATGGCGGCGCGCACCTGGTCCGCCTGGTAGCCCACCACCAGGAAGATGCGCTCGGGCGGGGCCAGGGTCCGGGCGGTGCGGAGCACGTGCTCCACCAGGAAGCGGCCGCCGGCGCGATGCAGCACCTTGGCCCTGCGCGACTTCATGCGGGTGCCCAGTCCGGCCGCGAGAATGACGACGGTAATCGGCGTTTCCACTATTCCCTTCCCCCCGCCTGGAGCCGCCGGCGGGCCTCCTGCGCCAGGCGCACCACCAGGGCGGCGGTGGCCTCCGGATCGTGGCGCACCTTCTTGGATTGTTGCAGCAGCTTGCCGGTGACCATGCGGATGCCCATTTTGGCGATGCGGGCGGCGTCGTTTTCGACCGGCATGGCCTGCTGCCGTTCGTAGCGTTTGCGCACGGCCATCTGAATGGGCGCCACATTGACGATGGCGCAATCCAACAGCTTGCCGCCGGCGTGTTTGTGGATGGCGCGGATATGGTCGGAGGCGTTGAAATTCACGGTTTCGCCGGGCTGCCACATGAGGTTGACGAGGTAGGCCTTTTCGGCGGGCGAGCGGCGGATGGCGGCGGCGATGCCCTCCACCAGCAGGTTGGGGATCACGCTGGTGAACAGGGAGCCGGGGCCGAGGGTGATGAGGTCGGCGCGGGCGATGGCGGTGAGGGTATCGGCCATGGGCTTGACCTTGCGGGGGCGCAGGCGGACGGAGCGGATGCGGCGGCGGCTCTTGCTGATCCGGGTTTCGCCGGTGACGCGGGCGCCGTCTTCGAGGGTGGCCTCGAGCGAGACGTTGGCGGCGGTGGCGGGATAGATGCGGCCCTTGATTTTGAGCACTTCGGAAGACGCCTTGACGGCGGCGGGGAAGTCGCCCATGATCTGCGTCAGGGCGGTGAGGAAGAGGTTGCCGAAGCTGTGGCCTTTGAGGCCCAGGCCCGCCTGGAAGCGGTGCTGGAAGAGGCGGGAGAGGAGGTCTTCGTCCTGGGAGAGCGCCACCATGCAATTGCGGATATCGCCGGGCGGGAGCACGTCGAACTCGCGGCGCAAACGGCCGGAGCTGCCGCCGTCGTCGGTGACGGTGACGACGGCGGTGATGTCCACCGCCGGGCCGCGCGCGGGGCGCACGTAGGATTTCAGGCCCTGCAGCAGGGCGGAGAGGCCGGTGCCACCGCCGATGGCGACCACGCGCAAGGGTTCGGTGTCAGGCATGAGCGACCATCGCGGCAGACCCGCGGGCGGGCTTCCGCGGCTCAGATTTTCTTGTCGGGGTACAGCAGCCGGGCGAGCGCCTGGTGCTCGGCCAAGGCCGCGAAATCGGGATCCTGGCGGGCGGCCAGCCGGTTACGGGGTTGCAATTCAATCGCACGTTTCAGGTTCTCATAAGCGCCCGGCAAATCTCCACCCAGGCTCTGGCAGGCGGCCAGGGCGTAGAGCACGTGATCCGCGGCGGGATCGGCATCCAGGGCGGCGCGCAGATGTTTCTGGGCGCCGGCGAGATCGCGCGAGTTCATCAGGGTGACGCCGTAATTGTAGTGCTCGTCGGGGGTACTCAGGACGACGCCGGCGGATTCCAGGCGGCTGGCGCACATGCGGGCGTGCACTCCGGCGCGGTGCGAAACGGCGCGATCGGGACCGTCCAGGGCCGCACGGAAGGACTCGCCGGCGCGCTGGAATTCGCGCGCGTGGAAGCGGCGCATACCTTCCTGGAAATGCTCCATCTGGCGGGACGCCGGATCCGGCGCGACGGCCGGAGGAATCCGCGCGGCCGCGGAACGGCCGGCGGGCTGGCCGTTCTTGCCATCCTCGGACGGAGACGCTTCGGGAACGTTGCGCTTGTCGGGACTCTTCGGCATTGACGTTTTCTTCTTCACGGGCATCACGGGGCCCCAGCCGGCAAAAAAGTCAGTAAGTTCTTATACCAGACCCGCCGCGCCCATGCAAGGGGTGGGGGCGCCGCGGCCTTCGTCCATGGGAGCGATTATCGCATAACGCACGCGCGGAGCTATACTCGGTTTCGATGAAACGGATCGCTATATTCTTTTTTTGCGGGTGCGCGTTCGCGGCCGAACCGGTAACGGGCATCAAAGTGGACCAGGCGGGCTACCTGCCGCACGAGCCCAAACTGGCGATGGTGGCGTCGTCGGCGCTGGCCAAGGAGTTCACGGTGCGCCGCAGCGGCAAGGACTCGGTGGCGTTCCACGGCAAGCTGTCGGAACCGGTGACCGATGGGGATTCCGGGGACATCGTGCAGATTGCCGATTTCAGCAAGCTGGACAAACCCGGAAAGTACTACCTGGAGGCGCCGGGGGTGGGGCGGAGCTGGGATTTCGCCATCGGCCCGCAGGTGTACGCGGACGCGTTTTACCTGGCCATGCGTTCGTATTACGGACAGCGCTGCGGGACCGCCGTGGATCTGGGCCCGCGCTTCCCCGGGTACAAACACGCCGCCTGCCATTTGCAAGGCGCGTACCATCCATCCTCGGGCAAGAGCGGAGAGCACGCGTCGGCCAAGGGATGGCACGACGCCGGCGACTACGGCCGCTACGTGGTCAACTCCGGCATCTCCACGGGCACGCTGCTGTGGGCCTGGGAAATGTACGGCGGCCGCCTGAAGGAAGTAAAGCTGGATCTGCCGGAAACCGGGAACGGATCGCCCGACATCCTGAACGAGATCCGCTGGAACCTGGACTGGATGCTTTCGATGCAGGACGAGGACGGCGGCGTGTGGCAGAAGCAGACCAGCGAACGATTCTGCGACTTCATTCCGCCGGAGAAGGACACCCTGATCAGCTACGTGATCGGGACCGGCAAGGATCCCTACAAGAGCTCCTGCGCCACGGCCGATTTTGCCGCGGTGATGGCCATCGCGGCGCGGGCGTACCGTCCGTTTGACGCGGCGTACGCGGACCGCTGCCTGCGGGCGGCGCGGCAGGCGTGGGACTGGCTGGGCAAGTATCCGGACGTGCGCTTCCGCAATCCCGCAGGGGTTTCGACGGGCGAATACGGGGACGGCGACTGCACGGACGAACTGCTGTGGGCCGCCGCCGAACTGGGGCGGACCACGGGCGATGCCGCTTACGAGGGTTACTTCCTGGCGCACTACGCGGCGTTCCTGAAGACCATCCGGCCGGCCGGTCCGCCTTCCTGGGGCGATGTCGCGCCGCTGGCGCTCTGGACCTACGCCCTGGGGCACGGCAAGAATGCCGCGGCGGTGGCGGCCATCACCCAGGATTCGGCGGAGGCGGCAAGGCAGATCGTGGAACGGACCGCGCGCCACCCGTATCACATGAGCCTGACACCGGCGGACTACATCTGGGGATCGAACGGCGTGGTTGGCAACTATGCCGTGCAGTTGCTGGTGGCCAACGCGCTGCAGCCGGACAGGCGCTTCGTGGACACGGCGATCGACAACCTGCACTACCTGCTGGGGCGGAACACTTTTTCGCTGTCCTGGGTGACGCAGTTGGGGGAGAATCCGCTGCACCACCCGCATCATCGCCCGAGCGCCGGCATGGCCGAGCCGTGGCCCGGACTGCTGGCCGGCGGTCCGAACCGGGGCCGGCAGGACGCGGCCATGCGCAAGATGCCGAGCGGCCCGCCGGCGAAGATGTACCTGGACGAGCAGGCGTCTTACGCCAGCAATGAGGTGGCCATCAATTGGAACGCGCCGCTGGTGTTCGTGCTGGCGGGCGCTCTGGAGGGCCACTGAGGGCAGGCGGCGGCCGGCGCGCTCACCTATAATGGAACCGGAGGTCGCACTTTTGGCAAGCACCACGTTGTCGTTGGAGCAAGAGAAGAACCCCTGGCTGGCCGCCGAGGCGCGTTTTGACGAAGCCGCCACGCGCCTGAATCTGGACGATGGCCTGCGCAAGGTCTTGCGCACCGCGGCGAAGGAGATCACGGTGCACATTCCCGTGCAACTTGACGACGGGCGGCTGGAGGTGTTCACCGGGTACCGGGTGCAGCATTCCATAGCGCGCGGCCCGGGCAAGGGGGGCATACGCTACGGTCCGGATGTCACGCTGGACGAAGTGCGGGCGCTGGCCTCGTGGATGACGTGGAAGTGCGCGGTGGTGAATATTCCGTTCGGCGGGGCGAAAGGCGGGGTGATTTGCGACCCCAACCTGCTGTCCATGAGCGAACTGGAGAGGCTGACGCGCCGCTACACGTCGGAGATCATGGAGTTTCTGGGCCCGGAGCGGGACGTGCCGGCGCCCGACGTGAACACCAACGACCGGGTGATGGCGTGGATCATGGACACCTACTCGATGCACGCGCGGCACACGGTGACGGCGGTGGTCACAGGAAAACCGATGGCGCTGGGCGGGTCGCGGGGGCGTCCGGAGGCCACCGGCCGGGGTTGCATGATCGTGTGCCTGGAGGCGCTGAAGCGCTTCAATAAGCCGCGCACGGCCACGACCGTGGTGATCCAGGGATTCGGGAACGTGGGCGGGATGGCCTCCAAGCTGATGTCGCGCGAAGGCTTCAAGATCATCTGCGTCATCGAGTACGACGGCGCGGTGTACAACCCCAACGGCCTGGACACGCGCGCGCTTTACGACCACCGCGAGGAGACCGGCTCGATCCGGGACTTTGCGGGCGGCGAGAACATCGACCCGGCCGAGGCGCTCTTCCTGGAGTGCGACATCCTGCTGCCCGCGGCGACGGAGAACGTGGTCACCTCGCAGAACGCCGACCGGCTGCGCTGCAAGATTCTGTGTGAAGGCGCCAACGGCCCGACCACTTCGCTGGCGGACGAGATCCTGGCGGACAAGAAGATCTTCGTGATACCCGATATTCTGGCCAACGCCGGCGGGGTGACGGTATCGTACTTCGAGTGGGTGCAGGACCGCCAGGGCTTTTTCTGGAACGAGGCCACCGTGAACAAGCAGTTGGAGGAGATCATGGTGGACAGTTTCGGCGCGGTGGTGGAGTACGCCGGCAAACACGGCGTGAACAACCGCACGGCCGCCTATATGCTCGCGCTCGACCGGGTGGCCAACGCCATCCGGCTGCGCGGAATTTACGCGTAGTGGCCTCCGAGGCATCCACGCCGCTGATGCGGCAGTACAACGCCATCAAGCAGCAGGTTCCGGATGCGCTGTTGCTGTTCCGGCTAGGCGACTTTTACGAGCTGTTTTTCGAAGACGCGATCCTGGCGGCGCGGGAGCTGGAGATCACGCTGACCTCGCGCAACAAGGAAAAGGGCGCGCCCATTCCCATGTGCGGGGTGCCGTACCATTCGGCCAACGGCTACATCAACCGGCTGCTGCAGAAAGGCCACCGCGTGGCCATCTGCGACCAGATGGAAGATCCGGCGCCGGCCAAGAAGCTGGTGAAGCGCGAGATCACGCGGGTGGTGACGCCGGGGACGGCCACGGACTCGCTGGCGCTGCGCGCGCACGAGAACAATTACCTGGCGGCGGTGGCGCGCGCGGGTGGGCGCGCCGGGGTGGCGCACGTGGACGTGTCGACCGGCGAATTCCGGGTCACGGAAGTGGAGGCCGGCGAGACCGGCGCGGCCCTGGAGCAGCTTGGCGCGCGGGAGGTGCTGTTCGCGGCCGATCTGCCGCTGCCGGCCGCCGGGAGCGGGGCGCCGCGCTACCTGCGCACCAACCTGGAGGAATGGATTTTCAGCCTGGATTACGCGGACCGCATCCTGCGCGATCATTTCCGCCTGCATTCGCTGGATGGCTGCGGGCTGGCCGGGCGCTCCGCGGCGGTCTCGGCGGCGGGCGCCATTCTGCATTACCTGCGCGATACGCAGCGGGCGGCGCTGGAGCACCTGGACCGCCCGGCGTTTTACGATCGCGCGGAAGCCATGGTGCTGGACGCGGTCACGGTGCGCAACCTGGAACTGGTGGAGCCGCTGTTCGCGGGCGAGCGCGCGGACGCCACGCTGCTGCACGTACTGGACCGGACGCAGACGGGCATGGGCGGCCGGCTGCTGCGGCAGCGCCTGCTGCGGCCATCGCTCGACCGCGCCGAGATCGAAGGCCGGCTGGACGCCGTGGACGAACTGCTGCAGCAGACCATTCTGCGGGCGGAATTGGGCCGGCAGTTGAGCGGCATTCAGGACATTGAGCGGCTGCTGGCCAAGACCACCCTGGGGGTGGCCAATCCGCGCGACGTGCTGGCGCTGGGCCGCTCGCTCGAAAAGATTCCGGCGCTGAAGGCCGCGTTTGAAACGCAGCGGGCGGCGCGCCTGCGGGATCTGCACCTGCGCCTGGACGAAGTGGCCGAAGCGCGCGACCGCATCCTGCGGGCCATCGCCGAGGAGCCGCCCGTCAACCTGGCGGACGGCGGCACGATCCGGGCGGGCTTCCACGCGGAGCTGGACGAACTGCGCGGGCTGAGCCGCGACGGGCGCCAGGTGATCGCGCAGATCGAGGCCCGCGAGCGCGCGCGCACGGGAATCCAGTCGCTGAAGGTGCGGTTCAACAACGTCTTCGGGTATTACATCGAAATCTCGAAGGCCAACCAGCACCTGGCGCCGGCCGATTACGAGCGCAAACAGACGCTGGTGAACGCGGAGCGCTTCACCACTCCGGAACTGAAGGACTACGAGCGCAAGGTGCTGGACGCGGAAGACAAGATCCTGACGCTGGAGAAGGAGCTTTTCGCCGAAGTCAGGAAGTTCGCCGCGGCGCACGCGCAGCGCATACGGGCCACGGCGGCGGCCATCGCGGAGACCGACGTGACCGCGGCGCTGGCGCAGGTGGCGGCGGAGAACCGCTACGCGCGCCCCGTTTTTTCCGAAGATGGCGAGATGCGCATCCTGGCCGGACGCCATCCGGTGATCGAGCGAATCGAAGAACAGGAGGCCGGGCGATTCATTCCCAACGATCTGTACCTGAATGCGGACACCAGCCTGATCGCCATCATTACCGGGCCTAACATGGGGGGCAAGTCCACTTACCTGCGGCAGGCGGCGCTGATCGCCATTCTGGCGCAGATGGGATCGTTCGTGCCCGCCGATTCGGCCAGCCTGCCGCTGATCGACCGTATTTTCACGCGCATCGGGGCGTCGGACAACCTGGCGCGCGGCCGCTCGACGTTCATGGTGGAGATGACCGAGACGGCCGTGATTCTGAACACGGCCACGCCGCGCAGCTTCATCGTGCTGGACGAGATCGGGCGGGGCACCTCCACCTACGACGGGCTGGCGCTGGCGTGGGCGGTGGTGGAACACATCCATGCCCGGACGCGCGCCAAGACCCTGTTCGCCACGCATTACCACGAGCTCACGGAGCTGGCCGAGCAGTTGGACGGCGTGCGCAACCTGAGCGTCTCGGTAAAGGAAGCGGGCGACCGCATTCTGTTTCTGCGCAAAGTGGAGCCGGGCAAGGCCGACCGCAGTTACGGGATCGAAGTGGCGCGCCTGGCGGGACTGCCGGCGCGGGTGATCGAGCGGGCGCAGGAGGTGCTGCGGCTGCACGAGCGCACCGAGCACGCGGTGAGCGAGGAGCTTGCGCCGGCGCCCGCGCAGCCGGTGCAGATCGCGCTGTTCGAACCGGTGGGTTACGGCATCGCGGAGCGCATCCGCAACCTGAAAGTAGATGAGCTGCGGCCCGTAGAAGCGCTGCGGCTGCTGGCGGAATTGCAGGACGAATTGAGGCGCGGGTGCGGGTAGCGGGGGTGATGAGCGGCACGTCGCTGGACGGCATCGACGTGGCCATCGTGGAGATCAGCGGGCGGCGCGTTGCGAGCATCGGCTTCCAGTCCACGCCGTACGCGGCTGGAGTGCGCCGGGCCATCCTGGGCGTGTCCAACACTACCACGACGACGGGCGAAATCTCGCGGCTCAATTTCCGGCTGGGCGAGTTGTACGCGCGGGCGGTGCTGCGCGCCTGCGAGCGCTACGGCCGGGTGGCCCTGATCGGCTGCCACGGGCAGACCATCTATCACGAGGGCGGGGCCAGCACGCTGCAGATCGGGGAGGCGGCGGTGATCGCGGAGCGCACGGGCGTGCCGGTGGTCTCCAATTTCCGCCCGCGCGACATCGCGGCAGGCGGGCAGGGCGCGCCGCTGGTTCCTTTCGTGGACTGCCTGCTGTTCGGCGGCGGGCGCCGCACGCGGGTGGCGCTGAATATCGGCGGGATCGCCAACATCACGGTGATCCCGTCGGGCGTGGCGTTCGACACCGGGCCGGGCAACATGGCGATTGACGCGCTGGTGCGGGTGTACACCGGCGGCCGGCGGCAGTTCGACCGCGACGGGCGCATCGCCGCGCGAGGCCGCGTGGACCGCGCGCTGCTGGACCGCCTGCTGGCCGATCCCTATTACCGGCGGAAGCCGCCCAAGAGCGCGGGGCGCGAACAGTACGGCGCGGAGTTCACCGCGCGGCTGATGGAGACCGGGCTGGCGCTGCCGGACCTGATCGCCACCGCGACGGCGCTGACCGCGGCGACCATTGCGCGGGCGGCCGCGCCGTTCGCACCGGCGGAGTTGATCGTGTCCGGTGGCGGCGCGCACAACCCGCGCATCCTGGCGCACCTGGCCGGTTTCCTGCCCGGCGTGGCCATGGCCACTTCGGCGGATTACGGTATCGACGTGGACGCCAAGGAAGCCATCGCGTTCGCCGTGCTGGCTTACCAGACCTGGCGCCGCCGGCCGTCCAACCTGCCGCGGGCCACCGGGGCCGGACGGCCGGTAATTTTGGGCAGCGTAACATTCGGCGGGCGGCCTACGCCCCCTCAACATGCGTAAACTACTGACCACCAGCTTTTTTCTCGGCCTGCTCGCCCTGACGGCGCTGGCCGCGGACGTGACCGGCAAATGGACCGCGGAAGTCCCCGGCCGCGGCGGACAAACCCGCGAAGCGACCTTCACTTTCAAGGCCGACGGCGCTGTGCTGACCGGCACGGTCACCGGGCCGCGGGGAGAGAATCCCATCGCGGACGGCAAGATCGACGGCGATCAAATCTCGTTCTCGCAGACGCTGGAGTTCAACGGGAACACCATCAAGATTCTGTACAAGGGAACGGTTTCCGGCGACCAGATCAAGTTCAACCGGGTGCGCGACGGCGCCGAGGGACCGGGCCAGGAATTCACGGCCAAGCGGGCCCAGTAGGTCCGGCCTCGCTCACGTGAGAAAAACCACACCCCGCCCGGCGGCCGCTGGGCGCCCGCGAGACTTCGCGGAGGGCGTCGTGTTCCAATGGCTAGAAGCGCTCCAGAAGGAGGTTTGAAATGGCCGTTAAGTGGACACGAAATCTCGGTATTGCGATATTGGCAACCCTGGTCACCGCCAACCTGGCCCCGGCTCAGTTCCGGCGCGCGGGACGCGGGGGACGGGCGCGCAGCGGGCAGTGGTCCCGAAGCAGCACTGTGACGGGCCGCAACGGGCACCAAGCCACCGTCCAATCCAACGGTTCCTACGGCAACGGCCAGTTCAGCAAGGATAAGACCATTACCGGGCCGAACGGGAAGCAGGCCACTGTTAATACCACGGGCACTTACGGCAACGGCCAGTTCAGTAAGGATAAGACCATCACCGGGCCTAACGGGAAGACCAAGACTGTGGACACCACGGGTACTTACGGCAACGGCCAGTTCAGCAAGGATAAGACCATCACCGGGCCTAACGGGAAGCAGGCCACTGTCAGTACCACGGGCACTTACGGCAACGGCCAGTTCAGCAAGGATAAGACCATCACCGGCCCGAACGGGAAGACCAAGACTGTGGACACCACGGGCGCCTACAGCCACAACTAAGCTGACAGGCTCTCCGGAAAGTCGCCCCCCCGAAACTACGGCCAAACGCAGCAGCTTTCTTCCGCAACGCGTGCCCTTTCGAATCGGTCTTGAGTTTCTGTCCAAAAGGTCATTCACGGAGGCCGAGTAGGGCTACGTCCTCCGCGGTGGCGGCAGCAATTCGTTATCGAGGGCAGCGAGCGACAGGCAGCGGCGGCGCGCCAGTTCCAGGTACGCCGCGTCATAGAGAGTCAGGCGAAAGGAGAGCAAGATCGGCAAGTGCCGCATCCCGAAAAGTGGAATCGGACCTGCCCTTTCGAACACCCATTTCGAGAACGTTGTCAAGCACCGCGCCCACGGAACCACGACAAGCATCAGCGACTCGAAAACCACGCACATCGCCGGCGGCGGGCATGTCGCAAAAGTTCTATGCCCGTCCACGGCGGGGAAACGCCCCGCAGGGGCATAGGCGAGCAGTTCTGTGCTCCTCCGCAGTTTTGTCCACGCCACTTATCCCGGGCCGCTTCCGAGGGTTGTCTACATCGCGAGCCAGTTGGATGTCCCAGTGGTGAGGGCTCGGAGCGCGGCCATCGCGGCCAATCGGTTCGTTCGAGTAGAAGTGGCCGATCACCTTCAGAGCGTCGAACAGGGCTGCGCGCCGGTGCTCCACCAGCCTGTCGCTAGACCCCCGGCTTCAGGCTCGCCACCCAAGCTGGAGCGCGAAAGTTCGAGACGTATACCGCTTGCCAATCCGCCCGCACCGGTCGCATACACTGGTATGAGGAGATTGGCGCCAACAACCTGGCGCCCCGCCATAATCTAGCCATGGATCAGCGCCGCATGTGCCCGCACTGCCGGGCCTTCATCACCACCCGGGACAAGGTCTGCCCGTACTGCAACGAGCGGGTCGGACAGCGCGCGGCCGAGCGGCGCGATCCGGGCGCGGTGCTGGGCGGCTTCATCCCCCACGCCCGCTTCGTCACCACCATCATCCTGCTCATCAACTGCGGATTGTACCTGGCCACCGTGGTCTTCAGCCAGCGCGCCGGCACCGGCGGCGGCTTCATGGCCATCGATGGGCGCACCCTGCTGGAGTTCGGCGCCAAGCTCCGCGTGGCCATCCTGGGCTACGGGCAGTGGTGGCGCCTGGTCACCGCGGGCTTTCTGCACGGCGGATTGCTGCATATCGGCATGAATTCGTGGGTGCTGTTCGACGTGGGCGCGCAGGTGGAGGATATTTACGGCGCCAGCCGCCTCATCGTCATCTATTCCGTGGCCAACGCCTGCGGATTTCTGCTCAGCACCTTTTGGACCTCGGCGCTTTCGGTGGGCGCCTCGGCCGGCATCATGGGCCTGCTGGGCGCCATGATCGCGCTGGGCGTGCGCAACCGGCATTCCCCGGCGGGCGCGGCGGTCCGCGGCGTGTATGTCCGTTGGGCCGTTTACGTGCTCATTATGGGCGTGTTGCCGGGATTGCATATCGATAACGCGGCGCACATCGGCGGGCTGGCGGCCGGCTTCGGCGTGGCCTACCTGGCGGATACGCCGCGCCTGGCAGCGCCGGCCGTCGAGCGGTTGTGGTGGGGGCTGGCGGCCCTTTGCGTGCTCCTGACCGCCGCTAGTTTCCTAATGATGTACTTGTGGTTCTCCAGCGGCGCGCAATAAAATGAAAGCGATGCGATTCCGATTGCTGTTGCCGGCCTTGATGCTCGGCGCGGGCCTGTTACTGCCCACCCAGACGCCGGCTCTGGCAAAGACCAGCTATAAACAGCGCAAGATCAAGAGTTACAAGGTCTCGCGCAAGTTCAAGGCCAAGAAGTTTAAAACCAAGAAGTACAAGGCCGGGAAGTACAAAGCCCGCACGGTGAAGCAGGCGCGCGTCAAGAAGCGTTAAGGGCCGGTTCAGAACACGACCACGGCCCGTCCCAGAATGCCGCCGCGCAGCATGTCTTCGAGCAATGCGGGCGCACGCTCCAGGGCGTGCCGCTCGATGTGCGCCCGGCCCACCCCCGCTTCGGCGAGCCGGAACACCGCCTCCAGATCGGCCCGCGTTCCCAGGTAACTGCCGCGAATAGTGACGCCCTTCAGCACCGTATCCACGATCGGCAACTCGTATTGGTTCGTGGAGAGGCCGCAGGTGATCAGCGTGCCGCCGCGCTGGATCCCGCGGAAGGCCTGCTGTATGGCGGCGGGCGATCCGGTCAGCACGATGGCGGCGTCGGCGCCGCCCCATTGCTTCTGGAGCGCGCGGCCGGCATTTTCGGCGGGCAGCGCCAGGTCGGCGCCCAGCGCGCGGGCCATCTCCAATTTGCTCTCCGCCAGGTCCACGGCCGCCACCCGCAGGCCCAGGTGGCGCGCGTATTGTATGGCCAGATGTCCCAGCCCTCCCATGCCGAAGAGCGCCACGGATTGGCCGGGCCGCAAGCCGGCTTCGCGCAACGCGCCGTAGGCCGTCCAGCCGGCGCAGCAGAGCGGGGCCGCCTCCTCCGCCGCCAGTCCTTCCGGCACTCGCACCAGCAGCGGCGCGGGCGCCACCGCGTAACCCGCCAGCGCGCCGTGCACGGTGTAGCCGAAATTGAGTTGCCGGGGGCAGAAGCGTTCGCGGCCCGTGAGGCACAGTGGGCACACGCCGCAGGTGGAAGCCAGAAAGGTCATGCCCGCGCGGTCGCCGCGCGCCCAGCCCTCCACGCCGGCGCCCACCTCTTCGATGCGCCCAATGCCTTCGTGTCCCAGGGTGAGCGGCAGGAGCGGTAGTCTTTCCAGCGACGCCACGAACAGGTCGGAATGGCAGATCCCGCAGGCCTCCATGCGGATCAGCACCTCGCCCGTGCCCGGACCCGCCAGCGGCACGGACGCCACCGTCACGCTGCCGCGCGCGGCGGTCAGGATCGCGGCCCGGGTTTGGGCGGGATAGCTCACGAGAATGCGGCCTGCGCGACCGGCAGGCCCGCCGCGATCCACGCGTCGATGCCGCCGGTCACGTTCCACACCTGGCGGAATCCCGCCCGGCGCAGCAGACTGGAAGCGATGGCGCTGCGATAGCCGCCCTTGCAGTGCACCGCCACAGGCCGCCCGCGATCCAACCGCTCCGGCAGAATCGCGGCCTGGTTGAGCGGCGCCAGCACCGCGCCATGGATGTGCGCGCCGCTCCATTCCCCCGGCTGCCGCACGTCCGCCACCTGCAGCTCCGGATTCTCGCGCATCAGGCGGTCCAGCTTGCGCACGTGCATCTGGGGCAACTGTTCAAGCGGCAGCCCGGCGTCTTCCCAGGCCGCGATGCCGCCCTCCAGCGAACCGCGCACGCGCTCGATGCCCACGCGCGCCAGGCGCAGCCGCGCTTCGGCGGCCCGCTCGGCATCCGCCGCCACCAGCACCAGGTCCGTATCCAGGCCGATCACCGCGCCCGCCCAGCTCGCGAATTCCCCGGTCAGCGGGATGTTCACCGAGCCCGGAACGTGGTCCCCGGAGAATTCGTTGTCCCGCCGCGTATCCAGCACCAACGCCCCTTCCCGCTGCCGCCGCAGCACGGCGTGCGGAGGGAGCTCCGGCACGGCCGGCAGTTCGGCCAGCGCCCCCGCTCCCGCGCGGTTGATCTCCGCGTCCCGCGCGAAGTAGGCCGGCCGCTCCGGCAGCGCCTCGGTCAGCAGGCGCACGAACTCCTCCCGGCTGGCCGCCCGCAGCGCGTAGTTGGTGGAGCGCTGCTCGCCGATGGTGGACGAGCGCGCGCTGCCGATCTGGCGGCCGCACAGCGACCCCGCCCCGTGCGCCGGGTACACCGCCACCTGGTCCGGCAGGCACAGCAGCTTTGCGTGCAGGCTGTCGTAGAGCAGCCCCGCGAGCTGCCGCGGAGTGTGGTCCGGCGAAAGGTCCGGGCGGCCCACGTCGCCGATGAACAGGGTGTCGCCGGTCAGCACCGCGAACGGCTCCGGCGAGCGTTCCAGGTCCGTCAACAGCACGCAGATGCTCTCCACCGTGTGGCCGGGCGTTTCCAGAAATTGCAGCCGGCAGCCACCGCAGCGGATCTCGTCGCCCTGGCGCACGGCCACGTGCGGGAACTGCGCGCCCGCGCCGGCGCCCACGTAGATCCTGGCGCCGGTGCGCGCGGCCAGCTCGCGGTGGCCCGATACGAAATCCGCGTGCAGGTGGGTCTCGATCACGTGCGCGATCCGCAGGCCGTTCCGGCGCGCCGCTTCCAGGTAGATGTCGACATCCCGCCGCGGGTCGATCACCGCCGCCACGCCTTGCGAGCCGGCCATGTATGAGGCGTGCGCCAGGCAACCGAGGTAGAACTGCTCAAAGTACATTTTTGAAGTGATTATACCGTGCGCGGCTGCGCGTGAGCCAACGCTGACCCGGTTCGCGCATGGACTTCCGGACTACCACGGACTAACGATGCGAGAGATGCGGCGATGCCATGCCACCATGCCACGCCTGTCGGGAATGTGGATGCGGGTGTATAATGCTCGGTCAGGCGTACTGAAGGTGAAAGTTCTACGGCGCAATCTCCATTTGCTGCCCTGGCGTCTTGCGGGGCTGTTAAGGCCCGCCTCGGTTCGAGCCGCATTGCTTCTGTGCGCAGCGGGTTGCGGCGACTCCACCATGGCAGCGGATCTCCGGGGTGTCGTGTTGGATAGCGGCTCGGGATCTGGAATCCCCGCGGCTTTGGTCCGGCTGACGCACGGCGGCGATCTTGTTAGCGAAACTGCTACCGGCGAGGGCGGGGAGTTCACGTTTGAGGGGTTGCCGAAAGGCAAGTATAGACCCTTCGCCGAGAAGGACGGCTACCTGGATCTCCTTGCTCCCTTGGATGCCTCTGGGGGTGTCATCCTGCCGGAGCGCGGGCCTGGACGCGTCGAATTGAGGCTGACGCGGGCCTGTGCTATTTCGGGTCGTGTATTCGACGTTTTCGGCCAGCCGGCGCGGAATATTAGGGTGCTTGCTGTGGTCCGGCGATCAGTTGATGGAGTAGTACGCCTGGCCCAGGAGGGGCAGGCCTCCCTCTCGGACGACCGCGGTATCTACCGAATATACGGTCTCGCGCCTGGCAAGTACGCCGTTGAAGCCATCCCACAGGGCGAGCAGGTGGAGGCCACCCCATTTGCCCCGGTCTACTTTCCAGGAGTGGTGAGCGAAACCCAGGCCGAGATCTTCGGCCTCAAGTCCGGCGAGGCTCGTGAGGGCGTAGACCTGTCGCTGGTTGCGCTCCCAACCTCCAACATTTCGGGAAGGGTGACTCAAGTCCCCGGCGATTGGACAAGGCGGAGCACCGCCGTCTCGATTCTCGCAAGTAGCGGGCGGCCTCTGGAGACGAAGCTTGCCGACGCTGAGGGCCGGTTCTCGTTTCGCCTTGTCCCGCCCGGTTCGTATAGGATCGTCGCATGGGGGCCCGTCTTTGCTTTTGGGGACGACGGTCCTGTGGCGGGCCCAAACGGCCAGCAGGGCTCGCGGCACGTTCACGTCGGTAGTGCCGACGTGAACGATGTCGAAGTCGAACTTTGCCACCTGGCCACGGTGAAAGGACAGGTGGCGTTCAACGGAGCGTCCAGCGGAGCGCGCGAATGCTACGCCCGCGCTCAAGTGATCCTTCGCCCCCTCGATGCGATGCCGGGAACGGTCACGCTGCGCGCGGATCTCACCCAGAGCGGATTTACACTCCCCGACGTTCCCATGGGCCGTTTTCGATTGGGGGTCAGAGGCCTCGGCCGCGGTTGCTATGTGCAACAGATCAGCGCGACTGGTGGGAGGCCCGGGCGCGACGCGTCCGACGTAGTCATTGTCGGCGGAGACACCAGCGTTACCCTGGTTCTGGGAGGTTCGGTCGCGGAAATACATGGCACTGTTGCCGGTCCAGACGGCGGGCCGCCAAGGGGGAGCGCCGTTGTCCTCGTGGTGCCATCCTCAAGCGCACCGGAGTCGGGGGACCCGCTCGCAGTCCCTACGGACGCCGCGGGCAGGTACCGGATTGAGGCGGTCAGGCCGGGAGCCTATGAGCTTCTCGCCCTGAATAGTGTGGATTCAAACGATTACCTGGATCCGGCGTTCTGGGACGAGCATGGTGGAGTATCTGCTTCCGTGCAGCCAACGGGCTCCATCCGGATCGACCTGAGGATCGCTAAATGAAAGCACTTTCGTGGGTTACAGCAGTGGCCTTGACAGGAGCGCTCCCGGTCGGCGCCCAGCACGGCCGGGAATGGACGATCGAAGGTAATGTGACAACCGGCGCCGGACCTGTGGAGGGTGCCCAAGTGACCACAAGCGGGGCTGAGCGTCCCGCCCAAGTCACGACTGATTCCACCGGTCACTACGTCCTGAAGGGCAACGCCTCAGGACGCTATCTGATCTCGGCCTATCACGAAGCTTGTGGTCCCGCCAAGGCGAGGTCCGTTAGGATCCTGCCCGGCGCCCACATAGAGTCCCTCGATTTTCGCCTTAGCAGACAGTCGGTGATTGCGGGCCGGGTTCTGGACAACGAGAGAAATCCGGTCCAACGCGCCTCCGTTGCCGCATGGGTGAAGGCGTTTCGCAACGGCAGGCTCATTTTCCTGAGTAGAGGATACGCCGACACCAACGACCTGGGGGAGTATCGAATTCCAGATCTGGGCGCCGGGCGCTACTATGTTGGGGTTGTCCCTAAGCTTCTGCAACCTCGCAGGCATGCTCGTCCAGGCGCCACCGCCCGGGATAGGCTAGGGGCGCCCGTGCGAGTGGCATTCTACCCCAACGCGCAGTCCTTCGAAGGTGCGGCGCCAATCATCCTACGCGCGGGTGAGGACCGGGAGGGAACGGATATCATCCTCGGGAATGCAGATTCGTTCTGCATCATCGCCACGGTTGTTCCGCCACCCGGCGCGGCTTCGGCGCAGGCGGTTTTGCAGTTGTATGCTCGCGTTGGAGATGCCTTCCCAACGGCTGCCATCGGAGAGGTCAACCCCGGCGAGGAGTCGGAGATTTGCGGCGTCCCCCCCGGAGAATATACCTTTCTGGCGACGCTTTCGGATCGGCGAACCAAGAAGGCGATAGGCTTTTTCCGGACCGAGGTCTCGATCGCCAGACGGGATGCGGAGCTTGGGAAATTGAGCCCCGCGCCGGGCATGCAGTTGCGCGGCAGATTGACCGTCGAGGCGCAGGCGCCGGGGTATCCTTTGCCGCGTAACATCGCAGTCAAACTCCAGCGGCAGGGGAGACCCATAATCTACGGTGATAACCTCACTGGTGTGCTGGCGCCATCCGGGACCCTTACCTGGGAAAGTGTCTTCCTGGACGACTATCGATTAGTAGTCGATGACTTGCCCAACGGATGCTACCTCCAGACCGCAGTGCAGCGCGCTCGTGATGTCAGGCAGGCGCCGGTCCGGCCCGGCCAGGGCGACCTGCTGATCGCGCTGAGCTGCGACGGCGGCGTGGTTCAGGGCGAGGTAGTTGACGGCAATAAGGAGCCCGTGCCCGACGCAACCGTACTTCTGCTTCCCAAGGAGGCCACCGGCACGGACATGCTTCTCTCGCAGCAGTCGGACCAGAACGGGGGGTTCGAGTTCAGCTCGGAAATAGCTCCTGGGGACTACTGCGTTGCCGCCTTCATCGGTCTATACGAAGGAGAGGACCGGGATCCTGAATTTGTCAGCGCGCATTTTTCCGGATGTAAGGCCGTCACCGTCCCGGCGAAGGGCTTGCAATCCGTGACAATCACCGCGCGGACGGTGCGTTAGGGGAAAACGATACACAGACCCTTTCGTGCCGCATCGGCCAAACTGCCCAAGCCAGTCCTTTCGCTAACGCGCCAACCCCCGGCTGGCGGTTAGCGCGGCTCTACGCCATAACCAAGCGGGTAACAGGGCCGGCTAACCTTTGGGGCCGGGAACCAGAGGTGTTCCGCGGCGTACACGGTTTTCACAAAGCAGAACGCCTCCCCCCGCTTCGCGCGCGTCGCCGGGATGTCCAGGGTCTGCGTCCATGTTTCAGCCTGGCTCATCACGCGCATCCGTGTGGGCACTGTGAGAAGCTCCTCAAAACGGCCGGAGGCAAGATTCAGAATATGCATATAAGAGCCAAAACGATCGCCGCTTCCCGCCCCCGCGTCGGACTCAACGACCAAATCTTCGCGAGCTGCGTCGCCTAAAGAAATCAATTCAATACTCTCGAACTGATTATGATGTTCGGTGTCGAGCGAATAACGCGCCGCCACCGCCCACTTTCCACCGGATGGCGCGAGGCGAAGCAGCATCCCGATTGAATTGCAGTATCCAGCGGGTTTGGCATCTGAAAATCGATACTGCACGACCGCAAGAAGGTCCCGTCGGCTCGGTACGGGCCATTGGAAAACGCGAAGTCGAACTTCCCGAACATCTGTCGTCCGGTGACTAAGCAAATCCTGCGCCGTGCAGCGCTCCTGATCGTCCAAAGGCGTCCCAGAGACACTGTACACATTTTCCGGCGCCAGGGCGTCAGGGAAGGCCAGAGGCACCCTCGTTTGGGTCCGCCATGCGTAGTCAATGCTCCTTTGAGGAACCAACGAAATGGACATGCCCGGAAAGACAGCGCCCAGAACGAGGACTCGGAGGCCTTCATCGCAGAGCGGTTGCGTAGCCCACAAAATCCTCGTCACGCCTAGCATCGCGCCCAGAAGGATTCCAGAACCCATGGTCTCCAATACCACCAGCGGCCACGTTTGCCGAAGCCGCCCCAAAGAAAACAAGTCCTAAGACATTCGCCAGCCGCGGCTCGCTCAAGCCGAACACGGACCCCGACCGGCGCAGGCGTCTATCTGCCCGCGAGGTCATGGCTTTGGACGGCCAACAGCAACTGGTTCTCTAGTTCAGGCGACAACCGGCCACGCCAGATCCTTTGAGCCACGCCATTCGAGTTAACCAGCAGAACGGTTGGCGTCGCCCCGATGCTTAGCCGGCCGAAGTCCACGCCGGACACAGTGGGCAATTCACGCAATGACTCAGGCATCTCCTGACGAACTTCCGCGGCCGGGTCGCTAAAGACCGCAAGGACATGGGCAGCGATTTGTTGACGCCTCTCCCGTGTGTAAAGGCTCTCATAGAATGCCATGCTGGCTTCACAGTAGGGACAGCCAACATGAAGGGCCAAGACAAGAGTTTGGGGATGCGAGCCCCACGCGTATCCGGGCAGCGGAGGCAACTGGCTGCCCTCGACCACTCTCGGTGCAACCGCGTCGCTAACGGTCGTGTACGCTGGGTATGCGCGAATGAATACCACGCCGGCCACCGCTGCCGCCAGCACAACAAGTAGCACAACTAAACGTTCGACCCTCTTGTCAGCGCCGAGTTGCATAGGTCAAGAAACCATCCAACCTGGCTGCGCCACGACAACACGCATCCTCTCCACAGCTCCATAGCCGAACCATAGTGCCGCCCCGCGACAGGGCTTTCACACCGGGCCCCACACACCCGCAGAACCCGAAGCCCGACGGGTCCGACCACCGGCCAGGCTCTAAGCATGGCCGCAAAGCAATAGACCTGCCGGGTTGCACCTAGGAGCAACCCGGCCGAGCCCACATCCAACCCCGCGAACACACACTCGACGGTTTCCGCGTCAATTACACCCACTATTGACACTAACGCATGTGCACACGGAGCCCACCACGGCGCAGCAGTCGGTATCCGGGTGAACTCGCCGAAGGACCCTGCTCGTCGACGGGATGCAACCGCCAGAACAGTCTGGCCCGCCGCATCTAATGTCCGGGCCTGGCCGCGCGGCCGTGATCCGACTCACAACAAACGCCGAAAGCAACGCGACAGCGAGGGTTACCTTCGCTACCTGAATCAGTGTTGCCAAACGCCTAAGCATCATACCCTGCTCCTCCTTCGAGTAGTATTACTGCCATTCATGGACTATGACATCTCTGTCAACACCCCGAATAAGCCCAGATATCGCTCAACATTGCAGCGTCGAGGCGACCCAACCAGACCTTATCAATAGTGCCGTCCGAGCGTATGGCGATTATGTGAGGCACCCTCTCAAGTCCTAGCTGAAGAAACGTCCCGTGTGTCGGGTCAGCCAGCACCTCGGATGATGGTATATTTTCCCTTTGGCAGTATTTCTGAGTGACGGCGATGGAGTCGCGACTCACCCAGACGACCCTCCACCCGCCACGCTTCCGGATATTTGCTGTTACAGCCAGGAAAGCACCCTTGTTCGCTTGGGAAATTGGGCAGCCTGGCGACATCGCGATTACCAAAAGTCGATCACTCGCGGCCCGAGGAGGAGTGATCGGAGTCAGCGCGCCGTCGAGTGAAACCGCCGCGAGGTTATCGACCCGCATGCCCACCGCGGGCGCCTTGAACTCAGCCAAGAGCCGAAGTTCCCGATTTTGGCGCAGCAGAACAAAGTTCTGCGAGAGCACGCCAACTGCGAGGCACCACAGCAGCGTGTGAAGAGCGACCCGAAGATAGTGGCCTCGATGGCTCGCTTCAAAACCCATCATATCCGCTCCTCCCCACGCCGTCTCTCAGGCCGGTGTTTGGAAGCGCGTTAACGATCTCGGCAGAACTCTAGCACAGAGTTGTCCGTCCTGTCAATATGTTTTGGCGCGGTTTTGGCACGTTTTGGCACGTTTTGCCAAATATGTTCTCGCCACAGGAGCTTCCCCACTTTCTTGGTCCTGTCTCTGTTCGCTGCCCACAGGATACCGTTTTCAGAGTGCGGCACTCGGCTTGGTGCCGCCCGGGCCGTACCGGCAGGCCACGTACGTCGTTGAAAAGGCGCCAAAATGAACCCCCCTTCGCGCTTTGAGGACGTGGCAGGCTGCCTCCGGTGCGCCGGCCGCGCCAAAACCGTCAAGCAGATGGAGGACGCCAGCGCGAAAGAGGCCAAGGAACGGCGTGCCGGCGACCGATACTAACGTCGTCGTGCGGTCTCTTACCGGCGATGACGCCGGACAGGCGGCGCGGCCCTCCGCGCTATTTCGCCTGGAAGACATCTGGCTGCGGAAAGCCGTGCTTCTGGAAACCGAATGGGTTCTGCGCGGCCCGTATTCGCTTTCCCGGCGAACAGGTCCTCGCCGCCCTTCGGGCGCTCATCGCCCTTCCCGGCGTGACGGTGGAGGACGCCGCAGCGGTGGCCCAGGCGTTGCAGTGGGCCGCGTCGGGCCTGGACTTCGCCGACGCGCCGCACCTGGCCGGTAAGGGCGAAAGCCGTGAATTCGTCGCCTTCGATTCGAAAACCGGTGAAGGGGGCCAGGCGGGCGGGCGTCCACGGTGTCGCCCTGCTTCGCGAGTAACGCAGCCGAAGTCATCGGCGCGTGCCCCGCGCCCGGGTCACGCCGTGGCCTGCGCCCGCGAGTGAATCTCCTGCAGGCTCCACACCCGGATGGGATCGCGCTGCCGCGCCGCCATGGCCTCCGCCGCCGCGCGCGCGCCGCTCATGGTGGTGATGCAGGGCACCCCGTGCATCACCGCGCTGCGCCGGATAGCCTTTTCGTCGAAGAACGCCGGCGCGCCCGCCGTGGTGTACACGGCCAGTTGAATGGCGCCGGCCTTCAACAGGTCCACCGCGTTGGGCCGGCCTTCGTTCACCTTGAACACGGTCTTGCAATCCAGCCCCGCCGCGCGCAGCGCGGCCGCCGTGCCCCGCGTGGCCACCAGCCGGAAGCCCAGCGCCGCGAACCGGCGCGCCGCCTCCACCGCCTCCGCCTTGTGGTGGTCGTTCACGCTGATGAACACCGTGCCTTTCTCCGGAAGAGGCGTGCCCGCGCCGATCTGCGCCTTGGCGAAGGCTTCGCCGAAGTTCGCCCCGACTCCCATCACTTCGCCGGTGGAGCGCATCTCCGGCCCCAGCGCGGGATCCACGCCCGGAAATTTGTTGAACGGAAACACCGGCGATTTCACGAAAATCTGCGGCGCCGGCAGCACTCCCGTGGCGTCCGTGAAGTCCTTCAGGCGCTTGCCCAGCATCAGCCCCACCGCGATCTTGGGCAGCGCCACCCCGGTCGCCTTGCTCACGTAGGGCACCGTGCGCGAGGCCCGCGGATTCACCTCCAGCACGTACACGGCGCCGTCCTTGATGGCGTACTGCGCGTTCATCAGCCCGATCACCCGCAGCGCCTTGGCCAGCCGCACCGTGTAATCCTCGATGGTGTCCAGCACCCGCCGCGGAATCGACTGCGCCGGCAGCACGCAGGAACTGTCGCCCGAATGTACGCCGGCTTCCTCGATGTGCTCCATGATGCCGGCGATCAACACCTCCTCGCCGTCCGACAGCGCGTCCACGTCCACTTCCGTGGCGTCTTCCAGAAACCGGTCGATCAGCACCGGCCGCTCCTGCGAGAAGGCCACCGCCTCCCGCATGTATTGCCGCACGGTCTCCTCGTTGTAGGCGATGGCCATGGCCCGCCCGCCCAGCACGTAGCTGGGCCGCACCAGCACCGGGTACCCGATGCGCCGCGCGATGGCGCAGGCTTCCTCCACGCTGGTGGCCGATCCGTTCTCCGGCGCGGGAATGCCCAGGCCGTCCAGCAGTTTCCCGAAGCGCTTGCGGTCCTCGGCCAGGTCGATGTTCTCCGGGTCCGTGCCGATGACCGGCACCCCCGCGCGCCGCAGCGGCAGCGCCAGCGTCAGCGGCGTCTGCCCGCCGAATTGCACGATGGCCCCGTCCGGCCGCTCGGTATCGAAGATGTTCAGCACGTGCTCCAGAGTCAGCGGCTCGAAGTACAGCCGGTCGCTGGTGTCGTAATCCGTCGAGACCGTCTCCGGATTGCAGTTCACCATGATGGACTCGTAGCCCATCGCCTGCAGCGCGAACGACGCGTGGCAGCAGCAGTAATCGAACTCGATGCCCTGCCCGATGCGGTTCGGGCCGCTGCCCAGGATCATGACCTTCTTGCGGTCCGACGGGTCCGCCTCGCAACTGCTCTCGTAGCTCGAGTAGAGGTACGGCGTGAAGCTCTCGAACTCCGCCGCGCAAGTGTCCACGCGGTTGAAGACCGCCGTGACGCCCAGGGCCTTGCGCCGCGCGCGCAGGTCCATCTCCGGCACGTTCCACGTCCGGGCAAGCTGCGCATCCGGGATCCCGTACCGCTTGGCCCGCAGCAGCGTCTCCCGGCCGGCCGCGTCCACGGTCCCGCCCAACCCTGCCTGGAAGCGGATGACCTCTTCGATCTGCTCCAGAAACCACGGGTCGATGGCCGTCATCTCGTGAATCTCCGCGGCCGTGTAACCGCTCTCGAACGCCAGCCGCAGATAGGCGAAACGGTCCGGCGTGGGCGTGATCAGCTTCTGCGGGATGAGGCTCTTGTCCAGCGTCTCCGAGCCGAAGGCCTTGCCCGTTTCCAGGCTGCGCAGGCCCTTCCACAGCGCCTGCTTGAAGGTCCGCCCGATGGCCATCACCTCGCCCACCGATTTCATCTGCGTGCCCAACGTGGGGTCCGCGCCCGGAAATTTCTCGAACTGCCACTTGGGAATCTTCACCACCACGTAATCGATGGTCGGCTCGAAGCACGCCGGCGTCCGGCGCGTGATGTCGTTGCGGATCTCGTCCAGCCGGTAGCCCACCGCCAGCTTCGCCGCGATCTTGGCGATCGGAAACCCGGTCGCCTTCGAAGCCAGCGCGGAGCTGCGCGATACGCGCGGGTTCATCTCGATGATCACCATGCGCCCCGTCTTGGGGTCGATCGCGAACTGCACGTTCGATCCGCCGGTGTCCACCCCGATCTCCCGCAGGCAGCGGATGGCCCCGTCCCGCATCATCTGGTATTCGCGGTCCGTCAGCGTCTGCGCCGGCGCCACGGTGATGGAATCGCCAGTGTGCACCCCCATCGGGTCGAAGTTCTCGATCGAGCACACGATGATGACGTTGTCCGCCAGGTCCCGCATCACCTCCAGCTCGAACTCTTTCCAGCCCAGCACGTTTTCTTCGATCAGCACCTCGTGCACCGGGGAAAGCGTCAGGCCGCGGTCGATGATCTCCACCAGGTCCTCGCGGTTGTAGGCGATCCCGCCGCCCGTGCCCCCCAGCGTGAAGCTCGGGCGCAGGATGCAGGGATACCCGATGCGCTCGCCGAACTCCAGCGCCTCCGCCTCGTTCTTCACCAGCCTGGAGCGCGGCGTCTCCAGCCCGATCTGGCGCATGGCATCCTTGAACAACAGCCGGTCTTCGGCTTTCTTGATGGCGTCGATCTTCGCCCCGATCAGCTCCACGCCGTATTGATCCAGCACGCCTGCCTCGGCCAGTTCCACCGAAAGATTCAGGCCGGTCTGCCCGCCCACCGTGGAGAGCAGGGCGTCGGGCCGCTCCTTGCGGATGATCTCCTCCAGGTACGGGCGCGTCAGCGGCTCCACGTAGGTGCGGTCCGCCAGCTCCGGATCGGTCATGATGGTGGCCGGATTCGAATTCACCAGCACCACTTCGTAACCGTCCGCCCGCAGCGCCTTGGCCGCCTGCGTCCCCGAGTAGTCGAACTCGCAGGCCTGCCCGATCACGATGGGTCCCGAGCCGATGATCAGGATGCGGTGCAGATCGTTTCGCCGCGGCATGGCTTAACGCTCGCCCGCCATCAGCTTCACGAAGTCGTCGAACAGGTAGTGCGAATCGTGCGGCCCCGGCGCGGCCTCCGGGTGATACTGCACGCAGAAAGCCGGGTACGCGCGGTGGCGGAAGCCTTCCAGCGTCTGGTCGTTCAGGTTCATGTGCGTGATCTCGACCTCGTTCGCGTTCAGCGAGTCCGGGTCCACCGCGAAACCGTGATTGTGCGACGTGATCTCCACCCGGTTGGTGGCTTTGTGGATCACCGGATGATTCGCCCCGCGATGGCCAAACTTCAGTTTATAGGTGCGCCCGCCCACCGCCAGCCCCAGAATCTGGTGGCCCAGGCAGATGCCGAAGATGGGCGTCCTCCCCAGCAGCCTGCGCACGTTGTCCACCTGCGTACGCAGCGGCTCGGGATCGCCGGGACCGTTGGAGAGAAACACGCCGTCCGGCTTCAGGCCCAGCACCTCTTCCGCCGTGGTCGGCGCCGGCACGACGGTCACCCGGCAGCCCGTCTGCACCAGCCGCCGCAGGATGTTCTGCTTGATGCCGAAATCGTACGCCACCACGTGGAAGCGTGGCGGCGGCGGGGGCGGCACGTTCTCGGAAGGCGAGCACGCCTCCACCGCCTGGTCCCACCCGTATGGCGCGGCCGTGGATACGCGGCTGGCCAGGTCCAGGCCGGCCATGCTGGGAATCCGCCGCGCCTTTTCCACCAGCTTGCCGGCGTCGGCTTCCACCGCCGACAGCACCCCGCGCATCACCCCGCGCGTGCGCAGATGCCGCACCAGCGCGCGCGTGTCCAGGTCCGAAACCACTGGAATGCCGTGCCGGCCCAGGAACGCGCGCGCCTCCTCCTGCGACCGCCAATTGCTGGTGATGGCGGAAAACTCCCGCACCGCCAGCCCCTCGATGTAAGGACGCGCCGATTCGTTGTCGGCCGCGTTGGTTCCGTAATTCCCAATCTGCGGATTGGTGAGAATCACGATCTGGCCGGAGTAGGACGGATCCGTGAAGATTTCCTGGTAGCCGGTGATGGCGGTATTGAAGACGACCTCGCCGGATCGCTCGGCAGGCGCACCAAAACTCCTGCCCTCGAAGACGGCGCCGTCTTCCAGGGCGAGGATGGCGGATGGCAACTCGATGGTCCTCCCGGGGATTGGTTCAGATCCATTCTAGCAGGACAGCGCTTTAGCCCGTCGTGGGGTAGTGGCAGGACAGACCAAAGCCTGCCGGCCGGCGGCCGCTGTACAGACCGGTGTCGAGCCAAATAAACTGATCTCAGCGCAGGAGAGCGCAGGAGGAACCTCTGCAGCCCGCAACGAAACCTACCGAAACCGACGCGCTGACCGTAGCATGCATCGGAATCGTGGCCTATATCCTGGCGAACGTCGTTCATGAAGGCCTGGGCCACGGCGGCGCTTGCCTGATTACCGGCGGCCGGCCACTCTTAGTCACGACGGTCAACATGGACTGCAGCGCGGACAACCGCCTGGTCATCGCCGGCGGCTCGGTCATGAATGCGGCAGCCGCCGTACTGTTTTTTCTCGCCGGCCGAAACACGCGCCGTGCGTCTCCTCATCTGAAATACTTCGCCTGGCTTTCGATGACCGTGAACATGCTGGATGCCGCCGGCTACCTGGCGTTCTCTGGGATCGGAGGATTCGGAGATTGGGCCATGTTCATCCAAGGATTCAGTCCGCAATGGGCCTGGAGGGTAGGGCTCTCAATCGCGGGAGTGGGAGCCTACGTACTGTGTGCCCGGTGGAGTCTTCTGGAATTGCGCTCGCTGGTGGGAAGCGGCGCGCGGCGTTATCTCGCCGCCCGGCGCCTGTGCATACCGCCCTATCTTGCCGGCGGGACCGTCGCGTGTATAGCGGGTGCGTTCAATCCACAAGGATGGTTTCTGGTCGCGATGGCCGCTGCCGCCCCCGCATTCGGCGCGAAGTCCGCCCTTGTCTGGGGGCCGGAATGGCTCAGGGGAAGCCGCATCCCCCCGGGTCCGGACGCGGCGCCTGTTCCCATTCAAAGGAACTGGGCGTGGATCGTTGCGGGCATCGTCATCGGCGTTTGCTTTATTTTCGTGCTCGGCCCGGGCGTACACTGCGGGGAAGCGGGCGCGCACTAGACGATCATGCCGCGCGCTCCCATTCTGGCCTTCTGGTATTATGGAATTATGGCAATGAGGAAAATGACCTTTAGCGTACCCGAGCCATTGGCTGTGCAGCTTCTGCGCAGGGTTGCCTCACGCGACCGTTCGCGTTTCGTAAGTGAGGCCGTGGCTGCACGACTGGAAGAGCGCGACGTTGCGTTGGTTCGTGCCTGTGAGATTGCCAATCAGGACCCGGATGTGGCCGAGATCGAGGAGGAATTTGACGCAATCGGCGACGAGATGGCAGAACCATGGAAGTGATTCCGGAGCGCGGTGATATCTGGTGGGTGGCGCTGGATCCGACGCTTGGTTCGGAGATTCGCAAGACACGCCCCTGCGTTGTAGTTTCGGTGAAGGTGCTAAATGAAAGGCGAAGGACGGTGATCGTTGTCCCACTTTCGAGTTCGCCGAAGGCCAGCCCGCCGATCCTGATCCCGATCTCCTGTGATGGGCGCCCAACAGTGGCTGTGAGTGACCAAATCCGAGCCGTGGCAAAGGAACGCCTGCGTAGTCGACTGGGTGTAGTCACAACGGAAGAGATGGCGGCACTCGAGGATGGTCTCAGGCAGATCATGCAACTCGGATAACGCAGAGCCGGGCCATGCGCGGTTGGGCTCCCCACCTTGGACACGTTTCGAACTTTTGCCGGCCGGTCAGCCCTCTGATCGAACCCACGGTTGCCCATCGTTTTCAGAGCGATGCGTGAGAACTGCTGACCCGTGTCCATGACGGGCGCCCGGTCTGGACACGTCTCGAGCTCGCCAAGGGAGCCCAACGTAACTTGGGTAGCGCCTCAACTACCGATAACCTAACCCAAGTTCGTCACACAGCGCGTCGCTCGCCACGGGAGCACCCCTTTCAGCGGCTGGTTGGAAAACTCACCCGTGACGCGACGGGGGAGTTGGCGCCCCTGACACCACCGCGTCAGGAACTGCGAGTACTCGACCAGATCCGCGCGTCGATGGGGCCAAGCGGCCCCGCCTCCGTTGAAACGGGGCGTCTTAGCGGGCCTGGTCCAATGTAGCCAGGATGGTGCGCACCGCCTGATCAAGGGCAGGCAGGTCCCGCGTAACGACGGCCCACACCGTCTCGAAATCCACTTGAAAATAGTCGTGGACCAGGACGTTTCGCATGCCCGCTATCGATGGCCAGTCGATCTCGGGGTGCAACTGTTTGTGCGGCTCACCGATCCGCTGAGTCGACTCGCAGAGCACCTGCAGGTTGCGAACGATTGCGTCCTGGAGTGTTCGCGAGGCAAAGACAGCATCCCGGCCCGGCGCGGAATCCTCCCTGATTCTGCGAATGCACTCAATGACATGTTCGACATACGCGCGCTGGGATTTCACAACGGAACGGCTTCCCGCAGCACGGCGTCACGGATCAGAGGACTCAGCGATCGTCGAATCACTACCTGTACGCGGTAGCCCAGGAGTCGCTCCAGGTCGGCGACCAGACTCCCCGGAAACCACGGTGTGGTATCACCGGTCACGTCGACAAGGAGATCTACATCGCTTTCCGGCGTGTTTTCCCCGCGAGCCACCGAGCCGAAAAGCATGATATTGCCCGCACCGTGAAGGGTGGCTACCCGCAGGATTTCGTCGCGATGTCCTCGGATTCCCTGGTCCGCGCCCATACGTCTACCATTTTACCGTCAGGCCGGCCAACTGGGAAATGCGCTCTACCTGGAGTCTTGAAATCTGGCTCCCCGTCGTGGACACGTTTCGAACTTTTGCCTCGATTTGCCCGCCCTGGATACTGGCCTGTAACTCCGCAGCTATTGCGACTAAAGGCCTGAAATGAGGGCGGCCATGTACGCCAGGGACAGCACCACAGACCAGAATTGCGAGATGCAGCTTGCCGAGCTTCGGGAGCAGATCGCTCGCCGCAACTTCCAACCCGCAAGTACGTCGATTCCGGCTGGTGTGGCACCCTAGGCCAGGCTCCCCGAGCTTGACCGCCTCATGGCCCACACCGGGGTGAGGAAATTCGATGCCGTCCTGTGCTGGAAACGGGACCGTTTCGGGCGAATCCCCCATGAACTTCCTAACTGCGATCCGCGAGCTGCAGTCATAAGGCGTGCGGTTCATCTGCACCAGTCAGAATATCGACCCCGACCAATCGAATCCGGCATCCCGCTTCCTGCTCCACATTCTGATGACCCCAGTTGAATTCGAGCGGGACCTTATCCGCGAGCGTGCCCTTGCCGGATTGAAGCGCTATTCGCCAGGATTACAACGCCGGCAGGGTGGGAACGGAAATCCGCAGCAGATCCGGGAAGAATCTACCCGCGGAGCGCCCGAAGAAAATCTTCAACTGCCAGATGATCGTCGAGCTTCGCGCCCGGCGCGCCGGGACCGCCCAGAGGCACGCCAGAAAGCGCCAGCCGCACCGCCGACTTCGATCCGCGCGGAGACCGCCGGCGCTGTGCAAGGAAATCACAAGAGCGAGCCCTGCCCTTGAGATTTTGGGCCAGGAGGCGAGAAGGGAGCCGACAGAGGCGATTCGGTGCCCTCCTGATTTCACCGGCCTACCGTGACCAGTTGCGCACTCTGCCGAGATCCTCAAGTAGCTCTTCATAGCCGTTGATCCAGGGACTTAACTCCGAATTTTCGATCTGTCCACGCACGCAGATCCCAATAATGTGAACATCCAAGGCTTCCAAGATTTTCAGCCACTGTGACGTTCTACTGCACAGTGAAATCGCCTTGCGTTGTATACGTGCCGCCCGGCGTAGTAACCGTGATCGGTCCCGTAGTCGCGCCCGACGGCACCGTGGCCCATACATAGCTCGAGCCGCTGTTAGACACGATTGCGGCTGGGGTTCCGTTGAACTGCACGGTCGCCGAGAGCAGGTTGGCCCCCCAGATGCGCACGCGCGTCCCAACCGAACCGAAGTACGGCTCGAAGCTGCGCGCCCACGGCGTTGGCTTCGGAAGGCTCGCGTCTAACGCGAACACGTCACCGAGCCCCGGGGGACCTCCCAAGGCTGCGGTACCGTAAATCACGCCGTCAATGCCCTGAGTGAGCTGGCACTGGCACTGCCCGTCAGTGTACCCGTTCATCGCGTGCACCAAGCTATACTGCCCGGTCTTAGTAACGCGGAAGAGCGCACTATAAGTGCCCATGGTTGTGCCGTACAGGTTCCCATCGCTGCCTTCTATCAGCGCGGTCGGATTAGCCACCAAACCTGCGGGAAACTGGTAGATGGCTGTTAGTTGACCCGACAATGTGAGCTTAAATATCGTACCAGTACCATTCGCGCCGCCAGTGGCGGTCACACCGTAGAGGTTACCGTCCTGCGATTGCAGAAGCGGCGAGTAGTTAGAAATAGGGAAGGAGAAGGCGTTTGCGGGAAAAGTAACTACTTTGGTGAAACCGCCACCATCCGGCGCGACCCGGTATACCGAGCCAGAGCCATCGGGAAGATAGGAGACGCCATAGATGTTGCCGTCGGCCGCGTAGATCGCCGTGTGTGGCAGGTGTGTGGCGGCCGGAAATGGATGGATGGGCGTAACCACACCGTTTGTATTCGCCTTAACGAGGTACGGCGTGGAATTACTTCCCAACGCAACGCCCAACAGGCCGCCGTCTGGCATACTGTAAGTGAGGCTAGGCGTATAGACTTGCGGAGAATACACCTTTTTGCTTCCCACAGTGGGCGTGACGGAGAACAGCGTGGCCGGGTCTACGCTATACGCTGCGGAGGCGTAGGCTCTGCCATTGGAGGCGGCTACCAAAAATGACGCCACATTATAGCCGCTCGGAAAGCGCCCGAGATCGGTGATCGTTCCTGCTGTCGTTATGGACACCGCGCCCTCATACGGCGAGCCCCCGGTTGAGAGGAAGACATCGGGGGACATCTCGCTAAGTCCGAAGAGTGGCCCAAGCTGGTGCATGTATGCGATTACATGGAAGACCGATTGGGCTGCCCCCGGCTGCGCGATACATACCGTAGCGCAAAAGAGCAGCACCGTGCGTGCCAGGACCCTTGATGAGGAAAGTGCTGAGATGCTAGACATGCAAATGTGACCGTAGATGTGTTTACGCTTTATCGTTAGTTGCAGGCGGGCGCCCCAGTGCCGCAGTACACCAGAATTCCCGAAACTGTGCTTCCCAACTTCGTAATACTGTAAGTCGGGACGTAAACCGCTCCGTCAACAACGGTGGGCAGAGCAAATGTCGCGCCGGTTGATGAAAGCAGGGAGAACGTGGAATCGGTGCTGTTCCAGAGCTTCGAAAGGTATCGGGCGTTGCCGCTGGTTTGTGGGGCATCCCCCTCCCCGAATGATGGCCAAACCGGACGGATGGCATAATAGGGACAATTATATCACCGGGGCTTTGGGAGTCAAGCGGGAAATCGAGTTACCGTTCCCGGACAGTACTACAGCAACAAACGCAGCTATTCTCTGTGAGTGACGGCTCTTCCTGGGTGGTTTTATGTACGACCTGTAGGATTTCAGAATACGACACCGTGCGCGACCGGGCCGCCGAACTGGAGGGTACTGCGCTGGGACGTGTTTCAGCAATTTGCGCAGAGTTCTACAAAAAATTTCGAGTCGAGGCCCGTCGATCCGCGGCGTTTCAGATTGTTTCCAGAAATTCACCACTTTGTCCGTTTTCAGGCGCCCATAAGCAGCAGAAAAACTGGTAGTGGAACATAAAGGAAACGTTGCGCGTTGGCTGCGTTTTTCGGACCTAGTGACTGGATCATCAAAGGGTTACAGTGTGGCACGGTTCAGTCCGTTTTGTTGCACATTGTGCAACGGCTTTTTCCGGCCTCACTTTTGGCAATTGTCACGACGGGTTGCCGCAGGTGGCGTACGGGGTAGAACCAGTGTCGAATAGCGAACAAGGGCACGGTCCCTACGGTTGACAGCAAGATGCCGAGGCGAGAAATAGCTCTGGAAGAGAAGCAGGCATGGATGCCGGAGCGCCAGTCTGCCCCGCTAGCCGGACTGGAGCACGCGGCCCGGACTTCGTTCGAGCACCGGCGCGGGCAGGCGCTCAAGGACGAGGAATGGATCAGATACCGGGAGCGCCTGAAAGAGTTTATCCGGCTTCTGGCCAGCTGGGATTCCCTACAGCGCAAAGCCAGGGAGACGGCGGAAGAAAAGGAACTGGCGTCGTGAGGAAAGCAGGGGCTTACGATCGGCTCGCGATATACTGTATACTCTGTATATCGATATGGCGAAACAACAGTTCGACGAGGCACAAATGGTTCACATGCGCATCGAGCAGGCCCTTGTGAAGCGTCTCGATGATTTCCGTTTCAAGCATCGCTTCGAGTCCCGCAGCCAAGCGGCCCGCTGGCTTCTATACTGGGCACTGGATCAGAAGCCCAAGCCCCAGGAAGCCCAAAACTAGGAGGCGGCAATGGACCACCGCAACGGAACTAGCGGACGCGTGAATGCCGTGGTGTACGCTCGCGTGAGCAGCAAGGAACAGGAGCGGGAAGGCTTCTCGATTCCAGCGCAGCTTGACCTCCTACGGAAGTACGCCCACGACTCGGGCATGGTTGTGCTCCAAGAGTTCGTTGACGTGGAATCCGCCAGCGTGGCAGGCCGTAGCGGATTCGGCGAGATGTTGGCATTCCTGAAGAAGAACCGGATCAAGTGCCAGACGATCCTGGTGGAGAAAACCGACCGGCTCTATCGCAATTTGAAAGACTACGTGACGATGGACGAGGCCCGCGTCACCGTCCACTTTGTGAAAGAGAACAACGTCCTCTCTCCCGATGCGCGTTCGAGCGACCAGTTTATCCACGGCATCAAGGTGCTCATGGCCCGCAACTACTCTCAGAACCTGGGAGAGGAGACCAGGAAGGGCATGCCGCAGAAGGCGCGCGCGGGCCTGTACCCCAGCTACGCTCCACTGGGATACCGCAACCTCGAAGGACCGGACGGAAAGCGGATCATCGTACCCGATGACGACGCCCCCACGATAGACCGGCTATTCGAGGAGTTCGCGACGGGTGCCTATTCCCTGAAGGCCCGCGCCGACAAGGCACGCAAGGAAAGCCTCGTGCTACGCGGCAGGCCCGTCTACAAGAGCGAATTGCATCAGATCCTCCGCAAGCGAGTTTACACAGGTGATTTTGATTGGGACGGCAACACGTACCAGGGAACGCACGAGGCGATCGTGACACGCGATGTATGGGAGAAAGTACAGGGCGTGCTGAACCACCGCGCCGAGACCAAGCAGCATCGCATCAAGCACGACTTCGCATTCACGGGCTTTATCACGTGCGGCCATTGCGGCTGCCAGTTCGTAGGTGAACTGAAGAAGGGCAGGTACGTTTACTACCACTGCACCGGCCACCGCGGGAAATGTCCGGAGCCCTACACACGCGAGGAACTCATGGCCGAGCAACTCGCCAGCAGCCTCCGCGATTTGGTGGTACCGCGCGACGCGCTGAAATGGCTAACGGAAGTCGTTAGCGCCTCCGATATGAACGAGCAAGCGGCCCGCGAGAAGACCGTCAAAAAGCTGGAAGAGCAACACCGCCGCGCGCAGGCGAGGATTGAGGCGATGTATGAGGACAAGCTCGAAGGCCGGATCACTGCCGAGTTTTACGACCGGAAGGCCAAAGACCTGCAGGCCCAGGCCAGCGAATCGCTGCGGAGAGTGAATGCAGTACGGGCCGCCACACCCGCCCCCGTGAAGGACGCCATCGACCTGATGGACCTCACCAGCCGCGCGGCAGACCTATTCACGGCTCAGCCAGTACACGAACAGCAGCGATTCTTGCGCCTGATCCTGAAATCGGCCTCATGGCAGGGTGGTGAGTTGCATACCGAGTTCGAAGAGCCGTTCGAAAGTTTACGCCGCTCGAACCGGCTAACTTCAACGAATCACAAGGAGAACCGAGTGGGAACACCCGAATTTGAAATCTGGCTCCCCAGGTAAGACTCGAACCTGACCTGGTCACCGCTCCAGCGCTTTCAAAATAGCGTCCGTATCATACACACACCCGCCCCAGGCGCCGCCGCTCATCAGTTGCAGGGCGGCCCAGAGGCTGGTTTCGGGCGGCAGGGCGGGGT
>VFSW01000619.1_pt1 | contig 52358 bp, 58 predicted proteins | sample 5358111 | NCBI WGS metagenome assembly VFSW01 (sample SAMN11554181, study PRJNA540505) | mine drainage metagenome | isolation source: sediment from site ElyBrook_90M | place: USA: Ely Copper Mine, Vershire, VT | collected 2017 | reverse complement strand
GGACTTCGCGTGTCGCGGGCGGGGGCCGCCGCTGCGGGACCTCGGTGCTCATCCCGCGGCCTCCCGCCCGTAGACCATCACCGAGTGAACGTTCGCGCTCCCCGAAAGATTGTGGACGAGCGCCCACTCGGGGTCGGGAGCTTGGCGCGCCGAGGGCACGGAGTGGGCGAACTGTTGGTACACCTCGACCGCCTGCGCTACGCCCGTCGCTCCCAAGGGATGCCCGCAGCCGAGGAGCCCGCCCCGCGGATTGATCACGAGGTCGCCCCCGACCGCACCTCGGCCGTCCGCGGCGAACGTTCCGCCTTCCCCGGCACCGCAAAGTCCGAGCGCCTCGTACTCGACGATCTCCGAGATCGTGAAGCAGTCGTGGACCTCGGCGAGATCCAGGTCGCGGACCGTGATCTTCGCCATCCCGAGCGCCTCCCGCGCGGCGTGCTTCAGGCCGACCCAATCGGTCAGCGACCCGGCGTTCGCCAGATTGTGGAAATCGGAGTACTGCCCCGTGCCACGGACCCAGACCGGCGTGTCGGTGTAACGACGCGCGAACTCCTGTCCGACGATCACGACCGCCGCCGCCCCGTCGGTCATGGCCGAGCAGTCGCCGAGGCGCAGCGGAGGGGCGATCATCGGGAGGCGCAAGAGCTTCTCCCGAGGGAACGTCTTCTCGTAGAACTGGGCGCTCGGGTTGGTGTTCGCGAAGCGGTGGTTCTTCTCCGAGACGGCCGCGAGCTGCTCTTCCGTCGTGCCATATTCGAGCATGTGGCGCTGCGCAACCATCGCGAAGAACGGCGGCGCGGTGGCGCCGTGGGGACCGTCCCAGGGGCGGTCCATGACGCACCCCATCGCGCTGTTCGCCTCGGCCATGGAGGGGAGGTTCATCTTCTCCACCCCCACCGCGACCGCAATGTCGGAAAGCCCTGCGGCGATCGCCGCGTACGCCGACCGGATCGCCGACTGACCCGACGCGCACGCGAGCTCGGTGCGTTGGAGGATCTTGTGGGGGCGAAGCCCCATCTGCTCGGCGGCGAGCGGGGCGACGTGGGACTGGAACGCGAACCGCTCGGGTTCCGCGGCGCCCACGAACAGCGAGTCGACGTCCTCCGCGCGGAGTGCCGGGACGGCCCGAAACAGCGCGGCCCCGGCCTCCTGGGCGAGCTCGGCCCAGGTCGTGGGGCGCGCCCCCCACTTCGGGGTCACGCCGCCGACGATCGCGACGGGTCGCCCGCTCACGGATCCTCCACCCGGACTGCCGCGGCGACCCGGTCGCCCGCCGCGCTGGTCGAAACGTGGCCGCCCTGGTCGTACGTGCGGGCCGACCCCTCGGCGAGCACGCGCGCGACCGCGCGTTCGAGGCGATCGGCTTGGCGGATGAGGCGCGGATCGCGGTGGCGGTCGGCGAGCCAGCGCAGCATGTGCTCGACCGCAAAGAACGTGGCGAACGGGCTCACCTGGTCCTTCCCCGCGTACTTCGGAGCGCTCCCGTGCACTGGCTCGAACATCGCATGCTCTGCACCGATGTTCCCGCCCGCGGCGAATCCCATCCCTCCCTGCAGCACGGCCGCGAGGTCGGTGATGATATCGCCCATCATGTTCGTGGAGACCACAACGTCATACCGCTCGGGGTCGCGCACCAGCCACTGAGTGAAGGCGTCCACGTACGAGTAGTCCTTCTCGACCTCGGGGTACTCGGTAGCGACCCGCTCGTACGTCTCCCGGAAGAAGCGGCAGCCCTCGAGGACGTTCGACTTGTCCACGCAGGTCACCCGCTTCTTCCCGTCCGCGGGGGCGCCCCGCGGGCGGTGCCGGGCCAATTCGAACGCGTAGCGGATGACCCGCTCCGCCCCCTTCCGGGTGATGACCCGGGTGTCGATCGCGACCTCCGTCTCCCGGGCGCGGGCGAGCCTCCCATGGGCCGGTGTGTAGAGTCCCTCGGTGTTCTCTCGCACGATGACGAGGTCCACGTTCTTCGGGGACCAGACCTCGCGGTACGACCCGCTGATGCGGTGACGGACCCCGGGATAGAGCTTGCAGGGGCGCACGTTCGCGAAGAGGTCCAGGTTCTCCCGGAGGCCCAGGACGAGCGCCCGGCCGGCGAGGTCTCCGTTCGGCAGGGTAGCGCCGGGCCAACCGACGGCCCCGAGCAGGATCGCGTCGGCCCGAGTAGCCGCGGCTTCGGCCTCGGGCTCCCACTCTCGCCCGCTCGCGAGGTAGTACTGCCCGCCGCCGGGATAGGTCGAGAGATGCCAGGGCGCCGGTCCGCCTTCGGCGAGCGCCCCGAGTACCTTCTCCCCCTCCCGGATCACTTCGGGCCCGGTGCCATCACCGGGGTAGACGGCGATCGAGTAGCCGGCCTCTCTCATGGCGCCGCCCCGCCCGGGCGGTCGCGGGCCGCCAGCTCCCGGCGGACCTTCTCCACGAGCCCCCCCGCCTCGAGCAGGTCGAGGAGGTGGTGGGGGAGTGGTGGAAACGGGACGGACCGGCCGGTGCGCGCGTTCGTCACTCGGCCGGTCCGCATCTCGATCCGGGCGGTGTCGCCTCGCTCGAACTCGGCGCGCACGCCCGGCGCCTCGATCGCGGGGATCCCGAGGTTGATGGCGTTACGGAAGAAGATCCGGGCGAACGAATCCGCGACGACCGCCCCTACCCCGATCGCTCGCATCGCCTGGGGGGCGTGCTCGCGGCTCGAACCCGAGCCGAAGTTCTCGCCCGCGACCAGGATGTCCCCGCGCCGGGCCTCCTTCGCGAACTCCGGGAGCGCGATCTCGAACACGTGCTTCTTGAGCTCGTCCGGGTCGATGATCGTGAGGTACTTGCCCGAGATGATCTGGTCGGTGTCGACGTCGCGGCCGAGGGTCCAGACGCGCCCTTCGATGACCTCCTGCATCTCTCCCTCCTCCGTTATAGGAACTCGCGGGGGTCCGCGATCTCGCCGCGGATGGCCGAGGCGACGACCGCGGCGGGCGACATGAGGTAGATGCGGGCCTCTTTCGGGCCCATTCGACCGGGGAAGTTGCGGTTGGAAGAGGAGGCGCACACCTCGTCCGGAGCGAGGATGCCCATATTGCCGCCGAAGCAGGCGGAGCAACTCGAGTTCGTGAACACCGCCCCCGCCTCGGTGAACGTCTCGATGATCCCCTCTCGAAGACACTCGTCGTAGATCTTCGTGGAGGCCGGCGAGACGATGAACCGGACTCCCTTCGCGACCTTCTCTCCCTTCATGAGGGCGGCGCCCTCGCGGAGGTCCTCGATGCGCGCGTTCGTGCACGAACCGAGGAACGCCTGGTCGACCTTCACATGCTCGCGCACGACGTCGGGCAAGGGCCGGACGTTGTCGGGCGAGTACGGGCAGGCGACCATGGGCGGCATGCCGTCCACGTCCACGTCGATCGTGCGCTCGTACCCCGCGTCCGCGTCCGGGGCGACCGGATGCATCGGATGCTTCGCGATCTTCGCGAGGTAGTCGAAGGTGGTCGCGTCGGGCGCGACCATCCCGGTCTTGGCCCCCATCTCGGTGGTCATGTTGCAGATCGTGAATCGCTCGGGCATCGAAAGGGCCCGCACCGTCGGACCGGAATACTCGACCGCCTTGTACTGCGCGCCGGTCGTGCGGACCTCCCCGAGGATTCGCAGGACCAGGTCCTTCGCGGTCACGCCCTTCCCGAACGCACCGCGCGTGCGGACCTCGATCGTCGGGGGCACCCGGAGCCAAAGCCGACCCAGGGCGAGCACGGCCGCCATCTCGGTCGGGCCGACGCCGGCGGCGACCGCCCCCATCGCCCCGAGCATGTTCGTATGCGAATCGGTTCCGACCGCGAGGTCGCCGGGTACGACCCAGCCGTTCTCGGCGAGGATCTGGTGGCAGATCCCGTGCCGGCCGACGTCGTAGAAGTGGGGGAGGTTCGTCTCCGCCGCAAATTTCCGCAAGATCCGATGGAGGACCGCGGCGCCCTCGGTGGATGCCGGAACCCAGTGGTCGATCGCGATCACGACGCGGTCCGGGTCCCAGACCTTCGTGGCCCCCATCTGATGGAACGGCCCGACCGTCTGGGCGCCCTGCTCGTGCATCATCGCGAGGTCGACCTGGCCCTCCACGATCTGGCCCGGAACGACGCGCTCGAGTCCGCCGGCGCGTGCGAGGATCTTTTCGGCGAGAGTCGCCCCCCCGGCGCGGTTCATGATTTCCCCGGCCGTATCCCGACCGCCTCGACCATCGTCCAGAACTCGTCGTCCGAAAGTCCGGGGCGTTCAAAGAGGGCTCGGTACTCGTGGAGGAAGCGCCGCAGGTCGACCTTGGAACGCACCTCGGTGTCGTGTTTCACGCGCCCGAGGAGCTCGAGGAGGAGCGGGTCGGTCGCGGTGAGGCCCCGCTCCTTGAGCTTCTCCACGATCGCCGACTTGCCCGTGTGCTTACCGAGGATCATCTGTCGGCGGCGCCCCACGACCTCGGGCTGGAGCGGCTCGTAGGTGAGGGTGTGCGCGAGGATGCCGTGCGTGTGGATTCCGGCCTCATGGGAGAACGCGTTGTACCCCACGAGGGCCTTGTTCGCCGCGATGGGGACCCCCGCGGTCTCCTCGACGAGCCGGGAAAGCTCGTGGATGCGGTCGGTCCGGATCCCGGTCGAAGACCCGTAGAGCGATTCGAGGCAGAGGACCACCTCTTCGAGCGATGCGTTCCCGGCGCGTTCGCCGAGCCCGTTGACGCAGACCTGGGGGGCCCGCGCGCCGCACTCCACCGCCGTGAGCGTGTTCGCCGTCGCGAGGCCGAAGTCGTTGTGACAGTGCACCGAGAGGTCCTTGGGGTGAACCCGCTTCTCAAACTCCTCGAGGTACCAGCGGAACGTCAGCGGGGTCATGATGCCGACCGTGTCGGCGACCACGAGGCGGTCCGCCCCCGCGTCCTGGACGTCACGATAGAGCCGCTCGACGAAGTCGAACGGCGCGCGAACCGTATCCTCGGTCACGAACGCCACGTGGAGGCCGGCATCCTTCGCCTGCCGGACCGTCACGAGGGCGGCCGCGTGGACCTCCGCCTGCGACATGCGCAGCTTGTACTTCAGATGCACATGACTCGCGGCGACGAAGATCGCGATGTGGGTGGCGCCGCTGCGAATCACCGCGTCAACGTCGGCCGGCACCGTCCGGGCCGCCGCGAGGATCTTCGCCGAAAGGCCCGCGTGGGCGACCCGATGCACCGCCTCCGCCTCCTCCGCCGAGACGACCGGGATACCGGCGTTAATGACGCCGACCCCGATTTCGGACAAGAGCTCGGCGATCCGGAGCTTTTCTTCGGGGGAGAAGTGGACGCCCGGCATCTGTTCGCCGTCCCGCAGCGTCTCGTCCCAGAGGACCAGGGATTCCGGGATCCGCCGCGCGGCGGCGGTCTCCGAGTGAAAGTTTTCGACGAGCCGCTCTTCGGCCATCCGTGCTTCTACCGGCACGGGCGCATTAACGTTTGTCGCGGCGGGGAGTCCGAGCGCCGTCCGGGCGTATCGCACGCGGTCCGCCGGCCCATCCCTTAAATACGGACCGGACCTGAAACTCGGTGCAAGTCGCACGCGACCTGTTTTCGGGGAATCCATGACCATGCCGGCGGCACGCACCGCGCCCGTTCCAAGCGAATCCAGTACCGAAGCTCCTAGCCGTCCGCGGGAGCTCGCCGACCTGAGCGTCATGATCGGCGGCCAGGGCGGCGACGGAACGCTCACCGTTTCTGACTTGCTGGGACGGTACTTCCGCAAGCGCGGCCTCTACGTCTACACTTCCCGCAACGTCCTGTCCCGGATCCGTGGGGGCCACGCCGACGCCTCGGTCCGCGCCTGCCGGGACCCGGTCGCCGCGGTGAAGTCCCAGGTCGACGTCCTCGTGGCGTTCGACAACGAAGCCATCGAGTTGGGCAAGCTCGAGCTCGCCTCCCACGGTTTCGTGATCTACGATTCGACGACCTTCCACAGCGAGCTCCCGAACTCGGCCGGCTTCCCGTTCGCGACCTTGGTCGGTGGACCGCTCGGCCAGCCGATCTTCAAGAATACCGCGGCGTACGGGGCGCTCTCGGTACTGCTCGGCTTTGACGGGAAGGCGACCCGCGAGGTCATCGAGGAACGGTTCAAGCGCCGCGGCCCCGAAGCGTTGGAAAAGAACCTGAAGGCGCTCGACATCGGTCGGAAAGCCGCGCTCGAGGCGAATGGGGTCGCGAACCGGTACACCGTGGCCGAGGGCGACGCCCACGACCTCATCCTCACGACGGGGAACCAGGCCGTCGCTCTCGGGTTCGTGGTGGGAGGGGGTCGGTTCTTCGCGGGCTATCCGATCACTCCCGCCACCGAGATCCTCGAGTATCTCCAACGCTACCTTCCGTCCTTCGGCGGCGTCGTCCGTCAAGCCGAGGACGAGCTCGCTGCGATCAACATGGTCATCGGAGCCGCGTACGCGGGCGCCCGGGTGATGACCTCCACGAGCGGACCGGGGCTCTCTCTCATGACCGAAGGGATCGGACACGCGGGCGCCGCGGAGATCCCGATCGTGGTCGCCGACTGCCAGCGGGTCGGGCCCTCGACGGGCCAGCCGACCCGGAACGAGCAGTCCGACCTCTCGCACCTCGCGAACCTCGGTCACGGGGAGTTCCCTCGGTTCATCCTCTCTCCCGCCACGCCCGACGACGCGTTCCACCTCACGGTGCAGGCGCTGAATCTCGCTGAGAAGTGGCGGCTCCCCGTGATCCTGCTCCTGGACCAGGCCCTGTGCCAGAACACTACGACGAGCGTCCGCTTCGACCTCTCGGGCATCGAGATCGACCGGGGGAAGCGGCTCACGCCGGAGGCGGCGGAGAAGCTCGTGCAGTACAAGGGGTACGAGATCACCGAGGACGGAGCATCCGCCGTGGCCCCCCCGGGGACTCCGGGCCTTTGGTCGGAGATCACGGGGAACGAACACGACGAGTGGGGCCACGTCTCCGTCAACCCCCTCAACCGCGTGCGCATGATGCGCAAGCGAATGGAGAAGATGGTGAAGGCACGGGAAGACCTACCGAGCGCGCGGACGTTCGGTCCGGCCAAGGCCCGCATCGGGTTCCTCGGGTTCGGAGGAACCTCGGGCCCGATCGAAGAGGCTCTGCGCCTCCTCGAGGCCCGTGGGACCCCCGCCCGATACCTCCAGGCGCGCACCCTCTTTCCGGTGCCGGTCCACGAGATCGACCCGTTCTTGAAATCGGTCGATGTCGCCTACGTGGTAGAGCACAACTATACCGGCCAGTTCGCCCGACTGATCCGAGAGACGATGCCCTGGCACCACGCGAAGCTTCGGTCGGTCCTGAGGTTCGACGGAGGGACGTTCCGCGCCCCCGAGCTCGTCGCCGCGGTGAAGGAGGCGGCCTAGCATGGTGCAGTCGGCGAAGCCCGTGCCGCCGATCTGGTGCCCGGGTTGCGGGGACTTTGGAGTCCTCGCGGCGGTGAAGAAGGCCGCCGCGAACCTCAAGATCCCCGTCCACGAGCTCGTGCTCGTCGGCGGAATCGGATGCTCCGGGTCGATCCACAACTTCCTCGAGATCAACGGCATCCACGCCCTTCACGGTCGACTCCTCGCCCAGGCGGTCGGTGTAAAGCTCGCGAACCCCGGGCTCACCGTGGTCGCCGCGGGGGGCGATGGGGACGGCTACGCGATCGGGATGGGACACTTCATGCACGCGTTCAAGAAGAACGCGTCGTTCCTCTACATCGTGATGAACAATGAGACCTACGGCCTGACGAAGGGTCAGCCCTCGCCGACGAGCCAGATCGGGTTCGAAGGGAACGTCGAACCCCCGTTCCACGCGATCCTGAGCGCGCTCTCGATTCCCGCGCCGAACTTCGTGGCGCGCACGTTCTCCGGAGACCCGAAAGCGATGACCGCGATCCTCGAGGAGGCGCTCCGGTTTAATCGGGAGGGCCGCGGATTCGCGTTCGTCGAGGACCTGTCACCGTGCGTCACCTACAACGACACCTACAAGCTCTGGCGGGAGAAGGTCCTCGATGTCTCGAAGCTCCCCGGGTACGACCCCACGGACAACAAGACGATGTTCCGTCTCTGTCTCGAGACCATCGAGCAGGGCCGGATCCCGATCGGAGTGATGCACCGGCCGAAGGAGCCCGCCCGCGACGGCCTCGAAGTGAAGCTGGTCGGGGACGGTCCGGGTCCGGTGCGCACCGATATCCGGCTCGAGGCGAACCTGCCAGCCTACAAGAAGCTCCTTGCGGGGCTTTCCTAGGGGGGCCGGGCGTTCCGGAGCCGCGAAGCGGTCCCGCGGTAACGGCCGACGTCACGTTCGGAGACGAGACCATTCTCTCCCTCGGGATCGACGACACGGACAGCCCCGGCGGGGGATGCACGACCTGGGTCCTCACCGAGCTCCTGGCGCTGGCCCGCGAACAGGAGGTCGACCTCATCGGTGAGCCCCGCCTCGTCCGGCTGAATCCCAACATCCCGTGGAAGACGCGAGGCAACGCCGCGCTTTCGGCGCGCTTCGGTCGGGGCATCGGCCGCCGTCGGAAGGTCGGAGTGCTCCGTGGCGCCCCGCTCTGGTCGCACGCCCGGGGCCGAGCCCTTTCCTCCGGAGAGCGGGATCGGTTCCGAGCCGCCGCGTGGGAACAGGTCGTGGCCGGCTCGCGCCTCGGCGAGGAGGGAACCGACCCCGCGATGGTCGCGACGGAGCGTACGCTCCCCGCCGAGCTCTACTGGCACGCGGTCCGGGAGGTCGTCCCGGTCCCCGAGGTGCGACGGGCGCTCGAAGCGGCGGGGGCCTGGTATCGCACCCGCGGGAGCGACCGGGGGCTCGTTGGGGCGGCGGCCGCGGTCGCGTGGCCCGGCCATCGGCCTACCTGGGAGCTCACGGCGTACCGCACCCCCGACCGGGTCGGCCGCCCTCGCGAGGTCGACCCGGACAGTGTCCGCGCGGTCGCGAAGCGGTTCCCCTCCCTCTTCCTCTCCCACGACCCTCGGACCCGGCGGCTCCTGGTCGCCCCGCACTCGGCGTGCCCGGTGCTCTTCGGTCTGCGTTCCACGGAGCGCGCGCCCCTCCCTGCGGCCCGCGCCGGCGTCCGATCGGAGCCGGCCGACCGCTGGGTGGTCTTTCGGACCAATCAGGCCTCGGGAGACCACCTGACCGACCGGTCGGGAGCCGAGGTCCGGCCGTACCTCTCGGCCCGAATCCGGGCGACGGTCGCGGCGCGTCCCGAGGTCCGCCCCGGAGGTCACGTTCTCCTGCGGGTGACCGACCTCGAGGGCCGGGAGATGCGGTGCCTCGCCTTCGAGCCGACGAAGACGCTGCCGCGGGTCGCCGCCACTCTCCTGCCCGGAGACCGCGTGGTCCTCTGGGGGAGCCGGGGCCGAGACCCCTCGTTCCGGCTCGAAGGGATCCGCCTCGTGCGGCTCGTCCCCCGTCTCACTCGACCTCGCCCGCCCGAGTGCCCCACGTGCCATCGGGGGACCCGTTCGCGCGGCACGGGCCGGGGCTTCCGCTGCCCCGTCTGCCATTCCCGCCTCCCTCCCGAAGCTGCGACCCCGCAGCCACGCCCGCCCCGCTACCCTCGGGGGGTGTACCATCCGACCCCGTCCGCCCGGCGCCACCTGGCCCCCCGCGGGCCCGAAGGCGCGGACGAGATCCCCTCCGAGAGCTTTTGAGCCGCCGAGCGTAGAGCGACATCGGAGGGTTCCTCCATGGCGTGGGCGCGAACCAAGACCGCGGTGCTCTTCGCGGTCATCGTCGCACTGTTCGTCGCGATCGGCGGGTTGGTCGGTGCGGCGTTCCTCGGCTCCTGGATCGCGGGACTCGTCGTCGCGCTCTCCCTTTCGCTCGTCCTCAATCTCGTCTCGTACTTCGCCTGCGATCGGCTCGTGCTCTGGTCGACGCACGCACGGATCGTCTCCCGGGACGAGGCGCCCCGGCTCGCGAAGATCGTGGACGAGCTCGCGCCCGAGTTCCATCTGGTCGCCCCGCGCCTCGCGATCGTTCCGACCCAGACCCCGAACGCCTTCGCGACGGGCCGCGACGAGCGGCACGCGATCGTCGCCACGACCGAGGGAATCCTCCGGCTGCTCAACGACCGCGAGCTGAAGGGGGTGCTCGCGCACGAGCTCGCCCACATCCGCGACCGGGACGTCCTCCTGATGACCTTCGCGGCGACCCTGGCCGGGGCGATCAGCTACGCATCGCAGATCGTCGTCTTTTCGACCCTCTTCGGCGGCACCAACCGCAACAACAACGGGCTCCTGCTGCTGTTCGCCGCGATCACCGCCCCGATCGCCGCGATGGTCATCCAGCTCGCGATCTCGCGCTCGCGCGAGTACCGGGCCGACGAGGTCGGCGCGCGTACGATCGGCGACCCCGAGGCGCTCGCGGGCGCCCTCGGCAAACTCGAGACGGCGAACCAGCGCCGGCCCATGAACGTCGGCTCGCCGGCGCAGTCGAGCCTCTACATCGTGAACCCGTTCCGGGGCTCCTGGTTCGCATCGATATTCTCGACGCATCCCCCGATCGAGGAGCGGATCCGGCGGCTCCACGCCCTGCACGGCTCCTACGCGTACCGGCCCGACGTGCGGGGACCGGCCCTGCGCTCGGGCAGCACCGGCCAGCCGGTTCGTGGGTAGGGACGAATGGTCACCTGTCCGGCGTGCGGGTCGGAGGTTCCCGACGCGGACGCGGCGGTCCAGTGCCCGCACTGCCACCTCTCGTCCGGGCTGTTCCAGGCGGTCCGTGAGGCCGCGGGTCCGACGAGCGGCCACGACCCGGCGTACCTACGCACGATCGGCGAGCTCCTTGCGACGGTCGACCTCTCGACCCCCTCCCCACCGGTGGGACGGCCCGTGCAGGGCCTGCTGAGCCGCCCGTCCCGCTTCCCGTCCCTCGGTCCGGGCCCCGGGACCGAGGTCCCCCCGATGCGATCGGCGCCGGAGATCGCGCCGCTGCGGGATCTTCCGGCGCTCCCGCCGGCGGGCACCTCGGAAGAATTGCGTCGGCGCCTCGAGGAGTACTTCCAGCTCGGCCGCCGCCTAGGGCTCGATTTCACCGACTTCGAGACCCGCAGCCGGGCAGCGCTGCTCACCGACGACGGCGCGTCGCTCGAGGTGCTCTCCCGGGAGATGTTTGTCCACCTCGCGAGCGCGATCGCCGAGGAGTACGAGTCCGTCCTCTCCGGCCGCACCGAGCTCGCGCAGTTCACCCCCACGCCGAGCGTCGACATCGAGCTCGACGCCATTCGCCGAGCGATCTCGGTCGGGGACCTCACGGGAGCGCAGCGACGGATCCTCCTGGTGCGGGATGCGCTGCGGCGCGTCGAGGAGGAGTGGGAGGTCGGACGGATCCTCGTCACGGAGTGCGACCTCCTGTCCCAGACGTTGCGCGAGCTCGGGGGCGATGCGGGGCCGGCGAACGGACCGATCGACGAGGGCCGCCGGCTGCTCGGCGAGGGGCACCGGGGCGAGGGGGAGCGACTCCTCGCCCGCGGCGCGGTCGCGCTCTGGTCCTTGCTGGAGCCGAGGCTCTTCGAGGACCTGCGCCGGATCCGGGACCGGATGGTCGAGATCCGGTCGGCCGGTGCGGACACCGCCGGCGCGGTCGACGAACTGAGGAACATCGCCGTGGAACTGCGCCAGCGCAACTTCGTCGGCGCCCTGACGGCCTACCACCGACTCAAGGCCGGGGTCGACCGTGCGGGCCCGCCCGAATCGACGGGGGGAGTGGAGCCGGCGGAGAGCCTCCGCACGACTCCTTCCGCATAGTCTTATACCGGCACCGAGGTCGGACCGGCGTGCCGTTGCGGGCCCTGCGAGGATTCCGAGACTATCCCCCGCCCGAGGCCGGGGCCCGATCGGAGATCCTCCGCAGAATGCGGTCGGCCGCCCGCCGGGCCGGTTACCAGGAGCTCGAGGGACCGTGCGTGGAGAGCTTTGAGCTCTACCAAGCGAAGAGCGGAGAAGGGATCGCCGCGCAGGCCTGGATGTTCCGGGACAAGGGGGAACGCCCCGTCGCCCTCGTCCCCGAAACAACCCCTTCGATCGCCCGCATCTTCGTCGATCGTGCCAAGTCGGAACCGATGCCGGTGAAGTGGTTCACGATCTCGAAGATCTGGCGGTACGAGGAACCCCAGGCCGGGCGGACCCGCGAGTTCCTCCAATTCAACCTCGACGTGCTCGGGGTCCCGGGCGTCGCGGCCGAGGCCGACCTGCTCGCCACCGCTGCTCTCCTGCTGGATGAGGTCGGAGCGGGTGGGCTCTATGCGTTCCGGCTCAACGACCGGGCCCTGTCCGAAGGCCTCGGACGGCTCTACGGCGCGCGCGACACCCCGTTGTTCTTTCGGGCGGTCGACGGGTACCGCAAGGTCCCCCCGGCCCAGTTCGGGTCGGAGCTTCGCGCCGCCGGGGTCCCACCGGAGGGGATCGAGGAGCTCACCGCCCTGTTCGCCCGCGTCGGCACCGGGATCCCCCCGTCGGACGTCGACCGGTTCCTTACCGAGCTCGTGGGGCGCGGCCTCGAGGAGAGCGCGCGGGCCGGCGCGGAGCGCCTCCGCACGCTCCTCGGCCTGCTCGACAGCGCGGGACTCGCCGACCGCGTCGTCTACGACCCTACCGTCGTTCGGGGGCTCGCCTACTATACGTCCACCGTCTTCGAAGCCTACGCCCGCGCGGGGGACGCCCGTTCGGTCTTCGGGGGGGGACGGTACGACCACCTGATCGAGCTCTTCGAGGGCCCCCCCACACCGGCCGTCGGTCTCGCGATCGGCGACCAGACCCTCGAGCTGCTCCTGCGGAGCGCCGGGCGGTGGCCCGAAGGGGAGCCGCCCCTCGATACCTACGTCGTCGTGGCGAACCCCGCCCGCCACCCCGAGGCGCTCGCGATCGTGGAGGAGCTGCGGCGCGCGGGCGTGAGCGCCGACTGTGACCTCTTGGAGCGCTCGATGTCGCGTCAGCTCAAGGAGGCGGCGCGCCGCCGGAGCCGTCGTGCCCTGATCGTGGGGCTGAAGGAGACGCCCCCGGGTGCGGTGGTCGAGCGTGATCTCGCGACGGGTGCGCAGCGTGAGGTCGCTCGGGACGCGGTGGCACGGTCGGCGTGATCGACTCGAACGTCTCCCCGTCCCACAGCAGGATACCGGGCGGTGATTCCGCTCCGTCGACGAAGCCGTACCAGTAGACGACCGCGCCCTCGCCAAAGATCTCCGTGTAGGGGGAGAGCTGGCGCCGGAGATTCTTCCGCAGCTCGACGTCGTCGCCGAAGTTCGCCTTCGACTCGATCCAGGTCAGCTTCTGGCCGAAGAAGATGATCGGGTCGTCGAGGAGAGCGTCCGGGGTCTTCGCGTACTTCCCGCGGAGCTCTTTCTCCGTTCGAAAGCCGATCCCGTGCTTCTGGAGCCAACGCTCGAGCCGCTCCTCCCCCTTCCTACCCCGCTCCCGCTGGAGCTCCATCCCGTGGGGGGAGTAGATCATGTCGTTCGCGAGCAGCTCCTCGACCTCGCGTCGGACCCGCTCGTCCGGAGCGGTCTCGGGGTGGAGGAACGCCTGCCAAACCTTCTTGCGCGGGATGCCGAGCTCGCCGAGCATCTGCTGACCCATGAGCACCGGCGGGAAGCGCCACTCCTGCGCCATCTCGAGGATGGACCGGCCGCGCTTCCACTGAGCGACGAGCTTCGGCACCTGGCGTTTCACGACGTAGAACCGGCGGGTCGCGTCCCGGGTGACGCGGTGCGTGTGGACGACGAAGAGGAGCTCCTCGTTCCAGTGCTCCTCGTGCGCGATCCGGTGGACGTCCTCGTACGTCGCGAGGGCGTCGTAGAGACGCTGGTAGGTCGCGCGGTCCATAGCGTGGTTCCGACGGGAGGGATGGCTCCCCGAGCGCCCGGTGGGTAAAACGTTGCGGCCCTGCTCGTTCGGTCGCCGCCGGGTCCCCCGGGCGCCCCGGGGGCGACCGAGCCCCGTACCGTCCCGCCCACGCTCGGAAAATGGAATAGGCCCCCGGGCTCTTCGGGGCCGTGGCCGTCCGCGACCTCGAGTGGAACGACTTTGACGGATGGGTCGACCTCTACTACTCCCGCTACGAGGAGATCGAGCGAAACCCCGACCTAGGGGTGTACTTCTATCCCGCTCGGCCCACGCGCGCGGAGGAGGCGACGATCTTTGGCCAGCTCGCGAAAGGGGTGCTCGAGAAGAACGCCGTCGCGGTCGTCGCCGAGGAGGGAGGGCGCCTGATCGGCACCTGCACGATCGTCCGGCGAGGGAACCACCGGGAAGACCGCCACATCGGCGTTCTCGGCGTCGCGATCCTTCCCGACCAGCGGGGGAAGGGTTTCGGGGACGCGTTGCTCGCCTCCGCGCTCGAGCGCTGCCGGGGCCTTTTTGAGATCGTTGAGCTCAAGGTCATCTCGGTCAACACGCCCGCTCGGCGCCTCTACGAGAAGCACGGCTTCCGGGTGTATGGGCATCAACCTCGGGCCTTCAAGCGCGGGGAGCGCTACCTCGACGATGTGCTGATGTGGCGACCGGTCGAGAGCGGTACGGCCACCGCGCTTCCTCGCGGCCCGCGCCTGTGAGCCCTCGTCGTCCACCGATGGGCCGGACCGAGCCGGGCGCGAAGCGGTTGCTTTCGACCTCGGTGGCACGGTCCGCCGACGCCTCCGCCCGAGAAAGGAGGGCGGCGGTAGCGGACGGGCGGCCACCTCGACGCCGGAGCTGGCGCGGCGGGTCCGACCCCCGCCCACGCTCCGAGGCGGAGCGTCGAGCGAACGACGACGGCTTCGATCCCCGGGGCCGACGCCAAGAGAACGGTCCGACCGCGACTCCGGGCCGGCCGCGGGTCAGTCCCGCCAGTCGAGACCGATCGTTCGGAGCCCCACCTTCGGGATCGGGGGGGGACGGCGCTTGTGCCGGTTCCGTTCGACCCGGGCGACGACCTCGAGGACCCGGGGCAGCGCGAGCCCGGTGACGCGGGCGATCTCGTCGGGAGACCGCAGCTGCTCGAGCCCGTGGAGGATCCGGTCGACCTCGGCGTAGGAGATGCCCAGCTCTCCCTCGTCCGTCTGACCCTCCCAGAATCCGGCGGTCGGCGCGCGTTCCCGGACCCCGACGGGTACTCCGAGCTCTTCGGCGAGGGCCCGGATCTCGGTCTTGTAGAGGTCCCCGATTGGGAGGAGGTCGACCCCCCCGTCACCGTATTTCGTGAAGTAGCCGAGGAGGAGCTCGGACTTGTTGCCGGTTCCCGCGACGAGACGGCGGCGTTCGCGGGCGATCGTGTAGAGGACGATCATCCGAAACCGGGCGAGGGCGTTGCCGAGGGAGACCCGGTCCTGGACCTCGGGCAACAGCGAAGCGAACGCCCGCGCGAGCGGATCCAGGCCCAGGGTCCGGTGTTCGATCCCGAGGGACCGGGCATACTCCTCGGTCTCGCGCGTCAGCTCCGTTGGGAACCGGGCGTCGGGGAGGAGGACCCCCAGGACATGTTCGGGCCCGAGGGCATCCCGGGCGATCCGGGCGAGGAGCGCGCTGTCGATCCCCCCCGAGAGGCCGACCACCACCCCCTCGTTGCCGTTCGCGAGCGCATGCGCGCGCAGGAACTGGTGGATCGTCGGGGTCGCGTGCGGCGGGAGGCGCGGAACGAGGCTCGTCACGCTTCGACTCCCAGCGCCTCGAGCCCACCGGCCTCCGCCCAGCGCGGCCGGCAGGGGCAGTCGAGTCCCTCGAGGAGCGAGAACTCCTGCCGGAGCGACGCCTCCTGGATCGCCGCGAGCACCCGGGCGTCGCACTCGCCGCAGTTGTGGGGCCCGCGCGCGAGCCCCCCCGCGGTCGGGAACGAGACGAGGCGACTCGCTCCCCGCCGCTCGGCACCGCGGCGCAGCGCATCGACGACCGACCAGAGCCAGGGGGGTCGGTACCGGTGCCGGTGGTACAGCCACTCGACGACCGTGCCATTCTGGATATGCACGGGGTTCACCGACAGCGCATCAAAGTGCGGGGCCGCTTCGCCGACCGAGCGCACGACGTCGTCCACGGCTTCCGACTCCGTAAGGTACGGCGGCTTCAGCAGCAGGTAGGCCTTCGCCCGGAGCCCGCGGGCCCGCACTCGGTCGCCCGCAGCGAGGTACTCCTCGGGGGCCGCGCTCTTGTGGACGTACCGCCCGAGCACCGTCGGGTCGGTCGACTCGAGCCCGAGGGCCACCTCGAGCTCCCCCGCGAACGCGTCGGCGAGCGGCCCGAGCGTCCCGTCCGTCACGAACTCGGGAAGGGTCTCGAATAGGAAGCGTCGGGCGCGGCCGGAGAACGCACGCACGATCTCCGCCCGGCTCTCGGCGTCGACCTCCCGGTCGTCGAGAAAACTCCCCGAGGTGTAGACCTTCACGTACGGCTCGTCCCGATAGCGGGCGAGCGCCCGCCGCAGCTGTTCTTCGAGCTCCGCGGGGCTCGCCGAGCGACCGAGAGTGTCCTTGGCGTACCCGCACATGGAACATCCCTTGAGGTCCGCCCAGTAGCAGCCACGGGTCTTGAGGATCAGGACGAAGGCCCGGACCCGTTCGACCCCGATCGCCTCGTCCTCGACCCACTGATTCACGTACCGCCGGGCGGCTTCCTCGGGCGCCGGCGCGGGACGCCGATCGCGCGCGACCGAGCGGGCGAGCGACTCCCGCCTCATGTCTCCTCGAGGTCGACCGCGACCGAGTCGCCGTCCTTTACCGGCAGACGCTCGCGGAGACAGTCGGCCGCGATGAACTCGACCACGTCCTTGTAGTGCGTTCGGTCCGGATGGATCAGATGACAGGCGTGGCCGTTCATGCGGGCGGGAAAACAGGTCGCGCCGCCGAACGTGCGGCCGCTCGCCGGGAAGCCGTCGATGCGGATCCCGTTCCAGCCCCCAAGAAGTCCGACCCGGCGCATCGCTTCGGCCGTGACCCGGAGATTGAGCGTCCCGGGGTAGGGAGAATAGCCGAGCCGCTCGGTGAACTGGACTACGTAGCCCGGCTGGCTCAGATAATATCGTCCTTCGCCGAGCCCCGAGGCCACGATGCCCGAGAACGAGACTTTCGCGGGACCCTCGAAGATGCGGCGGTAGGCGTGATGCTCGGCCCGGAGGAGCTCCATCGCGCCGGCCGTGAGAAGCAGGCGCTGGCGGCGCTGCGCGAAGGCGCGGGTCAGGAGGCCCCGCTTCTCGAGGGCGAGGAGGTATCGATCCGCCGCCTGTTGGCTGACCCCGATCTTCTCGCCGAGCTCGCGCGACGTGAGGACGACGGGCGCATGGTCGGCCCCCGCGAGCGCGAGGAGCTTGAGCACGGCGAGGGCATCTCCCCGGGCCCGCGGACGGCCCGGCTCCGGAGATTTCGCGTTCGCCACGGTCACGTCGGCTTCCCGGCCGCACCCTGGGGAGCGTTCAAGAAGACGACATTCGAGCCCCGTACCACGACCCGGCCGAGGTGGCGAGTCACTTCGGAGGTCTTCTCATCCGCGTCGTCCAGGACGAGGTTCATGTGCTCGTCGACCCCCAGCAGCTTCCCCGAGAGCTGACGCGAGTCCTTGAGCACGAGCGAGACTCGTTGCGACAGCACGCGCTCCAGTAGATGGGTCGGTGCCTCCGCCATGGCCGGCTCGACCGAGGACCGACCTTTAGCGTTTTCCCGTCGTCCGGAGTGCGCTGAACCTAAACCTGTCTGGGCGATCGCCTTGTCGTGAGCCCCGCTCTGCACTTTTCGAAAGGTCTCGACGATGTCCTCGTGGGCCGTTCGACCATCTCCTGGGTCGGGGGGGAGACCGGCGACCTCGTGCTGCGCGGATTCGACATCCGCGACTTGGTCCCCGGAGTGCCGTACGAGTCGGTGGTCCACCTCCTCCTCCGCGGCGATCCCCCGGACTCCGACCCCTCCCCCGAGGTGGTCGCTGCCCTCGGAGCCGCACGAGCCGTCCCCCCCGGCCTCGAGCACGTGGTCGACGCACTCCCCCCGGCGCTCCCGCCCCTCGAGGCACTGCGGACGATCGTGTCGAGCCTCGGCGACGGATCGTACGGCTACCCCCCCACACCCGAGGAAGGCCTGCGCCTCATCGCGCGGACGCCGGTGCTGCTGGCCCGCTACGTGCGGCGCTCTCGGGGGCTTTCCCCCATCGCGCCGAGACCCGAGCTCTCGCATGCCGCGAACTATCTTTGGATGCTCCGCGGCGTCGACCCCGAGCCTTCGACGGTGCGGGCGCTCGAAGGCTATCTCGTTCTCCTCGCCGACCACGGGATGAACGCGTCGACCTTCGCCCTTTGCGTCGCGATCTCCACCCAGTCTGACCTGGTGAGCGCGGCGACGGCCGCGCTGGCGACGCTGAAGGGGCCCCTGCACGGGGGCGCCCCGGCCCGCGTCTCCGAGATGCTGGACGCCATCGGTCGCCCCGAGAACGCCGGTGCATGGATCGACGCGCGGCTTGCGCGCCGGGAGGTGCTCTTCGGCTTTGGCCACCGTGCCTACAAGACCGACGATCCTCGCGGAGTGATCTTGCACGAGCTAGCGCGAACGGTGGCCCCGCCCGAACGGCTCGCGCTCGCCGAAGAGGTGGAGAGGATCGCGCTCGCGGCGCTCCGCCGCGCGCGGCCGACGGCCCGCATCTACACGAACGTGGAGTACTACAGCGCGGTGGTCCTCGAGGCGATCGGCCTCAGCCGCGAGCTCTTCACCCCCACCTTCGCCGTCGCACGGACGGCCGGATGGACCGCGCACGCCCTCGAGCAGGCCGCGGAGAACCGGCTCATACGCCCGGATGTCGAGTACGTGGGAGCGCCGAAGGGTCGACGCTGGCCTCGCGCCCTCTCGGGCCGCTAGGCCGAACCGGGCGCGCGGCCCCTAGGACGAACCGGACTCCGGCCCCTTTTCCTTGTCGACGACCTTGAAGTCCGCGTCGACCGTCCCGGGGACGCCTTCCGAGCCGGACGTCTCCGCGCCGCCCGTCGGAGGAGGCGCGCTTGCCCCCGGTGGCGGGGCGGCACCGGCCTGGTAGAGCTTCTGGGACACAGCGTGGAGGGCCTGGGTGAGCGCGTCCGCCACCGATTGGATCTCCGACTTCGTAGCGTCCTTTTTCTGGACGACGTCGCGGACCGCTTTCACCTTCTCGCGGACCCCGTCGGCGTCGCCGCTGTCGATCTTCTCCTTCTGGTCGGTCAGGAGCCGCTCGGCCTCGTAGGCCAGGGACTCCGCCTGATTGCGCGCGGTGACGAGTTCGGCCCGCTCGCGATCCTTCTCCGCGAACTCCTCGGCTTGCTGGACCATCCGCTGGACCTCCTCCTTCGAGAGCTTGTTGGAAGCGGAGATCGTGATCCCCTGCTTGCGCCCCGTGGCGAGGTCCTTTGCCGAGACGCTGAGGATCCCGTTCGCATCGATGTCGAAGCCCACCTCGACCTGCGGGACCCCCCGCGGCGCCGGGGGGATCCCGGTCAGCAGAAAGCTCCCGAGCGCGACGTTGTCCGCCGCCATTGGTCGCTCCCCCTGACAGACCTGGATCTCGACCGTCGACTGGCTGTCGGCAGCGGTCGTGAAGATCTGGCTCTTGCGGGTGGGGATCGTGGTGTTGCGCTCGATGAGGTGCGTGAAGACGCCGCCGAGGGTTTCGACCCCCAGCGAAAGCGGCGTCACGTCCAGGAGGACCACGTCCTTGACCTCGCCGGCGAGCACGCCGCCCTGGATGGCGGCGCCCATCGCGACGCATTCCATCGGGTCCACGCCGTGCTCGATCGGGCGGCTGATCGCCTGCTCCAGGAACTTCTGTACGACGGGCATCCGGGTCGGGCCCCCCACGAGGACGACCCGGTGGATTTGGTCCTTCGACAGCTTCGCGTCCGCGATCGCCTGCTCGACCGGATGCCGGCAGCGGTCGATGATCGGGCGGATGAGCTCCTCGAGCTTCGCCCGCGTGAGCTGCAGCGCGAGGTGTTTCGGACCCTCGTTCGTCGCGGTGAGGAACGGGAGGTTGATCTGGGTCTCGATCGTCGAGGAGAGCTCGATCTTCGCCTTCTCCGCCGCGTCCCGGACGCGCTGCATGGCCATTCGGTCGCTCCGCACGTTGACGCCGGACTCCTTCTGGAACTCCGCGGCGATCCATTCGGTGACCGTGTTGTCCATGTCGGTCCCGCCGAGCTGCGTGTCGCCGCTCGTCGAGAGGACCTCGAACACGCCGTCGCCGAACTCCATCACGGTGACGTCCAGCGTGCCTCCGCCGAGGTCGAACACGAGGATCTTCTGATTCGCGCCGGACTTGTCGATTCCGTAGGCGAGCGAAGCGGCCGTCGGCTCGTTAATGATCCGGACGACTTCGAGGCCGGCGATCGCGCCCGCGTCCTTAGTCGCCTGCCGCTGGTTGTCGTTGAAGTAGGCCGGCACGGTGATGACGGCCTTTTCGACCTTGTCACCGAGGAACGCTTCGGCGTCCCGCTTGATCTTCTGGAGGAGGTAGGCAGAGAGCTGCTGCGGAGTGTACTTCTTTCCGTGGATCGTATACTGATGGTCCGTTCCCATCTTCCGCTTGAAGGCGGTAATGGTCCCTTCCGGATTCGAGATTGCCTGACGGCGAGCCGGCTCCCCAACGATCAGCTGACCGTCCTTGGTGAACGCCACGTACGACGGGAACGCCTTTCCCCCGCCGACGGTCGTCCCCTCCGCGCTCGGGATGATCACAGCGCGGCCGCCCTCGAGGAAGGCCGCCGCCGAGTTGCTCGTGCCCAGGTCGATTCCGATGATCTTTGCCATGTTGGATCCTCTTTGGTCCCTCCCGGCCGTGACGGGCCGGCGAGGGGTCGATTCCGACATTAGTATGAAAGCACTCATATAAAAAGATATACGTGGGTGACCTCGATCGTCCCTGCGGGCAGCGGTGCCCGGGAACTCGATTCGCGAGCGGCTCGTCTCCCCCGCCGTCAACGAGATAGTCCTTGGACCGTACTCGTCGCCAGATGCGGGACGGCGCGGGCGTGCCGGCGGCAGTGTTCTTCGACCTCGACGACACGATCTTCGACCATGCCCTGACCTGTCGCGATGCGCTCGGGGCTCTGCGGCGCGAGCGATCGCTGTTCCAGCGGCGCTCGCTCGATGAGCTCGCGACGGAGTACTCGCGCCTCCTCGAAGCGGTACATCCCGAGGTTCTCGCGGGACGCTGGGACGCCGACGACGCTCGCCGCGTGCGGTTCGAGCGCCTGGCCGCGTTCTGCGGGTCCACGCTCTCCCGCGCCGGAGCGACCGATCTCTCGCAGCAGTACCGGCGGCATTACCAGTCGCGGCGCCGGCTCGTGCCCGGCGCCCGGCGCCTGCTCGAACAGCTACACGGCCGGACGATCATTGGCATCGTTACGAACAACGAGTCCGCCGAGCAGCGAGAAAAGCTCGCCTACCTAGGGGTCACGCACCTTGTGGATCACCTCGTGGTCTCCGAAGAGGTGGGAGTGGGGAAGCCCGACCCGCGCATCTTCGAGACCGCGCTCGGGCGAGCGGGGGTCTCCGCCAAGGAGACGGTGATGGTCGGTGATTCGTGGGCGAACGACGTGGTGGGCGCTCGCGAAGCAGGGATCGGCGCCGTGTGGTTCAACCGTTTCGCGGCCGACCCGCCCGAGGCGCTCGCGGTCCCCGAGATCCGGTCGTTCCGTTCGCCGCGGAGCACCGAGGCGGTCCTTTTCCGCGAAGCTTCGCGGCCACGAGGCCGGTCGGCCTAGCGTCCCCGGTGTTCCAACGGTTATATCGCCCTCGGGGTTGCTCGCTCGATGGTGTCGGCCCGCGAGCCGTGGAGCGTCCTCGCCCGCCGGGCCCTACCCGCCATGCGGGCGTGGCGGACCGCCTTCCACCAGGAGCCTGAGCTCTCGCTGAAAGAGGAGAAGACCCGCGAGAAGATCGTCGCCGCGCTCACGGAGCTCGGGATTCCGTACCGGACGTTCGAAGGCTTCCCCGGAGTGATCGGGACGATCGGGGCCGACCGCTCCGGTCCGGTCATCGCGTTGCGGGCCGACATGGACGCGCTTCCGGTCACCGAAGCGACCGGTCTCCCGTTCGCTTCGAGGTTTCCCGACCGGATGCACGCCTGCGGCCACGACGTGCACATGGCCTGCCTACTCGGCGCCGCCGCCATCCTCTCTCGGCCTTCGGGGGCGGTGGGCGGCGCCATTCGTCTCCTGTTCCAGCCCGCCGAGGAGGAGGGCAACGTCGGTGGGGCCCTGCCGCTGATCGAGCGGGGGGGTCTTGAAAAGCCCAGGGTCGACTACGTGGTCGGCCTGCACGTCGACCCGAGCTTGCCGCTCGGTCGCGTCGGGTGGCGGTGCGGTCCGTTCATGGCCGCGGCGGACTTCTTTCGCGTCACCGTGCGAGGCAAGGGCGGCCACGCCGCCACCCCTCACCAGGGACCGGACGCGATCGTGGTCGCGTGCGAGATCGTCCTCGGTCTCCAAGCGCTGGTCAGCCGCGTTCGTGACCCGGTCGACCCCGTGGTCGTGAGCGTCGGTTCCCTCCACGGCGGAACCCGCAACAACATCCTTCCGGACGAAGTTGTCCTCGAAGGGACCGTCCGGACGCTCCGTGTCGGGACCCGCGAACTCATGGAGCGGGCGCTCCGCCGTCGGGTCCGCTCGATCGCCGCGAGCCTGGGCGCCCGCGTACGGATCGACTACCACCGCGGCTACCCTCCGCTCGAGAACCACGCGGGCGCGACGCGCACCGTGGCCGAGGCGCTCTCGATCGAGCTCGGCCGGGCGAACGTGATCGAGGTCGACCACCCGTTGATGGGCGCCGAGGATTTCTCCCGCTACCTCGAGCGGGTCCCGGGGACCTTCCTTCGGCTCGGCGTCGGAGTGGCCGGGCGGCCGGCGAGCCTTCACAGCGCGACGTTCGCCCCCGATGAGCGGGCGCTCGTGGTCGGCGCCGCCACGCTCGCCGCGGCCGCTGAGGGGCTCCAACGGAGCCCTCCGTGAACCTCGACCGACTTCGGTCGGAGTTTCCCGCGCTCGAATCTCGACCGCCGCCGGTGTATCTCGATTCGGCCTGTATGTCCCTGGTCCCGCGACCGGTGCTCGAGGCGATGAACGGGTACTATCGAAACTATCCCGGCTGCGCTGGCCGCAGCCTTCACCGGTTTTCCGAGGAGGTCGGCCGCCGGTACGAGGCCGCCCGCGCCGCCTTCGCCCGGTTCTTCGGCGCCCCCGACCCGAGCGGGGTCGTCTTCCTGCGGAACGCGACCGAAGCGATCAACCTGGTCGGTCAGGGCTGGCCCTGGCGGCGGGGCGACCGGGTCCTGATCTCCGACCAGGAGCACAACTCGAACCTCATCGTCTGGCAACGGCTCGCCCGGGAGCGCGGTCTCCGGATCGAGGTGCTGGCTCTCTCCGAGGACGGATCGTTCGATGCCGAGGACCTCGAGCGACACCTCGCCCGGAACGTGCGCCTCGTCAGCCTGTTCCACACGTCGAACCTCGATGGGCGGACGCTGCCGGTCCGGGAGATCGCGGAACTCGCCCACGACCGCGGCGCGCAGGTCCTCCTCGACGGCTGCCAGGCGGCCCCGCACGAGCCGGTCGACCTCGAACGCATCGGGGCAGACTTCTACGCCATCTCGGGCCACAAGATGCTGGGTCCGACCGGGACCGGCGTCCTCGTCAGTCGCCCGTCGGCGCTCGAGCGGCTCCGGCCGCTCCTCCTGGGCGGGGAGACCGTGGCCTGGAGCACGCTCACCGACCATGAGCTCCGCCCCTCGCCCTACCGGTTCGAAGCCGGCCTCCAGAACTACGCGGGCGTGATCGGCGCCCATGCGGCCCTCGACTTCCTCGCCCGGGTTGGCTTCGAGGAGATCCGGGCGGTCGAGCATTCGGCGAACGCGCGGGTGACCGCGGCGTTCGAGGACGAACCACGCCTGCATCTCCTGGGACCGCCCGAGCCCGAGCGGCGGTCGAGCATCTTCGCGTTCTCGCTCGACGGGGTCGACCCACACGACGCGGCGCTCTTCCTGGACGAAGGGCATCGGGTGATGGTCCGCTCGGGGATGCACTGCGTCCACTCCTTCTACGAGCGCCGCGGGCTCCCCGGGAACGTCCGGGCCTCTTTCTACCTCTACAACGGACGCGCGGACGCCGACGCGCTCGTCGTGGGACTGACGGAGCTACTCGACCGCGTGCCCGAACACCGCGTCAGCGGTACATCGGCTGCGACGACGAGGGGGACGCTTCGCCCCGCGTCCGGTCGGCGGCGTGGCGCTGGATCGACAAGAGCTGCTGCTCGATCCGCTCGGCCTCGGCGTAGAGCGGCACGGGGTCGAGCGGAGTCCGCAGCAGGATCCGGTTGATCGTTTCGATCACTTTCGCCGCGGCGCGGGCATCCGGGTAGTCCGACTGCGCTTCCGCAAGGAACGTAAGAACATCGAACCCTCGCCGTCGTCCCTCGTTGAGCAGAACTCCCGCGATCCCCGTGATCACCCCTTCCGCGAACGGGATCATGTTGGGCTCGATGTAGAGTTCCCGGGCCTTGCGGGTGCTCGCGACGCCGTAGACCTTGACATCGTTGAGCGGGGGGGGCCGAGGGCCGCGGCCCGGCGGCGCGCCCGCCTCCACCACAAGTCCCTCGGGGGAGACGAGGAGCGAGCAGCGTTGCTCCTGCACCCAATCGAGGATCGCTGTGGCCAGGGGATGGATGACCGTGGGGGCGGGGTGGAACTCCGAGACGAACGCGACGATCTTGTCCGCCCCACGGCCCGTGCGGTCGGCCGGTGGACGGCCGGCGTAGATCCGGACCGGATGCTGCGGGATCCCGTTTCGGACGAGCGAGACCGTAGGGAACGCGGGCGATTCCACGATGCCGATCTGCTCCATCTCGAGCGTGTCGATGAGGTAGTTTGCGACGATGGAGCTCACGAGGCCGACCGAGGGGAAGCCATCGATCACGATCGCCCCCTCCACGTCGACGCGCTTGATCTCGTAGATCCGGACCTGATCCGGGGCCATCGGCATGGGCTAAAGCGACCTCTCGACGATCTGCCCGAGCTCTTTCGACAGGAGGTCGACAAAGTCCTTCATGAGCGCCCGTCGGACCTCGGGCGGCAGCGCCGAGAGGCCAAGGCGGGCCGTGGCGGTCCCCACCCGTACGAGAGCGGCGTATTCGTTCGCCCGCGCGGCGAGCAGGTCCCGGACGGCTTCCTTGAGGGCCCGCTCGAGCGCCGGGTCCTCCTTGAGCGTTTTTTCGAGATGGCGGCGGATCTCGTCCTTGACGATGTCCCGCGTGGCCTCGCGTACCAGCTCCTCGGGGCGGAGGAGATCGCGAGTGCTCTTCACCAGCACGTCGATCGGCTCGCCGGAGGAAGAGGACTCGGCCATCGGCGGCCGATGCCGGAGTGGAAGCATAAGACTTTGGCTCGGGCGCGGCCGCCCGCCGCGGGCCGCCGGCGCGACGGGACCCGGCGGGGGACCTCCGCGCGGCGCCGGAGGGGTCCGGCGATCACGCCTCCCGCCTACCGGAACGGAGGCGCCCGCGCCCCCGCGCCGCACCGGGCCCGTACCGGGAGAAGCGCTTATCCTACCGTCCGCCTCGCCCGCTCGGCGTGGGCCGGTAGATCAGCGGAAGATCGCTACCTTGGCAAGGTAGAGGTCGCGAGTTCAAAGGACCGGGAGCGCGCGACGCCTCCGGTCGGAGACTCTCGCCCGGTCCACTCCCCGCCGATTCCTCGGGGAAGTCTTCGGCAGATGTCGAGCCTAGCCACCGACAGGACGGGCATCGATTTATACCGGACGCTGCCTCGCACCCGCCGTGGAAGCGGAGCTCCGGGAAAAGATCGCCGGGGAGGTCGTGCTCTCCCCGCATCCGGGCCGCACCCTCCGCAAATGGCGGGAGGATTTCGCGATCTCTCAGCGGGATCTGGCAAAGCATCTCGAGACCGTTCCTTCGGTCATCAGCGACTACGAGTCCGAGCGACGCGCGAGCCCGGGGGCCGGGTTCATCCGCCGCTATGTGGATGCGCTCCTCGCACTGGACAGCCAGCACGGCGACCGGATCGGACAGCGGCTCGGGCTCCGACCGCACTCGGAGGGGATCCTCGGCATGCGCGAGTTCGCGGTCGCTATCCCGCTCAAGACGCTCAGCGACCGGCTCGAAGCCCGGCCGGTGAGCCGGGTCGACCTGCACCGAGACATCCATGGGTTCACCGTGCTCGATGCACCGCGGGCGATCCTTTCGATCGACTCCTCGCGATTCGTCGAGGTGTACGGTTGGACGACCCAGCGGGCGCTCATATTCTCGAACGTGAAGTATGGCCGCTCTCCGATGGTCGCGATCCGGGCCCACCCGCTCAAGCCGGCCGCGGTCGTCTTTTCCGCCCCTGGCCGCATCGACCCGCTCGCCGTTCGATTGAGCGAGGTCGAGAACATTCCGCTCCTTTCGACCGCGCTCGCTGCGCCGGCGGTGCTCGAGCGTCTCGAGGAACTCTGAAGGGAACGAGGAAGGCAACATGCAAGCAGGCATCGTGAGCTACGGCGCGTACGTCCCGCGGTATCGGATCACCCCCGCCGAGATCGGTCGCGTCTGGGGCATCGACGGAGAGTCGATGGGCCAGGCCCTCAACGTCCAGCGGAAGAGCGTCCCGTCGCCGGACGAGGACACGATCACGATCTCGACGGAGTCGCTGCGAACCGCCCTCCTGCGCGGCGCGATCGACCCCCAGCAGATCGGGGCGCTCTACGTAGGGTCCGAGTCGCACCCCTACGCGGTCAAGCCGACGGCGACCGTCGTCGCCCAGGCGGTCGGCGCGACTCCGAACCTCACCGCCGCCGACTTCGAATTTGCCTGCAAGGCCGGCACGGCCGCGATCCAGACGTGCCTCGGGCTCGTGGGCGCCGAGATGATCCGCTACGGGGTCGCCATTGGGACCGACACCTCCCAGGGAGCCCCGGGCGACGCGCTCGAGTACTCTGCGAGCGCTGGCGGGGCGGCGTTCGTCATCGGCCGGGAGCGCGTGATCTGTCGCGTTCATCGCACGGTTTCCTATACCACCGACACGCCGGACTTCTGGCGGCGGGAAGGCCAGAAGTACCCGAGCCACGGCGGCCGCTTCACCGGGGAGCCCGCTTACTTCCGCCACGTGACCGAGTGCGCTCGGGCGCTGATGGAGGCCGTGGGATCGACCCCGAAGGACTACGCCCATGTCGTCTTCCATCAGCCGAACGGCAAGTTCCCGCAGCGGGTCGGAAAGACCCTCGGCTTCTCCGAGGCGCAGATGCGCTACGGGCTCGTGACCCCGTACATCGGAAACACCTACTCCGGGGCGGCGCTCATCGGGCTCGCGAACGTGCTCGACCACGCCGGGCCCGGCGAACGGATCCTCATGGTCGGCTACGGCTCGGGCGCCGGGTCGGACGCGTTCGACCTCGAGACGACCGAGGAGATCGCCCGCTTCGACCGGTCGTTCGGCCGTCCCGTGCAGTACTATCTCGACCACGGCGTCGAGCTCTCCTACGCGGTCTACGCGAAGTTCCGAGGCAAGATCCACATGGGAGGGGAGTGACGATGCGCGAGGTGGCAGTCCTCGGGGTCGGGCAGACGAAGTTCGGCGAACTCTGGGACCGGTCGTTCCGCGAGATCGGGATCGAGGCGGGCCTCCAGTCGCTCGTCGACGCGAAGCTCTCCTCCGCCGACCTCGGCGCGCTGTTCCTCGGGAACATGGCGTCGGGCTCGCTCATCAGCCAGGAGCACATCGCGCCGCTCATCCTCGACTACGCGGGTCTCGCCGGACGCCACCTGCCGGCGGTGCGGGTCGAAGGCGGAGGCGCCTCGGGCGCGCTCGCGCTGCATCAGGGCTACCTCGCGGTGGCGAGCGGGCTGTATGATTACGTGGTCGTCGGCGGGGCCGAAAAGCTGACGGACGTGCCGGACGCGACGGCCGCCGACATTTCGAGCTCGGCCGCGGACCACGAGTGGGAGGTCGTCTTCGGCGCGACCCTGCCCGCGCTCTGGGCCCTCATGGCCCGGCGGCACATGCATCTCTACGGTACGACCCGGGAACAGCTCGCCGCCGTTCCCGTCCACGCCCACGACATGGCCGGCAAGAACCCGAACGCCCACTATCGCAACAAGCTCACGATCGAGCAGGTCCTGGGCGCCGGGCCGGTCGCCGAGCCCCTCGGCGTGCTGGACTGCGCCCCGTTCTCGGACGGGGCCGCCGCGGTCGTGCTCGGGCCGCTCGAGGAGGCCCGCCGCCACACGGACACCCCGATCCGTATCGCCGCGAGCCAGGTCGCCTGCGACACGATCGCGCTCCAGAACCGTCAGGAGTTCACGACCCTCGAGTCGACGGTCGTCGCGGCCCGGCACGCCTTTGCGCAGGCGCGGCGGGCCCCCCGCGATGTCCGCGTCGCGGAGATCCACGATGCGTACTCGATCAGCGCCCTCATGGCTCTCGAGGACCTCGGGTTCGTCGAGAAGGGGCGCGCCGGTGCCGAGTTCGCGAGCGGCCGCTTCGGAAGGGACGGTCCCCTGACGGTGAATCCGTCGGGCGGCCTCAAAGCCCAGGGCCGGCCGTTCGGCGCGGTCGGGGTCGCCCAGGTCGTCGAGATCGTCCGTCAGCTCCGGGGCGAGGCGAAGGATCGCCAGGTCGATGGCGCCTCGTTCGGCCTCGCCCACGACGTGGGCGGCACGGGAGCGACGAGCGTCGTCCACCTCTTGGAGCGGACGAACTGAGGGGAAACCATGTCGATCGCACGTTTCTGGCGAGAGACCCCGCGACGCTACAACCTCGGTGGATCGAAGTGCACCAACTGCGGGACCGTCTACTTCCCGCCGCGTTCGGTCTGCCCGCAGTGCACGCACCACCGGCAATCGATCGAGAAGATGGTGCGCTCCCAGCTCTCGGGCGAAGGCGAAGTGCTCTCCTACACCGTCGTTCACGAGCCCGCGGAAGGTTTCGAGATGCAGGTCCCGTACGTACTGGCACTTGTGAAGACCCCCGAGGGCCCCGTGCTGACCGGACAGGTCGTCGACGTCCGGCCCGGGGAGGTACGGATCGGACTCAAGGTCCGGGCGACGTTCCGCAAGCTTCGGGAGGAAGGGAAGTCGGGCGTCATCCACTACGGCTACAAGTTCTCGCCCGTCGAGGAGACGAACGGGGGGCTACCCGCCCGCGGTCCACCCGTCCCCGCGCCCGAGTCCCTCGAACGGCCTCGGAGCGCGGCGGGAGCGTGAGCGCCCCCGACCGTCGGCCGAACGCGCCGCCGCCCCCGTCCGAGGAGCCGCCGGCCGATGAGGAGTTCGCCCGGACGTACGCCGCCGGCTACGAGGAGGGCGTCCGCAACGCCCTGCGGGAGGTCCTCCAGCACGCCTCGCGCGGGCATACCGCCCAGGAGCTGAGGATCCTGGTCGAGAGCCGGCTCGCGCGCATCCCCGAGGAGGTCGAGCTCAAACGGCGTGGGCTGCTCGGCCCGCCCCGGCGGCCGGCATGGAACTCCCTGTTACGTGCTCCGCAGCCGGCCCGGGCGTGGACCGCGCCGGTCGCGACCAGCTCCGCTCCGGCGCTTCGGCTCGCGCCGGGTCGCAGCCTCCTCGTCCGCGAGGAGCGACCGGCCCGGGCGCTCGAGGTGTTGCGTGCGAACGCCGGAGCGTTCCCCCGCCTCGCAACGGTTTCGCTCCGGCCGCCCGAGGTCCCGGGGGTCGCCCCGGACCAACGGCTCGATATTTCCGTGGGCGGCGCCGGAGCGAACGACGCGATCTCCTCGGCTCGCCTCGCCCCCGGGGAGATCGGGGGACGCCTGCGCGGCCCTACCGAGGCCGCCGGAGGCGCCCTGGTCTACGTGGACGCGCTCGAGTACCTCGCGACGGAGTACTCCCTCGACACGACCCTCAAGTTCGTCCACTGGCTCGTGGCGCAGACCCGCGAGACCGGCTCCGCTCTACTCGTCTCGTTCGACCGGCGGGCTCTCGACGTCCGGGAGATGAGCCTCCTCGAGCGCGCGTTCGAGACGGTGCTCTAGAACGGCCACGCCGAACGCCCGGCCGTTACCGCGGCTCGACCCATAAGCATACGAACCTTCGCGACCGGACCCTGTTGGTCGAACGATGGAGATCGTCTACTTCACCGACTCCTACCCGCCGATGCGGGACGGGGTCGCCGCCATGACGAGCGGCCTCGCCCGGACGATGGTCCGGCTCGGCCACCGGGTCCGCGTCTTCGCCCCCAACCCCATCGCCGGCCGGTCGACCGAGGAGGAGACGCTCGACGGAGTCCTCGTGCGCCGGGTGCGCTCGGTCCCCGTCCCGCTGTACGGCCAGTATCGCTGGCCGGTATTCCCGTTCGGACTGCTGCGCAAGGACCTCGGAGGCGGGGAGGCCGACATCGTCCACCTCCATACCCCGGGGCCGCTCGGTAGCATGGGGTTCCTCACTTCGCGCCGGTTCGGCTCGCCCCTCGTCGGTACGTTCCATACCAACCTCAAGGAGATGCGCGAGAGCGTGCCGCAGAAGTTCCTCGTTCCGTTCTTCTTCCGCGTGGCGTGGTGGTACAACCTCGGCACGTACTGGCGCTGCGATGTCACGACGGCTCCGAGCGGTGCGGCCCGGGACGCGCTGACCGCGGGTGTCCGCAAGCCGTTCCGCTTCCCCGTCGAGGTCGTGCCGAATGGGATCGACGTCGACCGATTCCAGCGCGGCCGGACGGTGCCGGACTGGAGGACCCGGTGCGGGCTCCCCCCCGACCCGCTCGTCACCTTCCTCGGTCGCCTCACTGTCGACAAGGGGATCCACCGATTCCTGGACGCGGTCGGCGCAGCGCTCGAACGCACGGACCTGGTCGGAATCGTCGGGGGGCTCGGCCCCGAGGAAGCGAGCGTGCGGGAACGGATCTCGAGCGACCCACGACTCGCCGCCCGGGTCCGGTACGTCGGCCCCGTCGCCGAGGAGGAGAAGGCGGCCCTCCTCGCGCAGACCGACCTCTTCGTTCTCCCTTCTACGAGCGACACCGCGAGCGTCGCGCTCCTCGAGGCGATGGCGTGCGGCACGATGGTCGTCGCCCCGGATGCGGGCGGACCGGCCGAGATCGTCGAGGACGGCATCACCGGCCGTCGCGTCCCGATGCTCGCCCCGGGGGAGCTCGCCCGTACGATCGCCGAGCTCGCGGACCGGCCCGCCGAGCGGCGTGCGGTCGGCGACCGGGCCGCCGACTTCGTCCGCCGGAACGCCTCGCTCGACACGATGGCCCGTCGCTTTATCTCTCTCTATACGCTGGCACAGGACCGAAGGCCACCGGCCCATGGACGTCTCCCTCAGTGACCTCGACGCGCTCGCGCGGCGGTTCGCCGGCGAGCGACACGACGCCTACTCCGAGCGGGCGCTCGCCCGGGGCTATGAGGAGTTTCTTGGCCGCCGGCGCGTCTCGCTCGCGCCGTTCGTCCTCTCGGCGGAGGAACGGGAGTACCCGAGCTTTTACGCGATCCTCAGCGACCCCGACGCGAAGCTCGCGACCGTCGAGGTCACGCTTGATCCACCGCCCCCCGCGGGGCCTTCCTGGGAGTTTCTGCGACCGATGGATCGGATCGTCGTCCGCGCCGATGGGTCGGGAGACGTCTACCCCCTCGCCCAGGGGAGCCCGGAGCGGGCCATCGTACGGTTCCTCCTTCGCGAGCATTACCTTCCGCGGTCGCGGCCGGAGGAGGAGCGAGGGGCCGCGGGGGGAACCCGGGTCGCGCTCGGCGGATTCCTCGGCACCTTCGACCAAGGTGTGGCCGCCTGCCGCCGGGCGTCGCTGCTTCCGTTCTCCGTGGCGCTCCTATTGTACCTCCCGGACGAGCGCGTGCGCGTGGAGCTCGACCTCGTGCGCTCGACCGTACTCGCGGACCCGAGGGCCGGCCGACTGCCGGCCGCCCGCCGCGTCCGCCGATCCGCTCGGGTCAGCTGGGGCGTCGACCGCGCGGTCGGGCGTGGGGAACTCCCGCTGCTCTCCGCCCGCTGTCTCGAGGTCCTGGTCGACTCTTCCGGCCTCACCGCGGTCGAGCTGGCCCACATCTTAGGCGGGGTCCGGGAGCTCGTCGATTCCGCGCTCCAGGGGCTCGTGGCCCGCCAGTGGGTGACGTTCGACCACCGGACGGGGGCGTACCGGCCCCGGCTCGAGGCGTTCCTTCCACCTCCGGGAGCCACCGCACGGCCGCTCGAGCGCGACGAACCGGTCGCCGACCCGGCGCTCCGCACGAGCGTCCAGGAACTGATCGCGGCCGCCGACGCCCGAGCCACCTGCCCGCTCTGCGGGAACCCGCTTCCTCCCGGCCCGCGCGGGATCCTCTGCGACAGCTGCGCCGCGAAGGTTGATGCGGGGTGAGCGGAGGGGCGCCCACCGAGCGCACGAAGCCCCTCCGTAACGTCGGAAAAGAGACCGGCCGACGCGGAACCGCCGTCGGCCGCGGCGCGGCGGAGATCCTGCTCGCCGAGTTGGTCGGACCACGGGGCCGGCCCCCCGAACGCGCCGAGCACGACTGACGAGCCGACGAGGATGACGGCGACCACCACGACCGCAAACCTCAGGTCACCTCGAACGAACGCCGCTACGCACGCGTCGAGCGACATCGCGAGCGAGATGAGGAGGAACCCTCCGGCAAGATACCCGAACCCGACGAAGCCCTGGATCGCGAAGCCTCCGGCGATCGGCAGGATGAGGGGAACGCGGAACCCGGTCGCTCTCACGAGGCATTCCGAACGGAATACGGAGGCGGCGTCTTTGGGATTGGTTGGAGGCGACCGGCGAGCCGGATCGACACGGTCTTCCCGACATTTCGGGCGCAGATCTCCGGAAGTTCGCGGTCAGCGCGACGAGGGTGTTAGAGTGGGCGGCCGTCACTGCCTCGCCGCGCACTGTGGCGGCTGCCGCCCTCCACTTGATCGGCAAGGAACGCCGCTACCGTTGTCTCTTGCAGACGGAGATCGCGCGGGCGGCCGGAGCGACCGAGATCAGCGTCGAGCGGGGGACGAGGTTCACGAGGTTCGACGGGAGCGCCATCGACCCGCGGGCTTCGTGGTCCTCGCGCTTCAGCAGACTCGGCTTCGTGAAACGGCGGTAGCGCCCCGGTACGAGGTGGAATAGACAGCCCCATCGCCTAGCGGAGGCGTGTCGGTCAGGGCGGGGAACCGGGCGTCGGCACAGAGGGGCCACTCCGGCCCCTTCGTCGGCGCAGAAGGACCGTTACCGAGGCAGCGGCCACCAGCATCACCCCGACTCCCCCGCCTAGGAGGTAGTAGCCCGAATTCCCGGTCAGTCCGAGGAACGCCGGCGGAACCCGGTGGTCGCTCGGGTTCGAGAACACGACCGAGACCGTTCGGGACGCTCCCGTCACGTTGACGACCCCGCTCGCGGGGGTCGCGGTGTCGTTCCCTACCACCGCCACCGTGTACGCGTAGCTCCCATTCAGCTCGGGAAAGGAGATCGTGTCGGTTGTCGACGAGAAGCTCTTCCCGCCGAGCGCTACCGACCAATTCGTCCCGGGGGGGAGGCCGGTTTCATTCACCGTGACGCGATACACCTGCGACAAGATGCTGATCGAGCCCGGATAGGTGGGACCTGCCGAGGGCGGACCCGAGTAGGTGTTCGCGACGTAGACATTGTGATTCAGGGGGTCGTAGGCGATCCCCTCCGGGCCCAATCCCACCGGCAGGGTCAGGACGAGCTGATTCGTTGTCGGGTCCACGAGGGTGACGTTGGAGGAAAACAAGCCGTTCGCCGCGATCTGGTCGGTCACGTAGACGTAGTTGTTGAAGGGATCGTAGACCGCAGCCCCGCAGGACGTGCTGATCGGGATCGTCTCAACTACCCGGTCGGTGGTTCCGTTCACCGCGGTGACGAAGTTGGTCTTGGTGACGTTGTTCGAACAGACGTAGACTTCCCCGTTCGCGTTGTCGTACGTCACTCCCGGGCCCGAGTCCACCGGACCGAATCGTCCGATGGCGATATCCCTCTGCCCGTCGACAACGGTCATGGTGTAGTCTCCTTCGTCAAGAACGAAGACCTTGCCGTTCGCGGGGTCGAACACTGCGCCGTTGGGATTACTTCCCACGGGGATTATCGTGAGCAACGACCGTCCCTGGATCACGCTGACGTTGTTGTTCCCGAGGTCCGTGACGAAGACCTGGCCGTTCGAGGAGTCGTAGGTCTGCACTTCGGGTCCGCATCCGTAAGGACACCCCGCTGGCACCGTCCACGCAATGCGGTTGGTGGACGGGCTCACTGCGTAGACCGTCGCGACGGTGTCACCGACATACACGAACCCGTTCTGGGTGTCGACCGCCATCGTGTCGACCCCATACGGCATCGGAATGTAGGCGACCGCCCGATCGGTCGACGCGTTGATCGCCGTCATGTTGTACTGGAATGAACCGTTCTGTTGCAACGTCACGTAGAGGGCGTTGTTCACCGGATCGTAGACGATCCCGCCCGGATACCCGTCGATGGGAATCGAGCCAGTACTTGCGGCATTGGCCGGGTCGAAGATCGGTTGTCCAAGATGGGTTCCCGCCGATCCCGCGGATGCGATGAACAAGAGCGCGGCCGCCACGGACAGCGGCCGGGCACAACAACTCCACACCGACCCCCGCACCCGCCAGACGTAGGGGTGTGGCCGCAATCCGGTAAACCCCCGCATTGGTGGTCGGGCCTCACCCACCACTCAACCGACGTACTCAATGGAGAAGTTGACAGACCCGCTGGTCAGAGGGGTCCCGACCCAATCGCCAACGTTGTAACCCCTACCCCCACTCTCGAAGTCGATATAGGAGGCATACACGGAGAAGACTCCGTTGACGGCCATGTTGGAAACCGGAATCGCGAGCCCCGCGGCCGTGCCCGACGGTTCCATGATCCAGTCCGCCGACTGGTCGTAGGGCACGAACGCGATGTTTCCCGAAGACCATTTCGGATGACCGAGCTTCGAGAGGTCTTGAAGGGACGCCGTACAATACCCGTTACTCGAGGTCAAAGTCACCTCGATGCGATCGCCAGGGGAGACTTTGAATGTGGACGAAGGGATGTAGTGCAACCTGCCGCCGCTGCAGTTCGTCGTGCTGCAATTCTCCCACCAAGCCACTGGCGTCTGGGAACCGGAGGAATTGTACAGTATCCCGGCCTGCCAGAGATTCGTCCCGGTCATCCCTCCGATCCCCACCCACACCCCGAACGACACTTCGGCTCTGGCTGGAATCACAATCTCTCCCACGACGCTCGTGACCGTTCCCCCTGAGGTGGACGGCGAGTACGCGTAGCCCGCCCAGTTCTCCGGGAGTTCGCTCCGGGCGATAAGGCTCAACGTCCCCGCCCCGGTTGCGGTGAGTTGGGTGGGGTTGGTGGAGTTGCTCGACAACGTGCCCGCGTCCGTCAGCCAGTCCTCCACGAGAAAACTGGATTGGAGGTGAGCCGTGATGGTATACGCATACCCCTTGACAAGGCTGAGGGATTGACCGTTGGACGCGTTGGAGCAGAGGGAGGAGTAGCAGGCTTCGACATGACCCGGGACCCAATCATTACTCGACCAGTTCACGAACGTGGCGACGGTGACCGAAACGAAATGACCGACCGTGTTCAGGGTCAGGGTCCCCGTGTATCGGTCCCCCGGGTTCGGCACGTGGACGGTGAGGGTCGTGGTCGCACAGGTGGAACATGCAACGGTGACGCCGGTCGAACTCCACGAGCCGAATGTGTAGCCGAAGTCCTCGGAAGCGCTCAGGGCGAACGCACACGTGGAACTGTCGCAGGCGTCGTCGGTCGCGGTCTGGTCGTGGCAGTCATTCGAACTGTTCAGGGAGATCGTGCCGTGGGAGCAGTCAAGGGTGAGGTAGAACCCCGGGATCACGTCGGTCCCCGCGGCGTGGATCCCGGTCAGCGCTTGGCCGAGCGGCGTCGAGGTAACCGGAAAGAGAAAGGCACCCGTTACGACGAGGACGGAGGCGACGAGGAGCGGCACGACGATGCGACTCCGGGACCGGTCCCGGTGGAGCCTGAAGCGGCGGTCTACCCGGAAGGAGCGCTGAGAAGGTGGAACACCGAGGACTCCCGAGAGCGGGTTCCTGAGTCTCATGACGATTCCTCGCCAGAACCGTTCAAGACGTACCGTGATGGGCCGTATGAGCCTTGCGGGAGGGCCTCCCATTTGAGGACCGTCGAGGGGTACGGTGACGGGTGGCGAGCTCCCTAACTATGGCTCGGACCTCGCCTTCGACCGCCCGACGTCTCGGTCGATGTGACGTGAAGTTCCACCTTGATCCTACGCGACAGCCCACTCTCGGGAGACGGTTCGTTCCCCGGTCGCCTTTCGCGCGGATAGTCAATGGAGACCGGCACTGCCGTTGCAACTTTTCTCGATCAGTTCTCCCCGACAACGGGTACAGTCCGGACCTCCGGTGGGACGGGTCGAGAGTTCCGGGACGCATCCCGGGTCAGTCCTAAGGGACTCGGCCGGAACCCACGAGGAAAGGCACCGATCGCGACGCGGTGACTCACCGGAAAAGGCGGGCCTGTCGGGAGTTTCCGCCTCGGGCACCCGTCGGCGCCCGGGGCCTTTGAACCCGAGTTTGCTGGCTTAGAAGGCCAGTACTTTGTCCAAGCTAAGCTACAGGCCCGGTCGAGGGACGGCAACGCGGCGCTTAATCCTTCGCGCGTGCCGCGCGTCCCGCCGAGGCGACGAGATGCGCGAGCCGCAGCGGTTCCGGCCAGTACCCTCGGAGCGTCGTCCGGGCGATGAGGCGGGTGGCGTCGGCGCGCGTGCATCCGGCGGCGGCCGCAAGGATCGGTTCGCCCCGGGTGGGGACGCGGAAGAGCCGGTGGGCCGTGAGGAGCCGCCAGCGACGCGCCGCGTCGGCGGGAAACCATTTCTCGAGCGCGGCGCGAATCCGGTCGAACCCGGGGGCGCGGCGCGTCACGGCCACGACGGGCAGACCGAGGCGTCGGTGGACGACGTCCAGGTCGACGACATTAAACCCGCCGAGGACCGCCCCATCGAGCAAGAGGGCCCGCACGCCGTCGAGCGGACCGGTGGCCCGCACGACCCTCACCACCGCGAGCGTCGCGTCCCGTCCGTCGACCGTGACCCGGTCCGTTCGTACTCGCTCGACGTAGTCCGGCACCGAGAGGAGAACGGCCGCGATCGGCGCGGATCGGTCGGTCCGCGCGAACGCGCCGTCGTCCACTCCGACGACCCTCGGATGCGCCTTGCCGAGGGACCGCCGCAAAGCTAAGACCTCGTCCGCGGTCGGTCGGGATCGATGGGCGCGCCGACCGTCGCGATGCGATGCCCGGCGTGCGGACAGGAGCTGCGCGTGGTGCTCGCGCTGTCGCCCCCGACGCAGTGGTTTCCGTGTACGAACTGCCACGTTCCCGTTCCGGTCGTCGTGCCGCGCGACCCGCCTCCCCTGTTCGCTTGGGAGGTCTTCCCGGGACTTTATCCCACCCTTCCGAGGCCGCGGCTCCCGCGCTGGCGGGCCCGAAGCGTTACCGCCGTCGCCCTCTTCGCGGTCGTCGTGCTGGCCGTTGCCTTTGGAGGGGTCTTCGCGTTCTACGGCTACGTCGCTGCGTCGCCCGCGAGCTACGAGGTGTCCGGAACCGTCTACGCGATCTCGGCCGGGGGAACGGTCGGTCCGGCCGCCGGTGCCCAGGTGCTTCTGACGGAGAACGGAGGCGGGCGGCTCGGGACGACCACGGGTCTCGGAGGGGTCTTCGGCTTCTCCGGGGTCCCCGCCGGGGGAGTCGTTCTGAACGTGACCCTCAGCGGCTACGCCCCGGCCGAGGTCGACACGTTCGTGAGCGCCGTGTACGATGCCGGCACGCAGGGAATCTCGGTGACGCTCGCGCCCGGGGGTCCCAGCAACGGATCGACCCTCGTGCTCTCGGCGTTCCCGAGCCTCGAATCGTTCCTCGCGTCCCTCGGCGCGGCGGTCGCGCTCCTCGGTCTCGTCACCGTGGTCGCCCTCGTCGCCGGCTGGGAGACCCGTCGCCACGACCGCCCCGCGCTCGGGGTCGTTGGCGGCGGGGCCGGGATCACCGCGCCGGTCGCCCTCTACCTGCTCGGGCTCGCACCGGTCTTCCCGTATCTCTTCGGTGCGACCGCCCTCCTGGCGGCGTTCGGCGCGTTCGCGCTCAGCGTGCGCGCGGTCGAGCTGGCCCAGACGGGACCGGCGTTGGGCCCGGAGTAGACGCGGCGAAACGGGACCGCTACGCCGAGCCGCGCGCGCGGGCCGGGGCGGCGTTCTCGGGCAGGGGGCGTCGGTCGCGCGAGCTTCCCGAGATGGGATGAAAGTAGCCCACCCGGGGTTCTCCGCGCTGCCAACAGAGGAACACGAGCTCGTCCTCCACGATCCCGTAGAAGTCGACGAGGCCACTGTCGAGGTCCTTGAGCTCGATCCCTTCGTTGCGGAGGGCGGTCACGACCTCTTCGAGGCGCCGAGTGAGGTTCTTCCACTCGGAGTCGAGCCGTTCCTTGAGATCGTGGTCCGCGTGGTCTGGCGCGTCGACGTCCGTCCCCCAAAATTCGGAGAGGCGTTTCAACTCCTCGTGGACCTCTCCCAACCGGACGACCCAACCCTTGAGTCGGGGCAGCAGCTCCGCCAGGTCGGCGATCCGGCTGTTCGCCTCGCTCGCTGTCCATAAGCGGGGCGGCTCGGCCCGCTCGGTGTCCTTGGGTCGCACGGCCCGGTCCATGCTTCCGTCCAAATGGATGACGGAGCCCCTATTTACGCCCGCGATGGCCGCCGGGTAACCGGATGGACCCCTGCCACGTCAGGCGACGCGGCTTCACCGCCTCCCTCGGGGCAGCCCCGGTACCTAAAGAAGGTGGAGGGCCCGACCCGCCTTTTCGAACGCGCGGATCGCAAAGTTCAGGTCGTCGTCCGTGAGGGCCGCGTTCATGATCGTCCGTAGGCGGGCACGGTCCTTCGCGACCATCGGGTACACGATCGGAAGGGCAAACAGCCCCTGCGAGAACAGGTGCTCGCTCAACTCTTTGGCGCGACGGCTCTCCCCGACCAGGACGGGCGTGATCGGAGTCGCGCTCGCGCCGATGTCAAAGCCGAGGGCGCGCATCGCCTCCTTGAAGCGCCGGGTGAGCTCCCAGAGGCGACGGACGTGCTCTCCCTCGGTCTCGAGGACGTCGATCGCCGCGAGGCACGCGGCGGCGACGGGGGGCGGATGCGAGCCACTGAGCAGCCAGGTGCGAGATCGGTTGTAGGCGAAGTCGACGAGGCCCCGGGAGCCCGAGATGTGGCCGCCGACGACGCCGAACGCCTTCGAGAACGTCCCCATCTCGACGTGGACCTCGTTGCGGGAGAGGCCGAAGTGGGAGACGATCCCCCGGCCGGCCTCCCCGAGAACCCCCTCGCCGTGGGCGTCGTCGACGTACACCATCGCGCCGTGCTGGTGGCCGAGCGCGGCGATCCGGTCGAGGGGCGCAATGTCGCCGTCCATGGAGAAGACGCCGTCCGTGATGACGAGCAAGCGCCGATAGGACGGCCGATGCTCCTCGGCGGCGGCGAGCACGCGCTCGAGGTCGGCCGGGTCCGCGTGGCGATAAACGGCCCGGTCCGCGCGGGAGAGGCGGACGCCGTCGATGATGCTCCCGTGATTGAGCTCGTCGCTGATGACGAGGTCTCCCTCGCCGACGAGCTGGGGGATGAGGCCGGCGTTGGTCGCGAAACCGCTCTGGTACACGAGCGATGCCTCCGCCCGCTTGAACCTCGCGAGGCGACGTTCGAGCTCCACGTGCAGGTCCATGTTGCCCGCGATCGGCCGGACCGACCCCGACCCGACTCCGTGGCTCCGGACCGCGGCGATCGCCGCCTCTTTGAGGCGCGGGTGGTTCGAGAGCCCGAGGTAGTTGTTCGAGCAGAACATCAGGACGCGGTGACCGTCGATCTCGCACCACGGTGAGCTCGGTCCCTCGAGGACCCGAAGCTTCCAGTCGGTCGCGCTTGCGACGAGCGCTCCGTACTCCTCGGCCAGGAACCCGGTTGGGTCGCGCATCTCACCACCTCGGCTCGAGCGAGATCTTCGCCGCCTGCGTCGTCGTCAGGAGCTCCATCGCGCGCGGCAGTTCCCCGATCGCCAGGCGGTGGGTAATGATCTCCGCCATCTTCGTCCGGAGCTCGGGGCGCTCGAGCAATCCCTTCACCTGGAACCAGGTCTCGAACATCCGGCGTCCGAAGATCCCGTGGACCCGGGCCGCCTTGAAGATGATCGCGTCGTCGAAATTGAGGGACGCTTCCCGGTCGAGGAGGCCGAGCAGGGAGACACGGCCCCCCGGGGTCAGCGCGTCGAACGCCAGCCGCAGGGAGGCCGGGTGGCCCGACATCTCGAGGGCGACATCGACCCCGAGGCCGTCGGTCTCGCGAACGATCGTGCGCGCGAGCTCGGGCCCCTCCTCGAGCGGATTGAAGACGTGGTCGGCGCCCATCTTCTGGGCCAGGCGGGTTCGCACCGGGGCGACCTCGGTCGCGAAGACCCGGCGCGCCCCCAAGATCCTCGCGACGACGATCGCCAGGAGGCCGATCGGTCCGCAGCCGGTCACGAGGACGTTCTTCCCGGCGACATCCTCGATGTTGTCCTCGGGAAGCAACGCGTGGACCGCGTTCCCGAGGGGCTCCTGGATGGATGCGAGCGACGGGTCGAGCGACGGATCGTTCTTCCAAGCGTTCTGCTCGGGAAGGACCGCGAACTCGGCAAACACCCCGTTACGGTCGACCCCCAACACCTCGACGTTCTGGCAGATGTGCATCTTGCCCGTGCGGCACTGATAGCACGTCCCGTCGGCGATGTGGGTCTCGGCCGAGACATGGTCGCCGACCGAAAGGCTCGTGACGCCGGCGCCGAGCTCGATGACCTCGCCGCTCAGCTCGTGCCCGAAGATCATCGGTACGCGCTTCACGCGCGACTGGGCCCACTCGTTCCACGACCAGATGTGGACGTCGGTGCCGCAGACCGACGAGGCCCGCACTCGGACGAGCACCTCGCCCGGACCCGGCTTCGGGTCCGGCACCGTTCGCACTTCTCCGCCCGGGCCCCGGCTCGTCTTGACGTACGCCTTCAACGGGCTCCCCGACCCTTCGCGAGGGAACGTGACGCATAAGAGTTCGGGAGGGAACGGGCGAACCCAGGGTCTGGCGCTCCCCCCGCCGCTCTACGCGCGCGTCCGAAGCGCGACCGCGCGCTCCACGATTTCTCGAGGGAAACCGCGTGAATCTTCACGGTCCTCCGCGCCGCGCGCGAGCCCTTATATAGGGCACCCTTCTCCCCCGTCCCCACTGGAGGTAGGACCCCCTATCGACCGATGGCACGACGGCATCGTCCCCGGCGAGGTTCCCTCGCTTTCTCTCCCCGTTCCCGGGCCGTCCGGCCCGTTCCCCGCATCCGTTCCTGGCCTGACGGGCCGAAGCAGCCCACGATCGAGGGGTTCGCCGGCTTCAAGGTCGGAATGACCCATGCGTTCATCCTCGACTACCGCAAGCGATCCACCACGGCCGGCCAGGAGGTCTCGGTGCCGGTCACGGTCGTTGAGGTTCCCCCGCTTCGCATGGTCGGGGTCCGGCTCTACCAGCGGCATCCGTACGGGATGCGGGTGGTCGGCGAGGTATGGGGAGCGGGTCTCCCGGAGGAGATCCTCCGGCGGATCCCGGGCCACCCGCCGAGCTCCGCCGAGGCGCTCGACGCGTTCGGCCGCCTCGCCGCGGACGAAGTTCGATTGATCGCCCACACGCAGCCTCAGCTCGTCACCGGGACCGGCTCGAAGTCGCCCGAGATCTTCGAGCTGAGGGTCTCGGGGGAGAAGTTCGAGGAGCGGCGCGCCTTCGCGCTTGCCAAGGTCGGCCAGGAGGTGCCCGTCGACCAGCTGACCAAGGAAGGGGAGTTCGTCGACGTCATCGGCGTCACGAAAGGGTTCGGATTCCAGGGCCACATCCAGCGCTGGGGAGTCAAGCTCCAGCCTCGGAAGAACTCGAAGCACCGCCGAATGATCGGCACCCTCGGCCCGCACAATCCCAGCTTCGTTTCCTACCGGATCCCCCAGGCCGGCCAGCAGGGCTACCACCGTCGGACCCAGTTCAACCTGCGCGTGCTCAAGGTCGTCCGCGACCCGCGGGCCGACCCCCTCACTCCGGCGGGCGGCTTCCTGCACTACGGAGAGGTGCGCAGCGCCTGCATCGTCCTCCACGGCTCGCTCCCGGGACCGGCGAAGCGCCTTCTTCGCTTCCGCAGCCCGATGCGCAGCCGGGTCGCGACGGTCGAGAAGGTCGACCTGCGCTACTTCAGCACCCGGTCGAAGCAGGGAGCATGACGCCGGACGCGCAGCCGGGGAGCTCCTCGCTCCCCCCCGAACCGCACCCGCCCCACCACCGCGCGCATCTTCTCGACCTCCAGGGGAAATCGGAGGGAACGATCGCGCTTCCTCTCGCCTTCTCCCAACCGGTCCGCCCGGATCTGATCCAGCGGGCCGTTGTCGCTGCGCAGTCCCACCGGCGCCAGCCCTATGGCACATCCCCGACCGCCGGCCTGCGCCACTCGGTGGAGTGGTCCGGCAAGGGAAAGGGCGTCGCCCGGACACCCCGTCTCATGGACTCGATGCGGGGAGCCCAGGCGCCCAACACCGTCGGCGGCCGCCCGGCTCACCCCCCCAAGGTCGACCGCATCTGGGCGAAGAAGATCAACCAGAAGGAGCGGCGCCTTGCCTTCGCGTCGGCGCTCGCCGCGACGCGCGAAGAGAGGCTCGCGAGCGCCCGGGGCCACACGCTCCCCCACGGGCTTCGCCTTCCGCTCGTCGTCTCCGACCCCGTCGAGGAGATCCACAGCGCGGCCGAGGCGCGGCGCTTCCTCGAACACCTCAAGCTCTGGGCCGATGTGGAGAGGGCCCGGGACCGCACGCACTTCGCCTCGTCCGGCAAGGCTCGCCGGCGCGGCCGCGTACGCCGCACTCCGCGGAGCGTGCTAGTGGTGACGAGCGCGCCGCAGAAGGCCCGTGGGTTCCGCAACTTCGCGGGAGTCGAGGTCGTACCGGCGCAACGACTGGCGACCGAGGACCTCGCGCCCGGCGGCGCGGCCGGCCGGCTGACCCTGTTCTCGAAGAGCGCGGTCGAATCGCTCCGGACCCGGCTGGGGGAGGTCGCTCCGTGAGCGCCCCGGCCCTCCGCCACCGGATCATCATGCACGCCTACGTCACCGAGAAGTCGATGGACGAGATGGAGCGGCAGAACAAGCTCGAGTTCGTCGTCGACCACCGCGCGACCCGGGCCGAGATCAAGCGGGCGGTGGAGAGCATCTACCAGTGCAAGGTCGCCAAGATCACGACCAAGATCGTACGGGCCGGCAAGATCGCGACCGTCCGCTTCTCTAAGGAATCCTCCGCGGAGGACATCGGCAGCCGGGCCGGGGTGTTCTGATGGGAAAGCGCATCATTTCCCGCCGGCGCGGCAGCGGCACGGGCACCTACCGGTCCCCGAGCCACCGGCACCACGGACCGGTCTACTTCCCGGCGCCCGAAGTCGTCGGGGAGGGCCACGTGCTTCGAATCGTCCCGGCCCCGGGACGGACCGCCCCGGTCGCCGAGGTCACGGCTCCGAACGGGGACCTGGTGCGCGTGCTGGCCACCGCCGGCCTCGCGACCGGTGACTCGATCGCCTTCCAGGAGGGCAAAGTCGACCGCGGGTCGATCCTGCCTCTCGGGCACATCCCGGACGGCACGCTCGTCTCGAACCTCGAGGTCAAGCCGAACGATGGCGGCCGGCTCGTCCGTTCCGCCGGCACGAGCGCGCTGGTCGTGGCCCACACCGCGAAGGAAGTCACGGTCCAGCTACCCTCGGGCGCCTTCAAGCAGTTCCTCGCCAACTGTCGCGCTCAGGTCGGAGCGGTCGGAGGCAGTGGCCGCCTGGAGCGCCCGATCATCAAGGCCGGCAAGAAGGTCTGGACGACGCGATCGCTCGCGCGGGCCCCCTACAAGGTCCGTGGGGTGGCGATGAACCCGGTCAACCATCCGTTCGGTGGCGGGGCTCACCAGCACGTCGGCCGACCGAGCACGGTGAGCAGCGGCACCTGGCCCGGCGCGAAGGTCGGTCGGTTCTCCCGATCCCCCCGGAAAAAGCGCGCGCGCCAGCAGCGCGGGAGCGTCTGATCGCCGATGGCACGGGCTCGTAAGGGAAAGAAGGTCGAGGCGCGCCGCAAGCGCGAGTTCACCTACCGGGGACGCACGCTCGCCGAGCTCCAGGCGATGAGCCTCGAGGAGCTCTCGAAGCTCTTGGCCTCTCGCGCGCGCCGCTCGATCCGTCGCGGGTTCAATGTCGAAACGACGCTGTTCTTCGAGCGCCTTCGGTCCACGCCCGCGGATAAGGTCGTACGGACCCACTGTCGGGACGCGCTCGTCCTGCCCGAGCACGTGGGACGCCGTGTCGCGATCCACAACGGCAAGGCGTTCACCGAGGTCGAGGTCCGGCCCGAGATGATCGGCCACTACTACGGGGAGTTCTCCCTGACGCGACGGTTCGAGAAGCACTCGGGACCGGGGGTCGGAGCGACGCGGTCCTCGAAGTTCATGCCGCTGAAGTGAGGAGGAGGTTCGGTCGATGCGGGGCTACACTTATCGAGCGGAACCGGGACTGAACGTAGCCCGGGCGCGCGGCATCGAGCTTCCGATCTCCCCGAAGAAGACCTACGAGGTCCTGAACGCGATCCGGGGTCTCCCCGTGGATCGCGCGCGAACGGTCCTCGAGGATGCGATCGAGATGCGGCACGCGATCCCGTTCCGTCGCTACAATCAGGAGACCGCCCACCACACGGGCACGGGACCCGGACGCTACGCGATCAAGGTCGCGAAGAATGTGCTCGCGGTCCTCGACAACGCTCGGGAGAACGCGGAGTACGACGGCCTCGACGCCGACCGGCTCTTCGTGAAGATCGCCGCGAGCGCGCGCGGCCAGATCCGCCGGGGCTCGATGCCGCGCGCCCACGGGCGGGCGACCCAGTGGAACGAACAGACCACCAACATCGAGATCGTGCTCGCCGAGCGCAAGGAGGCCCCGTGAGCGCCGAGCGCAAGGTGATCCAGGAGCAGATGCGACGGGTCCTCCTCAAGGACTACCTCGTCCAGGAGAGCGCCCGCGCCGGCTTTGGCGGCCTCGACATCACGCGGACCCCGATGGGCACGCGGGTCACGCTCATCTGCGAACGACCCGGCATCCTGATCGGCCACCGCGGCGAACTCATCAAGCGCCTCACCGAGGACATCCAGCACCGCTTCTCCCTCGATAACCCCCAGATCGAGGTCCAGGAGGAGCGCAACCCGAGCTTGAACGCGCAGTTGATGGCCGAGAAGCTCGCCTCCACGCTCGAGCGCGGCTGGCACTTCCGCCGCGCCGGCCATTCGACCGTCCGTCGGATCATGGAGTCCGGCGCGCGCGGCTGCCAGGTCATCCTCTCGGGCAAGCTCACCGGCGAGCGCCACCGGACCGAGCGCTTCAAGGCCGGGACGATCAAGTACTGCGGCGAGGCCGTGCACCTCTGGATCGCCAAGGGGTTCTATCAGGCCCGGCTCAAGCCCGGCGTCATCGGCGTGAACGTCTGGATCATGCGTCCGACGGCAAAGCTGCCGGACGAGATCGTCGTGAAGGGCGTCGAGGATCGACCGAAGTCGGTCCCGGTCGAGCTCCCCGCCATCGAAGAGGTGCCCGCCACTGAGGCCGCCGTCCCGCCGCCGGAGGCGTTGTGACGCTCTCGCGGATGAAGGACCTGCGGGCCCTCGCCGACGACGAGCTCCACCGCCGTATCGCCGACGCCGAGAACGACCTCCTTCGCGAGCGCGGCGTCGCCGCCATGGGCGGTGCTCCCCCGAGCCCCGGCCGCATGCGCGCGCTCCGCACGAACGTCGCGCGGGCCCTCACGGTTCTGAGCGAACGCTCCCGCACTGCCCCGGAGGGCCGCCGTCCGTAGGAGGCGTCGAGGTGAGCCGATGCCGAGATCCAGCAACGCGGCCGAACCGTCCTCTCGCGTCGAGCGCGAGGCATTCGCCGGAGAGATCCTCGGCGCGGCGGTATCGGTTCGCGCTGCACCGGGCCTCGCGGTGCCGTTCGAGGGGACGATCGTTGACGAGACGCTCTCGACGTTCGTAATCCGTCGGCCGGGCCGCTCTCGACTTCTCCGCGTGCCGAAATCGGGCCTCGAGGGGACGATCGCTCTCCCCGCGGGAGAGTTACCGTTAAGAGGCGACTTCCTTCGCGTGCGTCCCGAGGACCGCACAAAGCGCCTGCTCGCCCTCGGTCCCCGGAGGTTCCGATGACGCCCACCCGTACGACCCGCGCTCGCCGCGCCCGGGACATCGGTCTCGACGTCCGCGCCCCGAAATCGGCCTGCGACGACCGCCACTGCCCGTTCCACGGTCGCTTGCCCGTTCGGGGCCAGGTCCTCGAAGGCACCGTCGTCTCGGTGGGGATGCAGCGCACCGCGGTCGTCGAGCGGGTCTTGCTCCACCACGTTCCGAAGTTCGAGCGGTACGAGAAGCGACGCCGACGCTATCTCGCCCACTCCCCCCCCTGCCTCGCTGCCCCCGTCGGCCACCGCGTCCGGATCGCCGAGACACGGCCGCTCTCGAAGCTCGTGCGCTTCTGCATCGTCGAGGACCTCGGCGAGGCGGCGCACCGGGTCCGCGGCGAGGACGTCGTACCAATCGGAGCGACGCCGGCCAAAGAGGAGGAGGCATGAAGGGCCTCGCGGGCCGTCGCGGTCGCGGTCTCCCGAAGGGAGCCCGCCTCGATTGCGTCGACAACACCGGCGCGAAGATCGTCGAGATCATCGCGGTCCGCAACTGGCACGGGACCCATCGCCGCTATCCCCGGGCGGGGATCGCCGACCTCGTGATCGTCTCGGTCAAGAAGGGAACGCCCGAGATGCGGCGTCAGGTGCTCACCGCGGTGATCGTCCGTTCCCGCTCCCCGATCCGTCGGGCGGACGGCTCGCGGCTTCAGTTCGAGGACAACGCCGCGGTCATCACGACCGAGACCGGCGAGATCAAGGGTTCCCAGATCAAGGGACCGGTGGCAAAGGAGGCCGCCGAACGCTGGCCGCGGATCGCCGCCGCCTCGTCCATCATCGTCTAGGAGGAAGGTCCCGTGCGAATGTCTCCTCATTCCCCGAGGCGCCAACGAAAGGCCCTCTACACCGCCGATACGTTCGAGCGCCGGCGGCGGATGAGCGTCCTGCTTTCGCGGGAGTTGCGGGCGCGCTTCCGCCGGCGCTCGACGCCGGTCCGCAAGGGCGACACGGTCCGGGTGCTCGCGGGCAGCTTCGTCGGCCGGGAAGAGCGGGTCGCGCGAGTCGACCGTCGCGACTACTCGGTCACCCTCGACAACGTCACGCTCAAGGCCGCGGACGAGAAGATGAAGCCCCTCGCGCTCCGCACGGCCCACCTCGTGATCACCCGACTCAACCTTTCGGACCCGTGGCGACGACGTTCCCTCCGCGTCCGCGATGAGGACGTCACCCCCGAGGAGCGCGGAGAGACCCCCGAGAAGGAGGAGGGAACGACCGAGGCCCCGGAGGCGACCGTGTCCGCGCCTCCGGCGCCGGAGGAGTCCGCTCCTCCGGCGAAGCGCGCGAAGTCGAAGCGCACCGCCCCGCCGAAGGGGACCGAAGAGGGGGAGGAGGAGGCATGACGTTCCGACTCAAGCGGGGGGCCGCTCCGCGCAGCTGGACCACCCCCCGCAAGGGGACGAAGTGGCTGAAGCGGCCGGGTCCGGGTCCCCACGCCCAGGACCAGTCGATGCCGCTTCTGCTCGTGCTGCGCGATGTGCGCAGCATCGTTACCTCCGCGCGCGAGGCCCGGATCCTTCTCCGTTCGGGCGCGGTACGGGTCGACGGCGCCATCGCGAAGGACCTCGACCGCGGGCTCGGCCTCATGGACACCCTCTCGTTCGCTGCGCCGCTGGATGCGCACTATCGCGTCATGAAGGACCGTCGCGGCAAGCTCGCCCTCGTCACGATCCCCGCGACCGAGGCGACGGTGAAGCTCGCGCGCGTGCGGTTCAAGCATGCCGTGCGCGGAGGTCGGGTCGAGGTGACGCTCCACGACGGGCGGAACCTCCTCGTCCCGGCGAACAGCCCGTACCGGGTCGGCGACTCGTTGAAGATCGCCGTCCCCGGCCAGAAGGTCGTGGAACACCTGCCGCTCGCCCCCGGCGCCCTCGCCTACGTCTCGGGCGGCACGCACGTCGGAGAACTGGCCCGCGTCGATCGGGTCGAAGTGCGCAACTCCTCGCAGCCGAACCTCGTCCACTTCAAGGAAGGCTTCTCGACGGTGAAGGAGTACGTCTTCGTCGTGGGCCAGAACGCGCCCGAGGTCACGATCGGGGAGGGCGCCGACCGATGAGCGCGCCCCCCTCCACAGTGCCGGCCCCGACGGGACCGAGCGCCCCCTCGAACGCGCACCGGGCCGTACGCGTGATCAAGATCGTGGTGAATGCCGGGGTCGGGGAGTCCGGCGAGGCCCGCACGAAGGCGGCGCGCGTCCTCGAGATGGTGACTCACCAGAAGCCGATCGCCACCCGGTCGCATTCGACTAACCGGGACTTCGGTATCCGCAAGGGTCAGGAGATCGGGGCGAAGGTCACCCTCCGCGGGAGCCCCGCGGTGGATTTCCTCAAGCGGGCGTTCGAGGCCCGCGACCGCCAGCTGGACGCCGAATCGATCGACCGGAACGGGAACTTCTCGTTCGGCATCGCTGATTACACTGACTTCTCCGGTCTGAAGTACGACCCCCAGATCGGGATCCACGGAATGGACATCGCGGTGGAGCTCGGCCGCGCCGGCTACCGCATCCGCCAGCGCCGCATCCAGTCCCGCTCCCTCCCGCGGGCCCTGCGGTCGACGCGCGACGACACCCGGACGTTTCTCGTCCAGATCCTCGGGGTCACGCTGCTCGAGTGAGGGGACCATGAAACCGAAGAAGAACTTTGGACGGAAGGAGGGCTGCCTGCGGTGCGACCGCAAGCGCGGCATCGTCCGGCGCTATGGCCTCCACCTCTGCCGCCAATGCTTCCGGGAGGTCGCGATGGACCTCGGGTTCCGCAAGTACCAGTGAGGAGGAACGCACGATGCAACACGACCTCTTGAACGACGCGCTCGTCGCGCTCCGCCACGCCGACCGGGACGGCAAGCCCACGGTCGAGATCGCGCCCACCTCGAAGCTGATCGCCGAGGTGCTGCGGATCTTCCGCGAGCACCGGTACATCGAGGAGTTCACGTTCGTCCCGACCGGCCGCGGCGGCCGGTACGACGTCCGTCTCTCGCGCCGCATCAACTCCTGCGGCGTCATCAAGCCTCGGATCGCCGTGGCCCACGACGGGCTCGAGCGCTACGAGTCCCGATTCCTGCCGGCCCAGGATTTCGGCCTCCTGGTCCTCTCCACGAACCGCGGGGTCCTTTCCCACCAGGAAGCCCGCGAAATGAAGATCGGAGGTCGGCTGCTCGCCTATGTCTACTGACGGCGAGTCGACCCAAGAGGTGGTCGCCCTCCCGAAGGGCGTCAGCGTTTCGGTCAGCGAGGGCCGGCTCCGAGCGAAGGGACCGCTCGGCTCGGTCGAGCGTCCGTTCCCGTCGGACGCGATCGGGCTGCACGTCGCGGGCGGGAACGTGACCCTCGAGCTGCGCCTCCCGGCGCACCGCAAGAAGTCGCAGGCGTTGCTCAAGACCTGGGCCGCCCACCTCCGGAACATCACGCAGGGGCTGACGCGGGGCGTCGAGGCGCGGATGAAGGTGGTCGCGGCCCACTTCCCGATGAAGGTCCAGGTCCGCGGCGAGGAGCTCGTCATCGAGAACTTCCTCGGGGAAAAGCACCCGCGCGCGACCCAGCTCGTCCCCGGCACGAAGGCGCAGGTCGAGGGCGACATCGTGACGCTCACGGGCCATGACCTCGAGCAGGTCGGACAGAGCGCGGCGAACATCGAGCGCGTCACGCGCATTCGCGACTACGACCCGCGGGTCTTCCAGGACGGCATCTACCTCATCGAACGCGCCCATCTCCGGGAGGAAAGCTAGTGCCCGACGAATCGACCGCCTCGAAGACTCCCGACGCCCCCCCCGCGAAGAAGCGTTCGCCGCGTCGGGCGGCCCGGGCCGTCACGCCGACGACCGAGAACGAGGCGCCGGCGTCCCCGAAGGAGGAGGGCACCGCGACCGAGGCGTCGGCGGGACCGCGGGCCCCGAACCGGGCGACGCTGCCCCCGGCCGAGTCCCGACTGCTCCGGACCCGACGCACGCTCGACGGTCGCCGGCCGATCTTCGGCCGCCAGGCGGCGAACCGCTACTTCCGCATCGGCCGGGATGGCGCTTGGCGCCGACCCCGGGGCCTCCAATCGAAGCAGCGCCGCCACTACGGCTACCGCGCGAAGATCGTCCGGGTCGGCTACCGCTCCCCCGCCCGCGTCCGGGGCCTCGTGCCAAGCGGCTTCCGCCCGATCCTCGTCCGCACGTCGAAGGACCTCGAGGGGCTCGACGGGCGGGTCGACGCGGCGGTCATCGCCCGCACCGTGGGCACCCGCCGCCGCCTCGTGCTCGAGGAGGAGGCGCGGAAGCTCGGGATCCGCGTGCTGAATCCGATCGTGAAGGGCGAGGGGGGGACCTAGGCACCATGCCCGACCTGTCCAACCAACGACGCCTAGCCGCGGCGCTGCTCAAGTGCGGGGAGGGCCGGGTCTGGATCGACCCCGCGAGCCAGGAAGAGCTCGCCGACGCGGTGACCCGCTCCGATGTGCGCAGCGCGATCAAGGCCGGGGTCATTCGCCGGCTGCCGGTCGCCGGGACCTCTCGAGGCCGGGCGCGGCAGCATGACGCCGAGGTTCGCAAGGGCCGTCACTCGGGTCCGGGTTCCCGCCGCGGGACCCCCGCCTCCCGCATCTCCCGCAAGTCGCGCTGGATGCGTCGCATCCGTGCGCAGCGCTCGCTCCTGCGTGAGCTCCGCGAGCAGCGAAAGATCACTCCCGGGATCTATCGTGAGTTCTTCCGTCGGGCGAAGGGCGGCATGTTCCGAAGCCGGGCCCACCTGCTCGTCAACCTCCGCCTCGCGGGTCACCTAACGGAGGCACGGCCATGAGCATCGGTCCGCGCTACCGGGTCCCGTTCCGCCGCCGCCGCGAGGGAAAGACCGACTATCGCGTGCGCCTCCGCCTCCTCAAATCGGGGATCCCCCGGGCGGTCGTTCGCATGAGCGAGCGGCGGGTCCGGGTCGCGATCGTCCGCTTCGACCCGGTCGGCGACCGGGTGCTCGCTCAGGCCGACTCGAACGAGCTCGCGGGGATCGCCTTTCCCCCTACGAGCCTCGCCTCGACCCCCGCGGCGTACCTCACGGGCTACCTCGCCGGTCTCCGCGCGAAGTCGGCGGGCGCCGAGACCGCGGTCCTCGATACGGGGCTGCGGCATCCGACCACCGGCGGGCGCCTCTCCGCAACGCTCAAGGGCCTGCTCGATGCGGGACTCGAGATCCCGCACGGGGAGGGAGGCTTCCCGAGCGCCGACCGCCTGAACGGTACCCATCTTCCGAAGCCGCTCCCCCAACCTATGGAAACCTACAAGCTGAAGCTGCCCGGGCTCCTCGCCCGGCCGGAGGCCCCGTCGTGAGCGCTGCGATGCACGGACCCCAGCCGCCGTTCCGTGGCGGCGGGGGTGGCGGGGCTCCCGCCCCGCCCCCGTGGGTGCCGAAGACGGAGCTCGGCCGGCGGGTCGCCGCGGACGAGTTCACGACGATGAGCCAGGCCCTCGCGAGCGGACTCCCGCTGCGCGAGCCGCAGATCGTGGACAAGCTCCTCCCGAACCTCCACGATGAGGTCCTCGATGTCAACATGGTCCAGCGCATGACCGACTCCGGTCGACGCTTCAAGTTCGCCGTGACGGTCGTCGTCGGGAACGGCGATGGCTATGTCGGGCTCGGTCGCGCGAAGGGACGAGAGGTCGGGCCGACGATTCGTCGGGCGATCGACCGGGCGAAGCTCGAGGTCATCGAGGTCTTGCGCGGATGCGGGAGCTGGGAGTGCGGCTGCGGTCGCGCCCATACGCTCCCGTTCCTCGCCTCGGGCCGTTCGGGCTCCGTGGTTGTTTCGTTCAAGCCGGCGCCCCAGGGTGTCGGGCTCGCGGTCGGCAAGGTCGCGAAACCGGTCCTGCGGTTCGCGGGGATCACGGATGCTTGGGGGTTCACCCAAGGACACACCAAGACGACCGTGAACTATGCCCAAGCGGCGTACCGGGCCCTGCTCGGCCTCTCGCAGCTCAAGGTGCCGGCGGAGGACGCGGAACGGCTCAAGGTCGTCCGCGGTCCCGTCGGGGTCTCGATCCTACCTCCGAAGGAGGAGGGCGCGGGCCGGCCGATGCGGGGCGGACGCGGTCGGGGCCGGGGCCCTGGCGGGCGG
>VFSW01000618.1_pt1 | contig 52406 bp, 39 predicted proteins | sample 5358111 | NCBI WGS metagenome assembly VFSW01 (sample SAMN11554181, study PRJNA540505) | mine drainage metagenome | isolation source: sediment from site ElyBrook_90M | place: USA: Ely Copper Mine, Vershire, VT | collected 2017 | reverse complement strand
ACTCCTCGGGCACAGTGAGGTCGTTGGCCTGGAAGTAGAGACCGGGTTCTACGGTCAACACGTAACCCTCGTGCAGCACGCCGTTGGTGTACACCTCGTCACGGGCGTTGGCACAGTCGTGGACGTCGAGACCGAGCATGTGGCTCGTGCCGTGCAGCGTGTAGCGCCGATGGAGCTGGCGGTCGCTTCGCATCGCGGTCTCGGGCTCCTCCTTCAAGATCCCCAGGTCGTAGAGGCCCTGGGCGAGGACCTTCATCGCCGCCTCGTGGGGTGCCTTGAACTCGGCCCCCGGCTTCACCGCGTCGATGCCCGCCTGTTGGGCCGCGAGGACGAGTTCGTACACGGCGCGCTGGGGCGCGCTGAACGTGCCGTTGATCGGCATGGTGCGTGTCACGTCGGCGGTGTAGAGGTTGTGGCACTCGACACCGGCGTCCAGCAACAAGAGGTCGCCGTGACGGACCTCGCCCGTATTCCTCGTCCAGTGCAGGATCGTCGCGTTCGAGCCGCTCGCGGCGATGGTGTCGTAGCCCACGTCGTTGCCTTCGACCCGCGCTCGCAGATGGAATACCCCTTCGATGACTCGCTCGCCGCGACCTTCGGCGGCGGGTAGGGCGCGCACGACGTCCTCGAACCCTCTAACGGTGTAGTCGATCGCCAACTGGAGTTGCGCGACCTCGAAGTCGTCCTTCACGAGTCGCAGCTCACTGAGTTCGCGTTCGAGTCGCTCGTCGTCGTCGTTCGCTTCGATGATGGAATCGACGAAGGCGTCGAAGCCCCGGACGCACACGATCTCGGTGCCCTGGCGGGTCACGAGGTCCTTCTCGAGGTTCTCGAGTGGCGCGGTGTCGATCTCGTAGTACGCGGCCGTTTCGGTGACGCCGCGGCGGGGCCCGACCCACAGCTCGCCGTAGCGCGCATCGGAGAAGAATTCGTGGGTCGTCTGGTCGCGACGGTGCGCGACGTAGAGGGTGGACTGCGTGCCCTGCTCGCTCGCGTTGATCACCAGGACGGCGTCGGGCTCATCGCAGCCCGTCAGGTAGAAGAAGTCGGTGCCCGCGCGGAATCGGTAGTCGGTGTCATTGGCACGGACCTTGAAGTTCCCTGTCGGGATGACCAAGGTCTTGTTCGCGAACGCCGCGCCGATGCGCGCGCGTCGAGCGGCGCAGTGGGTCGCCGCGGGGTGCACGGCCGGGGTCGTGACCGTTTCACCCCAGTTGCTCGTCATGTGCTCCACGAGCGCGCGCGGGATCGCGGGACGGTGCTCGCCGGCCCAGATCCAATGTTCCGAGGTGGGATTCTCGGCCGAGACGTCTGGTTCGGGAAAGGCTGGGGTGTTGTCGTTCATAGCCGTAACTTACAACCGCGCACGTTGCGGGCAATATGCTCCCAGCATGGATATCTCAGTCGCGCAAGAAGGTTCGGTCGCCGTCATCACGTGGAATGACGGAGAGAATCGCGTCAACCTCGACTCGCTCGCTCGCCTCAATACCATCCTCGACGAACTCGAGAGCCTGGAGGGCCCCCTGGCGGTCGTGCTGACCGGGTCGGGAAAGTTCTTCTCCAATGGTCTCGATCTGGACCGCTTCGGCAAGGACCCGCAGGAGTTCGGTGCCACGGTGCGCGAGGCCGAGCGAACCATTGGTCGTCTGCTGGTCTTTCCCGCGTACAGCGTCGCCGCGATCAACGGTCACGCCTTCGCGATGGGGGCACTGATCACCTGCGCCTTCGACTATCGAGTGATGCGCGAGGATCGCGGCTACTGGTGCATGAATGAAGCGGAGATCGGCCTCGCACTGGACGAACACCTTTGGTCGATACTGGTCAATCGCCTTCCGCGAGCGACGGCGACCGTCGCTGCGTCCACCGCTCGTCGCTTCGCCGGTCCGGACGCGAAGCACTTCGGGATCGTGGAGGCAGTTGCGTGCGAAGGCGAAGTACTGCCTTCGGCGATCGGCGTGGCGCAGGGTCTGTCGACGCTCGATCGACGGACATTGGCGATGCACAAGTGGTTGGCCCACGGCGAAGAGGCGACCTACCTCGGTTTCACTCGCCGAACGTAGAGCGAGTTCTTGTCAAAGATTTGTGCCTCCCGTCGCGGGCGCTCGCGTAGCGTTCATTAACGTGCACTTGATGAACCTCGACGTCTATCGCGGCTGTTCGTTCAAGGAGAAGCGCGAGGTCCTCAACGCGTTCTGGCGTAGCGGCGTGGAGTCGACGCCTCGCATCAACGAGGCCGCCGTCCAGTACGGCTACTACACATTGATCTGCCTCGGCGTCATCGCCTGCGAATTAGCACTCATACTCGCGGTGGCGGTCGGTCACGGCCCCTTCATCGAGGGACTTACGGCCCTCGGAGAACTCTTCGTCCTCTGGTCGACGTGGTGGGCGTTCAAGCGCTATCGCGTGTTGACGACGAACGTCACCGCACGGAGCAATTAGACCCAGCCGTGGTCGTGGGCGATCTGTTCCACGTCGCCGATGCGAAGTCCGCTTCGGTGTTGCAAGGTGCGGATCAGTCCACCGGCCTCGTAGAGGGATTCGTGGGTCCCCGTGTCGAGCCAGGTCGTCGCGCGCGAAAGGATCTCGACGCGTAGTTCCCCCCGCTCGAGGTATGCGTTGTTGAGGGCAGTGATCTCGAGTTCGCCGCGATCGCTCGGCTTTAGGTCCCGGGCGAACTGCGACGCCCTCGCGTCGTAGAAGTAGATTCCGGGCACGGCGAAGGAGCTCTTGGGCTTGAGGGGCTTCTCTTCGATGGAGATCACCCTGCCGTCCTCGCCGAACTCGACGACGCCGTAACTCGAAGGATCGCTCACCTGGTACGCGAAGATCAACGCGCCCTCGACGTTGGCGTTCGTCTCGAGGTGCGTGCCGAGACCGGGGCCGTAGAAAAGGTTGTCGCCGAGGATGAGTGCGCAACGATCGCCGTCGAGGAACGTCTCACCCAGGATGAGTGCCTCGGCAAGCCCATTGGGTTGATCTTGGACCACGTACGAGATTTGTATGCCGAGTTGTGATCCGTCGCCCAACAGGCGACGAAAGGCATCCTGATCGTGCGGCGTCGTGATGAGGAGAATCTCGCGCAGTCCCGCCAGCATCAACGTGCTGAGCGGGTAGTAAATCATTGGCTTGTCGTAGATCGGGAGCAGTTGCTTGGAGACCGCACGGGTAATCGGGTGAAGGCGTGTGCCGCTACCACCAGCCAGAATGATTCCCCTCACTCCATTAGTATAGAAGTCCGTTCACCCTTTTCTAAAGGCCGAGGTACCGCCATGCGCGTAGTGATCACTGGGGCCGCTGGATTCATCGGATCTCGGTTCGCGGAGCTGCTGCTCGAGAACGCGGAGCGACTCGACTTCGATGACGTCGTACTCCTCGACGCACTGACCTACTCCGGTCGCCGCGAGAACATGGACGGCCTCCTAGGCGATGCACGAGTTCGATTCGTCGAGGGTTCTATCACTGACGCCGACGTGACCGACGACGTATTGCGCGGTGCGCACGCGGTGGTGCATCTGGCGGCCGAGAGCCACGTTGACCGTTCCATCACGGGGGCGAAGCTCTTCTATGAGACCAACGTCTTGGGCACCCATCAGATGCTCGAGAGCGCGCGCCGCGGTGGCGTCGAGCGCTTCGTCCATGTCTCTACCGACGAGGTCTACGGATCGATTAGCGAGGGCTCTTGGCGAGAGGACCACATCCTCGAACCGAACTCTCCCTACTCGTCGAGCAAGGCCGGATCGGACCTGGCCGCGCTCGCGTTCCACCGGACCTACGGACTTCCCGTGATGGTGACACGCTGCTCGAACAACTACGGGCCGCGTCAGTTCCCCGAGAAGGTCATTCCGCTGTTCGTCACGAATCTCTTCGACGGTGAGAAGGTCCCCCTCTACGGCGACGGACAGAACGTGCGCGACTGGCTCTTCGTCGACGACCACTGCCGGGGTCTACTCGCGGTCCTCGAAGGAGGACGGCCGGGGGAGATCTACAACATTGGCGGTGGCACTGAACTCACGAACGAGGAGCTCACGACTCGACTCCTCGATCTCTGTGGCTACGACGCGTCGATGATCGAACCGGTCGCCGATCGCCTCGGTCACGATCGCCGCTACAGCGTCGACTGGACGAAGATCCACGACGAGTTGGGCTACGCGCCCCAGACGAGCTTCGACGAGGGACTGAGTGAAACGGTGAAGTGGTACCACGACAATGAAGCGTGGTGGCGGCCACTGAAGGGGAGCCATGAAGCTGGTTGAGCTCTCGATACCGGGCCTGTACCTGCTGGAATCGCCGGTGTGGGGTGACGACCGGGGACACTTTCGCGAATGGTACAAACTGGGCGACTTCGAAGGGGCCGGCGTCGACTTCCACGCGACGCAGGCGAACCTCTCGATGTCGAGTCGCAACGTCGTGCGCGGACTGCACTATTCACTCGCCCCTGAGGGACAGGCGAAAGTCGTCACCTGTGCCTACGGCGAGTTGGACGACGTCATCGTCGACATCCGCGTCGGCTCCCCCACGTTCGGTCGCGTCGAGGTCGTGCACCTCGCCGCCGATGAAGGTCGCTCGGTGCTCGTCCCGGTCGGTGTCGCGCACGGCTACTGCCCGACGACCGACCTCGCCGAACTCGCCTACCTCCTGTCATCACCGTTCAACGCGGCGCTCGAATTGGAGATCCACCCGTTCGACCGTGAGATTGGCGTGGAGTGGCCGGTCACCGGCGAGCCAATCCTGAGCCCGAAGGACGCCGGCGCCCCCACCCTCGCGCAGCGACGCGCGGCGAACGAACTGCCGCTGTACCGGTAAGCACCGCGGCGTGAACCTGCGAGGTCACGCATTGCTAGCGTTGAACGAGTGAGTACCACACCCCTTCGCCTCGTCACGGCTGAAGACCGTGAGGTGCACATCGCGGACACCATATCGGTGCCGCCGATCGAATCCGAGGCGCAACTCCGGGCGATCGTGACGAGCCTTTCGGGTGTCGACGCCGTAGGCGCCGAGGCGAGGGTCGCCAAACTCTCGACGCGCTCGATCAAGAAGTCCACGAAGCTCGCCGTGCTCGACCTCGCCATTTCGATGGTGGACCTCACGACACTCGAAGGCGCGGACACGCCCGGTCGCGTCACGTCACTGTGCACGAAGGCGATGCGTCCGGACCCACGCGATCCCACGGTTCCCTCGGTCGCGGCGGTGTGCGTCTATCCCGACCTCGTCGCGCACGCTCGCTCGGTGCTCGGCGCGTCACCGGTCGCGGTCGCTTCGGTGGCCACGGCCTTTCCTTCGGGGCGCGCATCGCTCAACGTGAAACTGATGGACGTGCGAGAAGCGGTCAGTGCCGGGGCCGATGAGGTCGACATGGTGATCGACCGAGGCGCGTTCCTCTCGGGTCGCATCGGACAGGTGTTCGACGAGGTCGTCGCGGTCAAGGAAGCCTGCGGTCGAGCTCATCTCAAGGTGATCCTTGAAACCGGTGAACTCGTCACCTACGACAACGTGCGGCGAGCGAGTTGGATCGCGATGCTCGGCGGCGCCGACTTCATCAAGACCTCGACCGGCAAGGTGGGTGTGAACGCTACATTGCCCGTCGCACTCGTGATGCTCGAAGCCGTGCGCGACTTCGCAGAGACCGCGGGACGGATCGTGGGCGTTAAGGTCGCGGGCGGGATCCGCACGTCGAAGGATGCGATCAGGTACTTGGTCGTCGTGAACGAGACCGTCGGTTCGACGTGGCTCACCCCGAACCTCTTCCGGTTCGGGGCATCCTCATTGCTCAACGACCTCTTGATGCAGCGCTTGAAGCAGGCGCGTGGCGCCTACGTCCGCGCGGACGAATTCAGCGGCGATTGATGACCGAGCGCCAACTCGCCAATTCGCAGCTCGGTTCCTTGCAGTACGACCCGGCGCCCGAATCGTCGGCCATCGCCAAACTCAAGCCCAGTTACGGGCTCTTCATCGACGGGGCCTTCAGTGACCCCGCGTCGCACGAACAGTTCGCGTCCATCAACCCCGCCGACGAAGCGACGTTGGCGACGGTGTCCCAGGCGAACGCCGCTGACGTCGATCGAGCCGTGGTCGCCGCCCGTCGTGCGTACGAGAAGGTGTGGTCCAAGACGACGGGGGCGCAACGTGCGAAGTACCTCTTTCGGATCGCGCGACTCATTCAAGAGCGTTCCCGCGAGCTCGCGGTCGTGGAGACCCTGGACAACGGCAAGCCGATTCGTGAGTCGCGTGACGTCGATATCCCCTTGGCCGCGGCGCACTTTTTTTACTACGCGGGGTGGGCTGACAAACTGGACTACGCGGGCTACGGACCGCGTCCGAAACCGCTCGGGGTGGCCGGTCAGATCATCCCCTGGAACTTCCCCCTACTGATGGCGGCGTGGAAGTTGGCTCCCGCGTTAGCCGCCGGCAACACGTGCGTCCTGAAGCCCGCCGAGACCACGCCGCTCAGTGCGTTGGTGCTCGCCGAGATCCTCGAGCAGGCGGAACTGCCGCCGGGCGTGGTGAACATCATCACCGGCGACGGAGCGACCGGGAGCGCGTTGGTCGATCATCTAGGTGTCGACAAGATCGCGTTCACCGGGTCCACGGAAGTCGGCCGATTGATTCAACAACGGACCGCGTCGAGTCACAAGCACCTCACGCTCGAACTCGGTGGCAAGGGCGCGAACATCGTCTTCGACGACGCACCGATTGACGAGATGATCGAAGGAATCATTGACGGGATCTTCTTCAATCAGGGTCACGTCTGCTGCGCCGGGTCGCGGCTCCTCGTGCAAGAGACGATCGCCGACGAGGTACTACGTCGACTGGTTCGTCGCGTGGAACAACTGCGAGTAGGCGATCCCATGGACAAGAACACCGACGTGGGTGCGATCAATTCCGCGGCGCAACTGTCGCGTATCCGAGAGTTAACGGCCTTAGGCGAGCGTGAGGGGGCGACCCGCTACACGAGTTCATGCGCGCTCCCCGACAAGGGTTACTGGTTCGCGCCCACCGTCTTCGCCGACGTCGCGCAGTCGCACCGGATTGCGCGAGAAGAGATCTTTGGCCCGGTGCTCTCGGTGTTGACCTTTCGAACGCCCGAGGAGGCGGTGGCCAAGGCCAACAACACGAACTACGGATTGGCGTGCGGTGTCTGGAGTGAGAAAGGGAGTCGGACGTTGTGGGTGGCGCAGCGACTTCGCGCCGGCGTCATCTGGGCCAACACCTACAACCGATTCGATCCCACGAGCCCCTTCGGCGGCATGCGCGAGTCGGGATTTGGCCGCGAAGGCGGGCGCCACGGTCTGGAGGCGTACCTCAATGTCTGATCGCCTGGACGTGCGCAAGACCTACAAACTGCTCATCAACGGAGCCTTCCCTCGCTCGGAGTCCGGTCGCAGTTACGAGGTGACCACCGCCAAGGGTGACTTCCTCGCAAACGTCGCGCAAGGCTCGCGTAAGGACGTCCGCGACGCCGTGGTGGCGGCGCGCGGGGCTCAATCGAAGTGGTGGGGCGCCACGGCCTACAACCGCGGCCAAGTGATCTACCGTCTCGCGGAGATGGCGGAGTCGCGGCGCGACGAGTTGGCCGAACACGTCGCCCTCAGCGAAGGGGTCTCGAAAAGGGCGAGCCACGCCAATGTCTCCGCGTCGATCGACCGCATCGTCTGGTACGCCGGCTGGACCGACAAGATCGCGCAAGTCTTCGGCGGCACCAATCCAGTAGCCGGACAGTTCTTCAACTTCTCGATCCAGGTGCCTAGTGGGGTCGTCGGTGTGATCTGCGAACAGGACGCGTCACTCAGCGGCTTCGTGGACGCCGTCTTCGCTCCACTCTGCGTGGGCAACGCCGTCGTGGCGATCGCGAGTGAGCGTCGCCCGACGCCCGCAGCGCTGCTCGGTGAGATGACGACCTCGTCAGACTTTCCGGCCGGCGTGCTCAACATCCTCACCGGACTGACCGACGAACTCAGTGCGACGCTCGCCTCGCACGAAGACATCGACGGCATCGATCTGACCGGCGCGTCGCGCGACGCCGCTGACGAGTTGGCCGCCGCCAGCGCCGGATCCATCAAACGCGTCCTTCGTCTCGAGGGACACGACGAGCTCGCGCTTCGACGACTACGTGCCTTTGTCGAGACTTCGACGGTATGGCACACGATTGGACAGTGATGACGAATCCCTACAAACTCGCTCACCGAGCGGCCGATGAACTCCGCGATCAGAGCGGCTATGACGGCTACGACATCGCCATCGTGCTCGGATCGGGCTGGCGCGAGGGCGCGATTGCGCTCGGCACACCGACGAGTGAGGTGCCGACCACGTCACTGAGTGGCTTCGTCGCACCGACGGTCGCAGGACATAGTGGACAGGTACTTTCACTCACGATCGGCGATCGGCGTATCGCGCTCGTCGCCGGTCGTGTCCACATCTACGAAGGCAACACCGCCGACCAAGTCGTGCACCCCATTCGAACGGTGATCGCCGCGGGGGCGACGAAGGTGGTCCTGACGAACGCCGCGGGCGGTGTCGAGCCCTCCTGGGGACCGGGCACCGTCGTAATGATCCGCGATCACATCAACCTCACGGCCACGTCACCGCTCGAGGGGCCGCCCCCACCAAAACAGTACGGTTCGCGTTTCGTCGACCTCACCGATCTCTATAGTGCGCGACTTCGTTCGTCGGTGAAGAAGGCGGCGCCCGAACTCGAAGAGGGCGTCTACTGCGGTTTTCGCGGTCCGCACTACGAGACCCCAGCGGAGATCGTGATGGCGCGAACGATGGGCGCGACGTTGGTGGGGATGTCGACGGTGCTCGAGGCTATCGCCGCGCGCCACCTCGGTGCCGAAGTGCTGGGTCTCAGTCTCGTGTCGAACCACGCCGCCGGTGTGACGGCGGGCCACCTCAATCACCTCGAGGTCCTTGAGGCGGGACAGTCGGCGGCGGCGTCCCTCGGGGCCCTCCTGACCCGCGTCGTTCCTGTGCTGTGAACCAGGAACTCCGCGAACGCGTGGTGGCGTGGATCGCCGGCGACCCCGATGGGGACGATCGTGCGACGTTGCAGGAACTCTTGGACCACGACGACGAAGCGGAGCTCTCGCGTCGGTTTGACGCGCCACTGACCTTCGGGACGGCCGGTCTTCGTGGTCCGGTGATGGCCGGCCCGGCCGGGATGAACCGCTACACGGTGCGTCGAGCGACCCAGGGAGTGATCGCGTGGATGCTCGAGCGCGGTGTCGACACCGACCGGGGGGTGGTCGTTGGGCGCGACGGACGTCACGGATCAGAGAAGTTCAACAACGAAGTCGTTCGCGTCCTGCTGGGCGCGGGCGTCAAGGTCTACGAGATGCCCGAACCACTTCCCACGCCACTCGTCGCCTACTGCGTGAAGACCTTGGGCGCGGAGGCAGGCATCATGATCACGGCGAGCCACAATCCACCGTTGGACAACGGGTTCAAGCTCTATTCGAGTGACGGATCCCAGATCATCCCACCCAATGATGAGATCGTGGAACGCTACGCCAACACGGCGACGGAACCCCCTTTGGCGGAGCGGCCGAGCGCGCACCATCGGTGGATCTCCAGCGACATCTTCGAGCGCTATCGATCCCACTTCTCCACTCGCTTTGGCATCGACGAGCACGACCTAGCGATCGTCTACACGCCGCTGCACGGTGTCGGCGGTGCGACGATGATGTCGCTGTTCGAGGCAGCGGGTTATCACAATGTCACGGTCGTCGCCGAGCAGTTCGAACCGGACCCCGCCTTCCCGACGTTGCCGTTCCCGAACCCCGAAGAGCCCGGAGCCCTAGACCTCGCCATGCAGACGGCCGATCGCGTGCAGGCCACGTTGGTGCTGGCGAACGATCCCGACGCGGACCGACTCGGTGGCGCGGTCCGTGGTCCCGCCGGCTGGCATGTGCTGCGCGGCGACGAGATCGGATGGCTGCTCGCGTCGAGCATGCTCCCCGACTTGAAGAGTCCCTCTGACGTCGTGGCGACGACCATCGTCTCGTCGACCTTGCTCCAACGCATGGCCCAAGAGGCCGGCGTGCACTTCGCGATGACGCTCACGGGTTTCAAGTGGTTGGCCCGCGCGGCCGGTGAGGGAACGCTACGACTCGGCTACGAGGAGGCGCTGGGTTTCGCGGTCGATCCGCTGGTCGCGGACAAGGACGGGCTCTCCGCCGCGCTCGCCCTCTCGAAGCTGGCCATCGACCTACGCCGCGAAGGCAAGTCGCTCCTCGATCGACTCGACGAGATTGAAGCACACTTCGGCGTCCATTCGATCTATCAACTCTCTCTTCGAGTCGAAGGAACCGAAGGTCTCAAGGCCATTAAGCACGCGGTGCAGGCATTGCGTGAAGCCCCGCCCGCTGACCTCGGCGGCACCGCCGTTAGCGAGGTCTTCGATCTCGCCGACGGCTACGAGGGACTCGGGCCAACCGACGGGCTGCTCCTTCGACTCGGCCCGTCGGGGCGCGTCGTCGTGCGACCTTCGGGGACCGAACCGAAGCTGAAGGCGTACATCGAGATCGTCGCGGCGCCGTGCGCGATCGCACAACTGGCGGACCAGCGGCGCGCGTGCGCGGAGCAGCTGGATGCGGTGACGAACGACCTACGAACTCGCTTGCGTCTCTAGGGCGTGCGCAACGCGGCGTAACCGGGTTTGATGACGGTATTGATCATGGCGAGTCGATGATCGAAGGGATAGAAGGAACTCTTTGCGGCATTGAGCGTCATCCACTCCATGTCGTTGAGCGTCCAGGCGAAGGCGTCGGCACACGTCTCGAATTCGCTGCTGAGTGAGATTCCGCTCATCAGCCGATTGTCGGTATTGAGCGTGACACGAAACTTGAGCTTGCGCAGCAGTTCGATCGGATGGGTCGCGATGGACGCGGCCGCGCCGGTGTGCACGTTGGACGTCGGGCAGACCTCGAGGGGTATGCGACGATCGCGCACGAAGTTCGCGAGTCGACCGAGGTGATACTCGCCGTCCTTCTCAATGATGTCGTCGGCAATTCTCACGCCGTGACCGAGACGCTCCGCGTTACAGAACTGCACGGCTTCCCAGATCGAGGGTAGACCGAAGGCCTCGCCCGCGTGAATGGTCATGTGGAAGTCTTCACGTTGCACGAGGTGAAATGCACGAAGGTGATGTGTCGGAGGGAACCCGTCCTCGGGACCCGCGATGTCGAAGCCGCAAACGCCGCGGTCGCGGAACTCCACGGCCAGCCCCGCGATCGTCTCACTCAGGTTCGCTTGTCGCATCGCGGAGAGGATGGCGCGCACCACAATCGTGCGACCTTCGTTCTTGGCGTCACGAACGCCACGTTCGAATCCCTCGAGGACCGATTCGACGACTTCGTGCAGCGTGAGACCACCCTGCGTGTGCAGTTCGGGCGCGAATCGAACTTCGGCGTACACCACGCCGTCACGCGCCAGGTCGAGCGCTGCTTCATTGGCGACACGTTCCAAGTGATCCTTCGACTGCATGATCGCGATCGTGTGCGCGAAGCCTTCGAGGTAGCGCACGAGGTCACTGCCGGGAGTGTCCGCGATGAACCACTGTCGAAGTTCTTCGGGGTCATCGGTCGGCAGGCCCTTGTAGTGCGACTCCCTCGCGAGCTCCAAGACCGTCAGCGGTCGTAGTCCACCATCGAGGTGATCGTGCAAGAGCACTTTCGGCGCTCGCTCGATGAGGTCACGCGTAAGTCGAGTCACTGCCATGTCGAAAGGCTACTCAACAGGCTTGTGCGTTAGTTGGTGATTCGCTCTATCAACAACGGTGTGGCGTTCACCGGCCGTTCACCTACTTTGACAGCGTTCGCGAGTGCGTCGTCACCCGCCTGGAGATGCGCTTCATCGTCGGCGTGAAGTTCGAACATCGGTTGCCCCTTCGTGATGGCCTCGCCTTCACGCACTAGACACACAACGCCCGCCGCGGCGCTGACGGGATCTTCCTTTCGCGCACGGCCGGCACCCAGTCGCCACGACGCAATGCCCACACGCATGGCGTCGATCGATTCCACAATGCCGTCGTTCGGAGCGAGCACCTCCTTGCGTTGCGCCGCGATGGGCATCGGCGCGTCGGGATCGCCTCCTTGGGCCTGAATCATGTCGCGATACACCACATAGGCCGAGCCGTCGTCGAGACTCGACGCCGGGTCGACGTGGATGTCGACGAGTTCGAGCATGATCCGCGCCAACTCCACGGTGAGTTCACGAACGTCGCTCGGACCGCCACCTCGGAGGACGTCAACCGACTCACTCACCTCGAGCGCGTTACCTACGGCTCTTCCGAGTGGCGCGTCCATGGACGTGAGTTGCGCGACGGTGGCGACGCCGTGACTCGTGCCGAGTGCGACCATCGTCGTTGCGAGTTCGCGTGCGCGCTCACGTGTCTTGATGAACGCACCGCGACCGACTTTGACGTCGAGCACAAGTGCGTGGGTCCCTTCGGCGATCTTCTTCGACATGATGGACGACGAGATGAGAGGTATCGACTCCACTGTCCCGGTCACGTCACGTAGTGCGTACAGCTTGCGGTCGATCGGTGCGAGACCTTGCCCTGCAGCGCAGATGACCGCGCCGACGGTGTCGAGTTGGCGTCGGATCTCGTTGTTGGAGAGGAACGGCGTCCAGCCGGGGATCGACTCGAGTTTGTCGAGCGTGCCCCCGGTGTGACCGAGTCCGCGACCAGAGAGTTGCGGCACCGCGGCGCCGCACGCGGCGACGAGCGGGGCGAGTATCAGCGAGATTTTGTCGCCGACGCCGCCGGTCGAGTGTTTGTCGACCGTGGGCCGCGACAGGCCCGTGAGGTCCAGCCGTTCGCCGGACTCAATCATTCGATCGGTCCAGCAGTTGAGTTCGTCGACGGACATGCCGTTGAAAAAGATGGCCATGAGAAGCGACGACATTTGTTCCTCGGCGACCTCACCCCGGTCATAGGCGTCGAGCATCCACGTAATCGCCCCGTCACTCAACACGCCGCCGTCGCGTTTTGCGGTGATGACATCAACGGCAGAGTAGAAACTCACTCCGATCTCCGCTGTCCCAGGTCGGCCGGTCCAAACGCGTTCGGCAATAAGTCACCGAGCGACGTCGGCGCCCGGTCCGCGCCGGCGTCGATCTGAAGGTCTTGGCCGCCGTGCTCGAAGAGCACTTGACGGCATCGGCCGCACGGGGCAATCGGTTCGCCATCACCGGCGACGATCGAGACCGCGGCGAGTCGACCGCCACCTTGTCGAATGAGGTCGCTCACGAGCGAACACTCAGCACAAAGCGTCAGTCCGAAACTTGCGTTCTCGACGTTGGCACCATCGAGGAGACGGCCATCGGTGGTAATCGCGCACGCACCGACGGTGACGTGCGAATACGGTGCGTAGGACAAAGTTGTCGCGCGTCGTGCTCGCGCGCGTAGTTCGTTCCAGGGAATCGCCTTCGAAGAACTCACGTCCAAACAGTACACTTCGCCTTGCGTGACTAACTTTCGAATCTCCCCTCTCATCATCAGCGATGAGGTAGCCGATGCTGTTGCGGATGTTCGAGCCGTGGTCGCGCTCGAGACCACGATTGTGGTCCAAGGTTTACCTTTCCCTACGAATCTCGAAGTCGCGGCGCAGTGCGAGGCGGCGGTGCGCGGAGCGGGAGCAGTCCCCGCGACGATCGGTGTCTTCGAAGGAAGAATCGTCGTAGGCATGACGTCCGTGCAGATGGCCGAACTCGCGGACCACGACCGCCACGCCGCGAAACTTTCGTCACGCGACCTCGCGCTTTCGCTCGCGTTGAAGCGCGACGGCGCAACGACGGTTGCCGGCACCATTGCGATCGCGCGACGCGTCGGCATTGACGTGATGGCCACGGGAGGACTCGGAGGCGTGCACCGCGATGCTCGCGAGAGTTACGACGAATCGGCGGACCTCACGTCATTGTCACGCAATCAGGTCCTCGTCGTGGCATCGGGCGTCAAGTCGATCCTCGACGTCGGCGCAACGCTGGAACGACTCGACACGCTCGGTGTCCCGGTGGCGGGATATCAGACCAATCGATTTCCGGGTTTCTATCAACGCGATAGCGGTTTTCCACTCGACTGGTCGCTCGCCAACGAAGTCGAAGCGGCGGCGGCCTTTCTCATTCATTCAGAGCTCTCGGACACGGGGTTCCTCGTGGCCAATCCCGTGTCCAAAGAACGTGAGTTGTCGGCGGAGAAACACGACGGAGCGCTCGCGAGCGCCCTGGAGCGCGCGAAGTCGCTCGGGGTCTCTGGGAAAGAGGTCACACCGGTACTCCTCGCTGAGTTCGCCCGTTACACCGAAGGCGAGAGTGTCGAGGTCAATCGTGACCTCGTCGTCGCGAACGCCGCATTGGCGGGTCGGATCGCGACGGAGATCGCCAGGAACCGGGCGTGACACCGCGGCGAATCCTCGTGATTGGTGACGTCATGCTCGACGTGGTCGTCAAGCCCATGACCGAGGTGGCGCCAACGAGTGACACGCCGGCGCGCGTTCGACTCAGCCGCGGAGGAAGTGCCGCCAACATGTCCGTCGCACTGGCGCTGGCCGGACACCACGTCACGTTCCTCGGCGCGAGCGGCGATGACGTGGCGGCGCAAATGTTCGAGCAGTCACTCCAGGAGGTCGGTGTCCGGGCCGCACTTGAACGCGTCGACGCGCCGACCGGCGTCGTGGTCGCCCTGGTCGGGGACGACGCCCAGCGCGCCATGCTGACTGACCGTGGCGCGAATCCAATGCTCTCAATGGAGTACGTGCTGGCGCAACTCGAACGGCCCTTCGATCATCTCCACGTTTCGGGCTACACCTTCCTCGATCCGACGACCCGTCATGTCGGATCCGCCGCCTTGTCAAGAGCGGCGGCACTTCGACGCCCGACGTCGGTCGACGTCTGTTCGGTGGGGCCGCTGGCGGCGGTGACGCCCCAGGTGTTTGGCGAGGCCATCAAGGGAACGTCGACACTCTTCGCGAACGAAGAGGAGGCGCTTTTGTTGAGTGGCGCCGGCGACGTCCTCTCCGCGATGGACCTGTTGTCAAAGGACTACGTCGAAGTGGTCGTGACCCGCGGGAATCGCGGAGCACGGGCCCAGATGGGCGGCAACGCCTTCGAGGTGCCGACGCTGAGCGACCTGGTCTTCGATACGACCGGCGCGGGCGATGCGGCGACCGGCACCTACCTCGCGCTTCGCCTGAAGGGTTCGTCGATGATCGATTCGCTCTACGGCGCCATGCGCGCGGCCTCCGAAGTCGTCCGGGGGCTCGGATCTCGCGGTCAATCGCGAACGTAGAGTCGGGACCATGCCGGGCCGGGCGGCGTCGCCGTTCAGTCGACATCGGCCGAAATCCACTCGTGATTGAACCAGCGTGCGACCTGGCCACGTCGGTTCGCCCAGCCGGCGCGAGTTCACGAAAGAGTACATTTTCCGCACTGACGTACCCGTAGGTTCCTTGTTATGCTCACGCTCGGACAGACATCAGGGCTTCAAAGAACCGTCCATCAAAATCCAAAAGGGGAGTGCAATGAGTTCAATCGGAAAGGGCCGTGTCGGGCGTCTCGCGATCTCGGCCAGTGCCGCCTGTCTACTGTTGACGGGACTAACAATTAGTGCCGCTGGCTCAGTGGGCGCGACGACGAAGTACCACAAGACATTGGCCTGCGAGGTCACCGACGTCGGCGGCGTCAACGACCGCTCGTTCAACGCCTCGGCCTATCTCGGTTTGAAGCAGGCCGCCAAAGTGTCGAGTTTGATCACGACCAAGGTGCAGTCAACGCCATCCAACGGCACCGAGTCGACCTACCAGACGGAGATCAGCTCGTTCATCTCGCAGAAGTGCAGCATCATCATCACCGTCGGCTTCTTGATGTCCGACGCGACGTGGAATGCCGCGCAGCAGAACAAGACCTTCCACTTCGCCCAGGTCGACAATGGCAACCAGAGCCCCGGTAAGGACGGTGTCGCGGTGCCCCCGTACAAGGGCACGGCCTCGAACATCCTTGGTCTGACCTACGAGACCCAGCAGGACGCGTTCCTTGGTGGCTACGAGGCCGCTGCCTACGCGGCCGCGCACAACGCCGCGGCGCCGAAGGTCGCAACCTACGGTGGACTTCAGTTCAGCTCCGTGACCTACTACATGGACGGCTTCTATGACGGCGTCCAGTACTACAACGCGCACATGAAGCCAATGCACCCAGTGACGGTACTCGGTTGGAACGAGAAGACCCAGAAGGGAACCTTCATCGGCTCCTTCACCGACCAGACGACTGCAGCGACCGACACCACAGCCTTCTTGTCCCAGGGTGCAACGACGATCTTCCCGGTCGCTGGTTCCGACGGACTCGGCACGACGGCGGCCGTGACCACGTGGAACAAGGCGCACTCGCTCAAGGCGAACGTGGAATGGGTTGACACCGACGGTTGCACCAACGACCCCGCCAACTGCAACCTGTTCCTCAGCTCGGTGACCAAGGGCGTAGCCGCATCAGTGAAGGCCGCCGTGCTCGCTCAGGCGAGTGGCAACTTCAAGGGTGGTGACTACGTCGGCACGTTGAAGAATGGCGGCGCTGCGTTCATCCAAGACCACGGTACGGCAGGCAAGGCGAACTCCGCCGCAACGCTCGCGGAGATCGCAACACTCACCAAGGGCATCGAGAACGGAAGTATCAAGATCGCCGTGGGCGGTAAGTAATTCATACTTAGTTTAGGTGTTTAGAGGGGGGCCTAGTCGTTTGACTCGGCCCCCGTCGTCTTTCGATTCCCGATTAGGTTTGAGATTCATGAAGCTGGAACTTCGAGCGGTCACCAAGCACTTCGGATCGCTCGCAGCCAACAAGAACGTCAATCTCCTCGTCGAGCCCGGTCAGATACATTGCCTCCTCGGCGAGAACGGAGCGGGCAAGTCCACGTTGATGAACGTGCTCTACGGCATGATCACGCCCGACAGCGGCCAACTGCTCATCAATGACGAAGTGGTGACGATTCGCGACCCGAAGGATGCGGTGCAGCACAAGATCGGGATGGTGCACCAGCACTTCATGCTCATCCCGGTCTTCACCGTGGCGGAGAACATCATCCTCGGAAGCGAGCCCGTCAAGCCGTGGCCGTTCATCGACCATCAGGGCGCGACGTCGCGCATCGTCGCGCTCGCAAATGAGTACAACTTCGTCCTCGATCCCTTTGCCACCATCGAGAACCTCCCCATAGGCACTCAGCAGCGCGTCGAGATCCTCAAGGCACTCAGCCACGATGCGGAGGTCCTCATCCTCGACGAGCCGACCGCCGTGCTCACGCCGCAAGAGGCCGACGCGCTCATGATCGTCATGCGCACGTTGAAGACCCAGGGAAAGTCCATTATCTTCATCACTCACAAGTTGAAAGAGGTCCTCGAAATCGCCGACGTCATCACCGTTATGCGACTTGGCGAGGTCGTGGGGACGACGACACCTGACGAGACCGACGAGGCGGCGCTCGCCACGATGATGGTGGGACGCGACGTCAGCCTCGTCGTGCAAAAGCCGCCGGCCCAGACCGGTGACGTGGCGCTCGAGGTCAAGGACCTCTTCGTGCAGGACGACCGTGGGCTGACCGCGGTGAAGGGTGTCTCGTTCGACGTCCGAGCCGGCGAGATATTGGCCTTCGCGGGAGTCCAGGGCAACGGACAGACCGAACTCGTCGAGGCGCTCACCGGTCTTCGGCGGGTGGCGGCCGTATCGGTGACGTTGAACGGGACCGAGTTGGTGGGACAGGCCGTGCGCCAAGTGCTCGAGGAAGGCGTGGGCCATGTACCCGAGGACCGGCAACGTCACGGCCTGGTGCTTTCGCTCTCGATCGCTGACAATCTGGTACTCGACCAACTGAACAGCGCGCAGTACAAGTCGTTCTGGGGCCGAAAACTCAAAGCAATACAAGAAAACGGCGCGCGGCGGATCGCGGAGTACGACATCCGCGCCCAGGACGAGAGCGAACCGCTCAGTTCGCTGTCCGGCGGGAACCAGCAAAAGGTGGTCATGGCCCGCGAACTCTCCCGGGAACTGAAGGTACTGATCTGCGCCCAGCCCACTCGCGGACTCGACGTCGGTTCGATCGAGTTCATGCATCGTCAGATCGTCGCGATTCGAGACGAAGGTGTCGCCGTCGTGATCATCTCGAGCGAGCTCGATGAGGTGATCGCACTCGGCGACCGCGTGGCGGTCCTCTACGACGGTCAGATTCAAGACATCGTGTCTCCGACCACGAGCCGCGAGGAATTCGGACTCCTGATGGCCGGTGCGAGACCGACGGTGAGCGTCGGAGGGAACGCATGACGACCGACACCGCCACACCCGCGCCGCGGACGAGCCGATTGCTTCAGGTCGCCCTTCGCGTTCGACGTGCGAACATGGCGCTGGTACTCGCCCTCGCCCTGTTCGTCGGCCTCACGGCGGGGGCGTTCATGATCATCGTGACGACGCCGACGCTGGTGCACTCGTGGGCCACCTTCTTCAATCACCCCGGCGCCACGATCTCGGAGAATTTCAACACCGTGTGGTTCGCGTACGAACAGATCTTCCAAGGATCCCTGTTCGATTTCCACTCGATGCGACTGCTGATCGATCATCCCGACAAGGCCAACCTGGCGACGGCGTTGGGCCCGATCTCGCTGACCCTCCAAGACGCGACGCCGCTCATCGTGGCCGGCCTCGGCCTCGCCATCGGATTTCGAAGCAACATCTTCGACATCGGTGGGCAGGGGCAGGTGATCGCGGGGGGACTCATCGCGGGACTCATCGGATTCAGTTGGCATTTCACGCCGGTGCTGCAGGTAACCCTCGAATTAGTGGGGGCGATGATTGCCGGAGCGCTCCTCGCGTCACTCGCGGGTGTTCTCAAGGCCTATACCGGTGCACACGAAGTCATCGTCACCATGATGAGCAACTACATCATGGTGTTGTTGATGGGATATCTGCTGATCACGAATCTCTTCGCTCGGCCCGGTCTGAAGGACGGGGCCTCCAAGGCGGTGACGGCCAGCGGCCAGCTACCCTATTTCTTCTCGCACTTGAGTTCGAGTCTCTTGGTCAACGTCGGGTTCCTGATCGCGTTCGCCATGGTGTTCGTCGTCCAATGGTTCTTCAATCGTTCGAAGACCGGCTTCGAGTTGCTGATGGTGGGCCAGAACGGCGAAGCGGCGAGAACGGCCGGCATCAACGCAAAACGAACGACCATCATCACCCTCTGCCTCGCCGGGGCGCTCTGTGGACTCGCGGGCATGTTGGAGCTGACCGGCGTCGACCACTTCCTCTCCCCGAACTTCGGCGGATCGTACGGCTTTGACGCGATCACCGTGGCGTTGCTCGGTCGCAATCGCCCGTGGGGCGTCTTCTTCGGCGCGATCTTCTTTGGTGCCATGTACGCCGGTGGCGAAGCGATGCAGGCCTTCACACCGACCAATATCCAGTACTCACTGGCCCAAGTCATCCAGGCCGTGGTGGTCTTTTGTGTGGCGACGCCCGCGCTCATCGTCGAGATCTTCCGTTTGACCGAAAACGGTCGTTTCCGTTCCACCGGCTCGTCGGGAGGTTGGACGAAATGAGCCTCGCGCCTGAGGCAACTGCGCCCGAGATCGTCACGCTGGAGAACCTCCGTCGCGTCACTCGCGAGCGCGCCCTCGGCTACGCAATCACGCTCGCCGCGATCGGCATCCTCGAAGTGCTCTGGTTCGGCGGTGCAGCGTCGTCGCTCAAGACGACGATCGAGTTCGGCTACAACAGCTCCACGGCGATGCCAACCATCGCCAGTGCCCTGCGCGTCATTCCCCTCCTCATCGGTCTGCTCCTCCTCGCCCCGGTGGTCGCACCGTCGGCACGACGCTTTCTCCCCGAACGTGTCACGTGCACGAAGGGCGTCCGGAACTTCCTCATCATCGTGGGCGGCTACCTGATCGTCTGGCCCGTCGCCCTTTGGCTCGGCGTGAACAGCGCTGGTGCACTTCGGACCTTGACGATTCCCGTCTCGGTGATGGGCTACGGCGTGGGTCTCCTTTCGATCGTCGCGGGCGCCCTGCTCGCGTGGCGGCGATTCGACCGAGGGGCCTCGGCTCTCCTCTACACGGGCTTGATGGTGTTCATGCTGGGCTTCCTCGTGTGGGTTGCGCGCGGATCCAACGTCTCGGGGCTCCATCTCCAGTTGACCGGCATCCTCGCCGCCGCCGTGGCGGCCGCGACGTTCCTCATCTTCGGCTCGCTGTCGGGCACACTGTGCGAGCGATCGGGCGTCGTCAACATCGCGATCGAGGGTCAGTTCATGACGGGGGCCATCTCCTCGGTGATGATCGTGAGCGCCATGAACGGCAGCGGGATCTCGAAACTGATCGGCGTGCTCGCGGCCGGGCTTCTTGGGGCGCTGCTCGGCTGGGTCCTCGCGGTCATGTCACTGCGCTACCAAGCGAACCAGATCATCGTGGGCATCGTGATCGTCGCCTTCTGCACCGCGGTGACCCAGTTCATCATGTTCCAAGTCCTCGACACCCACCAGAACCTCAATGGCGCCTACCCGCTGCCGGTGTGGGCCATTCCCTTCTTCTCGCACATCCCGATCATCGGACCGATCCTGTTCGACCAGAACATCCTCGTCTACGTGGCGATACTCGGGGTCATCATCGCCAACATCGCTCTTTTTCGCACCCGCTGGGGACTGCGAGTGCGCTCGGTCGGAGAGAAGCCCATCGCCTCAGAGACGGTCGGCGTCAGCGTGACGCGAATGCGCTACGGGGCGGTCATCCTGGGTGGCTTCGTCGCGGGACTCGGTGGTGCGGCGTTCACGATCGGCCCCGGTACGAACTTCACCTTCGGCATGACGAACGGCTACGGCTACATCGCGCTCGCGATCATGATCTTCGGTCGCTGGCGCCCGTACGGGGCGCTCATGGCGTCGTTGCTCTTCGGTTTCACGATCGCGCTCAGTGCGAACCTCAACATCTACTTGAGCCAGTTGGTCATCCCCCAACAGTTCATCAGCATGCTGCCTTACGTCATCACGATCGCGGCCGTCGCGGGACTCGTGGGACGTATCCGTCCGCCAGCGGCCGACGGGGTTCCCTTCAGCCGCGAATAGGCACTAAGCCAGGAGCAGGCATCAACCACGAGCAGCAATGTTGGCCAACCTGACCTACACCGGTTCGATCGGCATGGCCGGTGCCACTTCTGGCAGCGCTGGCGCGGGCGCGACGACTCGGCCCGTGTTGCGCGGCAACGCGAGCGACACGAAGAACGCGACGACGGTCACGCCGGCGGAGATTTGGAACGCCCGGTCGTACCCCGAGGTGTAGGCCGACGCCAGGGAGGCCGTGACGCGATCGTGATGGGTCACGTCGGTGGCGACCGTGGCGAGAATGGCGAGCGAGAGCGAACCGCCGACCTGACGCGCCGTGTTCAAGATGCCTGAGGCGAGTCCGGCGTCGGCGCGGTCGACGCCCGCCGTCGCCGCGGTCGCGAGAGGGGCGAAGAGTAGTCCCATCGCGAACGCACAGATGAACGAGGGGACCAGGATGTGACCCGCATAGGAATCGCCTGGTTTGATGAGCGAGATCCACAAGAAACCGAGCGTGGCCAGCACGGCTCCGATCTGGAGCAACGGTCGCACGCCCGTCTTCGATAAGAGCCGCGACGAGATCTGTGCGCCGATGATGATCGCGAGCGCCATGGGGAAGAAGGCGAACCCAGCCTTCACTGGACCGTAGCCGAGGACGCCCTGGAAGTAGTAGGTCAGGAAATACCACATCGCGAAGAACGCCCCACCGATGAGGAACATCATCAGATTGGCCGTCGTGAGCGATCGTGACTTGAAGATCGAGAAGGGGACGAGTGGGTGTGACGCAACCTTTGCTTCCCAGAAGACGAACGACGCGAGGAGCACGAGACCCAAGAAAAGCCAGGTGAGCGTCGTGGTTGACGTCCAGCTGTGCGACGTCGTGTTCACCACCGCGTAGATCGCCGACGCGAGGCCGCTCGTGACCAATACCGATCCAGTCACGTCGAGCTTGGTCGTCGCGCCGCGGTTGCGCATCTCGCGAAGGTAGAGGGCCGCGACGACGGCGGCGATGATGCCGAAGGGAACGTTGATGAAGAAGACCCAGCGCCACGAGGCCCAACCCGTCAGGATGCCGCCCAACAGACCGCCGACCGCACCGCCCGCGCCCGCGACGGCACTCCACGCGCCAATGGCCTTGGGCAGACGGGGCCCGTGGAACGTGGTGACGATGATCGTGAGCGTGGCGGGGGAGAGGATGGCACCACCAATACCTTGCAACGCACGGATGGCGATCATCTGCGCGCCCGTCTGGGCGACGCCGGCACCGATGCTCGCGACCGTGAAGAGGATGATGCCCGCGATGTAGACCCTTCGCCGACCGAAGAAGTCGCACGCGCGACCGCCCAAGAGAAGGAATCCGGCGAACGTCAGGACGTACGCGTTCACGACCCACTGCGCGCTGCTCTGGGTGAAGTGCAAATCGTGGCCCATCCGCGGGAGGGCCACGTTCACGATCGAGACGTCGAGGACGACCATGAACTGGGCGATGCACGCAATGCAGAGGATCAGCCAATCAGGGGCGTGGCGATTGGTCGACGCGACGTCGAGGGTGTCGGACATTTTTCCGAGTGTAATAGTGGGCTGTCACGCCCGTGGCACCCGCGAATCGGTCACACTGGATGTCATGGTTGCTCAGTTCATTTTCACGATGCGAGACCTGCGTCGGTTCTATCCGCCGGATCGCGAGGTCCTTCGCGGCATCAATCTGTCGTTCTATCCCGGAGCGAAGATCGGCGTGATCGGCGCCAACGGTTCGGGCAAATCGTCGCTGCTGCGAATTATGGCGGGACTGGACGACGGCTTTAGCGGCGAAGCGCGGCTCACGCCGGGCTTCACTGTCGGGTACCTCGCACAAGAGCCGCAGCTGGACCCCACGAAGAACGTCGTCGAGAACGTGGCCGACGGCATCGCTGAGCAGCGCGACCTCTTGATTCGTTTCAACGAAGTCTGCGCCGCGTTCGCCGACCCCGACGCCGACTTCGACGCACTCCTCAGTGAGCAGTCCGACCTCCAGACGAGGATCGACGCGGCGAACGCGTGGGACCTCGAACGGACGCTCGAGATCGCGATGGACGCCCTGCGTCTGCCTCCCCCTGACGCGGACGTCACGGTGTTGTCGGGCGGCGAACGCCGCCGCGTCGCACTCTGTCGACTCCTGCTCTCCAAGCCCGATCTCTTGTTGCTCGATGAGCCGACGAACCACCTCGACGCCGAGTCCGTGGCCTGGCTCGAGCGAACCCTGCAGGACTACAGCGGTACCGTCGTCGCGATCACCCACGACCGATACTTCCTCGACAACGCGGCATCGTGGATCTTGGAACTCGACCGAGGACACGGCATCCCTTGGGAGGGTAATTACTCGTCCTGGCTGGAACAGAAGCAAGCTCGTCTTGCACAAGAGGAGAAGTCGGACAAGGTCCGTCAAGCCGCGCTCGAACGAGAGTTGGAATGGATCAGGATGTCGCCGCGGGCCCGTCAGAGTAAGGGTAAAGCACGACTGAGTGCCTTCAATGAGCTTGTCGCGGAGTCCGAGGCGAGTGAGCGACGAGCCGATCGCCTCGAGATCGCGATCCCTCCCGGACCGCGTCTCGGCGACGTCGTCGTGAACGCGACGAACGTGTCGAAGGCGTTCGACGAACGGCTGCTCATCGAGGATCTGACCTTCTTGCTCCCACCGGGCGGCATCGTGGGGGTGATCGGACCGAACGGGGCGGGCAAGACAACGCTCTTTCGCATGATGCTCGGACTCGAGCGTCCCACGAATGGCACGTTCGAGGTTGGCAGCACGGTCTCGTTCGCCTACGTCGACCAATCGCGCGACAACTTGAATCCCGATGCGACGGTCTTTGACGAGATCAGCGAGGGCCAGGAGCAGATGATCGTCGGCAATCGCGAGATCCACGCCCGCGCGTACGTGGCCAGTTTCGGTTTCAAGGGCAGTGACCAGCAGAAGAAGGTCGGTGAGATATCCGGCGGCGAGCGAAATCGCGTCCAATTGGCCAAGGTCCTGCGAAGTGGCGGCAACGTCTTACTCCTCGACGAACCGACGAACGACCTCGACGTCGACACGCTGCGCGCACTCGAGGACGGACTCTTGACGTTCCCGGGTTGCGCCGTCGTGATCAGTCACGATCGCTGGTTCCTCGACCGCATCGCCACTCACGTATTGGCCTTCGAAGGCGACGCGGTCGTGCGATGGTTCGAGGGGAACTTCTCGGACTACGAGGTCGAGCGACACAAGCGACTCGGGACCGACGCCGACCAGCCGCATCGCATTCGCTATAAGCCGATAACTCGCTAAACGAATCACCGGACGCCAAGGTGGCGCGGGCGATGGTCCTAGTGTGGACCCGTGGCTAAGGGCACCGACTATTCGACGTATCTGAAGATCAATGACCTACTGAAGTTGCAGGTGCCACTCACCCAGGATGCGCCCGACGAACTCCTGTTCATCGTCGTCCACCAGTCCTACGAACTGTGGTTCAAGGTCATCATCGACGAGTTGCAACGGGCCGCCAATGAACTGCACGCCAACATTGCGTGGCGCGCGATCTCGCACCTGCGCCGAGTGATCGCCATCGAGGATCTCTTGCTCACCCACTTACAGCTACTCGACTCGATGTCGCCCGAGGGATTCCTTGCGTTTCGCGATCCGCTCGATCCGGCATCGGGTTTTCAGTCGTTCCAGTTCCGGGCCATCGAGTTTCTGAGCGGTGGCGGCAAGTTGGCGATGCTCAGCTTTGAGATCTTCGACGACGAGCAAAGGGCGTGGCTGAAGGAGATGAGCGAGCTACCCAACCTGTGGGCCGGATTCGAGCACTCGCTGCGCACGACTTTGGGCGCCGAGAACGATGACCTGCTCGACACACTTCGGGCGCTCTACCTCTCCCACGAGGACCCCGCGACGAGCGCCCTGCACGCCGTTGCCGAGTTACTCATGGACCACGACGGGCGACTCGCGGTGTGGCGCCACCAGCACATGATGAAGGCCGGTCGCCAGATAGGACGCCGACCCGGGACCGGTGGCAGCGAAGGGATGGCCTACCTCGACACCACGCTCGCGCAGCGCTTGTATCCGCCGCTCTGGGAAGTGAGGTCAATCCTGTGACCACTCGTGACGACTGTGCGTCGATGGACGCTCACGACACTCTGGCCGCGCTACGCGACGAGTTCACATTGAACGAGGGCGAGATCTACCTCGACGGGAACTCCCTCGGTCCGGTGAGTAACGCAGCGCGACGTCGAGTGCGCGACGTGATGGACGAAGAGTGGGCCCGGGGGCAGGTTCGAAGTTGGGGCGACGCCGCTTGGATGGGGGCTCCGACGCGCATCGGCGAGCGCATCGCGCCCTTGATCGGCGCGCGACCGGGCGAGGTGCTGGTGGCAGACACGTTGACGTTCCTCCTGGCCAACCTGGTCGGCGCCGCGCTCGAACAGCGCCCCGATCGCCACGTGGTCCTGACCGACGCCGCGAACTTCCACTCCGACATCTACATCCTCGAGGCGATGTGTGAACGCGCGGGACGCCCCGTCGCTCTCAAGGCCATCGACCGTGACGCCCTCGACGAGCATCTGAACGACGATGTGGCGTTGGTGGAACTCACGCAGGTCGACTACCGCACTGGTGAGTCACTCGACATGGCGGGCATCACCGCGAAGGTGCATGGCGCCGGTGCGCTCATGCTCTGGGACTTCGCACATTCAACCGGCGCCGTACCCCTCGACGTGACGGGCGCCAACGTGGACTTCGCGGCCGGCTGCGGGTACAAGTACTTGAACGGCGGTCCAGGGGCTCCCGGCTTCATGTACATCCGCGAATCGTGGCAAGGCGTACTTCGAAACCCGCTGCCCGGGTGGCTCGGTCACGCTCGCCCCTTCGACTTCGAACTCGAGTACGCGCCGGCGCAGGGAATGCAAGCCTTCGTGACGTCTTCACCATCGATACTCGCGCTCGCGTCGCTCGAGGGCGCGCTCGAGATCTGGGATCGCACGTCCATGCAGGAGGTGCGTACGAAGAGCTTGGCCCTGACCGATCTCTTCATCTCGCTCGTGGAGGAGAGACTCCCGGGGGTCTTTGAGGTCGTGACACCGCGCGAGCACGCCAGACGAGGTAGCCAGGTGGCGTTGCGCCACGACCACGGCTACGGCGTGATCCGAGCACTCATCGATCGGGGCGTGATCGGGGACTTCCGAGCTCCCGACATCTGCCGCTTCGGATTTACGCCGCTGTACCTTCGCTTCGTGGACATCTACGACGCGGTCGAACGGATTGCGTCGGTCATCGAGGAGTCGGCCTATTTGGACGAGCGCTACGCCGTGCGCGAAGCGGTGACCTGATTCACTGAGCGAAGACGACCGTCCGATCACCAACGAGAGCGACCCGGTCTTCGGCGATCAGATGGACGGCGCGAAAGAGCACGTTTCGTTCGATGTCGCGACCGAGCGAGACCAGGTCGTCGGGGCCCCGCGCGTGCGTGACGCGCACGACGTCTTGTTCGATGATCGGACCTTCGTCGAGCTCGGGCGTCACGAAGTGGGCGGTCGCTCCTATCAGTTTCACGCCACGCCTGAAGGCCTGGTGGTACGGGCGCGCACCGGCGAAGCCCGGCAGGAACGAGTGGTGAATGTTCACGATCCTTCCCGCCAGCTCGTGACACAGTTGCGCGGAGAGGATCTGCATGTAACGAGCGAGGATCACGAAGTCCACGTCGTACTGGCTGATCAGTCCGAGGAGCACCGCTTCGGCCACGGCCCTATCGTCGGCCCGGACGGCGACCTCATGGAAGGGGACGTCGTAGCGGCGCGCGAGGTCCGCGCAGTGCGGGTGATTGCTCACCACGGCCACGATGTCAAGGGGCAGGTCCCCCTGACCGCGCCGGTAGAGGAGTTCCGCGAGGCAGTGCTCGTACTGGGACACCATGACGAGTGCCCGGCGCCGCACCGCCTCGTCGCGCAGATGCAGCGCCGGCGAGAAGGGAATGAGTTCGTCGTGCAGTCGCGTCCGGATCACGTCGATCTCCTCGAGGGACTCGAAGCGCGATCGCATGCAAAACTGATTGGTGACGGGATCGGTGAACTGGTCGTTCTCGAGGATGTTGCCCCCGATGTCGAAGATCGCCGAACTGGCGGCGCGCACGATGCCGGGTGCGTCCACGCATTGGAGTGTCGCGATATAGGTCGCCACCACGGTCCCTTCGATCGGGTGTCAGTTACTTGAGTGTACGAGTCGTGAACGATCCTCACGATGGCGCCACGAGTGGTTCATTCGCTCGACCTTCGCAGGATCTGTCGCTGGCTAACCCTTGTAGGCGTAGAAGCCCTGTCCCGACTTTCGACCGAGCAGACCGGCCTGGGTCATTCGCGAAAGCAGCGGAGGTGGTGCGAGGTGCGGTTCCTTGAACTCCTCGTAGAGCGATTCGGCCACCGCCAACGTGGTGTCGAGACCGATGAGGTCCGTCAGCGCGAGCGGTCCCAGGGGGTGCGCGCAACCCACCACCATGCCGGTGTCGATGTCGTCGGCACTCGCGAAGCCCGACTCGAGCATCCGGATCGCCGAGAGAAGGTAGGGAATGAGTAGTGCGTTCACCACGAACCCGGCGCGGTCCTTGGAGGTGATCACGCGTTTGCGCAGCGACGTCGTGGCGTAGTCATGGACGCGCTCGGTCGTGTCGGCGCTCGTGAGGAGTGATGAGATCACCTCGACGAGTTTGAGGACCGGCACCGGGTTGAAGAAATGCATCCCGATCACCTGTTCTGGACGCCGCGTGACCATGGCGAGTTTGATGATCGGAATCGACGAGGTGTTCGTGGCCAGGATCGCCGCAGGGTCCTTCAAGGTGGCGTCGAGCTTCTTAAACACCTCGATCTTCAGGTCCTCATCCTCGGCCACCGCTTCGATCACCATCTCGCGGTCGACCAGAAGTGCGAAGTCCTCCGCGAAGGTGAGGTTTCCGCGTGCGCGATTGGCCTCGTCCTCTGGGAGCTTGCCCGAGGCGACCGCCTTCGTGAGCGAACGTTCGATACGGGCGCTTCCCTGGGCCGAGGCCTCGCGGTCGCGCTCGATCACGATGACGTCTGCTCCGGCGCGCGCCGCGATCTCGGCTATCCCCGAACCCATGAGGCCACAGCCCACGACACCAATCCGTTCCATCATTTCCCTCGATTCGCGACGCATCTCCATGAAGCCACTGCTTCAACCGGCAGAGTCTAGGTCTGAGCGGTTCTCGGCCCTCGTGGTCGCCGTGAGTAGGCGCCAACGCCCGAAGTACGATGACTCAGGGCGAAATCGCTTCGACGCCCTTCGATCAAGGAGACGACCTCATGGACACCGTCAACGTCATCGTTGAGATCCCTCGTGACAGTCGCAATAAGTACGAGTACGACCACGAGAATCACACCATCAAGCTCGACCGTCACCTCATCGTGTCGATGGGCTATCCCGCGGAGTACGGCTTCATCGCGGACACGCTGGGCGGTGACGGGGACCCGCTCGACGCACTCGTCTTGACCGAGTACCCGACGTTCCCGGGGTGTCTCATCGAGACCAAGATCCTCGGCATGTGCATCATGACCGACGAGAACGGCGAGGACGCCAAACTCTTGACCGTACCCCTCTACGATCCACAGTGGAAGGCCGCCAACGACATCGCCGACGTGCCAAAAGCGACGCTGGACCGTATCAGTCACTTCTTCACCGTCTACAAGGACTTGGACGAAGGCAAGTGGGTGAAGGTCGAGAACTGGGTCGGTCGGGCCGAGGCGGTGGCGGAACTCGAAGCGTCCAGGGCGCGATTCCCTGGCTGACGCCATGGCGACGCTGAGGGCCACTGACCAACAGGTTCTCGACCAGGACCGGATCACGAGGGTCCTCGTCGTCACCCAAGTCGTCTTCTTCGCCACCGTCGCGCTCTGCGTCGCGATCAACCACAGCGAGATGGCGCAGAACGACGGCATCTCCTTTTACGGTGTGTACCACCCGACGATCGCGATCCTGTGCGTCGGTTACGTCGCGGCCTCGGTAGGCCTCTGGCGGATCGCCCACTACCTGAAGCGATCGTCGCTCTCGCCGGTGAGCGTCGTCTCGCTGCGCCTCGTCGCGCTCGGACTCTTCGCTCTCCTACTCACCCCATACGACGAGGGGACCTTCCTTAACTGGAGTCACATGAGCGTGGGCGTCCTCGTCGCACTTCTGCAGCTCGAACTCGCGTTGCAGTTCCTTCGCCACCGCCCTTCAAGTCGGGGGGTGTCAGCGTTCAGCGTCCAGTTGGTGGGCGGGCTGCTCTGCGCGGCGTCGTTGCCCGATTGGCACTTCGCCTACCTCTTGCCGGGCGAAATCGTCTTCCAGATCGGTTTCGCGGGCAGCCTCTTTACGGAGATCCGGAGACTCTCCGAGAGTTCCGCAACGGGCGCGTCGTCCTAGAAGGCGAGGTCGCAGAACTGGGCGGATGTCCGAATCCGCGAGGCAGTGTAAGGCACCGAGCCAGCCCTCGGGATCGGTGGAGTGGGCGTGTTCGCCTTCGAGGGCGAACCGGAACAGCGCACCAAACGCGGGCGATGGCCACCGCGCGCATACCCACGAGCAAATGACGGACCCGCTATCTTAACGAAGTTCCCCGCGCAAGAGTTTATGATCGCCAACAAGTACAAAGGAATAGGACAATGACCAGTACCGACACCGCGACCCCCACCTACGACCTCACCCACAAGCTCGCCCTTTACCGGAGCCAGGTGGAACTTCGCCAGTTCGAGAACCGCGCCTACGACCTCTTCCTCGAGAACTACGTGAAGGGCACAAGCCACTTGGCCGTCGGCCAGGAGGCGATCGCTGCCGGCTTCGCCAAGGCAATGCGACCAATGGACTGGACCTTCGCTACCTATCGCGGTCACGACCACACGCTGGCCCGGGGGGTCCCCATGACCGCGGTCTTCGCGGAACTCATGGGCCGAACCAACGGTCTCATGGCCGGCAAGGGCGGGTCCATGCACCTCACGAGCGTCGAGCACGGTGTCATGGGCTCCTACGCCATTATCGGGGCCCACCTGCCGATCGCCTGTGGCGCGGCGTGGTCGGCCCAGTATCGCGGTACCGACCAGGTGGCCGTCTGCTTTTTCGGCGACGGCACGACCAATATCGGCGCCTTCCACGAAGCCCTCAACCTGGCGGCGATCTGGAAACTGCCCGTGGTCTTCGTCTGTGAGAACAACCTCTGGATGGAGTACACCCGCACGACCGAGGTGACGGCCGTCGCCAACCCCGCCGCCGACCGCGCGAGTGCGTACGGACTTCCTTCGATCCTCGTCGACGGCAACGACGCCGACCTCGTCTACGACGTCGCGGTCGCCGCCATAGCCAAGGCCCGTAGTGGCGAAGGTCCGAGTCTGATCGAGGCCCTGACCTATCGACACGGCGGCCACAGTCGCGCCGACCCGGGCAAGTACCGTCCCGACGAGGAAGTTGCCGCGTGGAAGGCGCGTGATCCAATCATCATCTACCACCAACGGCTGCTGGCCGAAGGGGTCAGCGAGGCCGAACTGGTCGAGATCGAAACGGCCGTCGCCGCGATGGTGGACCTCGCCACCGAGGAGGCCAAGGCCGGTGCGATCCCCGGTGAGGAGCTGTTGATGAAGGACGTGTGGGCCGACGGAGGTGCGACGTGGCGCAACTGACCTTTCGCGAGGCGATCGCGCACGGCATCGCCCAAGAGATGCGCCGCGACGAGTCGGTCGTCTTGATCGGCGAGGACATCGGGGCCGCCGGGGGCGTCTTCAAGGGGACGGTCGGACTCTTGGAAGAGTTCGGACCGGTCCGGGTGCGCGACACGCCCATCTCCGAACAGGCGATCCTCGGCGCCGCCATGGGTGCCGCCATGACGGGGCTTCGACCGGTCGCTGAGATCATGTTCGCCGACTTTTTCGCCGTCTGCTGGGACATCGTGGCCAACGAGATCGCCAAGTCGCGCTATATGACCAATGGCCAGTTGACATTTCCGCTCGTGATCCGTTCGGGCAACGGCGGGGGACTGCGATTCGGGGCCCAACACTCCCAGAGCGTCGAGAACTGGGCGATGATGCTCCCCGGGCTGAAGGTGGTCGTACCCAGTAACGCCCTTGACGTCATCGGTCTCATGGCCGCTTCTATCCGCGACGAGGACCCGGTCATCTTCTTGGAGGCCAAGTCGCTCTACGCGTCCAAGATGGAGGTCCCCGAGGGGGAGGTCGTCGACACGCTCGGGGCGGCCAAGGGCCTGCGCCAGGGTGCGAACGCCACCTTGGTGGCGCTCGGGGCCATGGTCCCCAAGGCCCTCGCCGCGGCGGAACAACTCGCGCAGGCGGGCATTGACTGCACCGTGGTCGATGTCCGATCGCTCGTTCCCCTGGACATGTCGACGATCCTGTCCGAAGTGAGCGCCACCGGTCGGCTCTTCACGATCGAGGAGAACCCGCGGCTCTGTGGCTGGGGGGCCGAACTGTCCTCCATCGTCGCCGAGGAGCTCTTTTACGACCTCGACGGTCCGCTCGTGCGCATTACAACCCCACACATCCCCCTACCGGCCGCCGACTCGTTGGAGGACCTGGCCATCCCCTCGGTTGAGCGGATCGTGGCGAGCGTCGAACGTTCGATGAACTCCTAGTTCCACAGGACTAAGAGGTGGCGGCGCCGCCGAACCGGCGCCGCCACCGTCAGAACGTCGGTTCGAAGTCCGATCGAAGGTCGAAGCCGCTGACGCCCTCGAGCGGCTTGGCACAGAGGACTTGATGGATCTCCAAGTGGTGGCGCTCGAAGCCGACCGCGGAACCCGACATGTACAACTTCCAGACCCGGGCGCGCTGCTCGCCGACCTCTTCGACGGCCTCGTCGAAGCGCTTCGTGAGGTTGGCGACCCAGTGGCGCAACGTGAGCGCGTAGTGCTCGCGAAGGCTCTCCACGTGACGCACCTCGAAACCGTGCGCCTGGAACATCGACACCATCGTGCCGACTTCGTGGAGCTCTCCGTCGGGGAACACGTAACGCTCGATGAAGGGGCTCCCGATCTTCGACGGGCCCCGCAGGCCGAGCGCGATCTGCATCTGGCGCGCCACCTCGGACCTCTTCGAGGGGTCCGGGTCGGGGTCGAAGGACACGGGACGCCCGATCGCGTGGTTAAGGAAACGACCGCCAGGACGCAGGAGGTCGAAGAGTTGTTGCGTGTACGTGGCGAGCGACTTTCGCCCGACGTGCTCAGACATGCCGATCGAACTGATGGCGTCAAAGGGGCCATCGGCGACATCGCGAAAGTCTTGCAGTCGGAACTCGACGAGGTCGCCCACGCCCACCTTGCTCGCGAGTTCTGTGGCGTAGCGCTGCTGCTCCTTTGACAGCGTGACTCCGACGACCCTCGCGCCGTACTCCTTCGCCGCGTGGATTGCCATCGCGCCCCAGCCGCTTCCCACGTCCAGGAGTCGCGTGTCGGGTGAGAGCTCGAGCTTTCGCGCGACGAGATCGACCTTTCGTCGCTGCGCATCCTCGAGCGTGTCGTCGGGCGATCGAAAGACCGCGCAGGAGTACGTCATCGAAGGACCGAGCACCATCTCGTAGAACGCGTTCGACACGTCGTAGTGATGAGAGATTGCCCGGCGGTCGCGCGAGCGACTGTGCAGTACGCCGCGCTGCTTCGCCTCGATCGGGGGAGGGGCGATCGGTCGAAGTGCGTTGACGCCGACGACGGAGAGGAGTGATCGGAGGTTGTCGACCTTGAGCAGTTGACGAACCGGAGGTACCGAGAGTTCGAATAGCGCGTCGAGTTCACCGTCGATGTCAATGTCACCCGCCACGTAGGCGCGAGCGAGGCCGAGTTCACCTGGATGCGTGAGGACTCGTGTCAGTGCGTCAGGGCTCAAGTTCTTGAGCGGCCCGCGTTGGGCTTACGACGTGACGCTCGGCGCGGCTGAGCTTCCGTCGTAGGCCTCGACGCGGAAGGGGAGTTGGGAGTTGAAGACCAAGGAGACAAAGGTTGCGACATCCATGAAGACCTCCGATCGACTTGCCGAGACGATACGACAGGAGGAACTTTATTGCCAAGGAATCGCGGCGCGCACGATTTCGATCTCTGTCTCGACCCTTTGGAAACCGGATTCCACGACTGTCTCCGTCGAAGAGAGAGGTGTCGAGTCAGAGCCGGTCAACGCGAGAGCAGTGATCGTCAGATCGTTGCTTGACAACGTCACGTCAGTCAATTGCCTCGAAGCACCCGGCTCCCGATATTCGACGTCCTGTGTGTACGGCACAGCAACGGGAATCAGTTGTCAAGAATTGGAGGCTCGTCCTTGCAATTTTCCGCACTCTTAGTGGCGCATCGCACACGAACGGTCTCACTGACGCCGAGGACATCGAACTGTTCAGATCGTTCGACGCAACTTCATTGGTCGCATGACCTACGCTCGTTGAGCAGTCCGTGTGGAACGGAAAGCACGAAAACTAAAGGCACTGCGTCTCGTAAAGCGTCTTAAGGGGTGATGTTGCCGAATGGGCTACCCCGGGGCGGGGTGCACCTGTCGCAGGCGGTGGTGCCGTTCCCGCGTTTCGTTGTCAAATCGTTGCGACGTCCCCGAGGTTAGAATAAAAGTGAGCGACGGTGAATCTTCATCCATCGAGCAACGCCGCAAGAGTTTTTCTTCCGGTGATGGTATGTGGCTTGCAATGAAACTAAATTTCCTCTATCCGGAGATAGATTTCGGAGCAGCGCAACTCTTCGCAACGTCGTAATGGAGTGACAGTGGCATTCAAGAAGAAATCGAAAGACAACGACGTCTCGGGCGCCCGCGTGCCGAGCGGGGCCGGCGGTGTCGCCACTGTTGTCGAGGGCCGAGAGTCGCCCGTCGATTCTGCTGGTCCGAATTCGAATCATGTAACAGCACCCGACTCGATCGACTCGAAGAACATCGCCGCTCTTACCAGCGAACAGCGAGAGAACTTCCGTCTCGGCGATCAACTCATCGCCAGCAACATCATCACGGAGGCTCAGCTCCAACAGGCGCTCACGATGCAACGTGACTCGGGCGGACTCCTCGGCGAGGTCCTAGTAAGTATCGGGGCTCTCAACGAGCAGGACCTGGCACGCGCGCTCGCTGCATTCTTTGGCTACGAAGTCGCCAACCTGCGCCGCGACGCCGTTGACCCCCTAGTACTCAATTTCCTGAGTGAGGACGCCGCGCGTAAGCACACGGCGTTCCCCGTGCGAATGAACGACGAGGGCCTCTTCATTGCGGTGGCCGAGCCGAGTGATGAAGTTCGCCAGACACTCTCGCAGGTGACCGGCAAGTCAGTCAAACTTCTCATCGCGCCACTCAGTGACATTCGATGGGCGATCGACAGCAACTATCGCGCACTCGGGAGCGTCGAGAAACTCGTGCAGGCCTTTGAGTCGGTCGAGGGATCGCGCAAGCGCAACATCGACACCGCCGAACCAGAGATCGTCGCCGATGACGCGCCTGTCGTCCAGGTTGTCGATCGGATCTTGACCCAGGCAATGCGTGACCGGGCGTCGGATGTTCACATCGAGCCTTCCGACGACATCGTTCGTGTGCGGTTCCGCATCGACGGTGCACTGAAAGAGATCCTCCAGTTGCCCGCCGCCATCGGCCCTGGACTCGTGAGCCGCATCAAGATCATGGCGAATATGAACATCGTGGAGCGGCGCCGACCACAGGACGGACAGCTCACTATCAACATCGACGGCAAAGAGGTGGACGTCCGCGTTGCGACGACCGCCACCATCATGGGTGAGAGCTGCGTCATGCGACTGCTCGACAAGACACGATCGGTGCTTCGACTCAACGACCTCGGTATGCCGGTGGACACGCACGAGGCCTATTCGAAGATCGTCCGTGCCCCTTTTGGGATGGTGCTCTGCGCCGGTCCGACCGGCAGTGGTAAGACCACCACCCTGTACGCGACGCTGAGCGAGGTCAGTAACCCGTCGCTCAACGTGATGACCATCGAGGACCCCGTCGAATACGTGTTCCCGACCATCAACCAGATTCAGACCAACGAGCAGGCCGGGCTCACCTTCGCGACCGGACTGCGCTCCATCTTGCGCCAGGACCCCGACGTCATCCTCGTCGGTGAGATCCGTGACGTGGAGACCACCCGCGTCGCGGTCCAATCGGCTCTGACCGGCCACTTCGTCGTCTCGTCACTGCACGCCACCGACTCGGTGTCGGCACTGCACCGATTCCTCGACATGGGCATCGAGTCATTCCTCATCGCGTCCTCAGTCTTGGCCGTCGTTGGCCAGCGTCTCCTTCGGCGAATCTGCCCTTCGTGCAAGGCCGTCTACACGCCGAGCGACGAGGAGATGGTCTTTTACGAGGAGAGCGGGGGAGCACCGAAGGAAGTCTTCTACCAAGGCACCGGCTGCAACTTCTGCACCCACACGGGTTACAAGGACCGAATCGGTATCTACGAACTGCTTGTCATGACCCCGGAATTGCGCCGTTTGGTCGTGGGATGGGCCACCCAAGAGGAGTTGCGCAACATGGCCGTGAAACAAGGCATGCGAACATTGCGCCAAGAGGCCATCAACCTCGTCAATCAGGATATAACGTCCATTTCAGAAGTGATCCGGAGCGTGTACACACTATGAGTAAAGACAAGGCCCTCATAAAGTTCGCTTACAAGGCGCTCGACGACACTGGCAAGCAGGTGTCGGGCACGGAAATGGCCACTTCCACCGGTGCGGCGCACGTGGCGCTCCTCGCCAAGGGTCTTCAACCAACCTCGGTAGAGAGCAAGCAGAGCTTGCTGAAATTCGAGATCACGAAGAAGAAGGTTCCGCGACAGGACGTCATGAACTTCACACGCCAGCTGGCGGTGTTCATGAAGGCCGGTGTCCCGATCATGGAGGCGCTCGAGGTCATCGTCGAAGAGACGCAGAACAAGATGCTGAAGCTCGTCTTGTCCGACATGGTCGACAGCCTCCGCGCCGGTGACACATTCGCCGCAGCCGCTGCCGCGCATCCCGAGGCCTTTCCCACGTTCTACGTCGGCATCCTTGAATCGGCCGAGTTGACCGGAAACCTCGACGCCGTGCTCAACCAGCTGGCCGACTACATCGATCGCGACCAGAAGGCTCGAGGAAAAGTCACTGCAGCGCTCATTTATCCAGCTGTGGTCGCGGCAATGTCCGTCGTCACGGTGTTGGTACTTGCAGTTTTCGTCATGCCACGATTTGAGGTCTTCTTCAAGTCTCTCAACGCGAAGCTGCCGCTCGTCACGCGCATGCTCCTCAACACGACGTCGTTCATGGGGAAGTACTGGTATGCGGAGATTGCCGTCGTCTTGATCGTCGTCGGCGGTCTCATGGCAATGCAGCGCTCTGCCGGTGGCAAGGCGCGACTCGATGCCATCAAGTTAAAGCTCCCCGTCGTTGGCGACCTCACGGAGACGGCGATCATCGAACGGACGTGCCGCGTCCTCGCATCAATGCTGCGCGCTGGAGTCGACCTTCCGAGGTCTATGGCCGTGACAGCGGAGTCGGCAAACAACGCGGTCTATCGGAATGCTCTTGAGAAGATACGAGAAGCGATGATGCAGGGCCAGGGCCTGGCCGAACCCATTGCCCAGAGTGGACTCTTCCCCGCCGCAGCCCGTCAGATGTTTCGAGTCGGGGAAGAGACGGGAACCCTCGATCAGCAGCTTGAGGTCGCTGCGGCCTATTACGGACGTGAGCTCGAGACGAAATTGGAGCGCGCGACCGCGCTTTTCGAACCCGCCATCATCATCTTTATGGGCGTAGTCGTAGGTTTCGTGGCCGTGGCGTTGATCTCAGCGATGTACGGCATCTACAACCAGGTCAAGGTCTCCTAGTCCGCCACACGCGACTCTCGACACCATCGATGACGAACTTCTGGCACATCGCACTTTCCATCTAAGTACTGACGAAATCATTCGATGAATTTCGTCCTTTCGACGAAAAATCCTTCGAACACCGGCAAATACAGTGACTAATAGTTACTTTGATTGCCACAAATGGAATGACTCCCTGACTTAAAATACAAAGTAATGAATATTGTCGGGATGTTTATTCAGAGTTGTGCGCGCATTGCCGTGGACTCAGGACAATTGGTCAATGGGTGATCCCACGCAAGGGCGAGTTAAATACGTGACTTTTGGCGCGTTTCGTCCTTTCGCGAGACCAAGGCCAAGTGAAGGTTCAATGCAAGTCCACGCCAAATTGGGTACAAAAAAATCGAGGAGACCCGCGAGGCCACGTCCCACTTCTGGATCGAGACGGCGTACTCGATCTTCGGATGGTGGTTTCACACTCGTTGAACTACTCATCGTGACGACCGTTCTTCCTTTGATCATTGGCGCACTATCGGTGGGCCTTATCTCGGTCTTCTCGCTTCAGAGTGGCGTCTCAAGCAGACTTTCGAATACAACTGACCAGCAGGTTGTTGCGGCCGAATTTCAAGTCGACGTCCAGGGCACTTCGCAGATCACGACGGCAAGCACCAGCACGCCTCAATGTACGTCACCATCAGTGACGGGCACACAGCTCTTGGGACTGTGGTCCAATGTCAATCAGAGCGACCAAGTGATTATCTCGTACGTGAGTGTCATGATTGGGAGTGGGTCGACCGCGACCTACTCGCTCGAGCGTCTCCTCTGCACCGGCAGCGGCGCGAACGAATTCGTCGCGTCCAACGTCACGACCTTGTCGAACAATCTTCCGTCGAGCCAGTCGGCGCCCACCATCACGTGCGTGGCCAACGTACCGAACCTGTGCAGCAACACCCTGGCGAGCCAACAATGGATCTCGAGTCAAAACGTGGCTCAGGTCGCATTGACGGTCGCTGAGCCGAGCACTGTCCAAGGGAAGAGCACCGGCGCCTATACCTACTCGGTCGTGTCCAGCCCCGCCGCGAGCAGTTCCACGGGTAATTCGGGATCTCCCGTGAACACCCAAGCGACCACCAACTGTTACAAAGCGTCGCCGGGGACGGGGCCACTCGCGAACAACCTCTGTTTCGTCGACTTCACACCGCTGCTCAACCCCGCGTATATGGCGGTGGCGGAGACGCCCGGCACCTGTCTCGAGATGTCAGCGAGTTTGGGTCCGAATTACAACTACGACAAGTTGTTCTTTTGCATCAGCATCAGCGAACCCAACGGCTCTAACCCGACAACCGGTGCAACACCCACTGACCCACAGCCCTGGCCCGTTCCCACGTACTCGGGCGCCTTCTTTGGCAATCTCGTAAACGTCGGTGGTAAGTCATACGCGTTCTACACCGGTATCCCTGGCAATCCCGCGATTTACGAGCGCGTGAAGAGCAACAGCTACGCGGACCTTACGAATATCACGTTCAGTCATATCAAAGTTGTGACTGGCTCGAACGCTCTGGCGACCAACTGGTCGATCATCAGTGCCGATGCCGAGTCGACCGACGCCACTACGACGACGGTCGGTGACTACGAAGGACTCGTGTGGACGGCGGATACGCCACTCTCCGTGGTGCCCAACGACATTCCTGTGCTCGACGGAGCGAATCTGGCATACCCGTCCGGCAACGCCTGTCTGAGCGATCAAAGCACGTCGGGACTGGTGGGCGGCGTTGGCACGTCAACACCTGACACGATCTCCTGCAATCCGGTGATGGGTAGCGAGCAAGAGACCGGTAGCCAAAAGACGGGCGCGGCGATGGTCCAGGCGACGATGCCGTCAACGTTGACGGTCAATCTGGTCTCGGGGGGTCCCGGTTACCCGGGTCTTCAAGGAATCGTCTTTGGGATGTATCTGCCATGACCAGAACCGAAGGCGCGTCGGTGGGCGAAGAAGACCTGAGGGAACGAAAATCGTGGCTCGCACGACGGAAGGACCGCTCCGAGCGCGGCGACACGATGGTGGAAATCCTTCTCTCATTGATCGTCCTAGGCCTCACCTCAGTGGCGCTCCTGATTGGATTCTCGACGACGATCTCGGCGTCGGCGCAGCACCGTGCGTTGGCGTCGGCGAACTTGGCGATCAACAACTATTCTCAGCAGATCACCGCGGGTATCGAGGCTGACTCGACGCTCTTCACGTGCCCGGGCACCCCCTATACGCCGGCGAGCTTCATGACGGAACTCGCAATCGCGAGTCCCGCGCCCTACAGCCCCCAAATCACGTCGATTCAGTATTGGAATCCCACCACGGAGTCGTTTGGATCGACGTGCGTGGCAAACTCGTCGGAACTCATCACCGTCTCTGTGTCATCGGGTTCAAAGAATGAAACGCTCAGCTTCGTCGTGGATAGTCCCACCGCGGGATCGAACTTCGTCGGTGGGGCACCGACGAATATGGCCTTTGTCACGCCGGCGGCGGGCTCGAACATTTCCGCGTCCTCAGGTGCCTCGCTTCCCGTGAATCCAGTTGTGGAGGGCTATTTCGGCAATAGCCCAGACGCCACGGACCTTTCACCCATCTCGCTCAGCCTCGGCGACGCAAACGGAAACCCCACGACCGCGGGAACCCTTTCAGGATGCAGCTCGAACGACCTGAACGGCATCGTGACCTACTTGGGCTGCTCGATCAGTCTGACGTCCTCGTCGGGTTCAGGCACCATCTTCACACTCGTCGCAACGACGCCCTCGCTTGCAGCGCCCGCCGTATCGGGACAGATCACAGTTACAGGTTCGACGTCGTCGTATCTATCATTTACGACGCAACCATCGGCGGGCTACTCGGGGGCCGTCATGTCCACTCAGCCCACCATCAAGGCGTACTTGGGTGGAACGACGAACGTCGATACGACCGTCATGTCCATCACGTTGACGACATCCGGTTCCGTCTCAGGATCCCCGCAGTTGACGTCGTGCTCGGGAACGTCGGGGTACTCGACGACGAGTGAAAGTAACGGTGTCGTCACGGTGACTGACTCCTCAGGGCATGGCGGCACTTTCAGCGTGTCGGGATGTCACTTTTCCGGTCAGTTCTACTACGACGTCAACAGCGGCGCGGTCGGCACCCCGTACACGATGACGGCCTCGGCGACAGGCGTCATGTCTGCGACGAGCCAACCTTTCGCGGCAACCGGCTACGGATCTGCGACGCAGATGGAGTTCGTCGTCGAGCCCTCTGGCGGCAGCGCATCGTCGACGACAGCGACAACCGCGACGCTCAACAGCTTCCAGATCGCCATCGAAGACTCGTGGGGCAACATCTTGAGTGGACAGGGGCAGTCACCTTACTCCGGCTCCATTTCCGTGAAAGTGACCGGCGGATCGACGCTCACGTGTACTCCGACGTCGTCTGGGGGAATCTTCACCTTTAGCGGCTGTAGCGCTGCGATTGGTGCGAACTTGTCACTTACCGCGACGGCCACGGGGACGGGAAGTGGCGGTGTGGCACCCGCAGTGAGCTCGAACTTCAACGACACCGGGCCCGTTACCCAGCTGGTGTGGTACGACAACTATCCATCCGTCGGAAGTTCAGGTCAACCTGTCGCCGGCGCCTCCGGGGCGGTCATGACGAACCAGCCGGTCCTGGCTTTTGAGGACGCTGGGAAGAATCCCGGTGAGACCAGTCCCCTCGTCGTTACCTCGGACACGACGTCGGTCTCGTACACGTCGTCATACGCCTCAGGCACTCAAGGCACTCCACTGAATGGCACGCTGACGACGTGCTCGAACCTCCCCCCGGTGAACGGCATCATCAGTGCGGGAAACTGCACGTTCGTCGGTCTCGTGGGTACGAACTACACGATGTCGGCCACCACAACAAGTGGTCCCGTCATCACCTCGCCTGCCAGCGCTACCTTCTCCCCGACGGGACCGGGTCCTGCCAGCAAAATAGTCTTCACGCCTTCGCCAGGCGTTGAGCCGGTTGCCGCCGCCGCAGGCTCGCCATTCTCGACTGAGCCGGTCGCAGTGATCGAAGACGCGGGCGGGAACCTCGTCACCTCCTCGACGACCCAAGTGCAGATGAACGCCTATCTCACCTCGAATCCTACGATCCAGGGGGGGTCCCTACTGAACTGCTCGACGCAGGCTCCGGTGAACGGTTCGGTCTCGTTGGTTCCCGTGAGCGGCTACTTAGACGTGGAGGGCTCGTGTGCGTTCGGTGGAGTCCTCGGCACGAGCTACGAACTCATCGACACCGCCCCCGGCCTGACGTCAGCGGTGAGTACGTCGTTCAGCCCAACGACCTTCGGTCCACCCAATGCGATCGTCAACGCGGGCTGCGCATCCGGGGTGAACTACAAGGGAACCTGCGTGCTCTCCGCGACCGTTCAAGACGCATGGGGAAACCTCGTGACTTCCTACGTGGGAGGTATCACGTTCGCCGACGTCGGTGGGGCGGGAGCGGTCGATGGCCTCGGCACGTTCACCGCAAGTGCCGGTGTGGCTAGTGATACCGTGACGGGTTCCGTCGTCGGGCCGATTCAAGTTACCACGGCAGAAGGTTCCGTTACCTCGCCACCCTACGGATTCAACGTCATCGGGGACACGACGACGGCCACCGTCACCGAGAGTCCGACGAGCGTTGTCTATGGCCAAGAGTCGGCGTCAGTCTTCAGCCTCACGGTCGTGACCGGTCACCACGAGATCCTCCCCTCCAGCGATAGTGTCACGGTGAACGTGGGGTCGGCATCGTGTGTTGCGATGATCACCCCCGGGGGTAGTGGTGGTAGCGGCACGTGTTCGATCGCAAACACCGCTCTCGCGGCAAGCACTAGCCCTTACACGGTCACCGCCACGTATTCGGGCGACGCACAACTCCTTGCTTCGCCTCAGGCGACAGCGCCCACGCCCCTCACTGTGAGCAAAGACACGACGACCGCGACCGTTTCTGAGAGCCCGACCAGTGTCGTCTTCGGCAACGAGGGCGCAACGACTTTCACGGTGAACGTGGTCACTGGTCATCATGAGGCACTTGCCGCTACCGATAACACCACGGTCAACGTCGGTTCCGCGTCCTGTGTCGCCGCCATCACCCCCGGGGGCAGTGGTGGTAGCGGTACGTGTTCGATCGCGAACACCGCTCTCGCGGCAAGCACTACTCCCTACACGGTCACCGCCACATTCCCTGGTGACACGGATCTCGCCCCATCGTCGATCGCGACGGCGACGACCGGTCTCACGGTCACGAAGGACTCGACGACGATCGCCGTCTCGGCGGGTGCGTCGACGGTGGCGTACGGAAACGAAGGATCTTCAGTCTTCACCGTCAATGTCAACCCCGCCAACGGTGAGAATCTGCCTGCTGTCGAGAACGTGACGGTGAACGTTGGGTCAACCTCGTGCGTTGCGGCGGTCGCGGTGTCGACCGTTGGGTCGTGTTCGATCCCAGCAACGGCCCTCCCCGCCAGCACGACCCCCTACACCATCACTGCCACGTATTCCGGTGATGGCGACCTCACGGCCTCGGCACTCGCCACGGCCCCCACCGGTCTCACGGTCACCAAGGACACCTCGACGGTGTCGGTCACGTCATCGCCTTCCAATGTCACCTACGGAAACGAAGGAACGTCGGTCTTCACGGTGAGCGTCAACCCGACCTACGGGGAAAACTTGTCCGGCGTCGAGAACGTCACCGTGAACGTCGGATCGACCTCGTGCGTCGCGGCGGTCGCTGCGGTGACAAGGGTCGGTACTTGTTCGATTGCCAATACAGCGCTTTCAGCCAGTGCCACTCCCTACAGCGTGACCGCCGCCTACGGCGGTGACGCCAATATTTCGGCCTCGGCGCTCGCGACAGCTCCAACGGGTCTCACGGTGAATAGGGCCGCCCCTCCAACGATCAACTGGAGTAACGCGGCTCCCATTACCTACGGCACGGCGCTTGACTCCACCCAACTCTACGCTATTTACGAGATTGCGTGCACCTTGTTCTACACCCCGGTTCCGGGGACGGTCCTTCCAGTGGGGACAAATCAAACCTTGAGCGTGACGTTCACGACGAGCGACACGACCGATTACGCGAGCGCGACAGCCTTCGCCACCATCACCGTCACGGCCGATTCGACGACCGCGACAGTGTCCGAGTCCCCAAGCAGCGTCACTTACGGCAACGAGTCCGCCAGCGTCTTCACGGTCACCGTCGTCACGGGACACCACGAGATCCTGCCCACCACCGATAATGTGACGGTGAACGTCGGATCCGCCAACTGCATTGCCCACGTAGCCCCAGCGGGCAACGGGGGTACGGGTACATGCTCGCTCGCTGACAATGCACTTCCCCACAGTGCTACGGCCTATGGCGTGAGCGCCACCTACCCCGGCGATGCCGATCTCGCCGCTTCGTCGACCGCCACAGCCTCGACCGGGCTGAGCGTGAACATGGACAGCGCCTCGGCGACGGTCTCTGGAAGTCCTTCGAGCGTCACCTACAACGCGGAATCCCTCGCTGTCTTCAGCGTCGCAGTCGTGACCGGGAACCACGAAGTACTCCCGGCCACCGAAAACGTCACTGTGAACGTCGGGACGGCCTCGTGTGTCGCCGCCGTCGCTCCCTCTGGCTCTGGCGGGACGGGTACGTGTTCCATCAGCGCGACGGCTCTCGCACCGAGTGCCACCCCCTACGCGATCAGCGCCACGTACCCGGGTGACTCGTCAATCGGCGCGTCGCCCCTCGCGACCGCGGCAATCGGGCTCACGGTGAACAAGGCGACGCAGTCCGCGCTCGTCCTCACCACCACCAGTGCGTCCTACCCCGGACCATTGACCCTCGCCACCTCGGGCGGTTCCGGCACGGGCGGACTCTCCTTCAGCGCCACCAACGGCACGGCGAGTGGCTGCTCCGTGTCGGGCACGACCTTGAGCGTGACCTCCCCGGGCACGTGCCTGGTCACCGCGATCAAGGCCGCCGACACGGACTACTTGAGTGCCACGACCGGCGCGGTCACGGTGACGTTCGCGAACGCGGCGCCGACCATCACCTCGCCTACGGCCGCGAGTCCCGAGATCACTTCCTACAACGGATACGCCATCTTCAACTTGACCGGGACCGGTTTCGTGAGCGGCTCGGTCGTCACTGGCAACGGTTCGGCCTACGTCTACTCGTACAGCTACATCAGCTCCACACAGATCCAGGTCATCGTCATTGGAACTGGTCACTACCGCGCGTCGGGTTCATTCACTGTTACGAACCCAGGCGGCGCGAACGTCACCTCGCAGTCAGGAAGCTTCATCAATGGATAAGGTCCAGCTCGATTTGTCGCCACGTTCGACACACCGAAACACTTTTGGAGTCCGACGACCTGACGATCCGTCGGTGCGCGGTCTCGTTCGAGCCTTGTTGAGTCGCAACAACGCGGACCCACTCCATGTGGGTTCTCAAGGTCGACAGTCGACGAGGGAGCGTCGCACTCGAAGGCGGAGCGACAATGAACGAGGAAGCTCGCTGATCCTCGCACTTGTGTACATCGTCGCGATCAGTCTGATCGTGGGAGCACTCGCCGACTGGGCAATGAACGACCTCACGAATACCACCCACTTCCAGAACGCGAGTTCGATGGACAACGCAATCTCGGGCGCAACGGAAGTCGCCATTCAAAGCGTGCGTTACTACCCCTATCTCAACTCCGGTAACGCGAACTCCAACAACTCATCGCCGAACTACGGCAACTGCTGGAACCCGACATCGACGGCCGCGTCCGACGTCACGATCAACAACTACCTCGTCGCGGTGTGGTGTTCGACCATTGAGAATCTGAAGAGTCCCAACACGCGTACCGTGACGTTCGCGGCGTGCGTGGAACAGGCCAGCGCCGTGGCCCTGGGCCAGGTGGCGACGACCATGGGAAATTGCACGAGTAGTCCGACGCTCAAGGCAGTCGTGGTATTCGATGACTACCCATCGGGCGGTGGCGGCCTCCTTTCGCAAACGTGCACTGGTGGTCAAGGTGTGTGCGGATTCGCGGCCACCACGAACCAATGGACGTGGACGTAGGATTTGCACGACGCTGTTGCCGTTCCGGTGATCGACTCATCGTGCGGTTGACGTACATTTTCTCCTGAATCTGCGAACTGAGCGCGGATAGCAAATCCGCCGACAGCACTTGGGCACTTTGTTGCGAGTGGACGCAGTGTTTTGACGGTGTTGATTCCGTAACGATGAATTGCTCATGATTTGATTTATTGTGAGGCGGCGAGAACGAACAACTTGTTCCTTGATCACATTTGAAAGCGACGATATCCCTTTGTTTGCAGGGCAGTTACGCACTTTCGAAATGACATTGTCGAATTCGCCTCGGAGCACTAATATTCATGAAGTACGGAAACCTGACCAGGTGAAAGCTCGATGAACGCACAATGGTTTCGCCGCGTTAACTCATTGCCATTGGGCCAGGGTACGTCGTGCCGCAAATCTTTGACGCCGGACCGAAAAAAAACTCACCAACGCGATGGTTTCACCCTGGTGGAGTTGCTCGTCACGTTGACGATCATCCCCCTCGTCGTCGGCGCCCTCTCTCTCGGCATCATCGCGGTCTTCTCCCTCAATTCGCAGGCTTCAAATCGTTTCACTGACACCGCGGACGCCCAAGTAGTAGCGTCGACGTACCAGAAGGACGTCCAGAGCGCCGGCTACATCACTACCGATAGCACCTCTTCGCCTCAGTGTGGCGCGGGTACAGGTACTCAACTGCTTGCGTTGGAATCCGTTCCCAACCAGAAGACTGGTGATTTCCAGTCGGTGATCTCGTACGTGGGTATTCCGGTGACGAACGGATCCACGACGACGTATACGCTGGAACGCCTGTATTGCCAGAACGGGTCTACGACGCCATCGAGCGTCTTCGCCCTCGCCTATGACTTACCGAGTCCGACGAGTCCGACGGCACCACTTACGCCACCCACGATCACGTGCTCGTCGGGCGCGAGTCCAAGCGTGTGCAGCGCGACGGGTCAGCAGTGGACGCAGACCTACGTGCCGGCCCAAGACATTGGCACGGTGGATTTCAGCGTCACCGAGCCCGCGACGTCCTATAACTACAGCCTCGACGCCAGTCCCGCGGCAAGCACGTCGTTCAACTCCGGTGGTGTCGCCTCCACGCCGGCAGCCAACTGTGAATCGACGTCGGGCAGCACGGGACCGTACGCAGGGTCACTCTGTTTAATTGACTTCTCCGGTCTCACGCCCAACGATCTGGCCGTCGCTGAAACGCCGGGTCAGTGTTTCAACATGTCAGTCGCTGTTGGAACGTCGGACATCCTGCACTTCTGCCTCGGGATAACCAGCAACACGTTGGGCGAGGGAGCGGTACCTTCTGCGCTCCCCACTGACACTGACGCTGGCCTTGGCAACACCGTGTATCCGGGACTCCCAGGAAAACCGTCGCTCTACATGAGCCCCTATATAGGTGAGGGCTCCACATTGACGATGTCATTGAGTGCGTTCGGCGTCGTGAACGCCGCGACGGGACAGACGGTGACCGGTTGGAATTTCGTGAGTGCCGACGCAGAAACGACGAACTCGGGCGAAACGTTGTCGTGGACGTCGAACGAGCCTCTGACAATTCTGAACGACGCGGAAGCAGGTGCTCCAAACCCCGATGGGAACGCATGTCCCTTGACACCGTCACAGGGTGCCAATTCCTACACCGTTACCTGCAGTGGAGTTCCTAGTACGAATATGCCGTTCACTGGTGCCGCCATGGTGATGCTGTCAGGTGCGAACCTCAACTCCCTCGTCATCAACATGAACAACTACGAGGCCGTTTCGTTCGGCATGCTCCTGCCATGACGAGCGATCGCCGGGCAACGCATGAGGAGGACCGCATATCTCGGACCGCTCCTGGCTGCGGTGAACGCGGCGACACGCTTATAGAGGTACTAGTCGCACTTTTGGTGTTGGGACTGACGGCCCTGGCACTCATCATTGCCTTCTCCACATCAATATCGGCGTCACAGCGACACCGCGATATCGCCACGGCCAACATCGTGCTCGGCACGGCGTCACAACAGGCCCTCTCCCAGGTTGAGCAGAACCCCAATTTCTTCGGATGCCAAGCGCCAGGCGTCACCGATACGGCCTACGTGCAGAACAATGTGACCCTGACCGTCGCTCCGAACTACGACGGGTACACCGCGAAGATCGACAGTGTCCAGTACTGGAATGGGTCGACGTTCCAGCCGGACTGTATTCCAAATAGCAATCCTCCACTCCAGGTCGTCGTCGAAGTCGATGGGAACGGAGAGCAGTACTTCAACACCTTCGTCGTGGACCTCCCCTCCGGCAACGCCGGTCTGGCGGCGGACCTCAGCAACGGCGTCATCAGTGAATTGGTCTTCGGCGGTCAGACCGGTGAGTCCGCGACCGGGTCGTCGGGAGTCCCCTTCAGCCCCCAACCGGTGGTGTCGGGCCTTGACTCGAACGATCAAGTGGTGAGAAACAATCTGACCTCGTTCGTGCTTCAGTTGGAAGGCAATCCCGCTGCGACGATCACGGGGTGCAACTCCAACGATCCCAATGGCGTCGCCACCTTCTCGGGGTGCATCATCACCGGACCGGCCGGGACGTATCACGTGGACGTGATCGAGGTGGGTGGCGGTGTGGTCTCGGACCCCACGGGTCAGGGGGTCAATGGATTCAATGAGAACAGCTTTCATCCCGTCGGCGATACTTTTTGGGAGTCCTCGCCGAATTGGTATTCGACGACGTTCACCGTTGTCGTCGCCGGGGCACCTGACAAGGTGGTCTTCGCGCCCGCGCCCGTCGGGGGTGCTTCAGGTTCAACTCTGAGCACCCAGCCGACGATCAAGATCGAGACGTCGTTGGGCGCCGTCGACACGACACAGAACTCATTGGTCACCCTGTTGTTGTCCGGCGGCTCACTCACGGGCTGTGCGAGTGTCAATGGTCCGGTCACCACTTCGGCCGATGGTGAGACGATCACCGCTGTCGCGCACGCGGGAGTTTTGGCACTTACGGGTTGCTCCTTCTCCGGTGCGATCTTCTACAACGGGACCGCGTACCCCCCAGGTAAGGACGCGACGAACTACACGATCACTGCGACGTATTCGGGCGCCCAGTCGACTTCGAGTCAACTCGCGGTATCCGGACCCGGTTCGCCTTCGAAATTGGTGTTCATCCAACAGCCGAGTGGGGTGTCGGGTCCTTCCGACTCGGCGCCCTTCCCGGTGCAACCGCAAGTCGAGATCGAAGATGAATTCGGCAATCCCGTGTACACCCTTAACGGCCCGGTCACGATCGCCTTCGATCCCAAAGACGCCGTGCACGAAACACTCTCGGGCGGTAGTGGGACCATGAAGGCGAACACGGCAATTGAAGTGTTCAGCGACTGTGCGGGCAATGCCTACGGTGGCAATCTAGAGCTCCTGGCGTCATACGGTGGACTCAACTTTGATAGCAGTCCTTTCAGTATCTCGTCGTCGGTCGGCTCCATAAAATTCACGACGTCGCCCGTCGCTGGGCCGTCCGGTGATGCGTTCACGACCCAGCCGGAGGTCACCATTTACGACTCGTCGGGCAACATCGATACCGGCTACTCCGGGTCCATTTCCTTGACTCCGTCGTCGGGAGGAGTCTTGAGTGGCTGCACCAACCTCACGCCGAACAATGGTGTCGTCAACGTCGCGACCTGCCTCTTCTCGGGGAACGCGGGAACCCCCTATACCTTGACGGCATCGGTGGTCGTCTCGGGCACCACCATTAGTGGACAGAGTGCGTCGTTCTCACCCTCACAGGCGGGCACGGCCACGCAACTGCAGTTCACCAACACCGTGGCCGCCGGGCCAACGGCCGGTTCGTTGATGGCGACGCAACCCATCGTCAAGATCGAAGACTCCCAAGGCAATGTGGTCACGAGTTCGACCGCAGCCATCACACTGACGTCATCAGGAGGGACGCTCGCTGGCTGCACGAACTTGACCGCGGTCGCGGGCGTCGTCAACGTGACAGGTTGCACCTTCGGAGGAGTGATTGGGAATTCCTACACCTTGACCGCGACGTCGCTCGGTCTCAAGTCCGCGCAGAGTAACTCGTTTGCCAGTAGTGCGGCGGCCGGCCCCGAAGCGGGTGTCTTGATTGCCGCGAGTCCAAATGCTGTCTCGGTGGACGACCAGACCAACGTGCAGCTCACCCTCCAGGTCGTCGACAGTTGGGGCAACGACACTGTGAGTAACGGGACGACGTCGCTCAACGTAAGTTCGAACTCGACCGGAGGATTCTTCAACACGGGTGACGGCGGGTCCGGCCCGTTCAACACTGCGATTGGCGTGATGATTCCTTCCGGAGCCTCGTCGACGATCGTCTACTACGGCGACGAGACGGCAGGAACGCCCACCATCACGGCGTACGACAGCCAGACGACGCGACAGTTCGGCTCTACGTCACTGACGGTGAGCGCCGCGACGCCGTTCCAGTTGGTCTACTTGACGCCGCCGCCATCGACGACGACCGCTGGGACGAACTTCACGGTGAGCGCCGCGGTCGAGGACCGGTACGGCAACATCGTCACGTCCGACAACAACACCGCGGTCACCTTGTCGGCGACCAATGGTGCGAGCAACGGCGGCTTTAACTGCACGACACCGTTGACGACGGTGGACACCGGCGGCGTCGTCATATTCAGCAACTGTTCGTACACGAGCGCGAGTGCCACCGCCTACACGTTGAGCGCCGTGGCGGCGGGTCTCACCGGCGTGACCGCCAACACGGTCGTGAGCGCAGGTCCCGCGTCGCAAATCGTCGTGTGGGGTGGAAATGACCAATTCGCCAAGGTCAGCACCGCGTTCACCAGCCCCCTGTCCGCGCTGGTGACCGACGCCAGTGGCAATCCGGTGGGCGGGGTGACGGTTACCTTCACCAATCCGGCGGGTAACCCGACGGGCATATTCCGTGCTGCGGCAAATGGCGGATCGTGTCTCGCGAGCGGAGGAGCCGCAGTCGCCTCGTGTACGGCGGTCACCAACGCCGCCGGTATTGCAAGTTCATTGACCTTTGCGGCATCGAACACTGCGGGGCAGTACAACGTGACGGCTTCCATTACGGGCCACTCCGCGACCTTCGTTGAGCACAACACCTCATTGGTCCTGGTATTCCTCAGTTCCCCACAGACGCTCGCCACAACGACGGGAACCACTTCAGGATCAGTCACGCTGCAGGTGCAAGACGGTGCCGGTAATCCGGTCGTTCAGTCGACCCCCTTGACGGTGAACCTCACGTACGCGAAGCCGGGCTCCGTCACGCTGTCGAGCGCGCCGGCGACCGTCGTCATACCATCAGGGTCAAGTACGGGAGCATTTACGATGGCCGCGAGTTCGTCGAGCAGCAGCACAACCTTTACTGTCACGGCGGCCAACGCCGCGTTCACCTCAATCACGCAGACTGAAAACGTGACGGCCAATGTGGGCACCCCGAGCACCACGGTGGCAGTGATGGGCCCGAAGTCCGTGAACCCGGCATCGCTTACGGTGACCTACCCCGTTGTCATCAACAACAACAGCGGCTCCGGCAGCTTGTACTACTCCCTCGAAGGGGTGAATGGTCAATTCACCGCCGGGGAGAGCGCCGGGCCGTCTGGCACCTGTGTGCGTGTCCGAGCTGGGAGACAGACCACGATCAATGAGACGTTCACTGCCTCGTCAGCTCGCCCGAGTGGCGCGTACGTGCTTGGCTTCGTCGTCGACGTCTACAACTTCGGCGGCTGTTTTAACACACCAACCGTGTACCAGGCCGACGCGACATTAAACGTGACGACGGGAGCCGCGTCGATCAGTGTCAATGGCGGCTACGGTCAGACAGCTTCACACGGTTCTGCCTTCGCGAGCCCGCTTTCAGTCTTCGTAAGCGACGGCGCGGGCAGCGCGGTCTCGGGCGTCCTCGTAACCTTCACCGCGCCAACCAACGGATCGAGCGGTACGTTCCTCTCTGCGGCAAATGGGGGCACGTGTCTCGCGACCGGTGGCATTGCCGTGACGTCGTGCACGGCGACGACGAATTCGAACGGTGTCGCGAGTTCTTTGACTTTCAGCGCGAACGCGGTACCTGGAAGTTACGCCGTCAACGTAACTGCTCCAGGAACCGCGCCGAGTCCTCTCATCTTTGAAGAAGAGAACCAGTGATGAATGCGCTTCGATCCTCGGAATCGGATCGAACTGAGCGGGGCGCCTCGTTGATCCTCGCTTTGGTGTTTATCGTCGTCGTCTCAGTGATCGTCGGCGCGGTCTCCACGTTGGCGATCAATAATCTCAACAACACGACTCATTTCAATTCGGCGACGGCGCTGGACTATGCGACCTCGAGCGTCGCGAATCTCGCCATTCAGGGTGTTCGTTACGCGCCTCAGACCACCGACGGTGTGCCCGGGCCGTGCTGGAATGCCTCGTCGAGTGCCATCTCCCAGGAGACCTTCAACAACGAAACGGTTGCAATATGGTGCACGTCGGTTCACCACGCCGGGAGCAGTCAATCCCGTGACGTGACGATGATCGCGTGCGCGAGCACGCCGGGCGCGGCGAGCGACACCCAGGCGCAGTCCAACGCCGCCGAGGGAGTGTGCGCCTCGAATCCAGTGCTCACGTTGGTCGAGGCGTACGACGACTACTCGGCATCAGGCACGGACAACTGCGTGGGCGCCCAGGCCAGTCCATCGACGTGTGGTTTCGGGGCTTCGACCTTGGTGTGGAAGTGGGGATCGCTCGCGTCGATCGTGGGAGGACTGATTCTCAATACCATTACCGTGTCGTCACCGGTCCCGGTGGGCGCAACCGTGGGTGGCACGTACACACCGGTAGCGACCGCGACGTCGGGCGACCCCGTGACGATCAATGCCGTCACCTCAGCGTGCACGGTCACTGGAGGTGTCGTGAACTTCGTGTCGACCGGCGCCTGTACGTTGAATTTCACGGATCCAGGTAACTTCAACTACGCTCCCGCGCAGGTCGTGACTCAAACGTTCCAGATTTCCTAAACAAATCTCACCGTTGGTCGAATAGGCGGTTCGAACTCGCTCTTCAACACGACGAATCCGTTGCGATTGCATGGAAACTGGATGGTGCACGCCGCTCCAGTAAGGCTCAGGCGCGCGGTCGAAGACGCTGGTCTGATGGCATATTGCCTATGCCTGATTCTTCATGCGATTAGTGCAGAAAGCAACCGAAAACCCTTTAATTTCAACGAAATCTCCACACCGAATTGTGCAGGAATTGCTCGATTTGACTCCAAACTTCATGTACAATTCGTGCAGCCGTTCGAAACATCTTCTAGCGGTTCGTTACTGGGTAGTTCCGAGTGTCGGCCGACCCACTAGACCATAAAGGGAGTAGTTATATGATTTCGACCTACCAACGGCTTAAGCGCCAGAGGGATGCAGGAGAGATCAATGGTTTCACCTTGATCGAACTCCTCATCGTCATCGT
>VFSW01000617.1_pt1 | contig 52442 bp, 47 predicted proteins | sample 5358111 | NCBI WGS metagenome assembly VFSW01 (sample SAMN11554181, study PRJNA540505) | mine drainage metagenome | isolation source: sediment from site ElyBrook_90M | place: USA: Ely Copper Mine, Vershire, VT | collected 2017 | reverse complement strand
CCCCCCCGCCGCCCCGGCCGGCCCCCACCACCCCACCCCCCCCCCCGCGCGTCCCGGGGCCCCGGGCCAAGGGCGCGGGCCTCGGCACGCGGGAGCGCTTGCGCGACGCACCCTTGTGGCGCGTCCGTCGTAAGCGGTACGGCGTTCGCTCTCTCCTTCATCCTTTTCATGTTCAATTTTTGCGTCACGCAAATGCGAATGGCGGATGTTTTTGCGAACAGCGGCTGAAATCGGCTGCCATTCGCATTTTCTCGTTTCATCCTTTTCCGACGGCCCGATTGGTCGTCCGCTTTTGACCCGGAAGGAGGGGTGATGCTGAAAGTTTGCGAAAGGGCCGATTATCTGTCGGTGATCCCGCTTTCGCCGAATGATGACCGGGCGATGCGTATGGCCTTTGGCCGCTTTGCAACCGCCGAAGCCCGTGCCACCGGCGCGGAGGTCGTTCAGCGATTTCAGCACAAAGGGGCGGGTTACTGGTTCGCCTGCGATTGCCTCGATGGCCTGGACGAGCGGCCGCCGGTGCTTATACCGGTATCGGAAGCCTTCATTCGGAGGCACCCCGATCCGCCCTGGCCCGCACATGCCGAGAGCTGTGATTTCTTTCGGGAGCCGGCTGAACAGAAGGCGATCACCAAGAGCTATGGCCCACCCTCCCCGAGGCCATTGCGCCTGGTGAGACGGTACGTACAGGTGCAGGGCGCTGCCCTGGAGCGTGAGGTTTCTCGGAGCTATGCTTGGCGGCGGGAGGGGCTGGCAACCATGCTGCGCCTCTTGCAGATCAAGTCGGGGCTGAACCGCCTGGCCAGTGCATCATCACGGCCTAAACTGGGGGACCAGTTCCGCTTGCTTCGCGGTGCCGCCGCAGAGATCGAGATCGACGATAATCTCCCGCTGTCTCGATTTCTGTGTACCTACGCCCCTGCCTTGCCGGAATTTATGGCGAAGGTCGGCGCGGCGCCGGCGAGGCAATTCAAAAACTCCCGCCCCCATGGCGTATTTCTGACTGTCATCAATGGTGTCGGGGACGGCCAATTGCTGGTCTCCGAGGGTCTGACGGTGCCGGTACGCGGCAGGATCTCGGTGTTTGGCGAGCGCGACGGACACAGGCGCGAGACGGCGACAGAGAACTCGGCGCGCGCTCCCTACGTGGCGGCATGCCTGGTGGCGAGGCCCAAAGCAGCTGACCCGGTTTGCGTGATGAAGGCCTACGTCCATCCTTGTGTCAGTGCCCGCGATTTGATGCTGGTGGACAGTAATTTCGAACGCCGGACACTGGGCGAGCTCAAACGTCTTCAGCAATTTCTCGCCCACAAGCAGGGTATTCGGATGGTGATCGAAAAACCCATGCTGGACATCCGCAATGGGGAGGATTTTGACGATGCCGCCATTGCTGCCAGAGAGCCATGTATTCCGGATTTCATATTGCGAAGCGATTTGATTCTCGATGGCGGAGCACCGATTGTGGTTATCGAAACGATGGGATTTGCAAGCGAAACCTATCGGTCCCGGAAAGCCGTCACACACCAAATCATGGCCACCACAATGAGAGCGCCACTTGTGATCCATGACTTTCATTTTCCGGCGGCCCAAAATCAGGCCGAGCGAGATCGCCATTTTTGGTCAAGTGCGCGCTGGGCGGTCATCTCGGCGAAGGACTGCCACGCCTCAACCACAACGCGTCAATCGTGGAATGAAAATCAACACGGAACGGATTTGCCTGCGGGGAGTAAAGGCCTTCGTCGGTAGCCCGCCCCCCCGACCTCGCACAAGCTGTGGCGGATTAGTGAGGATGTGTCCGCGCACGCCCCTCGAGCTCCGCAATGCGTCTTGCCATTCCGTCAAGCACCGGCAGGATGGTGTCCTGCGATTTCTGCGGGACGCCAGCGGACTTCAGGGCGCTTATGAACCTGACGAAATCGGCGGTCCACTGTGCGTGATGCTTGACGATCGGTGCGAGCCAGTCCGCAGGGGCGGGAGCACCTGCGGCATCCAGCACGGACTGGAAGTCACGCTCCAGTTTGGCGGCAGTACCGAGCAACGCGGCAAGTTGCTCCTTCATAGCTGCAGATAGCTCCGGCTGGTTGTCGTAGGACCGACTGGATTTCTGCCTCTCGGCCGCGGCCGCCTCCTCCATCAGGGCGGCAAATTGATAGAAGGCGGGATACTCGCCGCACAGCATGGCGAGTTGCTCGTCGGTGGTTGACGTCCAAATCTTTTGCAGATCAACTAAGTGCCCGGCCATGCGTCCGATGATGGCCTGGGTCGGAACACCCTCCTCGGCCAACTGGCGCATGTGAAGGTCCATCCCGGCCGCCAGTTCGCGGCAGGCCCGCAGCGGGTCGGTTTGCCGAGACGGGGCTTGCCGGCCGCCCGGAACAGGAATGGCGCCCGATTGGATGCCGCGGGCGGTGCGCTCCAGCATCTTGGCAAATCGGTAAAGGCCGGGATATCGGTCACCAGCCTCCCGCATCACGCCGGCATCCATCAGTTGCTTGATACCCGACAGGTGGTCGTGCATTTGACCAAGGATGGTCGCGTGCGTTTTCCCAAGCTTGATCAGCCGCTGAAACTCGGCATCAATCGCCTGAGCGATGCTTGTCTGCTCATCCGTCAGCGGCATTCAAGCCTTCTCCAAAGGCGGTGCGGATCGCGGCGGCTTCGGATTCCGCTGACTGAATGAAAACATCCCGGGAGGATGGTCTGGTATTCCGGGCCGGGCAAGCCCAAGTTGGCGCCGTGCCGCACCTGTTTCTTCATGTGGGGCCGGCGATCCGCAGTGAGGCGACGTCAGGCGGAAAGCGCTTCCGCTTCGATCGTCGCCCGACGATACCAGCCGGGAAGGTAGGAATCGCATCCTCCCTGCGCTTTCGCGATCCGGGGATGCCTGATCACCCACTGACTCAAGCCGTCCCATGCGGGCAAGGTGAAGAAGTAGTGCCGACGGATGCGGTCGGTCGGGTCGGTCTGACCGTCGACCAGCGGCACCAGCCCAAATTCGTCGGACAGTTCGTGGATGGCCGCACGGCCGAAGTCCGGCAAAAAGATGCGTTCCTCGACATGTGTCAACTTCAAAAGAGTTATGTTAGGTACTTTCTATCTGTCAGAAACTATCATATATTACTGACATCATGCGCCAGATGTCATCACCAATTGCCGCACAGATTGTAGAGCATGTCGCTGGGTTGCCGGAAGGCGTTCCGGTGACAGCGAAGGAGTTTCTGCACCTTGGGTCCCGTGCCGCTGTCGACCAGATACTGTCTCGCCTGGTGAAGCATGACATCCTGATGCGTCCCGGCCGGGGCCTATATGTGAAGCCGGTAGAAAGCCGCTTTGGTAAGCGCGGGCCCGGCGTGGAAGAGCTTGTCAAAGGCGTGTCCCAGGTCATGGGCGAGACCATCGTACCCCATGGCGCCGCCGCGGCAAACACACTGGGGTTGTCGACTCAGGTGCCGGTAAAGCCGATCTATTTGACCTCTGGATCAACCCGGCAACTCAAGATCGGCAATCTGGTGATCGAGCTGCGGCATGCGCCGGAATGGCAGCTGATCATGCCAAACCAAGTTTCAGGGTCGGTCATCCGAGCTCTGGCCTATATCGGCAAAGCCCAGGCCGGCGAGGCTGTGGAAAAGCTTGAAAAGCGGTTGCCTGAAGTGGCCAAAGCAGAGGTCATTGCCTCGCGGCCGCGCCTGCCCACCTGGCTGGCGGAGCAGGTCAGTGATCTGGTGAAGCATGCCTGAGCAGTTCCTGCATCTTTCTCCGGCGGACCAACTGGATGCGCTTCGAGTGGCCAGCCAAGCCTCTCAGCGCGACATGACTCTGCTGGAGAAAGACATTTGGGTCGTCTGGGCCCTTCAAACGCTTTACGGATCATCGTTCGGCCCAAGCCTTGTTTTCAAGGGCGGCACGTCTCTTTCCAAGGCGTACGGGGTAATTCGGCGGTTTTCAGAAGATGTCGATATAACTTACGATATACGCGCTTTGGCGCCAGAGCTAGTGAAAGGGCATGCGGACGCCATTCCGGCTACCGGCAGCCAGGAGAAAAAATGGTCGAAAGACATCAAGGTCCTGCTGGCGCGGTGGGTCCAGAATGAGGCTTTGCCGATAATCAAAACGGCGCTGAAGAATGAGCATCTGCTAGGTGAGGCCCACGCTGAAGAAAGCAATATTTTCATTACCTATCCTCGTTTGACAACTAGCAATGATTATATCAAGCCAAAAATCATGCTGGAGTTTGGCGCGCGATCAACGGGGGAGCCATCGCAAGTTCTAAACATCGCGTGCGACGCCGCGGTTCATTTAGCCGACCTTGAGTTTCCCGTTGCATCTCCAAAGGTCATGCTCGTTGAACGGACCTTTTGGGAAAAGGCGACGGCAATGCATGTGTTTTGCATCAGACAAAAGTTCCGTGGCACCGATCGGTTCGCCCGGCATTGGCATGACGTATCCCAGATCGGACAGACTGAATATTTTGAAAAGGCAATCGCCGATTTCGACCTCGCCAAGCAGGTCGCGCACCACAAGGCGATTTTCTTTGCTGAAAAAGACCAGAACGGAAAAACGATCGACTACCTCGCGGCGGTATCAGGCGGTTTACGGCTTGTACCGGATGGCCAGGCCCTGACTGATTTAGCTGATGATTACAAGAAAATGGTCGACGCTGGTTTCCTGCTTGAACAGGCCGACTCCTTTGACGTTTTGATTGAGAAATGCTGCCAAATTGAGAGCAGGGCGAATAAGGCGCAAGCGCTTCAGCTCGGACAAGATTATACAGGTGCTGACTAGGCCGGCCTTTTGGCCGCATACAGGACGCCGAATATCCGATCCGGCGCATTGAGACGCCCAGCCGTGCCCGGGTCGAAAAGGATTGGGGCATAAGTGGCGGAATAGAAACTATAGATAGTTTTTTCTGTCCTCAGTCGGACTGTACTTGGCCGCCAGTTACTCGATTAGCTCCAGAACCTATGCCGAAACAGTGTGTGCGGCGTGGATAGCCAGCCTCGCATGTCGCGGCTTAATCGTAATACTCCGCCTTTGTTCTTCCGACTTGCCGTGCGCGCCGCTTTTGGCATTGCGCAAGTGGGCGATGCCATCGACGATGTTGTTCAAGCCTGATGCGATCTTCTTCAGATCCTTATTGTCCCAATCGACCGGTCGCAGTCCTATTCTGCTCAGCTGCTATCTTCCAAAGTTCCGCCAGTGTGTCGCCGTTCCGGTAGGCTTTCCCTTTGTGGCCGAGATGCGCTTTGAGCGAGGCTTCAAGGACACTGCCAGCATACTGCGCGGCAGCGTAAGAATCTTGTTCGATCTGTGATAGCGCCCTCTGGATATCAATATAGACAGATTAAAGTCCATGCTTCTTGACGCTCTCATCTAGTGAAAGGGTCGAGACCGCCCCGCCTTTGACGATGTTGCCGCCTCGAACATAGGTCAGCCCCTCGTGTACTAGGGTTTCGCGTATCCGAAGTTGGGGTAGGTTCAAGCCATTGGCTAGTCAGGTCAAGGATGTCTTCTGGTTATTACACTCCGTTACTCTCGTTGAAGTTGCGAACCTCAGCGCAAAAGCGGAGACACCTTCACATGAACCAATCAACTCCCGCTGTGGGTGCATCCAAGCCGAACTGTGCCGCGCCAGAAGGTGGCAATCTTGCGGCCCCTGCAGAGTCCGTGTCGGCCGAACTTAGCCTGCTGTCGCTTTCGCTGATCGCGTTGGGTCTCGGAATCTGCACCGGCATTGGTGCTGCCCTGTTCCGGGCTTTAATCGGGCTGATCCACAACATCGCGTTCCTCGGCCAGATGTCCTGGCATTACGATGCGAACCATTTTACCGGCCCTGCCCCCTGGGGGGCATTTATCATTCTCGTGCCTGTCATCGGCGGCCTCGCGGTGACTTTCCTCGTCGTCAACTTCGCCCCCGAAGCCCGCGGCCATGGCGTTCCCGAGGTTATGGACGCGATCTTCTATAAGGGTGGCGTGATTCGTCCCGTGGTGGCCGTGGTCAAATCGCTCGCTTCGGCCATCGCCATCGGCACGGGCGCCGCGGTGGGGCGGGAAGGGCCGATCATCCAGATCGGCTCGGCACTTGGGTCAACTTTGGGCCAGGTGATCAAAATGCCGCCGGGTCAGCGCATCATCCTGGTGGCCTCCGGGGCCGGTGCTGGGATCGCAGCGACATTCAACACGCCGATCGGCGGTGTGATGTTCGCCATCGAGCTGATGATGCCGGAAGTCGGCGCCACGACGTTTCTGCCCGTGGCGCTGGCCACCGGGGCCGCGACCTTCGTCGGGCGTGCCTTCTTCGGCAACCAGCCGGCATTCTTCGTGCCGCCACTGCCCTCGCTGGGAACCGACCCCTATGCGGCGGTAACGCTGCTGCTCTTCGCAGTGTTGGGCGCATTCATCGGTGTGGCCGCGGCCGGGTTCATCCGGGGGCTGCACCTGGCGGAGAGTATCTTCGAACGGATCCCGAACCGCTATCTACGCCACAGCATCGGCATGCTGCTGGTCGGCGTGCTGATCTACCTGCTCCATACGGTGTTCGGCCACTACTATGTCGAGGGCGTCGGGTATGCGACGATCGAAGCGATACTGACCGGGCAGTTGGGTATGACCCTGCCGCTGCTGGCATGCTTTCTTGTCTTTCTCTTCGCGGCGAAGCTGTTTGCGACGTCGGCGAGCCTCGGCTCTGGTTCCTCGGGCGGCATTTTTTCGCCGTCGCTGTTCATGGGCGCGGCCATCGGCGGCAGCTTTGCCGCCGCGCTGCGGGCGCTGCATGTACCACTGCCGATCGACGTCCCGAGTTTTGCGATGGTCGGGATGGCGGCGATGGTCGGCGGAGGCACCGGCGCTGTCATGACCGCAGTGGCCATGATCTTCGAGATGACGCTGGATTACGGGATTGTTATGCCGATGATCGTCGCCGTTGCCGTCGCGGTGGGCGTACGGCGGCTGCTTTCGCGCGAGAGCATTTATACGATCAAGCTGGTCGGCCGCGGCCACGGCATCCCCAAGACGCGACATGCCAACATGTTTCTGGTGCGGCGGGCGAAGGACGTCATGGACCCGGTCGTGCGCGTCCTGCCGGCGGAGACCACGTTCGAAGCGTTCCTCAGCGCTGAGGAAGAGGTGGGACGCATGCGCCATATCGTCGTGACCAAGGAGGGTCATATCCACCGCGTGCTGCGGATGAATATGGCGCTCCGGCGCGGACTCGGTGAAGCCGAACGGAGCTTGACGCTGGGCGATCTGGCCAGCCGCAATTTCGTGGTGGTGCGCGAAACAACGATCGCCTTCGATGTCATCCGCCGCATCTGGGCGAAGAACGCGGTGATGGCGGTGGTGGTGCGCGCGGGCGTGGCGCTCCCGCGGGGCGGCGACATACTGGGCGTCATCACCAAAGAACACGTCGCGGACAGTGTCGCCGAAAGTGTGTCTGGTTACCGGGACGACTAGATAACACGGGCGCGGGGCCGGCGAAACGCGGCTTTGCCCGGATGATTAGGAGCCGATACAGATTGTCTGGCGCCGCCAAGGCTCGGTATGGTCACCAGCATGGATGTACTCCTCACGAGCATGATCAGCCTGCTGTTGGTGGCGATTTTTGTCGCCATCGCCGCGCATCGGCTCCGGCTTCCCTACACGGTCGGCCTGGTCGTAACCGGCATCGTCCTCGCATTCAGCCCATTCCATGCCCATGTCGTATTGACGCATGATGTTATATTCGACGTGATCCTGCCGCCCCTGCTCTTCGAGGCGGCGATCAATATCCATTGGCGTGACCTGCGGCAGGATGCGCTCCCCATATTGAGCCTGGCCGTCCTGGGCACCCTGATTGCGGCCGTCTTCGTCGCTGCCGGCATGGTCTTCGTACTCGGATGGCCTCTCCGTTCAGCGCTGCTGTTCGGCGTACTGATCGCAGCCACAGATCCAGTCGCAGTGATTGCCATGTTCAAGGACAATGGCATCACGGGTCGGCTGCGTCTGCTTGTCGAGAGTGAAAGCCTCGCCAATGACGGGGTTGCCGCCGTGCTTTTCAGCCTGGTGCTGGTGTGGTCGCAGACCACCGGCAATCAGACGGCGACGCCGGGAGATATTGCCCAAACACTTCTCGTGACCGTTGGCGGCGGCGTCCTGTCAGGGGCGGTCTTTGCCGCCGCGGCCATCGTGATCGCCGGGCGGACAGGCGACCATCTCGTCGAGAGTTCGCTTACCTTGGTCGTGGCCTACGGTTCATTTCTGATGGCGGAGCGATTTCACTGCTCCCCCGTCTTGGCGACCGTTACTGCGGGACTACTGATGGGCAATCTCGGTATTCTCGCGGATGGTAAGCATAGCCGGATTTCCCCGCGCGGCCGTGAATTCACATTGGAGCTTTGGGATTTTTTCGCCTTCATTGCCAATTCCCTGGTGTTTCTGCTCATCGGGCTGACCGTGGCCGGAATTGCCGTGACGAAGCTGGGAGACATGTCCCTCCTCATCATCATTTGTCTCGTGCTCATCGGCCGTGCCGTGACGGTCTACCCGCTCTGCCTCACCTTCATGAGGTCACGATGGCGCATCCCATTCAATTCGCAACATGTCCTTTGGTGGGGCGGGCTGCGTGGCGCGCTTGGACTTGCTTTGGCGCTGTCGCTCGACCCGGCGCTGCCGATGCGCGATCAGATTTTGGTTGCGACATTCGGCGTCGTCGTTTTTTCCGTCGTCGTGCAGGGCCTCACCATGCCTCTCGTGCTCCGCGTCGCCGCGGCATCAAAGCGGAAGGCTTGAGCTGCCAGGGCGTCGTCCAATAGCTCCTACCTCTCTGCTCTGGCACATTATGGGGACGGTTGACCAACACGCTATCCCACTGGGGCTTATAACCGAACGGCCTTGAGCCGCAGCGCGTTGCCGATAACGGATACGGAGCTGAGGGACATCGCCACCGCCGCCACAATCGGGCTGAGCAGGATGCCGAAAAAGGGATAGAGCACACCGGCGGCCACCGGGATTCCGACCGCGTTGTAGGCGAAAGCGAACACAAGGTTCTGTCGGATGTTGCCCATCGTCGCGCGGCTGAGGGCACGGGCGCGGGCGATACCGGCGAGATCGCCTTTGACCAGCGTGACACCTGCACTCTGGATCGCAACCTCCGTGCCGGTGCCCATCGCGATGCCCACATCGGCCTCGGCCAAAGCGGGCGCGTCATTCACGCCATCGCCCGCCATGGCGACAATTTTTCCGCCGGCGCGCAGTTCGCGAACAATGCAGTTCTTGTCTTCCGGCAGGACATCCGCCTTAACATCGTCAATGCCAAGCTGCCGCGCGACGGCTTCCGCCGTGGTGCGATTATCACCTGTGAGCATCACTATGTGGATGCCATCGGCGCGCAGGCTGTCGAGTGCGGTGCGCGTGGTCGCTTTGATCGGGTCCGCGATCGCGATGATACCGCCTGGCTTGCCATCAACGCCGATGAAAAGAACTGTAGCCCCTTGGCGGCGGAGCTCATCGGCTTTTTCCGCGAGATCACCCAGTTCGATCTTTTGGTCCGCCATCAGCTTAGCATTGCCGAGCGCCACGGCCCGCCCAGCGATCCTGCCGGACACCCCCTTGCCGGTTGCGGAATTGAACTCGCTTGGTTCTTCGGCCGCGATGCCTTTTTCCTTGGCCGCCGCGACAATCGCCGCGGCGAGCGGATGCTCGCTCGACTGCTCCAGGCTTGCTGCCAAGTGCAACACATCGTCTTCGGTCAGCTCGTGGGCGGGGATCACGGCGGTCACCTTGGGCTTGCCCTCGGTCAGCGTGCCGGTCTTATCAACGACCAGCGTGTTGACCTTCTCCATCTGCTCCAGGGACTCCGCCGATTTGATGAGCACACCGGCACCTGCAGCTTTGCCGACCCCGACCATGATCGACATCGGCGTGGCCAGCCCGAGTGCGCAGGGGCAGGCAATGATGACAACCGACACTGCCGCGATCAGCGCATAGGAGAATGCCGGCGCGGGCCCCCAGACCGCCCAGCCCGCGAAGGCCGCAATGGCGATCGCCAGCACCACCGGGACGAAATAACCCGCGACCGTGTCGGCAATGCGCTGGATGGGCGCGCGACTGCGCTGTGCCTCGGCGACCATGGCGACGATGCGCGCCAGCACGGTGCCGGCGCCAACCGTCTCGGCGCGGATGATGAGCGCGCCGGCACCGTTGACGGTGCCGCCGATAACCTTGTCCCCGGGCCCCTTTGAGGTGGGCATCGATTCACCGGTGACCATGGACTCATCCACAGCACTTTTGCCATCCAGTACGACGCCATCCACGGGAACGGCGTCGCCGGGGCGGACACGCAGACGGTCTCCGGCCTTAACCGCGTCCAGCGGGATCTCTTCATCATCGCCGCCTTCACGCAAGCGGCGCGCACTCTTGGGCGCGAGGTTGAGCAGGGCACGGATGGCACCGCCGGTTTGGTCGCGCGCCCTCAGTTCGAGCACCTGGCCGAGCAGGACCAGCACCGTGATGACGGCGGCCGCCTCGAAATAGACGGGAACGGTTCCGCCCATCTTTCGGAAGTCCGCCGGGAAGAGGTTGGGGACGAACGTGGCTGCGAGACTGTAGAGGTAGGCCGTGCCTGTGCCTAGCGAGATGAGCGTGAACATGTTGAGGTGGCGGCTGACCAACGAAGCCCAGCCACGCACGAAGAAGGGCCATCCCGCCCATAGGACAACAGGTGTCGCCAGTACCAATTGTATCCATGTGAAGAAGACTGGCCGCACGATAGCATCCAGCGGAAGGCCGGGGATGTGGCTGCCCATTTCAAGAGTGAAGACCGGCAAGGTGAGAACGAACCCGATCCAGAAGCGCCTTGTCATATTTGCGCGTTCGCGGTTTGGCTCCATCGTATCGGGTGCCGTCAATGGTTCCAGTGTCATGCCGCAGATGGGACAGTTGCCGGCACCCTCCTTACGGATTTGCGGGTGCATGGGGCAAGTGTAGGTAACGCCAGCCTTGGCGGCTCCCGACGTTGCGGTCTTGGGCTTAAGATATGCGGCTGGGTCTGCTTCGAACGTGGCCTCACAGTCAGCGGAACAAAAATGAAAAATCGTCCCGCCATGATCGAAGCTGTGCTTCGATGTCGCGGGGTTTACCTCCATCCCACAGACCGGATCGACCTCCTGCACGCCAACGACACCGGGCATCGTATGCCGGCGGTCGGCATGGTGCTCGTTCGTGACACGCTTTTGCATATGGTCATCTATATCATGGGGGCAGTGCGTTCAGCGTCGGAAACTACGCAGACCGCTGAGCCACCGCGTCCACGCGACTTAAGTGCTCTGAAAACCAAATTCAAGCCAATGATGCCGAAAGTCTCTCTTTGGGGACGGCATTCGCTGTACAGGACCACGCCGGGGCACGCCGGACAAAACTAAGACCCCTCTTCGCCTAGCCCGGCTTTGAAACAATGCGAAACCTTCAACGTCACGGTTGCTCAGATCTGCGGCATGGGTACGACAAAATCTTCGATTACCATCTTTCGATTCTTATATACACCCTCGATCCAACTGGCCTTGAAGACGGTCAAGATGCGGCTCATGTCTATGCTTCGGCATGATAGCCGACATGGGAACAGACATGTTACAATTTATTGAGGGCCTACCGCCGGACGTCATGGCGGTTGAAGCCGTCGGCGAGGTGACTAACGAGGATTATCGCAAAACCCTTATTCCCAAGGCTGAAGCGATGATGACCAAGGGGCCTATTAAGATGCTCTACGTCATTGGGAAGGATTTTACAGGGTTTAGCCTGGAGGCGTTATGGGATGACGCCGCGTTTGGAATGAAGCACTGGCACGACTTTAACCGTATCGCCATCGTTGCGGATGATAATTTTCTCCGCGCCATCGTCAATATGTTCCGGCCTTTCTTCCACGGAGACATCCGACTGTTCGGCCTTTCCGAGCTGACTGCTGCAAAAGATTGGATAACGAACGAGGTGACCAATGATTAAGATAGAAATTATCTCCGCCAATGTGCTGAAAATCGTGGCACCCGATAAATTGAAAGCAGATGACTTTCTATTGATCGCGCCGCAAGTCGACTCCCTTATCCGCGAGTACGGAAAAGTCAGATTGTTGATTGATGCGACTGGATTTGACGGGTGGGAGACGACCGCGGCTTTCGAACATCATGCTGGATTCGTGAAAACTCACCAACAGAACGTCGAGCGCATAGCTGTCATCGCCACGCATGATTGGCAGCGCTGGCTTGTCGGTGCATTGAGAATATTCGTGCATCCGGATGTGAAAGCCTACGATACGGACCAAGAAGGCGAAGCGCTGCAATGGCTCACCAACTAGGTGTCGTCGCTCTCGCCGGAAGGTTTAACGGAAGTAATGAAATTCGCTCATCATCTTTGATCGCCGCCGGGGTTGCGAGACTAGGTAATTCCCGAGCCTTGTAAAATGCTCTCCCAGGCGATATCCTAGATGCCCTCGATTAAAGCAAAACTTTTATAACCCGCGTTTGCGCGGGCTTTCTATTTTATGAAAGTTATGAAATTCTATGGCTAGAGTCATGCGCGCTCGCGCGCCTGGGTTTCTTGGATCCGAGTTCGACGCTTTCTTGTACGCACCCATCGGCGCGGATCAGAATGGCGGCAATCTCAGTGTCGTGTCAGCATTGGCGCGGCTTGATCTTGATCCTTGGGCGGAGGCCGCAAGTCTTGCAAAACTGCCCGTCAAAATTGCGATTCAGCAGCTGTCTTTATCGATTGCGGCGCTGCAGGAAATTCCGTCAGCATGCCGAGACCCTGGGAAAATAGCTGCGCGTTTGGTCGCGCTGTTGCCAAGCGCTCAAAAACCAAAGGCGCCGCAAACGGTATCATTTGTTAGCCCCGAGGCAAGGACAAATTCGAAATTCTACATCTTTCTATGTGCCTTTGCAGTGATGCTCGCCATTCAATTCCTGATGCATTCCGGTCAACCCCCAGCATCACATCCAGCATCGCAAATTACGTCCAGCGCCCCGAATTCAGATACCTCGGCGAAAGTGCGAGCCCCGTCTGACTAAAACTGGTCTCGTCATAGCCGTGGGTCTTTAAACTCCCATGCACGTCACGGCCGCTTCTACTAAAGTAATCGATGCAATCGAGCAGCAATATTCCATGGCCAAATGGCTAAGCTTTTTTCATATGACCTATATCAATGCATAGCACCGGAAAAAATCTATAAGTTGAACTGAGGCACTGACGTGTCCATGAAACCGGAAAAACTTTGGCCGGCGCGTTACTCATGCCATTTTAGGATTTTTAAAAATGCCAGATATGCCAGTTCAGCGTCATCCATCTGTTGTACCCGATGCTCCAAAGCTCTTGACGCCGATGACGACGCCGGAAAATCTCGACCGCATGTTGCATAACTGGCAAAGCCGCTTCACGGGCGGCCGCTCGCCCAGCACGGTCGCGCTCGCTTTCATGGATTGGGCCGCGCATACTGCGAACGCCCCATTCAAGACGGCCGCACTAGGGCGCACGGCAATGGAACAATGGCAGCGCCTCGCCCGCACCATGATGGGCGGCGAAAACTCAATAGCACCGCAATCGGGCGACCACCGCTTCATCCATCCGGCATGGCAGCAGCGTCCGTACAATTTGCTGACCCAATCGGTGCTGCTTGGTGAGGAATGGTGGGACAAAGCTGTAAAAACTGCCGGTGGCGTAAGCCCGCCAAACGAGCGGATGATCACCTTCACCGTGCGGCAGTTTCTGGATCTGGTATCGCCTTCCAATATTCCCTGGCTCAACCCGGAGGTGATCGAGGCCACGCGCGCTACTGGCGGCCGCAACCTCGTGGACGGGATGACCAACTTCCTGCACGATCAATCGGCTAAGCAGGGCCGCGCCGCGATGAAGGGGTTCAAAGTGGGCGAGAATCTAGCCGCCACGCCCGGCAAGGTGGTGTTCCGCAACGCGTTGATGGAGCTGATCCAATACACACCAGCCACGGCCAAGGTGGGTGCGGAGCCGGTGCTGATCGTGCCGGCCTGGATCATGAAATATTATATTCTTGACCTCTCGGCGAACAACTCCCTCATCGGCTGGCTGGTGGCGCAGGGGCGCACGGTGTTCGCGATCTCCTGGCGCAATCCCGGGACCGAAATGCGTGATACGTCGCTTGATGACTACCGCACAGAAGGCGTCATGGCCGCCATCGACGCCGTGCAGGCAATCTGCGGAAAGCCAAAAATCCACGCCACCGGCTACTGCCTCGGCGGGACACTGCTCACCATCGCCGCGGCCGCTATGGCGCGTGACAATGATGACCGGCTCGCCAGCCTGTCACTGTTCGCGGCGCAGAGCGATTTTACCGAGGCCGGCGAGTTGCAACTGTTCATCACCGAAGACCAGCTCAATTTCCTCAATGACATCATGCAGACGCAAGGTTATCTGGACAGCGCGCAGATGGGTGGTGCCTTTCAGATGCTGCAATCCAACGATCTGCTCTGGTCACATGCGATCCGCAGCTACCTGCTCGGTGAGCAGGACGCGCCGTTCGACCTGATGGCCTGGGATGCCGATGGCACACGTCTGCCGGCGCGCATGCACATCGAGTATCTGCGGCATCTTTACCTCCAGAATGATCTGGCAGAGGGACGGCTCGACGTCGGCGGCAAACCTATCGCACTGGATGACCTGCATTTGCCGATCTTCCTCGTGGGAACGGAACGCGACCACATCGCACCCTGGCATTCGGTCTTCAAGCTGCATCTGCTGAATGACGGCGAAATAACTTTCGTACTGACCTCGGGCGGCCATAATGCCGGCATCGTCAGCGAGCCGGGGCACCCGCGCCGGCATTTTCGTATACATATGCGGGACGCTGGCGGCCACACACGCGGTCCGGACGAATGGCAGCGCGATACGCCGCCGCAGGACGGGTCCTGGTGGGTCGAATGGAACCAATGGCTGGGCGGACATTCAACGAAAAATATCGCCCCACCACCCATGGGCGTGCCCGGCTTCGCGCCACTCTGCGATGCGCCTGGAACCTATGTGCTGGAAGGATAAACCTCATGCCGGACGCCATTGCCGAAGCCTATATCGAAAACCGTACGTTCGATGAGTTGAAAATCGGGGATACCGCCAGCCTGTCGCATACTGTCTCTCAGCGCGACATCGATTTGTTCGCGACAGTCACCGGCGACGTGAACCCCGCTCATGTCGATCCGGCCTATGCCGAGACGGATATGTTCCATCATATCATCATCCAGGGCATGTGGGGTGCCGGTCTCATCTCCGCCGTGCTGGGGACTAAGCTACCTGGCCCCGGAACGATCTATCTGGGGCAGGATTTGCGCTTTCGCCGGCCGGTTTTTATTGGCGATACCATAACCGCCACTATGACAGTGCGCGAGAAAAAGCCCGAAAAGGGCGATGTGACACTGGACTGCGTCTGCACGAACCAGGACGGTAAGGAGGTGATCACCGGCACCGCCTTCACGCGCGCGCCAAAAGTCAAGGTTCGCCGCAAACGGGTTATATTGCCTGACGTGATCGTCGGCCGCCACGATGCCTTGCATACCATCCTTGGTCACGCTGCGGGTGGGGCGGCGGTTGCCACGGCAGTGGTATTTCCGGTTGACGCCGCCTCACTCTCGGCAGCCGTTGATGCCGCTGGGTTGGGGCTAATCACACCCATTCTCATCGGGCCGGCCACGCGAATCCAGGAAACCGCCAAAGCAGCCGGTTTGGACATTACGGCATTCCATCTGATCGACGTGCCGGATGCCGCTGCAGCCGCAGCCCAGGCCGTCCAACTCGCCCGTAGCGGCGAGGCCGCGCTGTTGATGAAGGGCGATCTGCACACGGATATTTTGATGCATGAGGTCATCGCCATGGCAACCGGGCTGCGCACGTCGCGCCAGATCAGCCATGTCTACCTGATGGACGTACCGGATTACCCGCGTCCGCTGCTGGTGACCGATGCCGCCATCAACATCACACCTGATTTGGATGAAAAAGCCGGCATCGTGCAAAACGCGATCGACCTTGCGCATGTCATAGGCATTGCCCAGCCCCGCGTTGCCATCCTTGCCGCGGTGGAAACCGTGAGCGCCCGGCAGCCTTCCACACTGGATGCGGCGGCTTTGTGCAAGATGGCGGATCGGGGGCAGATTACTGGCGGCCTGCTGGACGGCCCGCTTGCCTTCGACAATGCGGTGAGCGAAGCGGCCGCAAAGGAGAAGGGAATCGTCTCCGAGGTCGCTGGCAAGGCGGATATTCTTCTGGTTCCCGACCTTGAAGCCGGCAATATGCTGGCCAAGCAGCTCACCTTTATGTCAGGGGCGGAGGCAGCCGGAATCGTGCTGGGCGCACGTGTGCCGATTATTCTGACCAGCCGCGCCGATAGCGCCCGCACCCGCATGGCCTCCTGTGCGCTGGCCGTGCTGATGGCACGAGCTGGAACCGCTAGATGAACGGCTCGATCCTGACCATCAATGCCGGTTCGTCGAGCCTGAAATTCGCTTTATTCGACAACAATGCCGCATTGACCGAAACGGTTCGTGGTGAGATCGAGAACCTGGGAGCCACACCGCATTTTCGTGCGCGTGACGGCGCAGGAAAAGTGCTCGCGGACCAGCGCTGGCCGGCAGAAGACAAACAAACATTTGCTGATTCACTAAACACGTTACTGAGTTTTTCCGAAGTGCATCTTGATCGCGGTAGCCTCGCTGCTGTTGGCCACCGCATCGTCCACGGCGGCGCCAAGCATATCGCGCCGGAAGCGGTCACACCCGCACTGTTGAAATCTCTGGAAGCGCTGACGCCGCTCGACCCGCTGCACATGCCGCATAATCTGGCGCCGATCGGCGCGATTGCCGCTGCCCGGCCGGCACTAGCGCAGGTCGTGTGCTTCGATACCGCCTTTCATCATACGTTGCCTCCGGTCGCCACGCGATTGGCATTGCCGCGGGCCGTCTCGGAAGCGGGCGTACGCCGCTACGGCTTTCATGGCTTGTCTTACGAATATATTTCAGGACGCCTGAAAGCGCAGTTTCCCAGTCTGGCCCGTGGCAGGGTGATCGCGGCACATCTCGGCTCCGGTGCCAGCCTCTGCGCGCTGAAGGATGGCGTCAGTATTGAGACCACCACCGGTTTCAGTGCGCTGGGCGGACTGGTGATGGCCACACGCTGCGGCCAGCTCGATCCCGGCGTGCTGCTTTATCTCGGCGCGCAGGGCCACAGCTTCGAGGATATCGAGGATATGCTCTACCGCCGCTCCGGATTGCTCGGCGTTTCGGGGATCAGCGGCGATGTCCGCACATTGCTGGCCAGCGCTGATCCGCATGCCAAAGAGGCAATAGACGTTTTCACATACCACATCGCGATCGATGCGGGCGCGATGGCATGCGCGCTGGGCGGGGTCGACGGGATTGTTTTTACCGCCGGCATCGGCGAACACGCCCCGGCCATCCGCACCGCGGTATGCGAACGCCTGGCCTGGCTCGGCGTGCGGCTGGATGCCGCCGCCAATGCCGCCAACGCCATTTGCATCAGCACACCGGATAGCCGCGTCGCAGTACATGTGATCGCCACGGACGAGGAGGCCATGATCGCGCGCCACACTCAGGCGATCTACCAAACCCATATCCTACAGGAGTCGAAGTAATGGACCTTCCAATCACCACCAGCCTGCGCGGCAAACGCGGGCTCGTCGTCGGCATCGCCAACCAATCAAGCATCGCGGCTGGTTGCGCGCGGGCCTTCACCGCCGGGGGCGCTGAAATTGCGGCAACCTATCTGAACGAAAAATCGCTTCCCTTTGTAAAGCCGGTCACGGACGCGCTCGGCTGCAAGCTGCTGGTGCCATGTGACGTGCATGTTCCAGGGCAATTGGAGACGGTGTTCGAACGCATCACCGCGGAATGGGGCAAACTGGATTTTCTGCTGCACGCGATTGCCTTCGCACCGGCCGACGACCTGCACGGCCGCGTGGTGGATTGTAGCGCCGCCGGGTTCGGCCTGGCCATGGATATCTCTTGCCACTCATTTCTGCGCATGGCGAAACTGGCCGAGCCGCTGATGACATCCGGCGGCTGCCTGCTGACCGTTACCTTCTATGGCTCGGAACGGGTCGTCGCGCATTACAATCTGATGGGTCCGGTGAAGGCAGCACTTGAGAGTGTGGTGCGATACACCGCCGCCGAGTTGGGGCCCAAGGAAATACGTGCCAATGCGATTTCTCCCGGCCCCATTAAAACACGCGCCGCCAGTGGCATCGCGCATTTTGACGAATTACTGGCCGCTGAGGCCGCCGCAGCACCTGAGCATCAACTGGTCGACATCGACGATGTTGGTGCTCTGGCCGCATTTCTCGTCAGTGACGGCGCGCGCCGCGTCACCGGCAACATCATCCCTGTCGATGGCGGTCAACACGTGATCGCCTGAGGTAACAGAACGCCGAAAGAAGCATGATCATGAAACCGCAAGCCACCCAGCCTGAGTCTCCCGCCTCCAAGCCGGGGCCAAAACCCGATGCTCCCGACGCGAAGGATGACCTAAAAACGCTGCCGATGCCGGAAGTGGAGAAGCGGCTGCAATGCACAGGGGACGGGCTCACCCAGGCCGAGGCACAAAAACGGTTGACCAAATACGGCCCCAACGAGATCAAAGAGGAGAAGCAAAATCCACTGTTGAAATTCTTCAGCTATTTCTGGGGGCCAATTCCATGGATGATTGAGATCGCGGTGGTGCTCTCCGGCGTGGTCCGGCACTGGCCAGATTTCTTCATTATCCTGCTTCTGCTGGTCGCCAACGCGGTCGTCGGATTCTGGGAGGAGCATGAGGCTGGCAACGCCATCGCCGCCCTGAAAGCCAAACTGGCGATCAAGGCGCGGGTGAAGCGTGACGGTAAATGGATCAATCCGGCGGCTCGCGAGCTGGTCCCCGGTGATGTCATCAGGTTACGCCTCGGTGATATCGTACCTGCCGATTCCCGGCTGCTGGACGGTGACACGATCGAGCTGGATCAATCGGCGCTGACGGGTGAGTCCCTGCCCGCCACCCGCAAACCTGGAGACGCGGTATTTTCCGGTTCCATCGTCCGCCAGGGTGAAATCGGCGCGCTGGTCTATGCCACGGGTGAAAACACCTATTTTGGAAAGACCGCGCAGCTTGTGGAAACCGCGCACACGGTCAGCCATTTTCAGCGCGCGGTGCTGAAAATCGGCAATTACCTCATCATGCTCGCCGTCGCTTTGGTGGCAGTCATCGTCATCACTGCGATCTTCCGGGGCGACCCCATCCTCACCACGTTGCAATTCGCGCTGGTCCTCACCGTCGCCGCGATTCCGGTAGCGATGCCGACGGTGTTGTCGGTGACAATGGCCGTCGGCGCACGCCTGCTCGCCAAGAAGCAAGCGGTGGTGAGCCGGCTGGTGGCGATTGAGGAACTCGCCGGCGTGGACGTGCTGTGCGCGGATAAAACTGGCACGCTGACCCAGAACAAGTTGAGCCTGGGCGATCCGTTCTGCATGAAAGACGTCCCTGCCGATCAGGTCATTCTATGCGGCGCCCTGGCGTCCCGTGCGGACAATAACGACACCATCGACCTTGCCGTTCTGGCCGGTCTGAAAAACAAGGATGCCCTGAAAGACTATCAGGAAATCCATTTCCAACCCTTCGACCCGGTGCATAAACGCACCGAGGCCACGGTGAAGGGCAAGGACGGCAAGGAATTCAAAGTCACCAAGGGTGCACCGCAGGTCATACTCGCGCTGGCGGACGACGCTGGGACTAAAAACGCCGTCGATAAAGCGGTGAATGAATTCGCGGCCCGCGGCTTTCGCTCCCTGGGCGTGGCCAAAGCGGATGGCGACGGCAAATGGCAATTTCTCGGCGTATTGCCGCTGTTCGATCCGCCCCGGGAGGACGCCAAGGCGACCATTGCCGCCGCGTTGAAAATGGGCGTGACGGTGAAAATGGTAACCGGCGATGCCCTGGCAATCGCGCAGGAAACCGCCAAAAAATTGGGAATGGGCACAAACATCCTCGATGCGAGCAGTCTTGGAGATGTTAAAAAAGAGGAAAACAAATCCGTCACCGCTCTGATCGAGAAGGCGGATGGATTCGCGCAGGTGTTTCCTGAGCATAAATTCCATATTGTCGACGTTCTGCAAAAGCATGGCCATATCGTCGGCATGACGGGCGACGGCGTAAATGACGCGCCGGCCTTGAAAAAAGCCGATTGCGGCATTGCCGTCTCGGGCGCCACCGACGCGGCGCGCGCGGCCGCAGCAATTGTGTTGCTGACGCCCGGCCTATCGGTGGTCATCGATGCTATTAAGGAAAGCCGGCGGATCTTTCAGCGCATGAACAGCTATGCGATCTATCGCATCGCCGAGACTCTGCGCGTCCTGCTGTTCATGACCCTCGCCATTCTGATCTTCAACTTTTATCCGCTGACAGCGGTCATGATCGTGATGCTGGCACTGCTTAATGACGGCGCCATCCTGTCCATTGCGTACGACAACGTGCAGTACAAGAACCAACCCGAGGCATGGGACATGCGCATGGTGCTGAGCATTGCCACGGTGCTCGGTATCATCGGCCCAATTGCCGCCTTTGGTCTATTCTACCTCGGCGACAGGGTATTCCACCTCGGCAGGCCGCAAGTGCAAACGCTGATGTATCTGATGCTCTCGGTAGCCGGGCATCTCACGATTTTCCTCTCCCGCACGCGCGGCCCGTTCTGGTCCATCCGCCCGGCACCCATTCTTCTGATCGCCGTGTTCGGCACCCAGACGGTGGCGACGCTGATCGCCGTCTACGGGCTGTTCATGACGCCATTGGGATGGAAATGGGCAGCCTTCGTCTGGGCCTATGCGATCGTTTGTTTCCTGGTCAATGACCAGTTGAAACTGCTCGCCTACAAGGTCCTCGATGCCTTGAAACATGGTTCGGCAGCAGGGGCTGAGTTGCAAAAAAACAAACCGGCAAAACCATCCCACAGTGCCGCGCAGACGGGAGGGGTAAAATGAAGATCGATACGAAAGACTACCGGGTCGCCGAGGGCGATGACGTCGATCTCGACAAATGGCCGATGCAAGGCAAACCTGTCTATAAATCAAAAGAAGATTATACGGCGCAACTGGAGGACCACGTCGCGCAATTAAGCGATCTGCAGAGATTGCATTATGCCTGTAACCGGCATGCCATATTGCTGATCTTTCAGGCCATGGATGCGGCGGGAAAGGATGGTGCCATCCGCCACGTCATGTCAGGTGTGAATCCCCAAGGTTGCCAGGTTTTCAGCTTCAAACATCCCAGTCCTATCGAGCTGCAGCATGACTTCTTGTGGCGCAGCACCAGAGATTTACCAGAGCGGGGTCGGATCGGCATTTTCAACCGCTCCTATTATGAGGAAGTTCTGGTTGTGCGAGTGCATCACGAAATTTTGCGCGGCGAAGGGCTTGCCGAAACGCCGCATGGCGATAAGTCGATCTGGCATAGCCGCTATCGCTCCATCTTGGATTTGGAGCGGCATCTGCACAATAATGGTACAAAGATCGTAAAATTCTTCCTTCATCTCTCGAAGGATGAGCAGCGGAAGCGCTTCCTCGAACGGATCGACGAGCCAGAAAAAAACTGGAAATTCAGCATGGATGACATCAAGGAGCGGGGGTTCTGGAAGCAATACAAGAAAGCTTATGAGAAATGCCTGAGTGCAACGAGCACGAAGGACTCTCCTTGGTACATCGTGCCAGCCGACGACAAGGAAAGTGCCCGGCTCATAGTGTCGCAAATCGTTGTTGAGACGCTGAAAGATCTCAAGATGAGTTACCCTGAAACGACCCCGGAGCGGCACCAGGAATTACTGGCCATCCGCGGACAGCTCCTGAAATAAGACCTCGCGAAAACTCTGAATTCAATCGAGAAATGGCCCGTCGCCGACGCGCGAAATTCGCGATCTGCTTACACGGAGTCGCATGATGCAATTTGCAATCATTGCCGCGATCATAGCACTTGGAGACATTCGCGCATGCCGTGGACACGCGAGCGTTAAAGGTTATCATCGAGTTTAGCACTACTTTGGCACTTTTGGTTTGGCGTGTTTTGCAAGGAGCCTATCACAATGATTACATCGTCGTGGTGGGGGACCGTGCGAAGTGGTTGAAGATGGCTTCCTGATTGTCGGCACGCTCGGTTGCGGCGTTCTAATCCCGCCCGTCGAACAACAGAAAATGCCCGTCCGGGTCACGCCGCAAGATAAGCTCTCCGCCAGGATTGCCGAAGACTAACCGGTCCGCCGCGATGTCGTTCGACCGCATTGGGTGAGTCGCCACTACCATCCCTTGATAGCCAAGCAACTCGACATGCGGCGGCGCCCGCTCCGGAACCATAGCCACCACCTCCACAGCGCATGCATCCAGGCCGTCCAGCCGGGCCTGCCCTGCCCCATGATTGAGGTGCCAGTGCTGCCGGCTGAGCCCGAGCGCGTGGTAAAAACGAACACTACGCGCGACATCGGTCACGCAGATCGCCGAATGGTCGTAACCGGAAGTCGGCGGCCCCCCGCGCAACGCGCCACCATCCGGCATTTGCAGGAGCTCGAGCGGGTGCCCGTCGGGGTCGCGGAATTTCCACGCCATCGCGCCGCCCGATTCCTTAGGAAGTTGCTGGGGCCCGTTATACGAGATAGGCGTCGCGCCGGCCCGCAGTGCGTAGCGCTGGATTTCGAAAATATCCTGCGTCACGATTGCGATATGCTGAAAGCGGGCGTCATCTGATTTTGCCGCAGCAGGATAGGCCGAGCCTGGCGGCGCACATTGCGTCAACTCGAGCTGCTGCGCGCCGAGCACCAAGCGGAGCGAGGTCGCGCGTTCAACCCCCAGAACCACCGCGAGTTCGGCATCTTCCTCAGCCGGTCCGAGCGCCTCGAACCCGAGCGCTTCATAGAAGGCCGCTGTGGCGGCAAGGTCCGAGACATTGCGCGCGACCCAGCGCAACATTGTCATGACACAAGAACCCCGCGCGTATTGGTGTAGACCGCGTAAAGGGTGGTCCCGGCGCAAATAAACAACCGGCTGCGATGGCGGCCGCCAAAGGTGACGTTGGCCACGGTGGCACCGGTGAGGATCTTGCCGAGCAGCGTGCCGTCGCGCGAGATGCAATGCACGCCGTCGCCGGCGCTGCTCCAGAGATTCGCTTCTTCATCGCAGGTAATCCCATCCGCGAAACCGGGCTCTACTTTGTAGAACACATGCCCACCACGCAGGGTCCGGCCGCCTTCCCCCACATCGAAGACCCGGATGTGCCGGGCCGGAGTCTCCTCGAACTGACGGCCGGATTCGCAGATATAGAGCCGCTGCTCATCGGGAGAAAACACAAGACCATTCGGCCCGGCGAAATCATCCGCTACCACGGTCAACTCGCCGCTCGCCGGATCCAGCCGGTAGACATTGGCCGGCAGCTCGGGCGCCTGTTTCCCACCTTCGTAGTCGGTATTAATGCCGTAATGCGGGTCGGTGAACCAGATCGTGCCGTCGCGCTTGACGATCACGTCATTCGGGGAATTCAGGCGTTTGCCTTGGTAGCGTGCCGCGAGCACAGTGATGCTGCCATCCAGCTCCGTGCGTGTGATACAGCGGTCCTGATGTGAGCAGCCGATCAGCCTGCCCTGTAAATCACGCGCATGGCCATTGGCGAATGCCGCCGGTTCACGGAACAGGCTAACCCCGCCTTCGACCCAGCGCAGGATTCGATTGTTTGGAATGTCACTGAACAGCAGCATCCGTGCATCCGCGAACCAGACCGGACCCTCAAGCCACCGGAAACCGGTGCCGAGCGTCTCGAGTTCGGCGTTCGGCAGAACCAGCTGGGAAAACCGTGGATCGGCGATCTCATAAATGCCCATGCTATTTCAGGTGGCCGGGCACATGCACCGGAGGCACGTGCAATTGGATGGTCATCAGCACCGCGGGCTGATCTCCGATCGTGCCCGACCGATGACCCTTGTGGCCCTGTGCATCTGCCATGCAGCCCTGATCCTCACCAAGCGAGAGCTCCCCCGGCCCGAACTCCCGGCGCGTGCCGTCCATGGCCTCGACCCACCAGGCACCGGAGATCGGGACGATCCATTGCGGCGCTGGATTCTCGTGCCAGTCACCGACCCAGCCCACTGGCTGCACCGTGAAAACCACCGTCGCCTCGCTACGTTGCTGTTGATTGTTCCATTGCGGATCAGCGCCGCCGACACCTTTGAATGCGAATTGCTCCAGCTCGCAGAGCGCCTGATGGCTGACACCCGCTTTATCCGTCCAAAGATGCCAGTAGGGGATTTTCGGCACAGCGAGGGTCTCCTTTCAGGTCTAGGGCTGGGCCGCATAGGGCGCATTGCCGAGCGGATGGCTGGCGACATACAGCGCCGGCACCGGAACACCGCCGATGACCACCAGCAGAAGCCCGCCGATCAGCCCAAAATTCTTGAGAAAATCCCATAAATGGCTGCGGCCTGTGGCGTTCTTTGACCAGAAGTCGGAAAATTTCCAGAACGGGTGATATAGCAGCGCGGTGACAACGCAGAAGCCGGCGAGCAGAATTGCCGCCAGCCGGTCGTGCCAGCCGAGCACGATGCAGACCGGTGCCGCGATCTCGACAAGGATCGCCGCGATCAGCATCCAGCGCGCGCCGGGTAGTGGTGCGCTGCGCGCCTGGACCATCGCCGCATCCCAGTGCACGATCTTGTCGTAGCCGCTGAACGGAAACATCACCACGAGGCAGAACCGCGCGATGAACGGGACCAGCCAAAGATTGAGGAACATCACGACAGCCGCCCGCGCAAATGTTCGGCGACACGCAGCGCGTTGGCAATGATGGTGAGCGTCGGGTTCACCGCGCCTATGGAGGGGAAGAAGCTCGCATCAGTGACATATAGATTATCAAGCTCATGGGCCTTGCAGTTGAGGTCGAGCACCGAATGGCGCGGATCGGTGCCGAACCGGCAAGTGCCGGCCTGGTGGGCCGTACCGCTGAGCGGAATATCCTTGCCAAGATACAGACTCCGCTCCATCAATTTGGGATGCGCGCCGATACTGGTCAACGCCCGTTCGAGTTTCACCCGCAGTCGTCTATGGGCATCCATATTGGTCGCGGTCACGTCGAGCATGACACGATCACCGTCATAAAAGATACGGTTCTGCGGCAGTGGCAGATCCTCGCTCGAAAGCCAGAAATCCATCGAATGGCGCGCCATCAAGTCGAACGGCATATTGGGGAGAAATTCCAGCCATTCGGGCAGCGCCTCGGCCTTGATCTGCGCGGCATGCGAGGCGGCGCACATCTGAATCAACCCGAGCGGATATTCATAGTCGTCGGCGCCAAAATAAAAATCGCTCATCGCCAGTGTCTTCTGGAAGATCGTGTCGTTCACTTCCGGCGTGAGCGCCATAAGGACGGATTGGTTGTGACGCATGTAGTTGCGGCCGAGCTGACCGGAGCCGTTGGCTAGGCCGTTGGGGTGGTGCGCGTTGCGCGAGCGCAGCAACAGCAGCGCCGAGGAGAGCGCGCCGCAGGCTACGACGACCATATCTGCGGAATAGTTCACGGTCACGCCATCCTGTACTACCTCAACCGTAGACACGGTCCTGCCGCTGGCATCGGTCATCAGCCTGGTGACATAGCTGTTGGTCCGCAACGTGAAATTCGGATAAGTAGCCAGCGCCGGGTCGATGCATATCACCTGCGCATCCGCCTTGCCGTTCAGCAAACACGGGAAACCATCGAATGCATCGCAGCGGATACAGATGCTGGTCGGTGTCGGTTTGCCCTGCTTCTCATCCAGTAAAATACCGAGCGGCAGGTGGAATGGGCTAAGCCCGTCTGCTTTCAGACGCGCGTTGAGCTCCTCGATTTTCGGCTCGTGCGACACCGCAGGATAAGGAAACGCGCTGCTGCGCCGAGGTTCGTTTGGATCTTCGCCGGCCGCACCATGCACATGAAAGAGTTCTTCCGCCTCGGTATAGAATGGCTCGAACACATCATATTGCAGCGGCCACGCAGGGGAAACACCGTCAGCATGGTGGATTTCGCCAAAATCCCGCTCACGCAACCGGAACAAGGCGGCTCCGTAGACTTTTGAGTTCCCACCGACGTAATAATGCAGCCCGGGGTGGAATTCATTGCCCTTGGAATCATACCAGCTCTCCGGCGCCTGATAGGCGCCATCCACAAATACCGTCTGTGAATCCCAATTCTTCTGGCTGCGGGGCAGGTAATCGCCGCGCTCCAACATCAGAATCGTCTTCCCCGTCCGGGCCAAGCGATGCGCCAACGCAGCACCTCCCGGGCCAGAGCCGATAACAATCACATCGTAATGCTCATCAGGCATGTTCTGTCTCGGTATTCTGTGCCCGTTTGGCCGCTGGGCCGCTGATACCTGCCAGATTATAGGCCGTATTGATTAGCGCGATATGTGAGAAAGCCTGCGGAAAATTGCCGACCTGACGCTGCGCATGCGGATCATATTCCTCCGCCAGCAGGCCAACATCGTTGCATAATCCAACAAGTCTCGTGAACAGACTGCGCGCATCATCGATGCGCCCAAGTAGCACATAATTATCCGCGAGCCAGAAGCTGCACGCCAGAAACGCTCCCTCGCCGGGGACCAGGCCATCTACCGACCGTTCGGTGCGGTATCGCAACACAAAACCATCATGCAGGAGGTCCTGCTCAATCGCGGCGACCGTGCCGGCTACCCTTGGATCGGAGGCCGGCAGGAAACCGACCAGCGCGATCATAAGCAGGTTTGCATCAACTTCGTCCGCACCGTAATACTGCACGAAGCTGTTGCGCACTTTATTGAAACCCTGCGTGCAAACCTGCGCGTGGATCGTGTCACGCAGTTCCCGCCATTCCGCCAACGGCCCCTCCAAACCAAACTCCTCGGCAGTGCGGATCGCACGGTCTATCGCGACCCAGGCCATCACTTTCGAATGCGTGAACTGCTGGCGTCCCCCGCGAACCTCCCAGATGCCGTCATCCGGCTGGCTCCAAATCTGCTGTAGATGCGCGATCATCTCCTGTTGGACACCCCACATTTCGGGATCGGCGTCCAGCCCGTTGCAGCGGCCGAAATGCAGCGCTTCCATCACCTCGCCATAGACATCGAGCTGAACCTGACCGGAAGCGGCATTGCCGATGCGCACGGGCGCGGCATTCTCATAGCCAGGTAACCAGGGGATCTGCCATTCATCCAGGCGCCGCTCGCCCGCGACCCCGTACATGATCTGCAGCTGCGCCGGGCTGCCCGCGACCGCACGCAGCAGCCAACGTTGCCAGGCATTCGCCTCCTCAACGAAATTCGACTCCAGCAATGCGTAAAGAGTCAGCGTCGCATCGCGCAGCCAGCAATAGCGGTAGTCCCAGTTGCGGCCGCCACCAAGCTGCTCCGGCAACGAAGTGGTTGCCGCCGCGACAATCCCGCCTGTCTCAAAATGCGTCAACGCCTTCAGCGTGATGAGCGATCTCAGCACGACATCCGACCACTCGCCGGCACCGGCGAAACGTGACGTCCAGCTCGACCACATTTTTTCGGCATCTTCAAGGGCGGCAATGACGTCGATCTCCGGCGGCGCGTCACGAAACGATTGTGACCAGCCAAGCACAAAATCAAAATTCTCGCCGGCGTCAACGTCGAAGCCGGCCATGCTGCTCATATTTTCATTAGAGAAAATGATTTCACTTTGCAGTATCAGCCGATCCGGCCCGGCCACATATTTTATCCGCCCATCTTCGAGGCGTGTGACCCAAGGCACTGTCGAGCCATAATCCAACCGCACGCGCAGCTCCGAATGCATTGTCACCCTGCCGCGCAACCCGCTCACGCGGCGCAGCAGATTGCAGGTGCCGTCACTACGCGTCATGAAATCCGTCACCCGGACGGCGCCATTCACCGTCTCGAAATCCGTTTCCAGGATCAGGGATGCCGCGCGATATCTACGGGTGACGCGGGTGATTTTTTCGGCCGGTGCAATCAGCCATCTGCCGTGCGAAGGGTCACCCAGAAGCGATGCAAAACAGGCCGCGCTGTCGAAACGCGGCAAGCACAACCAGTCGACCGAGCCGTCGCGCCCGACCAGCGCAGCGGTTTCGCAATTGCCGATAATGGCATAATCCTCAATCCTGCCTGCCATGCTTCAGCCACCCGTCGCAAAGCCGGGGTATAGCGACATGCCGCCATCGACGAATAAAGTTGCGCCCGTCACGTAATCAGCCGCGTCAGAAGCGAGCCAGGAGACCGCGCGCGCGATGTCGTCCGGCTCGCCGATTCGCTTATACGGCACAAGCTCCATTAGCTTTGCGTAGGCTTCAGCTGTCGACCAGGCTGTTGTGTTGATCGGCGTGCGGATCGCGCCAGGTGCTACCGAATTTACACGAATGCGGTGCGGTGCAACCTCCTGCGCTATGCTCTTCATCATCATCATGATGCCACCCTTCGAGGTCGCATAATTGACGTGCCCGGCCCACGGAATCTCTTGATGCACCGAACTCATGCAGACGATCTTGCCAGCGGCCACCGATATATTCTTGACTACGCCGCGTCTTTTGAACTCGCGCACTGCTTCCCGTGCCGTAAGAAATTGTCCAGTCAAATTGACGCCGATCACGGTTTCCCATTGCTGCATCGTCATTTTGTCAAACGGCGCGTCACACTGCAGCCCGGCATTGCTGACGACCACATGCAACGTCCCGAAGTGGTCTATGGCCTTTGCAAACATGGCCTGGACCTGATCTTCTTTTGAGACATCCGCCTCAATTGCAATTGCTCGGCTACCAAATCCCTCGATCTGATGGGCAACCTCGTCGGCTGGTGCCGGGTCTCCGATATAGTTCACGACGATATCGGCGCCGGCCTGCGCCAAGCCGAGGGCCGTTGCCTTGCCGATGCCGGAGCTGGCGCCAGTGATCAGCGCCGGCTGGCCCTGCAACGTCTTCGCATAAGGAATTTTCGGGAGATCGGCGTTGTCCCGCACCGGGGCGGTGGGGTCGTGCGGCATTATTTTCCCTACCAGTTTTGAGCTCTCACACGAGGTGGCAGGGGATAACCCCACAATCAATGCGCAAAATTCTTATTAAACTTTCATGTGAAAATGTTGTGTTTTGCCGGGGTCGTTTATCGCGCGATAAGCGACCTAGCATAGGAGCTGACTTCTCTTGAATATCAATGAACTGCCCCATTCTCAGCCGGGATCGACTTTGGCCCGCAATTTCACAGGCAAAGTATTGAAAAGCAACGCCGAGGGCAAAATCGCCCACCATTTCAGCGCCGCGGACCGGCCAAACAATGGAAATACCTCCAAGAAAGATCACGGTATCGGCGACAATATCGCCTAAGGTACAACCTGCGCCACAATGGATCGTGCCAACGAAAACCTGCATCCAGAACGTTTTTGTTTACTCGTGGCTTGCGTGCCCCGGTGTGGTCCAGCCAAACTTTTGATCAGCCAGGCATCCAAATGGGCCGAAGTATAATGCGGTGATAGCCCATACTACGTTGATCACCGCCATGTGCTGCTTATGGGCCCTAAGGTCAAACGCGATACAAGCCGCCATGAGGAAACCTGAGGCGATGAACGCGACCGCTTTCCAGTACAATCTGGAAGACAGAATTCCCTCATCGACTCAAATGACGCGGTAGTATTTGGGCTGACCGGGAACGCCCGGATTCAATCTGAAAAGCCCGCCTGCGTGCGGTTCTGCCTTTAGCTGTTCGGGACTCAATTTCTCTCGCGCGCTGGTGATGTAAAGCTCGTCGAGATTTTGGCCGGCAAAGCAGCACATGGTCGGTTGGCTCACAGGCAGTTGAATCACCTGATCCAGCTTACCGTCTGGCGCATAGCGATGCAGGCGTCCGCCGCCATGAATGGCGCACCAATAACCCCCATCCGCGTCCATGGCCGCGCCATCCGGGATGCCTTTCTCTCCGGGCATTTCTGCAAAGAGTCTGCGGGTACCAATCGTTCCCGTGTGCTTGTCATAATCAAATTCAAATATTTTCCGCGCATAGCTGTGCGACAGATAGAAAAGGCGCTCGGCCTTATTCCAGGCCATGCCGTTGGCGAGGAATGTAAAATCCGCATAAGCAATAAGCCCGCCCGCGGATGTGAAGCTGTAAAGCATTCCTTTCTCATCGCGATCGCGATCATCCAGCGGATCAGTCATTGTGCCGACCCAGAACCGGCCCGTGCTGTCACAAGCCCCTTCATTGAAGCGGATGAGGTTTGTATCGAACGGCGCCGCTGCCGCGAGGGTCAAATCCGCGGTGGCTAGATCCAGCCAAAATAGGCCCGTGCGCAGCGCAACCAGCGCGCGGCCTTTGCCATCGAGCGCAAATGCCCCCAGATCCGCCGGCAGCGCCCAGCTACGCCGGCCGCCGCCATCCAATTGCATGCGGTGCAAGGCGGGGGCTTTGATATCCGCCCAATAAAGTGCTGCCTCATCCGCTACCCATAAAGGGGATTCGCCGATGATCGCCTGCGCATCAAGCACAAAATCGATCTTCATAACTCACCTTTCAATGACATGGCCTTGATGCGGTCGGCAGTACGCAAAGCGATGGCCTGAATGGTCAGTGATGGATTAACCCCGCCAGTGGTCGGGAATACCGAGCCATCGCAGATCCAGAGGTTCGGAATATCCCAGCTCCGGCAATCCGCATTTACCACGCTGGTCTCTCGGCTAAATCCCATGCGCGCGGTGCCGGCCAAATGGTTGGCGTCTTCCGTCTGCTGGAAAATATCGGTGGCGCCGATCGCTTCCATACTCAGCTGCATCTGCGAGAGCGCATGTTTGATCAGCCGCTTGTCGTTGTCGTACCAGGAATAGGTGATGCGCGGGATCCTCAGGCCGTGCTGGTCCACTTCATCGGCCAGCGTTACCCGGTTACGCTCATCGGGCAGCGACTCACCAACCATTTTCACACCAACCTGGTGATTATAATCCATCATTTCATTTCGTAAGGCGTTTCCCCACAAGCCTCGTGCGCCGGTTTGGACGGACGCCCATTCGATCGGCAAAGGTCCTTGTCCCATCCAGCAATAGCCGCCGTAGAAATCCTTGCCTTTATCTTCGTAATTCCAGTGTTCCGTTATCGCCAGTGAGGGAGGCCCTTTATTCCAGCGTACTTCCTCCTTCATTTTTCCGAACACGGCCTGGTTGCTCTGCGTCATCAGGTTTTTGCCCACCAGACCGGTGCTGTTGGCCAGACCCTCCGGATAGCGCGGCGTCGCGGAGTTCAACAGCAGCCGTGGTGTTTCGATGGCATAGCCTGCCACCACCACATTGCGGGCACGCTGAAACTGCCATTTATTCTCGCGGTGATAATGTACTCCGGTCGCGCGACCTTGCGCATCGACCTCGATGCGCCCCACCATCGCAAGATCACGGATTTCCGCGCCGGCGGCGAGGGCGCGTGGCAAATAGGTGTTCAATGTGCTCTGCTTGGCGTTGGTCGAGCAACCGAACCGGCAAAAACCGCGGTACACACAAGACGGCGATTTGCCATGCGGCGCCGAGACCGTCGCAAGCGGCGTGGGTGTCCATTTGTAGCCCAGCGCCTCGCAACCCTTTGCCAACAGCATGCCGGCGGCATTCACCTCATGCGCGCGGTAAGGATAACGCGGCCGTTTCGGGCCCCAGGGGTATGTCAGCGGGCCGGCGATGCTAAGGCCCAGCTCCGCTTTGCGGTAGTATTCCCACATCTCGCGCCAATCGAGCGGCCAATCCGCGCCATAGCCGAGGGTCGTGAGGCTCTTGAACCATTCTGGCCGGAACCGGAGCGAGACCATGGCAAAATGCACCATGCTGCCGCCCACGGCTTTGCCACTATTCTTGCCTCCCATTTGCAGCGGATTATCGCCGTCGCAAATACGCCTATCCAGCCAGTATAATTTGTTCTGCGCGGTCTCGTCGGACGCAAACTCATCAAGCGGACGAAAATAGGGCCCAGCTTCGAAGGCGATCACGGAAAAGCCCAACTCCGCCAGCCGGGCGGCGAGTGTACCGCCGCCAGCACCTGTCCCGACGATGGCGAAATCCACCTCCTCATCTTGAGCGTATTCGCGCATGGGGACCCATCCACCCGATGCAAAAACATCGGGCGCCCGGCCCGCGCAAGCGCGCGGCGATTCATCTGACACGCTGATTATCCGCAACAGTGCTTTCGATAGGCGTTCCGGGCTTTGTCTCCGCCGCTTCCCATGGGTCTCGCCGGTTGGCCTGCATGCGCACATAGCCCCGCGGGCTGGCTGGGCCGCCAAAACCAATCTCGCTCCACGCGGTAGGATGCGCGTAATAGGCACCGGGAATGTCCACCAGGACGCGTTTGGCAAAGAAAAGTTTTGGCGGCACGTCCCCCCATTCGGCCGCATGCAATTCACCAGCCTGCATCCGCGTTAAAAGCGCGTCGGCGTTCTCATCGAATAGCTCCGCAAAACCCACACCGTAATTGGCATCTGCCTCCACATCCAGCGCCGCCAGCGCCAGGCGCCACGCTGCGCCGTCATACGGCATTGGCGCGATCCGCGTTCCGCTCTCTCCGCTAGCCAGCAAGTTGCGGTCGATATAAGCCGCCAGAGGAATTTCCGGCCTGCTGGCCGGCTGCGGCAGAATCCGCTGGCACAATGCCCGCAAGGTTGACCACTCCTGTTCAGTGAAAAATTGCGGTTCGTTTGCAACTGCCAGACGTGCGTCGATGACCTCACGGGTCGCATCGTTCCAAGACATGCCTTCACGCTTGGAGAGCACGTCATATCCCGGGTAGCGGTCGGTCATCGGCCTTAATCCTTATGCGGCAGGATAGAGGCGAATACCTGGCCGATGCTGTTTTTCAACACGCTGCCCAGCTCCGGTTCGCTTGGCATCATCGAGAGGAAATTCTTGGCATCCTTGAGGGTGATATGCGGCGGCAAAGGCGGGACGTTCGGGTCGGTATAAAATTCGATGATCACCGGCCGGTCAGCGTTTAAGGCTTCTGTCCATGCCCCAGAATTCTGCTCGGGCCGATTAACAAAGATACCCTTTAATCCAAGCAGCTCGGCATATTTGTGGTAAGGAATATCCGGAATCGATTGCGTCGATTCCGTCTTCCCGTCGCCCAATTGTACGCGTTCCTCCCATGTTACCTGGTTAAGGTCGCGGTTGTTCAACACCATGACGATGAATTTCGGGCTAGACCATTCGCGCCAGTATTTTGAAACGGTGATCATCACATTAATACCGTTCATCTGCATCGCGCCATCGCCCATGAAGGCGATCACGGTACGTTCCGGATAGGCGAATTTCGCCGCCACCGCATAGGGTGTCCCCGCACCGAGCGAGGCGAGACCGCCGGAGAGCGACCCCATCATGCCGCGGCGTATTTTTATGTCGCGCGCATACCAGTTGGCGACCGAGCCGGAATCGCCGGTCATGATGCAATTTTCCGGCAATAGTGGCGAGAGTTCCCAGAATACGCGCTGCGGGTTGATCGGCTCGGCTGGTCTCATCGCCCGCTCTTCCAAGAGCTTCCACCATTTCACGACATTTCCCTCGATCGTATCGCGCCATGGTTTGTTGGTGTTCTGCTCCAGCAGCGGCAGCAAGGCCCGCAATGTCGCGGCGCTGTCACCCACCATATTCACTTCCATGGGGTAACGCAGCGAGAGCAGGCCGCCATCGATATCGATCTGCACCCCGCGCGCGGTTCCGGGCTTTGGCAAGAACTCAGAATATGGAAAGCAACTGCCGATCATGAAAAACGTGTCGCAATCCTGCATCATATCCCAGCTCGGTTTTGTCCCCAGGAGACCGAGTGAGCCGGTGACATAGGGAAGCGCGTCCGGCAGCACCGCCTTACCCAGCAGCGCCTTGGCAACACCGGCATTCAGGCGGTCCGCCACGGCCATCACCTCATCGGTTGCGTGCAGCGCGCCCGCGCCGACCAGTATGGCGACCTTCTTGCCGGCATTCAGCACCGCAGCGGCGGCATGCAAGCTCGCCATATCGGGCGTCTGCGCCGGGCCGGCATATCCTATTCCGGTATGGGTGGAACTATGCGCATTCGGGGGCTCTTCATAGTCCAGCAGCTGCAGGTCATTCGGCAGAATCACGCAGGTCACGGTGCGTTTGGTGTGGGCGATCCGCACGGCCCGGTCGATCAGCTGGCGTACTTGGCTGGGCACACTGGCGGTCATCACATATTCGGCGGCCACGTCCTTGAACAGGTTCTGTAGATCGACTTCCTGCTGGTAGCTGGCGCCTAAAGCGGTGCGCGCCTGTTGCCCGACGATGGCAACCACCGGCATATGGTCCATCTTGGCGTCGTATAGCCCGGTCAGAAGGTGGATCGCACCAGGCCCTGACGTCGCATAACAGAGCCCAACCTCCCCGGTGAACTTGGCATGGGCGGAGGCCATGAAGGCCGCCATCTCCTCGTGCCGCACCTGGACATAATGCATGTAGTCCTTGGCCTTCTCCAGAGCGACATCAAGACCGCCAACCCCGTCACCCGGATAACCGAACACCCGGCTCAGCCCCCATTCCGAGAGCCGTTTCCAGACAAATTCCGAGACATTCTGGGCCATCTGTTCGATCCTTATTTGAAAAAGTTCAGTCTTCCTGATGCGCGCGCATCAGCGCCAAGGCCGCCAGCCCGGCCAATGCCAGGCCAACGAAGCTCGGGGGTGCCGGGATTGGCGGGCCGTCGACCATATTCTGCCGCCAGTTCTTCCAGCCGCCCATCGCACGGGAAACGCCATAAATGTGAAACCCGACACCGGCCACGCCCATAAAGGCGGTGAACCCCAGCCAGGCACGCGTGAACGGCCGTGTATTGTTCCCGGCACTAAGCGCGGCGTTAGCCATCAATGCCGCCGCGATCGGCGGCATTGTTACAGGCAGGTACATGGCTGGATTTTGGAACGACCCGCGGAAATGCAGCAACCCAGCCTCACCGGTGGTTCCCAGAAGACCGATTGCCGTCGCCAGACTCAGCATCCGGCCGGCCGGCCGGCCCAGCAGTTTCGGATCGTCTCCCGGCGGGGTGTCGCGCACCCGCTCGGCCAAGAGTCCAAATAACCCGGCGAGACCAATAGCTGCCGGCGCGCCCAAAGGGGCTGAGTAAAATAAATTCTGCCAGGAAAAGCCGCCCGGCTTCTTGGTGATATTATACAGATGAAAGCCCGTACCGATAAGGCCGGTCGCTGCCGTTAACCAGAACACGCCGTTGCGCGCATGATGCTTGCCGTGCCGGTCATCACCATAGCCGTGAGCGCTGGCCAGGAGAGTAATCAAGGATGTTGCGATCGGCGTGATCATCGCGGGGTTTTTAAAGTCACCCCGATAATGTTCGACTGCGCTATCCAACAGGACTGAAGCAGCGAGGAGCCCGCTGCTCCGATTAAGCCGCTGCGCCGTCTTAATGGTCGCCCGCTTGCCGCCGTCCTGGGGCTGAACCGCTTTATACCGCATAGATTTCGGCATCCTTGTGTTTGAACGCCAGCCCATTGCCCGGCTTAGATAGATCCGGCTCGATAAGGCCATTTTGCGCGCGCGGCGCGCCGTCAAAGAGCATGTGCTCGATCCGCACATGGTCATGAAACCATTCAAGATGCCGAAGCCGGGGCGCCGCACATGCGGCATGCAAATGAGCGCTCGGCGCACAATGACCGGACAGCGGTATATGAAAGGCATCACATAGCGCAGCCGCGCGCAGGAATCCGGTGATACCACCACACCGCGTAATGTCGCATTGCTGCACGTCGACGGCACCGGCTTGCAGCATCAATCGGACGTCGTCCAGGACGTAGCTATATTCCCCAGCCGCAATGTCCATCGCGGCGGATGCGTTTTCCCGCACCATCGCAAGCCCTGACCAGTCATCAGATGACACCGGTTCTTCGAACCAGCGTACATCGGACTCCGCTATTATCTCCATCATGGTAATTGCACGACGGGCGGTGAATGCGCCATTCGCATCAACGAAAAGCGCTGCCTCGCCGATTGCCCTCTTTGCTGCCTGTATCCGCGCCGGGTCCTCCGCCGGGTTCGATCCAATCTTCATCTTAACAGCGCGGCATCCATCTTTCTCAACCCAGGTCGATAACTGGCGCGCCAATTCGTCATTGTCGTAGCTGGTAAATCCACCGCTGCCGTAAATTTCGACTTGATTCCGCTGCTGTCCCAAAAGTTGGCTTAGATTGACGTTAAGAGATTTGGCTTTGAGATCCCATAAAGCGAGATCAATCGCCGAAATTGCGCACGCGACCAAACCGCTCCGGCCGAGATTGCGTACTGAAATCCACAATGCTTCGTAGATCAGCGGGATATCAATGACGTCCTGATCAAGCAGCTTCTTAGCCAATGTGTGGTTTATCTGGGGAGCGACCGAAGCATCTGCATATGTGTATCCAAACCCTTGCTTCTCTCCGGCTGTTACATGGACGGTGATAAGCGTCGTGCTATTCCAGCTTAATGTCCCGTCAGCCTCCGGCCGATCGGTCGGGATCGTGTATGCGCGCGCAATTACGCCGCTAATCGGGATTTTTGGGTTGGACATCGGTAATCCTGCCTAGACACTTGCTATATGGGGGGCCCCTGCAGTGGGTGAGAGGAAAAAACCCTCTGAACATGGGTTAAGAAAGCGCAATTTAAGTTCGCATTTCAATCGTGGCCTGCCGCACTATATCAACTCTGAGCCAGCTGGAAGGAACCAATATGGCCGATGTGGTCGTGATCACGGGCGCTGGTGCGGGCGTGGGGCGCGCAACCGCACGAGAATTCGCCAGGCGTGGCGATTGGGTCGGTCTAATAGGCCGGGATAAAGCGCGGTTGGAGGAAGCCGCCGCTGAATTGCGCGATTTGGGTGTGCGTGCGCACGCCGTCGTCGCCGATATTTCGGATGCCGATGCAATCGAGCGGGCCGCTGATGAAATTACAGATGCGTTAGGTCCCATCGATATCTGGGTTAATAACGCGATGGCGACTGTGTTCTCTCCGGTCGAAACCACGACGGCCGAGGAATTTCAACGTGGGACGCAGGTGACCTATCTTGGAACCGTCCATGGTACGATGACCGCTCTCCGGCGTATGAGACAGCGCAACAGCGGCACCATCGTCAACATTGGCTCGGCTCTCGCCTACCGCTCGGTGCCGCTGCAGGCGGTCTATTGCGGGGCAAAGTCCGCGATACGGGGTTTTACGGATAGTCTTCGTTCTGAAATCATCCATGACAGACTGAATATCCATTTGACGATGGTACATCTCCCAGCGGTCAACACGCCTCAATTCGATTGGGCGAAAAACAAGACGGGGCATGAGGCGAGGCCCGTTCCGCCTGTCTATCAGCCCGAGGTGGCCGCCCGTGCCATCGTGTTTGGCGCCTATGCTAAACGGCGAGAAATCTGGGTGGGCGTACCCACGATTGTTGCCATTCTTGCCAACCGTATCGCGCCGAGCTTCGCTGATCGCTACCTCGCCAAAAATGGCTACTCGGGACAGATAACGTCAAAGGTAAAGTCACCGGATGCGCCATCCAATCTTTATGATCCGGTTCCAGGTGATTATGGGGCGCATGGGCGGTTCGATAAAACCGCGCGAACGTCGAGTTGGGAAATGTTCACCTCCGAGCATCGTGTCGTCGCTGCTGTTGGGGTGGTAGGAATTTTGTATGGTTTGCACCGGCTCGCGAAGCGATTCGATCTTTAGGGACGTTGGCAGAATCATTTTAACAATTCGGCAGGGGTTCAACGATAACAGAGGCGGCGCAGTTGGTGGGATGGCTGAAACTTTGGGTACGCGCATATAAGACCAGGCGGAAGAGTTATTCCGCTATACCCTTGGTTGCTTCCGCGCTCATGCTCGCGGGGTGCCAGATGGATGTCTTGAGCCCGGCTGGACCCGTAGGCAACCGAGAAGTCTCTCTAATCGTAATATCATCCTTGGTAATGTTGATCGTTGTGTTGCCGGCGATTTTTCTGACCTTCTTCTTTGCATGGCGATATCGCGCTTCCAATCTTAAAGCTAATTATGATCCGAAGTTTAGCTATTCCCGGACCATTGATCTGACGGTCTGGCTAGTGCCGCTCGCCATTGTCTGCTTTCTCATTGTTCTGGATTGGCGCTCTACAAGGGCACTCGATCCTTATAAACCACTCCCGGGCGCATCGCCGATACTGCACGTGGATGTCGTGGCACTCGACTGGAAATGGTTGTTCATTTACCCGGACCAGCACATCGCGTCGGTCAACCTTCTGGAAATTCCCGCCGGCACTCAGGTCGAATTCAAGATCACGTCAGATAGCGTGATGAACGCGTTTTTCATTCCTCAACTTGGTACACAGATTTACGCCATGAGCGGGATGGTGACCCAGTTGCATTTGCTCGCAAAGAACAAAGGAACCTATCGCGGTCTCTCGGCCAATTTCAGCGGCGCGGGTTTCGCCGATATGAAATTCGAAGCTGTCGCGGTAAACCAAAATGACTTCGCAGCCTGGGTTACACGTGCTCAGCGAGCGCAGTTGGGCCTTAATGCCAACAGTTTTGAGAGTTTAGCCCGCACCTCCACCGACAATCCGGTGGCGTATTTCAAAGGCGTCGACCCCGATTTGTTCGATAAAATCGTCATGTCCCACGCGGGCCCCGATCCTTCCTCACCGCTGCAAGCCACGGAATAATCTTATGCTGGGAAAATTGAGCCTATCTGAAATCCCTTTCCACAATCCGATCATTATGGTGGCTGTTGCTCTCGAACTCTTTGCCGCCGTTGCGGTGTTGGGCGGCATTACCTGGTTTCGCAAATGGGGCTATTTATGGTCTGAATGGCTTACATCGGTCGATCACAAGAAAATCGGCGTCATGTATCTTATCGTGGCAGGGACCATGCTGCTGCGCGGTTTCGTCGATGCGATGATGATGCGGACGCAACAAGCCGTCGCCGCCGGACATAATCAGGGCTTTCTTCCGCCCGAGCATTACGACCAGTTTTTCAGTGAACACGGCGTGATCATGATTTTCTTCGTGGCCATGCCGCTCATCGTCGGGTTAATGAACATTGTGGTTCCGCTGCAGATCGGAACACGGGATGTGGCATTTCCGTTTCTCAATGCGACAAGCCTCTGGCTCGTCGTCGCGGGCGCTCTCTTGCTGAATATATCTCTCGGCATTGGCAGCTTCGGCAAGGCCGGTTGGGTTTCATATCCGCCATTATCCGAACTCAAATACAGCCCCGGAGTCGGGATAGACTATTATATCTGGGTGTTGCAGCTGTCAGGTTTCAGCAGCCTGTTCACGGGGATAAACTTTTTCGTTACCATTGTTAAACGCCGGGCACCCGGCATGAGTTTTATGCGCCTGCCGATTTTCGTCTGGACGAGCTTCTGTACAGTCATATTGATGATGATTTCCTTCCCTATTTTGACCGTCGCTTTAACGCTCCTGGCGCTCGACCGGTATCTGGGCATGCATTTCTTCACGGATTATTATGGCGGCAATGCCATGATTTACGTCAACCTCTTTTGGGCCTGGGGTCATCCAGAAGTTTATATCCTCATCCTGCCAGCGTTTGGCGTTTTCTCCGAAGTCACGGCGACATTTTCAGGCAAGCCGCTCTTCGGCTATCGCACGGTCGTCTACGCGACGATTGCCATTTCAGTGCTGGCCTTTACCGTCTGGCTGCATCACTTCTTCACCATGGGCTCAGGTGCGGACGTGAATGCGTTCTTCGGGATGATGACGATGCTGATCGCTATCCCCACAGGTGTCAAAATATTTGCATGGCTCTTCACGATATTCCGCGGCCGATTGCGGTTTACGGTCCCGATCTATTGGACACTCGGCTTTCTGGTGACATTTACCATCGGTGGCATGAGCGGGGTCCTACTGGCGATGCCGGGGAACGATTATGTCCTGCACAATAGTCTATTTCTCGTTGCACATTTTCATAACGTCCTGATCGGTGGCGTCTTATTTGGCATGTTCGCCGGCGCTACATATTGGTTCCCAAAGGCATTCGGCTTTACGCTAAATGAAAAACTCGGCCGCCGCGCTTTCTGGTTCTGGATTACCGGTTTTTATGTCGCCTTCATGCCTTTATACATTCTTGGCTTTATGGGCATGTCCCGCCGGATGCAGCATTACGACAATTCTGCCTGGCAGCCTTATCTCATCGTCGCGTTTTTCGGTGCTGTGATGATTCTAATCGGCATCCTCTACCAGGTCAAAATGCTCTATGTCAGCATTCGCGACCGTGACCAGAACCGGTGCCCCACTGGCGACCCATGGGATGGACGAACCCTGGAATGGGCAACATCGGCACCGCCGCCCTTTTATAACTTCGCCATCACGCCGGAAATTCTGGCAAGAGACGTATTCGCGGCCTATAAGGGCGGAAACTACCCGCCAAATCCTAGAAGCTATTGCGATATAGAACTCCCCAAATCCACCGCGGCCGGCTTATTTGTCGGGGTACTTTGCGGCGTGCTTGCCTTTGCCCTCGTCTGGCATATCTGGTGGGCCGTCATACTCTCCTTTGCAGGCGTCTTCGCTGTCGTGGTTGGTCGGTCGTTCATCGCCCAAACCGACTATATCCTCCCGGCCGAGGAAATCGAGCGGATCGAAAGCCAACACATGCCGCCGCAGCCGGTGATTTAATCATGGATGAGGTCGCCCGCCACGTTGAGAAACCCCATTCAGAGACCGTGTTTGGATTTTGGATCTATATCATGACGGACAGTATGATATTTGCCTCGCTGTTCATCGTGTTTGCCATCCAAAGAAACCAACTCGCGGGCGGCCCTAGCGGGAAGGACCTCTTCGATCTGAAGTCGACGTTTGAAGAGACCGCACTTTTGCTGACGAGCAGTCTGACCTGCGGCTTGGCGATGCTTGGCCTTCACCGTAAGAAATCGAGAGAGATCATCTTCTGGCTGGCCGCTACCTTTCTGCTCGGTGTGGGCTTCGTCGGCTTAGAGATCAGCGAATTTGTCAAAATGATCGGCCAAAACGCCGGGCCGGATCGGAGCGCATTTCTCTCGTCCTTTTTTACCTTGGTCGGAACACACGGATTACATGTCACCTGCGGACTTGTCTGGATGCTCGTATTGCTTGCACAGCTTATCTTTGTCCCGCATCGCCTTGAGGAAAAACTGATCCACCGTCTACTCGCTTTCAGCCTGTTCTGGCACTTCCTCGATATCATCTGGATAGGTATATTTTCTTTCGTATATCTCAATGGGGTTAGCTGATGCAGGCTCATCATCAAACCCATGCGATCGCCGGGCACGGTAATTTTGCGACTTACCTGGCAGGCTACTTATTAGCGATATTGCTAACACTTGCTGCATTCGGCGCTGTTGCACTCAAGCTCTTTCCACCTCCCGACACGACAGTCATTATTGCGTTGGCAGCGATCTGCCAGGCCGTCGTGCATATGTGGTTTTTTCTGCATATGTTTCGTAAATCGACACCATTCTGGAATACTATCGCGTTCGCCTTCACCGTATTGGTAATTTTCCTTCTGATCGGTGGTTCGCTATTCATCTTGATGTCCGCCGACTATAATATGATGCCTCAATCCATGCCTTCCTAAATATCATTGTGGGTGGCGGTGCCGACTGTGACAACACCGATGGCTTTGACTACAAAGGAGGGAGACCTTGGAGCCTACGAAATTTGGATCACTGGCGGATGGGCGCTCCACGACATGCTTTACACTCGAAAATGCGCAATTGCGGGTACGCATAACAAATTATGGCGCGCGGCTCGTCTCGATCGAAGCGCCGGATCGGGCGGGTAAGCCTGAACACGTGCTACTGGGATTTGACAACGCGGAGGCGTATCTTGAGGCGGGTGGTTCCTTTGGTGCGATTTTAGGCCGTTATGCCAATCGTATCGCTTCGGGGCGGTTCATGTTAGATGGACAATATTATCAGCTGGCGGTGAATGATTCAGGAAATACACTGCATGGTGGGCCGGAGGGGTTTGGTGGCGCGCTATGGCAGGTTAAAAATTACAATCACGAGGCCGGCGAATTGGTGCTCTCCCATGTGAGCCCGGATGGTGACCAAGGGTTTCCGGGAACGCTAACCATAGAGGTAAGTTATAAGCTTTCCGGAAGTAGCTTAATGATCACCCTTGCGGCGACGACTGATCAGGCTACAATCGTCAACCTGAGCTCACATCCTTATTTTAACCTTGCAGGTGCTTCGGCTGGTGACTGCCTATCCCACCAAATATTGATAATGGCGGATCACTTCTTGGCCACGGATCAGCGCCAGATTCCGACAGGAGAACTAAGGCGCGTTCGCGGTTCAGTGTTTGATTTCCGAAAGCAGAAACGTCTATCGACAGACATTCGAAATGCTGACGAACAACTTCTCATCGCGCGGGGGTATGACCACTGCTTCGTTACCGCTTCAGGGGACCCAGCGTCTGAACGTTTCGTAGCGAGTGCCTATGATCAAAATAGCGGTCGAATGCTTAAAGTTTTTACCGATCAGCCGGGATTACAATTTTATTCAGGAAATTCGTTGAACGGGTCCATCGTCGGCCGCGGCGGTATCGTCTTCCGGCAATCCGCGGGTTTTGCATTTGAAGCGCAGAATTTTCCGGACGCGCCGAATCATAAGGAATTTCCGGCAAGCGCACTGCGACCGGATGAAGTCTATCGCCGAATTATCAGGTACAGTTTTTCTGTTGAATAGTTGGAGCCGTTCGCTACGAGAGCTGTATTCTTTTTTGGTCTTGATTCTCAGAACTGCGATTTTTGGTGGCCCGAATCAGATAGACCTAATGCCGTAGTAATCAGGGTGAGATGACTCAGCGCTTGCGGGAAGTTTCCTGCAAGACACCGGCCTGGTACGTTGTATTGCTCCGATAGCAACCCGACATCGTTGCGGACCGCTAGGGCGCGCTCAAAGGTCTTGCGCGCTTCTTTGCGCCGCCCTTGTAGATTCTGACAATCCGCCAACCAGAATGTACAAGCGATGAAACTGCCTTCCGACTCGCTTCCGGTCGATTTTTTCCGTCGGACCATACCATCTTCGGTCAATTCAATCGAACCTTTTTGGCCGACCCGTGCTTCGTCCTGGAACCAGACCTCGATCTCTTTGCCGGCCGCCTCTGCCGGCAAAACTTCCAGGCTCAGGCTGCGGAAGTTTTTTTAAAAGCCACTTGCGCTGCGGGGTCTTTCTTCGGGTGAAAGGGCCGTGGCTGCAGCCGCGTCAGCTGCAACTGGCGAAGCCACCGGCCAATCGTGCGTTCCGTTGTTTCAACCGCAAACCGGCGTGCGACTTGCGCGCGTAAATCCAGGCAGCGCCAGCGCACGACCTGGTCGACCTCGGGGTCGGGCCCTTTCACGACAAGCGCCAGCAGCTCCGCCATCTGCGCCTCATTCAGCAGCGGCGCCGGGCCAGGACCAACCCGGGAAACCAGCCCGGCCAAGCCCTCCGCGTTATAGCGGTGCACCCAGTCACGCAACGTCTGCCGGTCCATGCCGTTAAGCTCCGCCGCCTCGGTCCGCGAATGGCCGTCCAATACCATCGCCAGCGCCAAAAGCCGGCGCACAACCTGACCATCCTTCTCGCGCGACGCCAGACGACGCAAATCCACCGCAGTGGATTCCAAATTGGTGATCTCAATCGCCCGACCCATCATGATCTCCCGCGCCCGAATCGGGCCAAGGTCAGCGAATCACAACGCAAACAAATTGGGAGTCCCCAAAGAGTCAGGGGCCGCGTCAGATGGTATAACACCAAACCGGCTTCACCAATCAAGGAAAGGATTTTGCATCCTTTCTCTATTTCGCTATCGGTGCTGCGGCCTCTCGGGGGAAAGCTGTGATAGAAAAACCGCTCGGTTGGAACCGTCCGTTTGCGAGCACAAAAAGGCCATCGCCAGACCATGTGATCAGCCTCGAATGGACGGGCCAGCAAGGAGCTCGCCAAAGGACGGCCTCCTTATCGGTTCCGGTGGAATGCAGACGGAAAGATCGTGTTGCCACCTCCCGAGGCCCTTGACGCTGAGGTCTACGCGGATCGGCAACCAATTCTTCATTGGCGCATCGGCGAGAATTTCGATACCGAAGACGCGCTCGACGCACAAAAGCGGGGTGTATTTCTGGTTGTTGATGGGGTCGGTGTAGGGGATTGCTGCCTGGCGGATAACCTCAAGTTTCAGGTGGCGATCAAACCACAGTGAACCGGAAAGTAGGTTGTAATACTCGGCAAACCGCGTCCCAAAATCTCGGTGAAGCGGGCTTTCACCCCTCTGGTGCGATAGGCATGTTTTCACCTGCTGCGGCAACGCGTCCACACCCGACACCATAGCCCAATTGCCGTTATGGGTCGTCAGGTCATGGCTGTTCGACAATGCCCAACTCTTGGGAATGTCGGCGGCAGGAATTCGGGCGGCACTCGGGAAGACCGGACACCGAACCGTGTAGCCACCGGTTGTGTCCCTGATGACAGACGGCCTAGCCTTCAGCGCGCGTCCGTTTCCGAGCTCATTCACAAGGACATAGCGATCAATCGTCGCGGTTTGATCGTAACGTTCGGTGAATGCGATCAAGGTGTGAACGTCGCCGTCAACGAAGCTCCGCAGATGGAAGCTCCACACTTCACCTTCAACGCCCAGAAATTCGCCGACGAATACGATGTCGGGTCCAATGGCGATAAGGTCGGGAAGGGCCTCCCCTCCTGAAAGAGCATTGCGCTGTCTTTCGGCGCACTTCGCCTCGTGCTCGGCTTTCATCGCGCGCAGCACGTAAGCCGTGTACGTCACCTCGTCCCGGTCGATCAGGTCGGCGTGGGTTGCACACAACCAAATGGCATTGGTGATGTGAATGCGCTTCTCGCGGGTCATCGACGCGAGGTAACGCCGCGCGCCTGGTCCAGACGCGGCGGCGTGAATGTGCGCGGCCTTACCGATCATGTTCACCGCCTCGGGCGTTTCATCGCTCGGGCCTGATGTCGGCTGTGGGCAATTACGAAACGAACAATGATGATTGGCGCGAAGTGCGACCGCCGCCTTTGTCTTTTGGGAGAATTCGTCGCGGTAACTCATCGCACCTTACTATCCAAATAATGGGCTTGCTGCCAGCATGCCTAAGGCGTTGCCGCCTACATTACCCCATTAACCAAGGTCTGCTAGTTGTTGCTGGGCACCCCATCCACGACAGTCCGTTCTCGGCCCTCTTGGACGCGGGGGGATTTCGTGAATCCCGCCTGTCGGCTTGCATATTCCAAAGCCTGTATGAAATTGTCGGCGACCCATTTTGCCTGAAACTTACTGGGCACCGTAAGAACCCACTGATCGCTGTCTGCATCCTCCTGCACCGGAGCAATCAAATTCGTTGCGGAGAACCAACTTTTCATTTCGGCGCTGCCGATGCGCTTTTCGAGAGCATCAAAAAACCTGGCCTTCATGGCATCATCCGGGGCCATATCGTCCAAATTGGCGGGTACGGTTTTCAGGTCGGCCTTCTTTCTGGCCGGTCCTTCCAGCTTCGGTTGGGACGCGGTTCGCTCGCCCGATGGCGTGATTACACTGAGCAGAGTTTTTCTCGGCACCGGCGCCGGCGAGGAATAAAGTCGGATCAGGCCGGTATCAAACTCCGCCTTGGCCTGAGGATAAACGGCCGAGACGTGCTTGTCCCATGCCTCCCTGATGATTTGCCTGAACTTTCGAATGTTCTTACCGTCGTTGCCGAAATGATTTGCCAACTGGGTCCACGATAACGATGCCGGCCGCTGCGGATTGATCCGCGGGAGTCGGTACGCCAGCCAGGTATAGAGATCGAGTGCGGTTGCCGAATCCTTCAGCTGGCGAATGGCATGTTCATTCAGCGGAACCGCGTGCTCCTTGAGATGGTCGTAAAACCCCTCGGTAAGGTAGATTTCGCGCGCAAAGGAAGCGTTCGCCTGGTCAACGCCGCCATATTCGTTGGTCAGTTTTACTTCCTTGATCCCATATTCTTTTTCGCCTGTCGTCCGGGTCCCGTCCCAGCGAATCATCCATTCGCACGCAAATAGCCTGTCGACCTGGTCCTTGACGAGTGTTGCAGAGCCTCGCGGGCCATAGCTGACCGTCCGGAATCCCATGCGCTTCATCCAGTCGGTGAAGTTTTTCCCCAAATAGACTTGTCGAGAATTAGTTCGCACCGCCTCGGTCATGATGTGGATCAGGATCACCCGTGGCAACGATCCGTAGGGAACTCCGAGAATTTTGAGGTCGCGCTGCCCATCGATATTTTGCACCACGGCTTTGGGCGTAATCACCAACGTGTATTGGCCATCGGCCCGTATGATCGGCTGTTTATCATCGGTCGGGCGTCGCACCGGCAGTGACATCGCGCAAAGCGCCGAATGAAGAAAGCTTGGGACAGGATCTTCGCTCGCCACGGCTGAAACGCGATCGAACACGGTCGGTGCGCCCGAGAGACGCGCCAGTTCGGCGGCTTGGGTGGGTCCCGCGCTGTTCAATTCGCTAAATATCTTTTGACCCAACGGCAAGCGATACTGCATTTTCTGTCCCAAAGCGCGACTCGTGTCGGCGCGGCTACAGTTTGGCTAACATGATCAAGCCATTCTCGACAACTATTTTCGAAAGTTGACAAAATCAGGGACGAAATGTGCAAATTTGACCGATGATAAGGGTGCGGTTTGGAGGCCGGGAACCGTACCACGACTCGTTGCTCAACCAAGGTTTTTTCGTGGAGGGTGAATGCATGGTTTGCAAGGACTTCGTGGAGCAGGATGTGGACATACTGACGACGTACATCCCCTGAGCCTGCTCGTGCATCAACGTTGAAATGTCTCGCTCCAGCGGTTGGTCCCACACTCGGCTCTGACAAAAAGGTTCCCAATGGTGAAACAGAGATCTGCCCCGGACTACCGCATGAGTCGTTCAAAATTCAAAATTGATAATCCTTTTTCGGGCAAGCCTTAGGATGTTATAGGTTTTATTTTTGAACTATAGGTATGGTACTTTTTTCATCGGACGTTTCGGAGCATTGCGTACCCGAGGCATCGGTATTCCGGTGTTGTGCGAACCTTTATCATTGGCCGGTGAACCATAATCATCGGTTCGTGCTTAATCTGCACCTTTATCATCGGTTATTCCCCCTGCCCTCCTCCGGCTGCATCGTCGGCTCACTCTGAGCGTTGTATGAACGAAATTCTTAGAACTTTCAGATTGCTGCCTTCTCCCGCTTAATTTGCAAAAATACGGAGAAACTTGACACAATTTCGCAAACAAAGCTATGCGAATTCAAACTTCGAAAGTTATCTCCATGCTGAATCCCGCGCAGCTTCCGGATGTTGTAGCTGAGTTGTATAATCAGTCGCTGGATGTTCTGACTTCGCTCCGAGAACGCGCAGCGGCGCAGCGAAGCGGTCCGAAGAGCCTTCCCCGGTTCTCTATATCGACAGCCGCGGACTTGGTTGGGCGTACCTCTGCGGCAATCCGAGAGGCTGAAAAAGAGGGTCGGCTACCGTCGAATGAGCGAACCCATTCAGGCCGGCGAATCGGCTATACGCTGCAGCAGGTCAACGAGATGCGCGCTGCGTTCGGTACCAAGCCATGGCGCCATCCCGACGATCCTGTCGCGGTGATCGCCGTACAGAACTTTAAAGGTGGCGTGGGAAAGTCGACGATCTCGGTCCACTTGGCGCAACACCTCGCAACCAAAGGCTACCGGGTCTGTCTCATCGACTGTGACAGCCAGGCCTCTTCCACCAGCCTGTTTGGCTATGTCCCGGACCTGGACCTCGAAGAGTCCGATACGCTCTACCCGTTTTTTCGTGAAGAAGAGATGTCGAGCCTAGCCTATGCCGTGAAGTCCACGCATTGGGATGGTCTGTACCTCATTCCGTCGAACCTGCGCCTTTACGCCGCGGAATACGAACTGGCGGCGCGGGTTTCTCGCGGGCAGCCGCTTTTGCTCGATCGCTTGGCCCAGGGTATCGCGTCAATTTCGGAAGCCTTCGACGTCGTCGTCCTTGATCCTCCTCCGGCGCTCGGGACCATCTCTTTGTCAGTTATGCGTGCTGCGAATGCGCTCATGATCCCGACTCCCCCGACGGTGATGGATTTTGCCTCGACTACTTCCTTTCTCGCGATGCTATACGAGACGATCTCGACGCTGAACGAGAACGGCCTGCCCGTGGCGCTCAACTGGATCAAGATGGTTGCCAGCCGAACGGACGAGCAGAAATCCATGCAGAGAGAAATTCTTGGCCTCATGCGCAATCTCTACGGGGACTCCATGCTGCGTTCGGTCCTCCGCGATTCCGCCGAGATCGATAATGCCACCGCGAGATTGATGTCGGTCTACGAACTCGAACAGCCCGTCACGTCCCGCGAAACGCATAATCGTGCGTTGACCCATCTCAACGGAGTCAACAACGAAATCGAGATCGAGATTCGCAAGACGTGGCCCAGCCACGCCGAGCGCCTGGCGAAAGAGGGCATTTTGTAGCGAGTTGCACGCGTGCAACTCTCGGTTAACTGACTGTTTTTGATAAGGAAATCACCCGATGGCGCAGGGCAACAAAGGGTTTGGTGAAATGCTCGGAAAGTCTTCCGGTGCTGGGGACACTCCCGCGCCGCGCCGGCTTCCCGTTGCTGGCGTTCTGGCGAGCCGAGACAATGCGCTGGCCGCGCTTTCCTCCGGGACGAAGGTCAATCGCGTCCATGAGCTCGTCGATCCGGCGCGCTGTAAAATCTGGGAGGGGCACAACCGTGATTACGCGGCGCTGAGCGAAGAGAGCTGTGCTGATCTCATTGAGAGCTTCAGGGCCCAGGGAAAGCAGGAAGTTCCCGCGATCGTCCGCCGGGTGAAAGGCGAGGCGGATCTTGATTTTGAAATCATCTGCGGCGCGCGCCGTCATTGGACCGTGTCCTGGATGCGCGCGCATGATTATCCTGATTTCAAGCTGCTCGTCGAAATCCGGGAGCTGACCGATGAAGAGGCATTTCGGGTCGCGGACATCGAGAATCGTCACCGCAAGGACATCTCGGACTACGAGAGGGCGACGGATTATCTAAGGGCCATCGAGCGCTACTATGATGGCAATCAGCAGCGCATGGTCGACCGGTTACGAGTAACCAAGAGTTGGCTCAGCCGCTACTTGGAACTCGCCAAGCTGCCAACGGAAGTGTTGGCCGCGTTTGGGTCGCCGCATGTCATCGGCATCCGCAATGCCGCGGAATTGGCGCCTTTGCTTAAGAACGAAAAGGCACGTGATGCCATCATCCAAGAGGCACGGTCACTAGCCGGTGAGCAGGCGACCCTGAAGGTGGCACAATCTCCGTTCTTGACGCCGGCTTCAGTTGTCCGTCGGATGGTCGCGGCCACTCAAACGCCGCGAAAGAAGCCCGCCAGGCAATCCGCCGACGAAATTCGAGCGTCGAACGGTGTCGTCATCGTTCGGAAGGAGCGAGTGAGGGGAGGGGGTTTCAAGCTTCATGTCCTGCCGCGCACCAAGATCGGTAAGTCAGAATACCTCAAAGCCCTAGAGGCGGTATTCGCTGATCTTCCGGAAGACGCGCCACTGGGATGAAATGGCACCGATGATAAGGGTACGCAGGGGCGTTTTTTTCGTCGCGTCCGTCATGTAGAAGCGATTAAATGTGGTCCGCCTCCGGTGAATAGTCGCTTCGATCTCGGCGATGGCAGTTTCAAATTCGCCATATTCGAAATAGCCTAAAAAAGGGGACGTGGCAGGAGTTTGGGCGCGATTTCATCTTCGAGTGCCCAGTTCCGCGCCAAAGGCAGCCGCCCCTGCGGCGTAAATCGGACCCGGCGCCACGGCACACCCTCCCGCAGTCCGGCAACGCCGCGAGCGTAGCAAGCGCGAACAGCCGGCGTTTGGCGCGGCGCCTAACGTTGATCTCGATGCTGTCGCGGCGGAATTCTTCGAGTAGCCGCTCTGCGTTTCTCCCGGCACTGTCCTAAAACGTCGTTGCCTGGAAATTGACCGCCTCTCCGGCGCTTGCGATTTTGCGCCGACCGATGATCTTGGTACGGGGCGTTTGCCAGGCGCGGTCAAGCCCGAGCAAAAGTTCAAGTATGGTACCGCCTAGTCAAACCGCCAACAAGGGAAGGAGGTGTTGGAGGTACACCGTCTTCGCTGTCCAGCGGAAATGTGGCTAGAGCTATCACTTATGCAAACGACGTGGTTCAAATCGCGCGCCACGGAGTTGCCGCCAGGGCGCCATATCGTACCCCCACCCGCGAAGATATTCCGCGTAAACATCATCCAGGACACCCTTTCCGGCGGCCAATTGGGGAAGATTGAGGTCGCCGCCAAAGTTTACTTCCAACAAAACGGGCCCGTGTTCTGTCAGCGCGACATCCCAGGATTGTGTGTGAATTCCAGCAAACACGGAGGAGGCTGCGAGGATGATCTCTTGAACTCGGCCCCAATCGGGGATTTGAACACCCGCAACCGGGCAACCCGTGTCGGGGTGCAGGGGGTTGGTGGAAAGGCCAGCTCCAGAACCCGAGACCACGCGCCATATGGTCCCGTTCTCCAAAGAGATCGCGCCGAGCATGTTGCCCTGGCGCCAGTAATTATCGGCCGGGTTGGTTCCGGTCGCAATTTTCGCCACAGCACGGTGGATTTTTGGGCCGGCCGAATCCAGGAGCACCAGAACACGGACTGACCAAAGCCGTGGCCCAAACAGCGCCGCGAGAGCAGGGGTCTGACGTAGGCGGCGTTGCACGAGAAAGCCGCCTCCGGCTGTTAATGAGGGTGCCAGCGCCTCTGGTGCGCAGCGGGTGCCATCGAGGAGAACTACGTCGCCGCTCGTCTCGTCATAGCGATCGGCGCTGACGACCGAGAGGCTATATTTTCCGCCCGCCTCCTTCATGAAGAGGGGGTAGAGGTCCGGCCGGCGCAAGAACGCCGCCAGCGCAGCGGGATCAGATAAGTTCGGGATACCCGAGATATGGCGGCCCCCCGCCGTGATGGCGATGAGATCTGGCACAGGCAGGCCAGCGCCTGTCATGATGGTGTGGAACAGAATCTTATCCGCCGCGGTGGCGTACCAATATTGGCTGTTGCAGGCGAGGTGCATCTCGTGCTGCGACTTTTTGCCAACGAAGCAGCGCTTTTCCTCTAGCGGGATCGCGGGGTCCCAGAGCCGGTAGTAGAAATATTCCTGCGGGGTGAGTTTCCCTGGGCTGCGCCACAGGGTGATGATTTCGCGTAGGATCGACAGCACGCCTCTATTCGTCGCCAGCGCCAGATTGAGATTTTGTGGAATATCGATCCGTGGAAGCCCACTTAGTGAGGCATAGGATTGAGCTTCGGTGAGGTTCGCGGTCATGGCTGGGCTTTCGGGCTAGGGACCGTTGCCTGTGCCAGGACGACGTCCGCCGACACCGTTGCGGTGATGTCCTGGGCGTCGGTGGAGGCGAGGGGAGGGGCCGTTTCGGCCGCCATCTGCGGCACGGGCCCGCCCTTTCCCTGGTTAAAGATCGATGTGGGGCCGCCAGTGAGATCGATCGATTGATAACCGCCGACGGAGAGTCCTAGGGTTTGCGCGGCTTGGGCCGCTTCGGCCCGCAGGGAGGCCAGTGCCGCGAGCCGGGCTTTTCGGCCGGCAGCGTCAGCTTGGTCCTGCGGTGGCTGCCAACCAAGATTGCCGAGCGTCAGCCCGAGCGCCTGCATCTGTCCGACCAAGCCCAGAACCACCTCTCCCGAATGCCCGCTCACTTCGAGGGTCTGCGACGCCTCCCAATGCGTCGACACGCCATTGGCCGCGTCCACGAAATCGGTCTCGTAATCCTCGAAAATTGCGGTCACGTCTCGTGTCCTGCCGGCAATGGCTTGCACCTTGGCCATAAGGTCGTTGACCTGGCGCTGGGCGGAGACGGCTGTGCGCGACTGCTCATCCGCGACCAGATCGGCCACAAGAATTGTGGGTTCGATTTTGACTGTGGAGGTTTCGCTCAGACGCAGGAGCGGCGGCCCGTTGGGCAGGTGAGGGGGCGCGCAAGCCTGCGCTAAGGCGGTGCGGCCGCTGGCGAGGCATGTGAGCAGCGCTAAAACCAAAAGGCGCATAAAACTCTCCATCAAAGATTGGTGGGGCCTGGCTAGCGCAGCGTTTTGCGAATGGCGCCCAAAATGCGTCTGGGGACGGAAGTGTGGATAACAACGCTATAAACACGGGATACTTTCCCAAAACTTGGGGATATTTTCGCGGAGAGCAGCACATCATTTGCCACCGCCCACCTCCGAAAGCCCGCATCCAGCAGGCCGGGCCGGCGAGGGGACTCCATGTGGCTGGCGCCACGCGGAAGATGCCGGGAGAGGAGGGAACCAGGGGGCTGGCGGCAACCAAAACCAACGATTTTAGCCGCTTCCCGGCGAAAATTGCCGGTTTCTAGGCACGGTAATATGTTATTACCGTGCCTAGACCCCATAAGAGATAGATCTTGCCAT
>VFSW01000616.1_pt1 | contig 52470 bp, 23 predicted proteins | sample 5358111 | NCBI WGS metagenome assembly VFSW01 (sample SAMN11554181, study PRJNA540505) | mine drainage metagenome | isolation source: sediment from site ElyBrook_90M | place: USA: Ely Copper Mine, Vershire, VT | collected 2017 | reverse complement strand
CTGGGGGAATTTGACCCGGCCACGGATGGGGGAAGTTGAAGTGGCCATCGGGGACTTGTTGACAAAGAGGTTGCCGAACAGCGCGACCACCGACCGGATGCCACAGTCGAAATCGACCTTGACGGGCATCTCTACCTCTACGCGGTGGCGATAAAGCGAATCGATCGTTTCGCCGCCTTAGGCGCCATCAAGAACCAGCTCGATTTCTTCGATGAGCCGGGATTGGTTATCGCCCCTCGCATCACACCGGAAATCGCAAAGCGGTGCCGCGAACTCGAGATCCCTTTCATAGACGCTGTCGGAAATGCCTATCTCCGTGCCCCAGGCTTACTCGTTTTTGTAAAAGGACAGCGTCTGCCAGCAAACGAGATACCGAACGACGGGGTTGGACCGCGCGCCGGCACGGCAACAGCGTTGCGCGTAATATTTGCACTTCTCTGTCAGCCGAAGCTGTTGAACGTCCCCTATCGCGAAATCGTCCGTGCGGCTGGCGTTGCGTTAGGTGCTGTTGGCTGGGTATTCTTCGATCTGAACGGTAGGGGCTACACGATTGGTGGCCGAGGCAAGGACGACCGCCGTCTTCTTGAGCCGAGGCGACTCTTCGACGAATGGGTAGCCAACTACCCGATCAAACTTCGTCCGAAACTCAATCCCAGGCGCTTTCGTGCCGCCACGCCAGACTGGTGGCAGCAGCTTGACGCAACCGCGTACGGCGCCTTGTGGGGCGGGGAAGTCGCCGCCGAAAAACTGACCAAGTACCTGAAACCCGCGACCTTCACACTTTACATTCGTCCCGACAACGCCCGCGATAAGCTCACGCAGCTGGTTGCGGCGAACCGGCTTCGCGCTGATCCCAAAGGAGACATTGAGGTTATCGAAGCGTTCTGGAACTTCCCCGTGGACCAGAATCATCCCGATGTTGTTCCGCCGATACTCGTTTATGCAGATCTCGTTGCAGGCTTCGACCCACGCAACCTGGAAACCGCTAAGCTGATTCGCGAGCGGTATATTGACCATGCTCTGCGTCAAGCCTGATCGGCCTGTTGATCCGATTATCCTTGCGAGAAGTGGACCTGCTCGCTGGCGAGCTGACACTTCCATATTTTGTCGCCGGTGCGACGGCTCGAGACATTCTGCTAACCCATGTCTATGGGTAAAGTACTGGTCGAGCAACGCGCGATGTCGATTTTGCGGTGGCCGTCAAGAACTGGCAGCAGTTCGACACAATTAAGGCGAGACTTGCAGGTAATGTCAAATTTACCGCGTCGCCAGAGGCTGCGCAGCGACTCTACTACCGCTATTCTGACGCGGCGCAAAGCTACCCGCTCGACATCATCCCGTTCCGAGGAGTGGAACAGCCGCCGAATATCGTAGCTTGGCCACCTGATATGAAGGTGCTGATCAATGTTGCAGGCTACGGAGAAGCCATCGCTGCAGCGATGCAGGTTCAAGTCGACGACAGTCTCGTGGTCCAGGTGGCTTCGTTGCCGGGCCTTGCGGTGCTGAAACTGTTCGCATGGCTTGGCCGTGGAGAGGAAGATTCGAAGGATGCGCAGGACCTTGCGACAATTTTCCGTCAATATGCCGCTGCTGGCAACCTGGATCGGCTATTCGGCGATGAGATTGGTCTGATGGAAAAAGTGGACTACAGCCTGGATCTGGCCGGACCGAGGCTCCTCGGCCGAGATGTTCGCATGATAGCTGCGCCACAAACGCTCGGGCGGATATTTTCACTGTTTGACAACTCAGCCATAGTTGATCGGCTGATCACGCACATGGCAATGACGCTGCGCGGCGCTGAAGAACCAGTCACCGCCACGCAACGTCTGGTCGATCAGTTTAAAGCCGGGCTCGCTGGGCAGTGAAGACCTGGCCACTGTAGAGAATACTTTGGAAAACGCACCACCCGTAACGCAAGATCAGGTTATTTCAAGTTTTCGGTAAATATGCAGTATCTACAGTGAAGTGGCAGATGCAGCGCGAGAATATCGGGTCGTTGTAGCGAATTCGCGACAACCTGACCGCTGGCCGTAATCCTTGCCGCAACGAGCTTAATGCTAGGATGTTCCCTTAAGACGGAGCAAACACCAGTCGCCTGGGCAGGAAACCTGGAGCAGTGAAACTGTCGGGAGCCGACCGTGAATTTGGCTATTTAAGCAGGTGTAACTATCCGGGTTCCTGAGTCCTTTGTGTGTCGGCGTACATGGTGTTCGTTAATGGTCGGAGGAGGGTGAGGTCGTTGTAGGCTTGTCTGACCAGGACAAGGACCCATTTCTGCTGCGGAAGTCGTTCAGAGCGCTTTGCGCCTGCTGATATATATTGACAGGAATGTAGCCACTGCGCTCGAGATCGACTGCAGCGCGGTCACGAATGCCGTTGAGAGCGGCAAGCGGGACATCTTTCTGTTGAAAGGTGAACTTTATGCCGTTCTGTTTTAAAACTGACAAGGCCGTTTCGTTATCGTGGCGTGTTGCTATTTGCAAACGTTTTTCCGCCGTGGCGCTGTCTTTAAGAACAATCGCCTGCAGATCTACCGGCAGCCCATCGAAAAATGTCCGCGTCACAATCAACGCGCCGATACCATCAGCCATCGGAATTTCTGTCATGTAGCGTGTCTTGGTAAACCACTGGAAGGCGATCGCTCCCAAGGGTGGTGCTACCACGGTATCAATCAGGCCGGTAGAAAGACTCGAATAAACATCGGTGATGGGTAAAGGCACCGGAGACAGGTCCGCGGCCGTAAAAACGGCGGCACTTAAGGGATCCCCTTGCCATTCCCAGATACGCAGTTTCTTCAAATCGTCCAGGCTGTAGATTGGCTGGTTGGAGAAAAAGTGAATGAATCCGACCTCCATCCAGGCCAATAGCCGAAAGCCATGTTTCGCAAGTCCTTCGCGGATCTCGGGCATAAGCTGTGCCCTGACATAGTCCACCTCTGCATAGTTGTGAAACAGGAAGGGAATCTCGAGGACCCGTGCAGGGGAGTAGATATTGCCAATGCCGTTTCCCGTCAATGCCGCACCTTGGAGTTCACCAAAGCGGATCTTCTGCAGCATGTCGATTTCGTCACCCGACACACCGCCCAAATAGAGTTTAACGACTACTCGGCCGTGGCTGTCGGTGTTGATGTCCCGGGCCCAGTCGTTAATGATATTAGCCCAGGTCGAACCCTCCGGTGCCAGGGTCGCGAATTTGAGAACATGCGGCTCTGCCGCGTGAACACCGGGTGACAGTCCCAGCAGGAGTATGCTCAGGAGCAGGAATTTTCTCAAAATAGATCCCCTTCTTTTGACAGAAGCGCACGCGCTTTTTGCTGGGCAATCTTGTTCATCAGCGCCATGTCAGGATAGAGATCCACCGGCGCATCGATAACCCGGGTAAGTTCCTCATGGAAGGCATGCCGGTCGCCGATCTGACGATCAAGATACTGTGCTTCCAGGAGATCGACCAAAAGCAGCTTGCCTTGGGAAATTTCACGGGCTTTGCGGAAATGCCTTGCCGATAGCTTCGGATTGCCACCCAGCATGGGCGAACGGCCACCGTAATAGACGCCGAAGAACAGGTGGGCGCCCCCATAAAAATAGGTATCATCCAGATCAAGCACCCGTTGCATCAATGCCACCGCTTTCCCCGCATTGGCCAGCAACGCCGGATCAGTGCGGTTGAGGTCAATCCATTTGGCCCAGCACATGGCAGTCCAGAACAGTTCGGGCACGGATTTCTTTGTTGTATGCGTCAGTGCCCGCGTGAGTTCATCCAGGCTGGCGCGCTCAAGGTCGACCGGCAGGCCACCTTGGGCGAGGGCCGAGCGACCATATTCAAAGCCCCTTTCGTAGAGTTTGGAAGCGCGGGCCGGATCATCGTCTTCGACAAATCCGTAGGCATAGTCGTAGAACCCGCTTGCCGCATAGACTTTCAGGGCGAGATTGTCGGGGTCTTCAACAATCAAGCCCTCGATCATATTCAAATTGCCGGGAATTGCGGTCTTTGCCAGTTCGAGGTCGGTCTCACGATTCATCGCGATCAGTCCGCCTTCGAGCAGGGGTCGGGACCCGTGCGCCACGAGCTGACCCATGGTGCAGGCATTTAACCAAAGGCTCAGGGTGGCCGTAGCCGCTAAAAATAGTGTCCTGGCCGCGCGATTGCTGCCCGTTCTAGGAATTGCGGATTGCATTCTTCGTAGCCTCCCGGACGCCTTTTTGCCTGTACATTCGCGTCTCATCTTGATGTTCTGCCGGGCGGATCGGCAATCGCAACTTTGTGCAGAAGTTCTGCCCATGGCAGTCTGGTGGCGACGATGGAGAATATTGTTTTAATTGCTTTTTATTCGTTCAGTGGCGCACCAAATGCGGAATGCACGCAATCTCCCTGGGCTGGCGAAAATTTAAGCGTCGGGCGGTCGCTCACTGTGATTGCTGCCGCCTGCCATAGGGTTGCCGAGTCGTCGCGCCGGCCAAGACTTTGTGAAGCTGCGAATAGCCGCCCATAACGATTGCAGAAGCTCCAGTCCGCAAGACAGCTGGGTGATTGAATGGCAAGACTGTCTGTTTGGGCCATTGCTGAACTTCCGCTGTTCGTGATTATTGTTGTAAGCTTTTTTTGTTACGTTTGTTATTGGCTGTGTAGTAAACTGGACCTTGCAGACAGTAGAAACCTGTCCGCATTATGTTGTCAAGTGACCTGACCTCCGGTTTCGGTAAGAAGATTGGGAGCAGTGCGTGAATGCCGAGATGTCGATTTAGCATCGGCTAATATATAACGACGACCCGGTTCAATGGTTGGGTCGCCAACATGGATGGTCGCATCATGGATTACCTGCCCGCGCTCATGCAGGTGAAGTTACTCGAAACGGATTCCGGCAAAGAACCATTTGTCCGTGCAATCGGCTTTCCGTTCGCTGACCCTGTATCCTCTGACTGCGCGGCGTCGCAATTCCCCCGTGAAGCGAAAAGTGCGACCAGTCTTTGCGACAATTGGTGTGCATGGCGCTGTGACACGACGGTTGTGACATGATCTTTTTGGGCACACTCGCCAGGCTCAAAAGCCCCTCATTGTCTCTCACTTGAATCCATAATCGTGCAGGATTACATCCGCTGGGTTCTCCGCCACCGGCTCATCATTGTCGGGATTGTCGTTGCCATCACCGCCGGACTTTTTCCCCAGGCGCAACGCCTGAGAATTGTTATTGACCCGAATACCATGCTGCCGCGGTCCGATCCGTATGTAGTTACAACCAACAAGATTGCAGATGTGTTTGGATCAAGGTATGTGATGGTGATCGGTATTACGGCAAAACACGGAGATGTGTTTGAGGCCGGCATCCTGAACAAAGTTGAGCGCATTACCGCAGGCCTGCTTCGAACTCGCGGCGTCGTGACGGAGAACGTGACGAGCCTGGCGGCGCGCAAAATCAGGGATATCAAGGGCAGTGGGGACAGTCTCGAGGTCAGCCCGCTGATGGCGCATGTTCCAGAGAACACATCGCAGATGCAGGCGTTGCGGATGGCGGTAGAGCGCAATCCGGTCTATAAAAACCTTCTTATATCTTCAGACCAGCGAACCGTTGCCATTTATGCCGATATCCGGAACAGCCGGAGCGGTTTTAGCGGCACGGTGAGCAGGATCATGTCGGTCGTCAATCGGGAACGCGATGCGACCGTAGATGTTGCTGTCGGTGGTCTTCCTGTGTATCTCGCCCATATCGAGGAGTATTCGAATCGGGTTTTCTATCTGTTTCCCGCGGCTATCCTGATCATCGCCCTCCTTAATTTCGAGGCCTTCCGTACGATTCAGGGAATGTTGTTGCCTCTCGTCACAGCACTCCTTGCCACAGGGTGGGACATGGGGATCATGGGTATTGCCGGAATACCCTTCGATGTCGTCAACGTTACGACGCCGGTCGTTGTCCTGGCAGTGTCCGCAGGGCACGCCGTGCAGCTTTTGAAGCGTTACTATGAACAATATTATCATTTGCGCGATACAACATCGTTGTCACCCTCCGAGGCCAACACCGCTGCTGTAGTACAGTCACTTGTGCGTGTCGGTCCAGTCATGCTGATCGCCGGTTCTGTTGCCTCCTTGGGGTTCTTTTCGCTGGTTGTGACCACAATTCCGAGTGTACGTACATTGGGCATCATTGCCGGTATCGGGATACTTTGCGCCTTGATACTCGAAATGACGTTTATTCCAGCCCTGCGATCACTGTTGCCGCCTCCGAGCGATGAGGAACGCCGTCGCGAACAACATCTGCGGATATGGGATCGGATCACAGGAGCAATCGCGAAGTGGGTCACCGGCTCCCATCGTTACCGCCTGTACTGGCTGACAGTGCTTGTACTGGCAATTTCGGCCTTTGGTGCCACTCAAGTTGTGATGGACAATACCGTCAGGGGCTACTTTTCGAAGAACCTGAACTTTCAGAAGGATGATCGGGAGCTCAATCGTGCGCTTGGTGGCACCAATACACTTTATCTGCTTGTCGAGGGCAGCAAGGACGATGCGATCAAGAATCCCGCGGTTTTGCGCGCGATGGAAGCAACGCAGCACTTTCTGGAGCAGCAACCATCGGTCGGCAAGACATTGTCCATTGTCGACTTCATCAAGCGCATGAACCAGGTGATGCATAACAACGATCCGGCCTATGACCGGATTCCGGGGAACGCTGCCCTGGTCTCACAGTATTTGCTGTTGTATTCGATGGAGGGTCAGCCATCCGATTTTGATGCCTATGTCGATTATCCCTACCGGTCTGCCATCATCACGGCCTACCTGAAGAACGACAGCAGCGCCTATTTGATTCGATTGGTAGCCGGAATAAATCGTTTTGCCGCCACGCAATTTGGCAAGGATATCAGTCTGAAAGTGGGCGGCAGTGCGCCTGAGAATGCCGCGCTCAACGAGGTTCTGGTTCATGGAAAAATTCTCAACGTGATTCAAATCGGGAGTGTGATTTTCATCATCACTTCCATCGTATTCCGCTCGTTATTGGGCGGACTGCTGGTCGCGGTACCCCTGTTTATAACAGTGATGGTGAACTTCGGCCTGATGGGGTTATGCGGTATCAAACTCAACATACCGACTTCGATCTGCTTTGCCATGGTCGTCGGAATCGGTGCAGACTACTCCATCTATCTGATCTACCGGATGCGCGAACAAATAAGACAAGGAGTGAATGAAATGTCAGCTATCCATAACGTGCTCGGAACAGCGGGCAAGGCATGTCTTTATGTTGCCGCAGCGGTTGCCGCCGGCTACAGTGTTTTTCTGTTCTCATTCGGGTTCTACGTGCACATCTGGATGGGCATTCTCACTATAACAGCCATGGCGACCAGTGTGTTCTCCGCGCTGACACTTATTCCGGCGTTGATCCTGACGTTGCGCCCGCGATTCATTTTTGGCCAGGACCGAAATGGTCAAGGCCCCGCTTTGGCCGTCATCACTGTCAGCATCGCGGCGTTGGGACTTTTTATCGCGACACCCAGGACTGTCGGGGCTGCGGATCTGACTGCAAACGAGATTATGAATAAAAACGCCGTTTCCTTGAAGGTCGGCGATTCCACCTCGGATGCAACCCTGACCCTTGCCCAGAAGTCCGGGCAGGAACGCGTCCGCAAGATCGTGAGCATTACGAAATTGGAACGCGATGGCAAAGACAATATGCGCATGACGCGCTTTCTCTGGCCGCCTGACGTCAAGGGAACCGCCACCCTGCTGGTTGAGCACTCGGGTCGTGAGGATGACATGTGGGTCTATCTGCCTGCGCTAAGCAAAGTCAGGCGACTGGTATCGTCGAACAAGCGCGACAGCTTTATGGGTACGGATTTCAGCTACGGCGATGTCATCGGCTACCGGGTGGGTGAATGGAAAAACCGTCTCCTTCGCCAGGAAACCCTGGACGGTCACGCGTGTTACGTCATCGAATCCACGCCGAAAAGCGCGTCAGTGGAATCGAGCAGCGGCTATTCCAGGCGTGTGAGTTGGATTCGGCAGGATAACAACGTGACTGTCAAGGAACAGACCTGGGACGAGGCAGGCGAGCTGCTCAAAATCATGACCTTCGATAAGATTCGCCTTGTAGATTCGGTGCACGACAAATGGCAGCCGATGGAGCTCAAGGCAGTAAACCAGCAGACCGGACATCGCACCATCATCGCCGTCAGCAATTTCAAGGCTAATCGGGGATTAAAGGACGAGGAGTTCACTACCCGATACCTGGAACGGGGGTTATGACCCGGGCTATCCTGGCAACCCTGTTTGGGGCATTGTGGGTAACCCGGCTCATGGCGGCCGAACCAGGATCAGGCAGCATGGCAGCCGGCAACCTGCTGCAGGAGGCCGATATCACGGGATCGGTTCGCGCCGGCTATTGGACGTCGAGCCGGAGCCTCAACAACCAGGAAAATCTGGGCACCGGCGCACTGTGGTTACGAGCGGCGCCGAAGTTTAACCAGAATACCTGGCTGGTCGTGGATGGCTGGGCTGGCAACGAACGCGGGTTCCGTGGCAATTCCGCACAGGGGGTTATGCGCGAGGGCTATTTCCATCTAAGCGCCGGCGCGATGGACGTGCAGATTGGCAAGCAGATCATTGCCTGGGGACGTGCCGATCAGCTCAATCCCACTGATAATCTTTCGCCGAAAGATTATACTTTGCTGGTTCCTGACGACAGCGACCAGCGTTCCGGAGTTGCCTCCGCCAAGGCCACCTATTTTTTTCAGGACTATTCGATCACGGGCATCTGGCTTGCGGGCTTCAGGCCCAATGTCCTGCCGTTTCCACAGTCGACGTCCGCACTGGCGTTTCACGAACATGCGCCGGATGACCCGGACCGACAGGGGGCCATCAAGATCGGGCAATCCGGTGGCAGCGTCGACTGGTCCCTGTCGTATTTCAGCGGTCTTGATCTCAACCCCGATCTCGGTATCGATTATGCGACACCCACCGGCATAACGGTGGGCCTCAATAATCACCGGATCCGGGTTTTTGGCGGTGATGCGGCGACAACACTGGGTTCGTACGGGTTGCGTGCCGAGGTGGCCTATACCTCCACAGAAAATCCGTCTGGCACTGATCCGGAAATAAAGAGTCCATTTTTTTACGGTGTTGCAGGAATCGATTGCACTTTCTCGCAGGGCATTTACGCCAACCTGCAGTATTTTGTCCGCACCGTATCCAATTATCACGATCCGACGCTGATATCGGATCCAATCGTTCGTAGTGTTGCCATTGAGCAGGCGGTGATCAACAACGAGTTCGATCGAACGCAGCAGGGGATTACGCTTCGAATCAGCGACGCGTGGCTCAATGATACTCTGGCAGGTGAAATTGCGTACGTCGCGACATTGAACCGATACAGTTATCTGTTACGGCCAAAATTGACCTATTCATTCAGCGATCAGTGGAAAGGCATCCTTGGCGCTGATATCTTCCGGGGCGACGACAATACATTCCTTGGCCGCCTGCGTGGTAACTCGACTGCCTATGTGGAACTTCGTTATGGATTCTGAAACGCCGCTGTCCAGCATTCGCGAATTCTGTTCAAGGCAAACCGCCGCGGTTGGCCGAATAACAGAAAAATGAACCAGCGGTCCATGGCCCTTGGTGTTTGCAGCGGTCACGCATCTTTTGAAAAGGCCGGCGAAGCGATGTCCGAAAAATGCAGATTCAGACCGCCTATTTTGATTCCGCCCTGCGGGGTTTTATTTCCAGCCAGACACGATAGGTAAACCAACAGATGCCGCAGAAAATGGGAAGTCCCAACTGGCAGGAGAGGATTGAGTATCAGCTGAGACGCGTGGAAAGTGCGATCGCCATTGCCGGACTGGCACTCCTTCTTTTGCTTTCACTTGCCGAGATTGCTGCGCGGAATTTCTTTCATTCCGCCATACCCGGCACTGATATTCTTGATCGATATCTGGTTCTTTGGGCGAGTCTTCTGGGCGCGGTTGTCACGCAACACCATATCAAGATCGACGTTGCCTCGATATGGCTGCCGGAAGCCTGGCGTCACCGGTTAAATGTCCCGATATTGATTTTCTCTGCGCTCATCTGCGGCGGTCTCGCCTGGGCGGGTACCCGGTTCTGGTGGGTGGAATGGAATGACGCGCCTCAGTATGAAAAATGGACCTCTGCCTTGAGCATCATCATTCCTCTGACCTTCTCCCTGCTGGCAGTTCATTTTATCTTGAGGTGTTTCATCCGACCGAGTCCGGAAGACGCACCATGACGATCATCGTTATCGCGCTGCTTTTTGCGGCTGCCTTGCTGGGCGTGCCGCTTTTTGTTGTTCTTGGCGCAGGCAGTCTGATTGGCGCGAAAGCCGCGGGACTGGATCCTGCGGTCCTGTCGATAGAAATGATCAGGCTTGCTTCCTCGCCTAACCTCATGGCGATTCCGCTCTTTACACTCGCCGGCGTTGTGTTGTCGCGCGGCGGTGCGGCCGAGCGCCTGGTGAAGCTGTTTAATGCAGGTTTTGGCTGGATGCCGGGGGGTCTTGCGATCGTTTCGGTCGTGTCGTGTGCGTTTTTCACGGCATTTTCCGGTGCTTCCGGGGTGACCATCCTTGCTCTGGGTGGGTTGCTTTATCCGATGTTATTGAAGGAGCAGTATCCGCGACGCTTCTCGCTTGGGCTGCTTACCGCGTCTGGGTCGCTTGGGCTGCTGTTTCCGCCGAGCCTGGTGGTGCTGCTTTACGGGGTTGTGGCCGGCGTCAATATTGAAAAACTCTTCCTGGCAGGCATTGTCCCAGGCGCCCTTCTGCTGACCATGTTATCGCTCTATAGCGTGGCGATTTCACGAAAAGCGAAGGTTGTGCGCCAGCATTTTTCCCTTGCGGCTTTGAAAAACGGTATCCGGATCAGCCTGTGGGACCTCTTGTTGCCGGTCGCCATCCTGTTTGGATTGTTTGGCGGGTATGTCACGGCGACCGAGGCGGCAAGCTGCTCGGCAGCCTATGCCTTGGTGCTCGAAGGGGTAATCCATCGCCGACTTCGAACGGTCTTGCAGTTTTACGAGATTTTCCGGGAAACCTGCATGCTGGTGGGAAGTCTGCTCATCATTCTTTGTGTCGCGATGGGCCTCACGAATCTTCTGATCAATTCGCAATTGCCGATGCATATCCTCTCATGGATGGGGCATGGCATCACGAGCAGGTTGCAGTTTCTGTTGCTTTTGAACGTTTTCCTGCTGGTCGTGGGATTTTTGATGGATATCTTTTCTGCCACCATCGTTGTCGTGCCACTGATCCTGCCGCTCGCATTGCGTTTTGGCATCGATCCGGTGCATCTGGGCATCGTCTATATGGCTAATCTCGAGATCGGCTACCTTCATCCGCCGGTAGGGATCAACCTGTTTCTGGCCAGCCAGCGATTCAAAGAGCCGATACTGCGACTTTTTGTTGCAGTCATTCCGTTTCTGCTGATTATGATCTTATGGCTCATCCTGATTACCTATGTACCGGTTTTGTCGCTGTGGTGGCAAAAACCTTAGAGACGGGTGGGTGAGTTGCTGTCCACAACATCATGGGTGTTAAGCAGATAATGTGTCGGCCCGCATGAATACTCATGCAGGCCGACGTTTTTGTATCTACTTAATGACACACACGAAGAACGGTGTCGTACCAGGCGCTTGGACAGGTATTGTCATAAACCAGCAGATGGGGATGCCCATCAGAAGTTGCGGTGATTACCACCTGGTCTGATCCATTCGCAGACACGACCGCGGGCGGTGTAGCCCCCTCTGGCCATAGATATGGAGCCATGATCATCCCCCCGCCATTGTGGATGCGGGTTTCAATCCCGGTAGTACTCATATAGTACGCACTTGCGGGAGCATGAATCATTCCACCGCTGCCGGCAGCCAGAGCGGTGATGTTCATGCCGTCATTACTGATCACATCAATTCCGGTACCGTGAATATGAATCATGCCACCATTGGTTGCCAGGGCTGCTGATACATAGTTTGATTGCGCACCCCCGCCGTCAATTTGCGCGACCAGGTGTGAACCATAGAGGTGAATAATCCCGGTGCTCGCAACGGCAACAACGGCGGCGCCAGGTCCAGTAAATGCAGTGACGGATGATGGAACCTCTACGGTGATGTCTGACCCATAGAACTGACTTTCATCGCAAGATGCTTGATAGGTGTCGGCTACGTCAAATGCAGCGATAGCGGTCACCTGGCTATTATTCCAGGTGTGCTCCCCGGGAGTGGCGCCACAAGTTCCTTCATACCAGGCTCGGCCAATTCCATTTAACTGGACATCATCCCAGTGAGAAATACCTCCGCCATTCCATTCAACTGCACCATAAGTGTTAAGGCTCGAGATTTGAAGGTGGGAAAAATTCAGGTTTGTACATGAAAAAACATTGAATGGGGAAGAGTTTCCGGTTCCTTGTCCGGTCAAGATTGTCTGATTACTTCCGGCGCCGACGAAGGAAATATACCCCGTAAATCCTTTTGACGGGTTGCAGCTGACTGTGATGCCAGTAAAGCCTGCGGCTACATTTGGCCCGAAGGTTCCTGGGCCGATATCGACCTCAAGCGGGCCGTTTGCATTCGGAAGACGTGTGGTGCTTATCCAGCTATACAGGGTCCACCAGTTTGTAAAACAATCATCCAAGGCGTTGTTATTAACAGTACAGCTTGTTCTAAGCGAGACTTTGTCTGCTGTCGGATCAATAGCGGCAAGGGCTGACGTAGAGAAAAGCAAAATCCATAAAGACAGGATCATTAACAGTATAGAGCGAAGATTATTCATGATGCCTCCTAGGTTGTTTTTAGATTATTTTCCATATATGCAAATTACTACCGCATCATTTCACGTAGCTCTTCAAAGTTCTTTAACAAATGCTGGAAAAAAGGCGAAATTCCAGACTGAGCTGAAGATTGGAACGGTGGTCGGTTGAGAAACGGGGTTCTTCAATCAAGCTTGGATAGAGTGGGCGCGCAGGCGCCCACTCGTTTTATCGAACAACACCGATGAGAGAAAGGTTAAGTCTTGTTCGTCCTTTTGCGTCTGGCGACGCCCATGAGACCCAGTAGGCCCGAGCCAAGCAGCAAGCTAGCGGCTGGCAGCGGGACTGGCTTCACGACACCCTCGAGGTGCAGGTAGTAGCTATAGCCACCAAAGCCGCTGATATTGCCAGCGGGTACGGTCGCCGCGTAGTTGAGGCTGTAGGTATCACCGTATATGCCGTCCCATGAAAACTCGGCATTGCCGTTGGTGAACGTGTGCCCGCTGCAACCGAGATCAGAACAATTAATCGGTTGCCATGCACCGGTACCTAACGGAATCGTAACGTTATTCCAGCTGATGGTCCAGCCGCTCAGGTTCAGTCCGCTGGTCGTGCTACCGGTAGCGGCAACTGTCAGGTAGTCTGATCCGTTGACGCCAAGTAAAGACCACGGTGCGTCAATCGCGCCAGGAGCCGTGCTCGTACCAATCACCAAACCGGTTGTGCCCTGCGAAACAGCGATCTTTTCCGTCTGTTCTATCATGCCATCGAAATTAGAGTCGAGGCCGAAATAAGACCCGGTGAAGCTGGTGATAATGCCACTGCTAATTGAATGAGGAACGCCAGCGTTAATAGTCAGTGTGTCGCCGGCATTAACCGTTGTGGCATGCGAGGCAACGCTGGCAACGCCTAACACCAAGCTTAACGCGATACTTAATGAAGTTTTTTTCATTGAATTACTCCTCCTTGGGCAGATTCAAGTTATCCGACATCCAAACAAATTATTCGGGTGCCGTCCGTCGCGGATTCAAATATCCATTGTCAGCAACGGTGAGCGCTGTCTTTTATTGCGCACGGTATTGCAGAAGCAAAAACCATACCGAGTTGAATAAGTCAAAAACTCTTCTAAGGTAACAACAAGTTATTATCGTCGTGCGCATGTTCAATTGTTTTTGCGAGTCAATTTGTAAATATTATCGACAATCTCGAACACCGACTCCGGTCTGACGACACGAAAAAATCCTCCCACGAACGACCAATTCAGAAGATCCATTGTGTGCCTCAAGTTGCTGGAAATGGAGAGTAGCCGCCCCAAGAAGTTTCCGACCGAGGTGATGCTCATTCAGGAGGTTACTGCCCGCGAGGTCCTGTGACAACAGTGGTGACCGCCACCGGGATCTTTGTGGGCTGCGGGGAGCTGATTGGAGATCTTGAGCTTATTGAATAGAGTCCGAACCGGCTTTAAGGGATCTTGTTTAAGAATCCATCGGTTTAGGTGGCGATCCTCGTTGGGCAATTCAACCTGTACTGGAAGAGGTCTCCCCTTGACAATTGCCGTCACCCGGGCGTAGCGTCGGCTCAGGAAGAGGAGCGACCGCGGAAATGGCCAGGAAAAGTCCTACCACGGTCAGAACAAAGAAGCGAAAACGCTCAGGCATTTGGAAAAAAAGCCGCGTCGTTTTCGACCAACACGGATTGGTTCGGCATGTGCATTCAGGATGGCGCAGGGAGGGAATGCCGTTTCTCACGTTGTTCGACGGACTTCCTTTTTCATAAGTTCAGCCGTTCAGTGGCAATCCTGCATTTTCAGGCGCACCCGCAATGGCCTGGATTGTCGCAGGAGCTTGCTGATCGTGCAGGTCGCCGTGGCTCAATTTGCTTCGATGGCGCAGTGCGGCGCGCGCGCTCAGCGCGCGTTATAGGCTTGTCGATAACGGCTGGACGAAGCAGTCGGGCTCCGTGCTTTTTCCGCTGCCGCGCGACTTCCGTGGATGATCCGCCTCGGTATTGCGCGTCTTACATGGCTAGCAGTGGACGGCGGCGGCAATCAAACGCTAAACGTTTGTTCCCTGTGCATAACTGCGGTCAAGCTCCCCGAAACCAGAAATCTGCCGCTGTAGGTATTGGCCTTCGAAGAAAACCTGCCGCGGGAGTGGGCAAGCAGAGGAAGCAAGGGTTATCGCCGCCTTTTTTTGATACAAATTCCCATCGTCTTCGCTTTCTGCCCCCAAGTGAATGCCAGTCTCTGCGGTACTTTCGATTCGGGTGGTGTACTTCGAAAGGAAGCTGTAGTCCAGCCTGCTTAGGCGAGAAATACCTGCCTGATTTTTCCATGACGTTTCACTGTGTCTCTGCGTCGCAGTTTTCCTCTCCGCATATTCTGAGGGTCATGGCCGCGCAAGATGACCTGACCCCCCCTTGATCACGCGAAGATCTTCATGAAAAAAAGTGTGTCGGCTAACTATGTCCCGCCTTATTCCTACAGAGCCTGCTGAGGAAGCAGATCCCGCTTCGATTCGCGTCGACATCCCTGTAAGTGGATGCAATCAAGATCTAAAGGTTTCCCTGACTTCTGCGCTGGGCCGGCATTCCGCCAAATTCGGGCGGGTGGTAGTGGTGGGCCCGATGAATGACCAAATAGAAGCGTATATACGCGCGGCCTTGCATGAGGGTGACGGGATTTCGGAATCTCCGCCGGTCGATTTGATCAACATCGTTGGTGACGGGCTGGCTTTCGGTCAGTTGGCGCAGCCAGTATCCGGCATTGCGGTCCGAACAGTGCTGGCAGAAAGCATTGAACCGGCGCAGGCATTAGCCGCACTCGGAAAGCTCGAAGTGGACGGGATCGATGAGGCTCTGTTCGTATGGATGATGCCCGGTACTTACTCTTGCGCCGAGATAGACAGGCGACGCAGTGATCCCGACCATATGACCAGGTGTTTGATGCAATGGAAGACAATTAATCTGCGCCACGGCATTATTGTTCTTGATTCCTGCTCACATGATCCCGGCCCGGTCATTGGCATTGATGACGAGGGCGAAGCCCCGGGCTTCGCGGCGGTGTCTTCTAATGCCTGTCAAGAGACCGGTGCGGACAGGTTTCTGATGTTGGCGGCCCGGACAGGACTGTTCCCAAAGCCGGATTACGCAAAGTTGCATTACGACGGAGACGAAGAAGTATGTTCCAGCCTCTATTGGCTGGAAGATCGGCCTTATTCCGTACGAAAGGCGATGCCAGGGGATTTAGTGGCGCTGGTGAATCTCGAGAACGAGTGCTGGACCGAATGCCGCCGCAGTTCCATTGAAATCATCAAGTGGCGTATTGAAACGTACCCTGATGGTCAATGGGTACTTGAGTATGGCGGGGAGATTGCGGGTGTAATCTATTCACAGCGAATACAGGCTGTTGAAGTTTTGACTGGTGCGGCCGCCGACAGTGTAGCGATGCATCATACCCCGACCGGTCCGGTGGTGCAGCTGCTTGCAGTAAATGTACTTCCAAGGTTTCAGCATCTGGGTCTAGGCGATCAGCTTCTGGAATTCGTATTGCAGTGCTGCGCTGCAACCCGTGGCGTCGACCGTGTGGTGGCTGTAAGTCTCTGCAGGGACTACGCATCACATGCCTGCATGCCGATGGATGAATACATTCATGTTCGGGAGGAACGTGGTTTTCTGGTGGATCCGATTCTCCGTTTCCATGACAATCATGGCGCTACGATCGCCGGCCTGATGCCTGGATATCGGCCAGCCGACATTGATAACCACGGGAATGGCGTTCTGGTTACCTACGATATCCGCAACCGGAAATCACGCGACACTGCTTCCGGACTTCATGCCGGAAACACACATCTGGAGCCAAGCCGGCAGGAGCCTGCCGCAGTAGCTCGTATTGTCGAAGATGGTATCAGGCAGCTGCTTGGGCCAGTGCGTATGGCGGCCTACTCGCCTGATCGCTCGTTGATGGAAATGGGCATGGACTCTCTCGATCTGATGCGATTAAGAGGCTATCTGACTGAAAAACTGGGTTATGAACCCGAGGCGAGCTTCTTTTTTCGTTATAGCACGGCGAGCGCGATGACAAAGGCCTTGCATCGAGCCCCGGTCGGGGATGACTCTGCGAAGCAGTCTGAAGTGCCTGTCGAAATGCCGCTGAATCAACACAATGCGTTTCGCGAGACCGATCACGGGGTCGGTAAAATTTCCGCGCTACCTCCCACTGCGTCTGGCGATATCGCGATCATAGGTTTTGGTTGTCGATTTCCGGCTGCAAATTCCGTGAGTGAGTACTGGTCCTTGCTATACCGCGGCGGAAATGGTATCGGCCTGGTACCCCAGGCGCGGGGTAATCGGAACTCCAGGTTCACTTCTGGTGAAAGTACTGACGGGACGAAGATCCCGGCCCGCGGTGGATTCATTGAAAACGTTGACTGTTTCGATGCTGCATTCTTCGGTATTTCGCCGAGGGAAGCGAATCTGCTGGATCCTCAGCAACGGTTGTTGCTGGAAGTCACCCACGAAGCGCTGGAGCACGCCGGATTGGCTCCGGACTCATTAAGGGGCTCGGACACGGGTGTGTTCATTGGCCTGTTTTCGCATGACTACGAGCTGCTTCAGGTTAAACAGAACCGGGATGGCGAATTTGAACCCTATTTCGCGACCGGCAATTCCATGGCGGTGGCGGCCGGCCGGCTGGCATACGCGTTCGGCTGGCATGGTCCTGCGCTTGCCGTCGACACCGCCTGCTCCTCGTCGCTTGTGGCCGTGCATCTCGCCTGTCAGAGCCTCAAGACCGGCGAGTCATCGATTGCCATTGCAGGCGGTGTGAATCTTTTGTTGTCCCCCGAACTTACCGCGGCCTTCAGCCGGGCCGGAATGCTGTCACCTGATGGCTGTTGCAGGACGTTTGATGAAGGGGCGAATGGCTACGTGCGCAGCGAAGGTTGCGGCGTCGTAGTTCTCAAAGCGCTGCGCCAGGCGGTGCTGGACAATGACGAAGTGTTCGCCGTGGTCAAGGGTACCGCGATCAATCAGGATGGCGCCAGCAACGGCCTGACTGCGCCGAACCAGCTTGCTCAGGAGTCTGTCATACGCCGTGCGCTCAGTGATGCCGGACTCAAGGCGCAGCAGATATCCTATGTGGAAGCGCACGGAACCGGCACGCCTCTCGGCGATCCTGTCGAAATGCATGCGCTTCGCGCTGTTTACGGAAAGAACCGTTCGAAACTGGAGCCGCTGATCGTAGGATCAGTGAAAACCAACATCGGACACACCGAGGCTGCAGCCGGGATTGCCGGTCTGCTCAAGGTAGTGTTGTCTCTGCAGCATGGATACATCCCACCGCATTTGCACTTCCGGTCGCCAAATCCGCACATGGATCTGGATCGCATTCCGGCAGTAGTGCCTGCGCAGGGCCGTGACTGGCCGGCGACAGTCAAGGGCAGTGGTGCGCGCAATGCCGGGGTGAGTTCATTTGGATTCAGCGGCACCAATGCTCATGTGATTGTCCAGGATGCGCCGGCACAACACACTGTGCCCGGTCGCGATGTGAGGCGTTATCACGTCCTGGCGCTGTCTGCAAAAACCGATTCGGCACTGCGCATGCTCGCTACTCAGCTGGCGGCACACCTCAACGTCAACCCCGGGTTGCGTCTCGCGGACGTGTGCTATACGCAAGCTACCGGACGGAGCGCATTTTCGCATCGTTTGGGCGTCGTGGCGTCGACTGTGGCAGAGGCCTGCGATCGGCTGACTTTGGCAGCGGACGGTCATTCCGCGGGGGGATGTGCCAGTTCAGCCTCCCTGAACCCAGACGCACAGATCGCATTCCTGTTTACCGGACAAGGATCACAGTCAGTCGGCATGGGTAGAGAGCTTTACGATACGCACCCGGGATTTCGGGAAATGCTGGATCATTGCGTGGCGAGCCTGCAACCCTCTTACGAAATCCCGCTGCTCGACGTTCTCTTTGGAGGCAAGGACGAAGGCTCAATCCTGCATGAAACCGCCTATGCGCAGCCGTTGTTGTTTTCGCTTGAGTATGCCTTGGCGCAACTCTGGATGTCGTGGGGAGTAATCCCGTCTGCGCTCATGGGGCATAGTGTTGGCGAATACGTCGCCGCCTGTATAGCCGGTGTCATGAGCATGGAAGACTGCTGCCTCTTGCTTGCGGCACGCGCCCGTCTCATGCAATCCCTGCCGGAAAACGGAGCGATGGCGGCGGTGTTCGAGGACAGGTGCCAGGTTGAAGAGGCGATTGCCCCATATGCGCACCGGGTGTCAATTGCCGCTGACAATGGTCCTGCAAATATCGTGATCTCTGGCGACAGGGACTGCGTGCATGAGATCTGCGCACACCTTGAAAAGGATGGGGTCAGCCATCGGAAGTTGCATGTTTCCCGCGGGTTTCATTCGTCGTTGATGGAACCCATGATGGAGGAGTTCAGCCGTGTGGCGCAGGGGATTGCATATTTTCCGCCACGCATCGATATCATCTCCAACATCACCGGTCGAAGCATAGGCTGCGAGATCGCGCTACCAGCGTATTGGGTGCGCCATGTGCGCCAGGAGGTCCTATTCAAGGCCGGCATAGACACGCTGCTCGAGCAGGGCGTGCGGACGTTCCTCGAGATTGGGCCGAAACCAGTGCTCACGGGAATGGGTTGCCGCTGCACAGGCGATGCAAAGATCCAGTGGCTCGCCAGCCTGAATACAGGGATGCCGGACTGGGAGCAGCTGGCACGTAGCATTGCCGCATTGTTTGCGAGCGGGCATGCCGTCAATTGGCCGGCGTTTTATCGCGACACTGGTTTTAAAAAAGTGGTATTGCCAGGTTATCCCTTCGAACGTAAGCGCTTCTGGCTGGATACACCGGTGGTCAGTGATGATTCCGGATCTCGAAAGTCGGTTAACCGGTCGCATCATCCCTTGCTCGGCAGCAGGGTCCGTTCTGCGTTGAAAGAAATTCAATTTGAATCCTGCCTAAACGCAAACAATCCTGCGTATCTGGGAGATCATCGATTGTTTCAACGCGCCGTGCTGCCTGCGGCGGCCTATGTGGAGATGGGGTTCGCGGCAGTGCGCTCTATCAATCCGGCGAAGAACTGGACCATGACTGGCGTACGGTTTTCGCATGCCATGGAGATGCCGGATACCGGAGAGAAATCGCTCCAGTGCATTCTCACGCCTTTTGAGCGCGCCCCATACCCACGCTATGGGTTTGAGATTTTCAGCGCGATGCTGGATGCGACCGATACGGAGACCCGCTGGCAGATGCATGGCGGCGGCTCGTTGCAAGTGGCGGAAAAATGCGCGCAGGACAGCAGGAATTTGAGCGCGCTCAAAGCCACCTGTTCAAGGCAGAAAGAGTCGAAAGCGTTCTATGCCGGCCTTGAAAGGCGTGATTATGGTTACGGACCGTTGTGTCGCGCCATTCAGGAAATATGGTGCGGTGAAAATGAAGTACTGGCCAGGCTTGAACTACCGGAGGAATTGACGACAGCGGCAGGCGATTACTGTTTCCATCCTGTTCTGCTGGATGCGAGTTTCCAGGCAGTCCTTGCCGTCACCGATCGGGGCATCCTTGTCCCGGTAGGACTGGACAGTGTGCGGCTGTGGTGCGCAGCCAGCCAGGCCATGTGGGTGCACATCAAGATAAGGGACCGTCTGGATGAAATGCCCGGGGAGTTGATGGCTGAGGTTGTGTTTATGGACACTGAAGGGTGCGTCATTGCACAGTTGGATGGCCTTCGTATGCGCGCGGTGACTCTTGCGGAATTGTTCGTCGAGCGCCCTGACCGGATCGCTGAGAGCAGCTATTGTGTTGAATGGCGCGCCCAGGCGCTGGCGCTGGAAAATGGTTCGGTGGCTGCTGTCGCTGCGCTTTCGCGGTTGAAGAACCAGTTGGAAACTTTCCTGAACACCGGAAAATCAGCATCGCCGAGTGCAGACTGCGCCGAGATGCTGAAAGAGCTGGAGTCTGTGAGCGGGCTATTTGTGGTCGCCGCCTTGTCCGAGATGGGGCAGGACATGTCGATCGGCCAGCGCTTTTCTGAGGAAGAGTTGCGGGGCCATCTTGGTGTCGTAAGTCAGCACTGGCAACAGTTCGGACGTCTGCTCGATATTCTGCGCGAAAATGGCTGGCTTTCCTGCGAGGCGGGATCATGGGTTGTGATCCAAAACGGCGCCGCCGAGGGTCTGACGCAGAAGCTGGCCCGCATCCGGGAACGTCATGCGGCGATACGGGAAGAGATTGAGTTGCTTGGCCGCTGTGGCGAGAACCTGGCGGCAGTACTGCAGGGTCGTTGCGATCCCTTGCAACTGTTGTTTCCGGATGGCGATCTTAAGAATGCGGCACGTTTTTATGATGAGTCGCCAACCTTTGTCGGCATGAACCAGGCGGTTGCCGAGGTGGTGTCTCGCCTTGTCAGTGAAATGCCGGCAGGGCGGCCTGTTCGGATTCTGGAGGTCGGCGCCGGTACCGGCGGGTTGACTGTGCATATTCTGCCGCGCCTGCCGCGTGACCGGACTCGCTATCTATTCACGGACGTTTCGAGGTTGTTTCTGAACAAGGCCCAGGACCGTTTCCATCAGCTGCCGTTCGTTGAATACCGTCTGCTGGATATCGAACGCTCTCCGCAGTCACAGGGATTTTCCGCACACGAATTCGACATCGTTCTGGCTGCCAACGTATTGCATGCAACGCGGGATCTTGCGCAGACGCTCGGTAATGTAAAGCAGCTGCTTGCCCCGAACGGATTTCTGGTGCTGCTGGAAGGAACCGGTCGCCGATCCTGGATCGATCTGATCTTCGGGTTGACGGAAGGCTGGTGGCGATTCGAGGATCAGCCGCTTAGGTCGCATCACCCGTTGCTGGATAACGGGCAGTGGCTGCAACTTATCGGTAGACAGGGGTTTGAGGATGGCATCGCAGTCTGCCCCGACAACGATGGCGATCCTATGTTGTTCCGGCAATCCATCATCGTCTCTCGAGTGCCGAGTTCTGCCGTGCGGAAGGTGTGTGGCCATGGACGCTGGCTGTTGTTTGGCGATTCAAAGCAGGTGGCGGACAGGCTGGCGGAACGGTTTTCCTTGCAAGGTGATGACGTAATCCTGGTCCGGCGCGGGGACAGCTACGCACGAATCGATGACCGGACGATGCAAATCCGTGCCGATCGCCCTGAGGACTATGATCGACTTTTATCTGAATGTGGAGCGGACTTGCACACATTACGCGGTGTGGTGCATCTCTGGGCATTGGATCTCGATAACGTGGAATCCGCCATGTCTGGTTCCGGTATCGCCGGATTGGCTGACTCCGGCTATGGCAGTGTGCTGGATCTGGTCAAGTCGCTGGTTTCGACAGGTTACAAAGAGACACCGCGGCTGTGGCTGGTGACCCGTGGTGCGCAAAGTACAGGCGCAGACGATTTGTGCCAGGGCATTGCACAGTCGCTCTTATGGGGCATGGGCAGCGTTATCGCGCTCGAGCATCCCGATCTTCGGTGCAGCCGCTTTGATCTCAGCGCTGATACAGGCGATGCCGAGATTGGCGCGCTGCATGATGAAATTAATCGTGCCATGGATGAGGACCAGATTGCGCTTCGAAATGGCACGCGCTACGTGGCGCGACTTGCGCGTTACAGGCATAGCTCTGATGCGCTAGCTGCTTATTCCGGGACATTGCGGCTCGAAATTCGCGAGCGCGGTACGCTGGATGAATTGGTGTTGCGTGAGGTGCCGCGCAAACCGCCCATTGGCAGTGAAGTGGAAATATGTGTGCATTCTGCCGGATTGAATTTCCGCGATGTTTTGAATGCGCTTGGGCGTTATCCCGGCGATCCGGGGCTGCTCGGCGATGAATGCGCAGGCGAGGTCGTTGCTATCGGACCTGACGTCGATAACCTGGCACCCGGAGACTTTGTGCTGGCCATGGCGGCCGGGAGTTTCAGCGAGTATGTCACGGTCGATTCGACACTCGCAATTCGTCTTCCGGGTGCCATTGACACTAACGAGGCCGCCACCATCCCGATCGCATTTCTCACCGCGAGCTACGGCTTGCGGCATTTAGCCGGAATCAAGGCGGGAGACCGCGTTTTGATCCATGCCGCCAGCGGCGGTGTAGGTCAGGCGGCAATCCAGATTGCACAACAGGCGGGCGCGGAAGTATTCGCTACCGCAAGCCCGGCGAAATGGGATGTGCTGCGGGGGCTGGGTGTCAAACACATCATGAATTCGCGTGAGCTCGATTTTGCCAATGAAATCCTTAAGGAGACCGGTGGCCACGGAGTCGACATCGTTTTGAATTGTCTGGCCGGTCAGTTTATCCCCGCGACCTTGTCAGTTGTTACCGACGGTGGTTTTTTCCTGGAACTTGGCAAGGCCGGCGTCTGGAGTCGGGAGCAGGTCGCAAAAGCGCGCCCCGGGATATCCTATTCTGCAATCGATTTGCTGGCATTACGCAGGCATCAGCCCCAGCTCATCCAGTCTATGCTCTCAGATTTGATGACGGAATTTTCCAGAGGGGTTTTGAGCCCACTGCCCTGTACGCTGTGCAAGATTTCCGACGCGACACAAGCGTTTCGATACATGCAGCAGGCCCGGCACACTGGCAAAATCGTGCTGACAATGGCAGAGCGTCCGACCGTGCAGAAAGCCATTGCCGGTGTGAAGGTGCGGGCAGACGCGAGTTATCTCATTACTGGCGGAACCGGTGATCTGGGTCTGCTGGTGGCGCGCTGGTTGATTGAGCAGGGTGCGCAGAGGCTGATTCTCGTCAGCCGCAACGGTGGTGACGATAAGGCGCGTCATCTGATAGAGAGCCTACATCAGACTGGTGCACATGTTCTGGTACAAAAGGTGGATGTATGCAACATCGACGCGCTCGGTGCGGTTATTGATTCGTGTACGAGCGGCGCCTTTCCATTGCGGGGGATCGTACACGCCGCTGGTGTTCTGGAAGATGGCGCCCTGTATCACCAGACCCGGGACAAGTTCCACCGCGTGCTCGCGCCGAAGGTAGAGGGAGCATGGAACCTCCACAGGTTGACGCAGAATCTGGCGCTGGACTTTTTCACACTATTTTCTTCCAGCGCTTCCCTGTTGGGTACGCCGGGGCAGGCGAATCATGCTGCAGCCAACAGCTTCCTCGATCAGCTGGCGCACTACCGGCGTCATCGCGGGCTGGCTGCCAACAGCATTAACTGGGGCGCATGGTCGGAAATCGGAGCGGCGGCGCGGAATAACGTCGCAGAACACTGGGAAGTCCGGGGCATTGCCAGTATCGATCCGGCAAGCGGACTGCGCGCATTCGGGCAGTTGCTGGCATGCTCGCCGATCCAGGTCGGAGTAGTTCCTGTTGATTGGCCATGCTACATGCAGCAGTTTTCAATGGGTCCGCAGCGAGCATTTTACAAGGATTTTGTGCAGGCATCGATTGTCCTGCCGGACTTGCCTGTTGCCTTTCACAAGGCAGTACCGAATACCGAGGCTGTCTGCGATCAAATCCGCGCTGGCGACACCGCCGGGCTTATCGATTACCTGCGTTTTCAGTTGTCCCGTGTATTGCGTCTCGACCCGTCAATTGACCTGTCCAGTGACCGGCGATTGAACGAGCTCGGCCTCGATTCGTTGACCGGCATCGAAATCAGAAACCGAATTGACAAGGATCTCGGCGTGCGTTTGTCCCTGGACCAGTTTTTCAACCAGGCGAGCGTGATGCGCTGGAGCAGCCTGATCCGTGAGCAACTCGCGCTGAACAGGATTGCGCAGCCTGGAATGATGATGGGGAATCGCCTGGAAGCAGGGCATGAGGAAATGACTTTATGACAGATCTCAACGAATTTATTGATGAGTTGGCCCACCAGGGCGTGGCACTGGCAAGCGATGGCGAACAGCTGCGCATACGCGCACGCCAGGGCGTATTGACGCCGGAACTGCGGATACGGATTTCCGAAAGAAAAACCGAGCTGCTTGCGCTGCTGCGCGACCGGGACAGCAACGCCTCTGCCGCTGTGTTTCCGCAGATTGTCGCAGATGCGGCCAACAGCTTTGCACCGTTTCCTCTAACGGATATTCAGCACGCCTATTGGGTTGGTCGTGGTGATCTGCTGGAGCTTGGCAACATCGGGGTCCACGCCTACATAGAAATCGAGAACAATGACCTTGATGTGCACAGACTGAGTGGTGCATTGTCCTCATTGATCCGGCGGCACGCCATGATGCGTATGGTGATCGACACCAATGGTGAACAGCGTGTGCTGGAATCAGTTCCGGATTACTGTATTGACGTCACGCAATTCCCGGAAGATGCCACCGATGCCGCAAATACGCATCTGGAGGCGATCCGGGAACTTATGTCTCATCAGATCCTCGCAACCGGGACCTGGCCGCTGTTCGATATCAGGGCGACCCGTTATAAGGGGAGCAAGGTTCGTCTGCATATCAGCCTGGATATCCTGATGGCGGACCTCTGGAGCCTGTTCCGTTTTTTCAGTGAATGGCGACAACTGTACGACAACGCTAGAGCTGTGCTGCCGCCGCTTGATATTTCATTCCGTGACTATGTTCTGGCCGAAAAATCGCTTGAGGATGCATCCTTTTACCAGGCGGCCCGGGCGTATTGGATGAACCGTCTGGATCAACTTCCTCCCGGGCCAGACCTGCCGCTGGCAAAACAGCCGGCAGCGATCACGGCTCCGCGTTTCGTTCGATACAGTTACGAATTGAACAAGGATTCATGGGAGAGCGTCTGCAAGATCGCGGGCGGTCTGGGGATAACTCCCTCAGGATTGTTGTTGAGCGCGTTTGCAGAGGTGTTGATGACCTGGAGCAAGAGCCCCAGGTTTACGCTGAACCTCACTTTGTTCAACAGATTGCCCATGCACCCGCAGGTGAATTCCCTGATCGGCGATTTTACGAGCACGATTCTGCTGGCGATCGACATCTCGGACTCCATCAGTTTTGAGGAGCGCGCCCGGCGCATCCAGAAACGCTTATATGCGGATCTGGAGCATCGCATTTACAGCGGTGTGCGCGTACTGCGCGAACTCTCGAAGCGACGCGCAGGCCTGCCTGGCGCCGCGATGCCGGTAGTCTTTTCGAGCGCACTGGGCCTCGGGATGATGGAAGGTAAAGGGGTGGTGATGACCCAGTTGGGTGGGCAGCTGGGGGAGGTGGTATACACCATCACGCAAACGCCGCAGGTGTGGATCGATCATCAGGTGTTTGGGAATGAGGGTGCCTTGCGTTTCAACTGGGATGTTCTGGAAGAGCTTTTTCCCGCAGGGATGATTGGCGATATGTTCCAGTCCTACTGTGAGCTGCTGCGGCGTCTTGCCACGGATAGCGTCGTGTGGGGTCTGGAGCACACCGTGCCTTTGCCGGTGAGTCAGCGCGATCTTCGCGATCGTGCAAATGATACCGTAGACATTGAATCACACGCATTGCTGCATGAATTGGTATTCGCGCAGACGCAGTGCAATCCGCAGGCTGAGGCCGTGATTGACGGCAGGCGCAGAATGACCTATGCCGAGCTCACGGCGGAAAGCAGCCGTCTTGCGCGCAGGTTGCGGTCGCTGGGCGCGAGGCCGAACTCTCTGGTAGCAGTGGTTCTTGATAAGGGCTGGGAGCAGATCGTCGCTGTGCTGGGTGTCCTGAATTCCGGGGCGACCTATTTGCCCATTGACCCAAAGTGGCCGACGGCGAGACGGGCCCACCTGTTGGCGCATGGCGACGTGAGGATAGTGGTGACGTGCGCGGATCTGCGCAAGCGGCTTGCGTGGCCAGAAGGGATTGCGCTGGTGTGCATCGATGATGTCGGTCCAGACGAGCCCGGTGTGGAACCGCTTCCCTCGAGGCAGCAGCCGGGCGATCTTGCCTATGTGATTTACACATCAGGTTCTACCGGCACTCCCAAGGGCGTTGCAATTGAACATCGGGCGGCTGTCAACACCATCCTGGATATCAATAGACGCTTCGGGGTGAGTCGCGAGGATCGGGTGTTGGCCGTTTCAGCGTTGGGCTTCGATCTGTCTGTCTATGATATTTTTGGCATCCTGGCGGCGGGTGGGAAGATCGTGTTGCCGAACCGGGAGGATGACAAGGATGCCGCGCATTGGTGGGATCTGGTGCAAAAGGAAAACGTCACGCTCTGGAACTCGGTTCCTGCATTGTGCCAGATGCTGATCGACTATCTGGATGCTTACGGCAGGAATACTGACTCGGCCCTGCGCCTGGTGCTGTTGAGCGGCGACTGGATTCCTGTGAGCCTGCCCGAGCGAATCCGCTCGCTTAAGCGGGACGTCCGGATTATCAGCCTCGGTGGTGCAACCGAGGCGGCAATCTGGTCGATTTACTATCCGATTGATAGTCTGAATCCGCAATGGTCGAGCATTCCGTACGGCGCCCCGCTTGCCAATCAGCGTTTCCACGTGCTGGATGAAAGACTGAATTCCCGCCCGGACTGGGTGTCGGGACAGCTTTATATCGGTGGCGCGGGGTTGGCGCGCGGATACTGGGGCGACGAAGAGAAAACCCGATCGAGTTTCATCATGCATCCTGTTACCGGGGAGCGTCTTTACCGCACCGGAGATATGGGCCGTTATCTGCCCGATGGGAACATCGAGTTTCTGGGCCGCGCGGACGATCAGGTGAAGGTCAACGGATATCGCATTGAGCTGGGTGAAATCGAGGCTGTTCTCAAAGCGAATCCGCAGGTGAAAGACGCAGTGGTTTGCGCACTTGGCGATGCGCACGCAAAAAGCCGTCTGGTGGCGTATGTCGTCTCAAACCGGACCTACGATGGGTTCCCGGGAGGCGGCGTGATAGGGGATGTCGGCGAAGGGAGCAAGAGCGTGCTGCTGACGCAGTATCTCTCCGGCCATCTGCCGGCCTATATGGTGCCGGGCACATTTATTTTTCTGGACCGCATCCCGCTCACGAGTAACGGCAAGGTTGACCGTAAGGCCCTACCAGAGCCGAACCTGCCTGGCGGAGATGCCGCGGCCGATACCTTGCCACGCAATCAGGATGAAGAACAATTGGAGAAACTCTTCGCGAGCATGCTGAGAGTGAAATCGGTCGGAATCCGGGACAGCTTCTTCGAGTTGGGCGGAGATTCGCTTCTTGCCACCAGACTGGTTGCGAGTGTCGGCAGGATGTACAACATTGAATTGCATCTCCGCGACCTGTTCAACGGACCAACGGTCGCAGAGTTCGCAGCTCGAGTCAGCGAATTGAAGGCTTCAGCGAAGAACTGCACAACCAAATCGCAGCCGGACCCTGTTACACAGGAAGAGGAGGGCGACCTGTAGTGGGTATTCTATGAAATCAGAACCGACTACTCAGATGGTGAAGCCACCCGTCATCGAGAAAACCACGATGCATGACGACCGCTGGGTCAGGCGGCCGAAGCCGAATGCGCAGGCACGGCTGCGTCTTTTTTGCTTCCCCTACGCAGGGGGTGCCGCGTCGGTTTTTCGTGGCTGGCCGGAGCATCTTGCGCCGGACATCGAACTTTTCCCAATCCAGTTGCCTGGCAGGGAGAATCGGATCGGCGAGCCGTTGTTCAGGCGGCTTGACCTGCTGGTAACTAGATTGACCGAGGTGTTATTGCCTTTTATGGATCGCCCGTTCGCGTTTTATGGCCACAGCATGGGAACCCTGATCGCGTTTGAACTGGCCAGGGAGTTGCGGCGTCGGCAATGCAGCGGACCGATCTGCCTGCTTGTATCCGGGAGATGTGCGCCGCACATACCTGATCCTGAACTCCCGCTGCATCGACTGGCGGATGACGAATTCCGGGAAGGGTTGCGATGCTACAACGGGACCCATGAAGCTGTGCTCAATAACAGCGAGCTGATGGAGCTTTTTGTGCCGTTGCTGCGGGCCGACTTTGAGCTTTGCGAGACATATGAATACAAGGACGAGGCGCCGCTCGAGTGCCCGATTTCGGCATTCGCAGGGATTGATGAACCATGCAGAGATATGCTGGGGGAATGGCGGAAACAGACAGTGAGTGACTTTGATTCCGAGTTATTTTCCGGAGATCATTTTTTCCTGAATACCGGAAGGGCAAAATTCGTGAGTGTGCTTTCCGAAAGGCTCCTCCATGCGGTAGAGGCCGGTGTCAGCCCGAACATGGTGGATGTCGAAGCGGGAACCGACGCATGTCAATCTGTCCGAAGCCCTGGAAAATGACAATCCGGTCTGGCGTGAACCATACGAAATGTTGACGCAACAAGGATGAGGATAGTCAATGAAAAAGACAATTACGCTGTGCGAGTTCAATTATTACCCAAATATGCTGCCGTTGGTGTCCGGCTACCTGCAGACCTATGCGCAGAAGGATCCGGTGATTGCAGCCGGTACAAATTTTGAGCTGTATACGCGTACCGCGAATACTTCATTGGAACAAATCATTGAGGAATTGGTCGAGCGCCAAAGCCATGTCTATGCCATTAGCTGTTATATCTGGAACATGGGGCTCGTGGCGAGACTCCTCGGTCCGCTGACCGAGCGCGTGCCGCACGCCTATATCATTCTTGGTGGGCCGCAGGTGCAGGGTCGTGCGCAAACCTACGTGCGTCCCGATCAGGAAAGGATATTCATCGCCAACGGAGAAGGCGAAATTATTTTCGCAGAATTCATAAAGGAGGTGTTGGCCGGCGGGGCAAAATTCAGGGAACGGCCGGGCCTCAATTACTGGCACCACGGCATGGTCATGACAACTCCGAGCCCGACGTTGATTCAGAATCTCGATGAGATCCCTTCGCCGTTTCTCAACGGTGTTTACGACGACATACCATTTGTCAATGTCGCCTACGAGACCAACAGGGGATGTCCGTATACCTGTTCGTTCTGTTACTTCTCGCGCGGCGGGGAGTATCGAAAACTGCGAAAGTTCAGTCCGGATCGTGTTCGGGCGGAACTTGACTGGCTGACGTCCAGGGACCTCATGTATCTATTCATGGCGGACGCCAACTGGGGTGTGTTCAAGGAGGATATCGAGACCAGCAGGTTGTTGGCGGACTATTCAAAGCGGCGCGGGTCTCCCACCTTTGTTTCATTCAGTTCGGCCAAGAACCGCCCGAACAACGTCTTTGAGATCGCCAAGATTTTCAAGGACGCGGGAATAACAAATGCGCAGCCCATTTCGTTTCAGTCTCTGAATCCCGAGGTGCTTGAGCTGATATCGAGGATTAACATCAAGGCCGACAAGATCGACGAGCTGCAGATGCTCCTTCACAAGGAGAAAATAGATTCCTACGTGGAAATGATCTGGCCGCTGCCCGGTGAAACGCTGGATTCCTTCAAGGAGGGCCTGGAGAAAATCTGCGTGCAGAAACTGGGAACGATTACCTGTTATCCGACATTATTGCTTCCAAATACTGCATTGTGGGACCAGGTCGAGGAATTCGGTTTCAAGACGATCGAGCCGGCCACAGCGCTTAGCGACAGCAAAATAGTTGTACAGACAAAGTGGGTGACGGAAGCGGACTACCATGAGGGCGTGCGCTACTTTTTCGCTACCCACATCCTCTTCAATCTGGGTACGCTTCGGTGCCTGTCCGGGTATCTTCATGAGCATCGTGGTATCCGCAGGCGCGACCTGTTCACTGCCTTTGCCGGCTATATGCGGGCGCATCAGGAGAACCCGCTTGCCTTCTGGGTAGAAGATTTCGCCATTGGAAAAGGCGGTTTCTTCGATAATGGCAGCCTGGGATTGTGTGCGCATATGGTCTTGCACGAGGACCGCGCCCGCTTTCACGAGTTTCTGTATGAATTTGTGAGCAGCCAGGAATGGTGGGCGGATCCCGTGGCCCAGGTTCTGTTCGAAGTCGATGTGCTGAATACGCCGTTTCTGTACTCGAGCCCGCCAAGAGGCAATGCAAGTCATTTTATGTCCCATTTGAACCATCTGAATCTGATGGAGATTGGATCAAAGCGGAGCGTTGTTCATGTCGACGAAGAATTTCGTGATCTTGTCGCCAGTCACATCGACATTGATATTTTGTCGGATGGTCCTGGCGGCGGCGATCTCTACGAGATCAATTATGTGACCAACCAGATTCCTTTCATGCCATCCTGGACCACGGAACAGATTGGTAATCACGGGCAAGGCAGGATTCAGTCAAACCGGTCCCTGATGCCCAAATGGGCGGAGCTTGCGGCTGTAGATCAAATAGTGGTGGAGGATTTTATATAGCGGGCCGACCGGGGATTGCCCAGCAAGGCGGCCAATTGCCGGCAATTCCGGATGCCCGATAAAACCATATAGAAGCCTGTTTGCGCATGCGAAGTGCAAGGGGATGGAGATGCGATCGATAGAGGAAATATTTGCTCAGCTTCACCGTCACGGCATAAGAATCTGGCGAGAGGGCGATCGACTTCGTTACCGAGCGCCGAAGGGCGCGCTTTTGCCGGAATTGCGCGCAGAACTGATGCGCCGCAAAGACGAGATAATCATGCGGGTAGCAGATTCCAGCCCGGTTCCCTCCATTGAAGCGGACCTGATCCACCGTTATGACCCGTTCCCGCTCACGGAAATTCAGGAAGCCTATTGGGTGGGGCGCAGCGCGGCGTACGATCTTGGCGGGGTAGGTGTCCACGGTTACGTCGAAATCGAAAATTGCTTCGACATTGATCGCCTGACGGAGACGTGGAACCGGGTCATTGAGCGACATGAGATGTTGCGTGCGGTGGTTCTGCCTGGCGGGGAGCAGCAGATTCTTAAGAGCGTTCCTCGCTATGAAATAAGCGTAATCGATATGCGCAACAAACCTCAGGCCGAGGTCAACAACTGGCTCGACCAGGTTGTGAGCGATATGTCCCATCAGGTGTTTGCGGCGGACAAATGGCCGTTATTTGAAATCCGTGCAACCAGGCTGGAAGATGACCGTACCCGTCTGCATATCAGCCTTGATCTGCTGATGGCCGATCTCTGGAGCCTGTTCATCGTGTTTCAGGACTGGGCTGATTTTGCCTACAAGGAGAATCATGAGCCTCCGGCACTGGAACTGTCGTTTCGTGATTATGTGTTGCAGCAGCAGGCTTGTCGCAAGCTGGAGGCCTATCGACGTGACCAGAAGTACTGGTTTGATCGCGTAGCATCTCTGCCCATGGGCCCGGATCTTCCGCTGGCGAGACCAACCCAAGGCCTGATCAGGCCGGCGTTCAAGCGTTATGCCTCGCGGCTCGACGCGAATGTCTGGCAAGAGCTAAGAACCAGAGCAAGGAAATATGGCCTGACACCTTCCGGTATCTTGCTGGCGGCCTATGCAGAAGTGCTTGGACGCTGGAGCAGAAATCCGCGCTTCAACCTCAATTTGACATTGTTTAACCGGATGTCCGTCCATCCACAGATTAACCAGATTGTCGGGGATTTCACGACGACGGTGCTCCTTGAGATCGATCACAGTGAGCGCGAGAGTTTCGTGGTGAGGGCGCGGCGAATACAGAAACAGCTGTGGGATGATCTTGATCACCGGTCGGTTAACGCCGTGCAGGTGTTGCGCGAAATCGCGCGTAGGCGTGGCGGCCTGCCGCGTGCGGCCATGCCCGTGGTGTTTTCGAGCGCACTTGGCATCGATGCCCTGGATGAGGGCTCGCCGAGCCTGGGGCAATTCGGTTCCCAATTGGGGCGGGTGATACGAACCATCAGTCAGACGCCGCAGGTCTGGATCGACCATCAGGCCGTGGAAGAGGAAGGTGCATTGCTGTTTAACTGGGATGGAGTCGAGGAACTGTTTCCGGAGGGAGTGCTTGATGACATGTTCAAGGCGTACTGCGGGTTGCTGAATCGCCTGGCGAGTTCCACCCCGGAATGGGAGAGATCAGAAAGGGACATGCTGCCGTCAGCGCAATTGAAGCAGCGCGACGAAGTTAATGCTACCGCCGCCGATGTGCCGGATCTCCTGCTGCATCAGCTATTTTTCGAAAGTTGCGAAAAGCATGCCCGGCGCACGGCAATCATTTCAGCCAGGCGCACGATGACATATTCGGAGCTCAGAAGTTGCGTAAGCAAAATAGCCCGGTGTCTCCTGAAACGCGGTGTACAACCGAACACTCTCATCGCCGTGGTCATGGAAAAAGGCTGGGAACAGATCGCCGGTGTGCTCGGCGTGCTTGCTTCGGGTGCTGCCTATGTGCCGATTGACCCGGATCTGCCCGAAGAGCGGAGATTGCAGTTGTTTAGCGATGCGAAAAGCGTGCTTGTTCTGACCCAGACATGGGTTGAGCGGCGCCTGGCGTGGCCGGGTGCAATGACGCGATTGTGTGTCGACGATGAGGCGACGTGGGCGGATGAGGAATCGCATCCGCCGCACCTTGTTCAGCGCCCCGGGGATCTGGCCTACGTCATCTACACGTCCGGATCAACAGGCATGCCGAAGGGTGTCATGATCAATCATCGTGGCGCTGTGAACACCGTGCTCGATATCAATCAACGCTACGCCATTGGCGTGGATGATCGGGTGCTGGCGCTGTCTGCACTGAGTTTCGATCTGTCTGTGTACGACGTTTTCGGGATGCTGGCTGCCGGGGGAGCCATTGTGCTGCCGGATTCCCAGGGGAACAAGGATGCGGCGAAGTGGGCGCGGCTGATAACTGAACATGCCGTTACCGTGTGGAATACCGTGCCTGCCTTGCTGCAGATGTTCGTGGAATTTGTTGTGGGACGCAAGGAGAAATGCGGTGAAATGCTTCGCGTTGTCATGCTCAGTGGAGACTGGATTGCAGTCGGTTTGCCGGCCAAAGCCAAAGCCTTGTGGCCCGCCGTCCGCCTGATCAGCCAGGGCGGCGCAACGGAAGCATCGATATGGTCAATCAGCTATCCGATTGAGTCGGTAGATCCGGAATGGAGCAGCATTCCCTACGGAAAGCCCCTCAGGAACCAGACCTTCCATGTTCTGAATCAGGCGCTGGAGCCCTGTCCGGTGTGGGTTCCCGGGCAACTTTATATTGGTGGGTTGGGATTGGCCATGGGCTATTGGCGCGATGAAGAAAAGACCACGGCCAGATTCATCGTGCATCCGGAAACCGGCGCGCGACTGTACAGAACCGGCGACTATGGACGCTTCCTTCCGGATGGCAACATCGAATTTCTGGGGCGTGAGGATTTTCAGATAAAGATCAATGGTTATCGCATCGAACTGGGTGAAATCGAGGCGGCTTTGCTGTCACATCCTGCCATCGGCGAAGTAGTGGTTGCAACCGTTGACGGTGCGCGCGATACGAAGCAGCTGGTTGCCTATGTCGTAGCCCGTTCCGCGAAACAGGTGGCGGATGCCGACGGCCTCAAGGCGCCTGTGCAGGGGCTCACTTTCCTGGACAAGCTGAAATTCAAGCTCGAACAAAGAGGGTTGCGCGAGCTGGATCCCGCGCGCGGTGCCGTGAAGCTGCGCAAGCCGGATTTCGATGATGCGCTCAGGCATTCGTATCTGAGGCATCGGGCCTATCGGGAATTTCTTGCGCAGCCCATTGCCTTCAACCGTTTCAGCGACTTCATGGCCTGTCTTCTTCAGATGCGGATCGACGAAAGCCCTTTGCCGAAGTATCGCTATCCATCGGCCGGGAGCCTGTATCCGGTGCAGACCTATTTATACATCAAACCCGACCGGGTCGAAAGCCTGCAGGGAGGTGTCTACTATTACCATCCGGCAGAGCACCAGTTAATGCAGTTGTCAGATTCCGACGACGTACACGTCCGGCTGACAGATGCCCACGTTGGCCCGAATATGGCGATCTTCGAGCAGGCGGCTTTTGCACTATTCTCGATCGGCGAATTGAGTGCGATCGAACCCCTCTATGGTGAATGGTCGAAGGATTTCTGTTATCTGGAGGCAGGGTACATCGGGCAACTCCTGATGGATACGGCACCGGATTTTGAGTTGGGCCTGTGCCCAATCGGAAAGCTGGACGTCAAGGCACTGCGAGCAGCGTTTGACTGGCAAGACAGCCAGATATTCGTGCAAGGGTTTCTGGGTGGGCGAGTTGATGCCGGCCAGATCGAAAAGATGAAGCTGTCGGCCCCGCGAGCTGCGCTATCCCGGGAAGATTTGCGGGAGTTCTTGCGGCAGAAACTTCCGGAACACATGGTGCCTTCGAGTTACGTCTTTCTTGACGCGCTGCCGCTCAGTGGCAATGGAAAGCTCGATAGAAAGGCGCTGCCCGGAATTGATGTGCCAAGGCATGGGAGCCCGGAGGCACTCAAGTTTCCGTCCTCGGATCTGGAAAAGTGCGTTGCGGAAATTGCCATGCAGGCGCTGGGAGTTGACCGGATAGGCTTGAACAGCAATCTGTTCGATCTTGGCGCTGACTCGGTGATGATAGTTCGCCTGAACAACCTGTTGGTCGAAGCGTTCGGGCGGGAAATCCCGGTTGTCGAGATGTTTCAGAACCCGACTGTAGGTTATCTGGCGTCCTACCTGAAGGATGAGAAAAAATCGCCATTGGTATCCGTGCAAAGTCGTGCGGAAAAAATCCGCAATGCCCGCAAGCGCCGCATACGGGCATAAGCCGCTATGCGGAAAAAATAGAATCATAAGAAGAGTTGATTGGAGGAGCAGATGTCGGATTATGACGGACTGATCGCAGTAGTCGGTATGAGTGGCCGCTTCCCGGGCGCCAGAGACGTCAATGAATTCTGGAAAAATCTGGTTGATGGACGCGTGTCGCTGACGGAGTTCTCGGCTGATGAATTACGCAAGGAGGGAATAGATCCTTCGCGTTTCGAAGACCCGAATTACGTAAGGAAAGGCTATGTACTGGACAACATCGATATGTTCGATGCCGCGTTCTTCGATATCAATCCGCGCGAAGCGGAATATATCGATCCTCAGCAACGCCTGTTTCTGGAAACTGCCTGGGAATCGCTGGAGCAGGCCGGACATACAGCAGACACCAATGATTTGCTGGTGGGTATGTTCGGCGGGGCCAGCCTGAGCGGCTATCTCGTGACCTATTTCGCGCAAAATTGGACCCTGAGGGATCTGACTTCCGGTATGCAGATCATGTGCGGCAACGACAAGGATTATATTTGCACAAAAACCTCCTACAAGCTCAACCTGCGTGGACCGAGTGTCAACGTACAGGCCGCGTGTTCAACATCGTTGGTGGCGGTATGTCAGGCATACGAGAGCCTGGTGAGTCATCAGTGCGATCTGGCACTTGCCGGTGGTGTTACTGTGCGCGTGCCACATCGGGCCGGATACCTGTACGACGAGGGCAGTCTTTACTCGCCAGACGGCTACTGCCGCAGTTTTGACAAGCAGGCAGGCGGTACGGTATTCGGCAGCGGCGTAGGTGTGGTTGCCTTGCGGCGTTATGACGATGCGATCCGGGATGGCGATCATATCTATGCGGTGATCAGGGGCGCGGCCATCAACAATGATGGTGCCGTTAAGATCGGTTTTACCGCCCCAAGCGCCCGCGGACAGGCGGAAGTGATCACCACGGCCCAGGCCATCGCCGGCGTGGAGCCCGAGTCGATCCAGTATATCGAGGCGCATGGCACCGGCACGCATCTCGGGGATCCGATCGAAGTTTCGGCATTGACCGAAGTATTCCGCAACAGCACCCGAAAGAAAGGGTTCTGCGCAATTGGATCCGTGAAATCCAACGTCGGTCACCTGGAGGCTGCGGCCGGAATCGCAGCCTTTATCAAGGCAAGTATGGCGCTCAAGAACGGCATGATTCCGCCGAGCCTGCATTATACCCAGCCGAATCCGCAGATTGATTTCGACAACAGCCCTTTCTATGTAAATACGAAAGCAACCGCCTGGAAGCGTAATGGCGTTGCGCGCCGCGCCGGCGTCAGTGCTTTTGGCATCGGCGGCACCAACGCGCACGTCATCCTGGAGGAAGCGCCGCCCATCGAACGTGACCCGGTTCTCGAGCGCGGTGCGGAACTGCTGGTGCTGTCCGGCAAGAACGAAGCCGCGCTCAGCGAGCAGATAAAACGCTATCGCGCGCACCTGACGCAACAGGGCGCTTTGGCGCTTGGCGACATCTGTTATACGGCCGGCGCAGGCCGCAGCCATTTTACGCATCGCCTGAGCGTAGTAGCGGGCGAAGTCGCGGAGCTGACCCAACAGCTGGCACAGCTGGAATCCGGGGGTTCGGCAGCGCTTGCGCAGCGCGGCGTGATGGAGGAGGGGCGGCGTCCGAAAGTGGCGTTCCTGTGTACCGGTCAGGGTTCGCAGTACGCCGGCATGGCACGCGAACTGTATGCGCGCGAACCGGTGTTCCGCGCGGTGCTCGACCGTTGTGATGCCTGTCTGCGAAATGATCTCGAGCGGCCCCTGCTCGAGGTGATATTCGGTGCCGACGACGGCAGCCTCGACAAGACCGGCTACACGCAGCCAGCGCTGTATGCGCTCGAAGCGGGACTGGCAGCCCTGTGGTCAGCGTGGGGCGTCACGCCGGATATTGTCATGGGCCACAGTGTCGGTGAATACGCAGCGGCGCATATCGCCGGCGTATTCGGACTGGAAGACGGATTGAAGCTGATCGCAGCGCGCGCACGGCTGATGCAGGCATTACCGGCAGGCGGCGGGATGGCGGCAGTGATGGCATCGGCGGAACGCGTGCAGGCTTTGCTGAAGGGCCGGGAATCGGAGCTCTCGCTGGCGGCCATCAACGGTTCAGAGAGCGTGGTGGTCTCCGGCCCCTCAAAGACGCTGCAGGATCTTTGCACGAGCCTGGAAGGGCAAGGCATCAAGACGCGTCCATTGGCGGTATCGCATGCCTTCCACTCGGCACTGATGGAGCCGATGCTCGACGCCTTCCGCAACATCGCGCGCGGCATTGCCTACCAGGCGCCGAAGCTGGCACTGATATCGAACGTCAGTGGCGAACTGGCGGGCGCCGCCATGGCCGATGCGGACTACTGGGTGCGGCATGTGCGCGCACCGGTGCAGTTTGCCGCCGGCGTGCAGACACTGATGCGCTCGGGCGCAACGGTCTGTGTAGAGATTGGCCCGAAACCGGTGTTGCTGGGCATGGCGCGCGCGTGCCTGCCGGACGAAACAATCAGCTGGCTGCCCAGCCTGCGACCCGGACAGCCGGAACCGCGATCCTTGCTGGAAAGTCTGGGTGCCCTGTATGTTCGCGGTGCCACTGTGGACTGGCGCGGTGTGTACGCCGGGCGGGGTTATCGCAAGGTGGTGCTGCCAACCTATGCATTTCAGCGGAAGCGGTATTGGGCGAACGCGAGCACCACGCCGCAGCCCGGCCGTGCGCGGACGCAATCCGGTGCGGATCGCGGAGTGCCTCACCCGCTGATCGGCCAGCGTCTGCAAATCGCGGGGAGCAATCAGACACGCTATGAGAATTCAATTTCATGCGCCTCGCTCGCGTATCTGAACGATCATCGTGTCTTTGACCGGGCGCTGTTTCCGGCAACCGGTTATGTGGAGATGGCCGTTGCATCCGGTCAGGCGCTCAACCGCGCCTTGGTACTGAAAGACCTACAGCTTCAGCAGCCGATGCTTATTCCCGAGGACGAATCCGTACTGTTGCAATGCGTGCTCACGCCAATCGATGGGGGAGAATATCGTTTCGAAGCATATAGCCTGCCGGTTGCAGAGGAGAATGCCGAGTGGGTGTTTCATGCCTCCGGAAAGCTGGTAGCCGGTTCTGTTGAAAGAGAAACTGCACCTGTTGATCTGGCAGAACTAAAACGCCTGTGCTCAAAAGCGCGGCACAGGGATGCGTACTACCGTCAGTTTGACGAGCGCGGAATTGTTTACGGTCCCGCCTTCCGGACGATACACAATCTGTGGAGTGGCGATAACCAGGCACTTGCCGAGATCCATCTTCCTGACTCGGTACTGCTTGAAGTGAAAAACTATCGCATTCACCCGGCCGTGCTTGACGCATGCCTGCAGGTGGTCGGTGCAGCATTTCCTGAAATCGGAGAAAACATCACCTATCTTCCGATGGGCATCGAATCGGTGAGTGTTATCGGTCACCCGGGTGGGGCCATTTGGGTGCATGCGCAAACCAGGCAGCAGGTTTTCAATGAACCGACATTGCGCGCCGATCTGATCGTATTCGCAGAAAATGGCGAACGACTGGCCTCTATACAGGGCCTGATCCTGGCGCGCGCGAGCCGTTCGGCATTCGCCAAAATCAATCCACAGCAATTGCGCCGCTGGTTGTACCAGGTCGAGTGGAAGGCGCAGCCACTGCAGGGCAGACGATTATCCCCCGATTTTCTGCAGGCACCGCTGGCAATCGAAAAGCAACTTTCAACGGCATTTTCTGAAGTGTTGGCACGCTTCAACCTTGATGGCCACTCCCCGGCATTTGTGCGCATCAGGAAACTTGTCCTGGTCTATATTGCCCGAGCGTTGCAGCAGTTGGGATTGTCGTACGAAGCCGGAATGCGGTTCACTGCTGATGAGCTGATCAATCGCTTGGCAATCGTGCCCAGGCAACGACGGCAGTTCCTGCGCCTGCTGGCGATATTGGAGGAATTCGGCGTTATTGCGCGGGTGGACGACGCATGGGTCGTAAGACTGGCACCAAACCTCGACGATCCCGCCGCGGAAATCAACTGTCTGTTACAGGAATATCCCGACATCGAAGGCTTGCTGACCCTGCTTTCGGATTGCGGTGTGGTGATTGCCGGGATGTTGTCTGGCGATGTGGATCCCCTGCAGATCATATTTCCGCAGGGCAGTACCGCCAAGGCGACTCGATTATATACCGAACTTCCCGCTGCACAGGCGATGAATGAGATGTTGCGCCGATCCATTCAGGCTGCACTCGCCAGTATGCCGGCTGGGCGGCAGCTGCGAATACTTGAAATTGGCGCGGGAACCGGGGGCACTACCGGCTTTGTGTTGCCGTATCTACCGCCCGATCGAACGCTGTATACCTATACGGATATCTCCCACGCGTTTCTCGGCAAGGCGAAGGAACGCTTTGGCGATTACCAGTTCATCGACTACCGGATACTCAATGTCGAACTGGGTCCCGCCGCGCAGGGATTCGGGCAGCATGAGTTCGATATCGTGGTGGCGGCCAATGTTTTGCACGCAACCAAAGACCTGCGCAAGTCTGTGAAATACGCGCACTGGCTGCTGGCGCCGGGCGGCATGCTGGTCATGCTGGAGGGAACCAGGCCGTCGCTGTCTGTCGATCTTATCTTCGGCTGGACAGACGGCTGGTGGCGTTTTGAGGATTCCGGCCTGCGCGATGCGCACCCGCTGATCTCGCCTAAACAATGGCGGACTGTCCTCACCGAAATCGGCTTTGCGCAGGTGGGCGCATTCCCCGCAATCGATAGCGACACCGTCAGCGAGCACGACCTGTCGGTAATTCTCGCGCAGAACAGTGCGACACGCGCAGACCATGCTGGTAGCGGGCGTCAGTGGATGATCCTTGACGACGCGCAGTCCACGGGTAATTGCCTGATAAAACTGCTGGAGTCGCAGGGGGAGCGCTGCCTGCGCGTACGCATTGGCACCAGATTTGCGAAAACCGGGGAGCGCAGCATCGAATTGCGCCCGGGATCGGAGGAAGATTTTCAGGCGTTGCATGATCTCGTGCTGACCAGCTGGAAAGACCTGGCTGGCGTGGTCGATCTGTGGGGCCTGCATGCCGGTGACGCGCAAATCAGGACGGGTGAGGAAATGCTGGATGCTTCCGAAGTGGCGTGGGGCAGCGCGCTTTATCTTGCCAAAATCCTGTCTTTGCAAGCAACCGCCAGGCCACCGAGGTTGTGGCTGGTGACCCGTGGTGCGCAGTCCGCGGAAAATGATCTCTCGTTGTCGGGCCTTGTGCAGTCGCCGCTATCGGGGCTGGCAAAAGCCGTCGCCATGGAGAATCCGGAGCTGCGCTGCACCTGTATCGATCTCGACCCGCGGACAGCCGATGGCGACGCTGAAATGCTGGCGCAGGAGATCTGGACTTCCGGTGCCGAGGATCAGATCGCTTTGCGTGGGCAGCGCCGCTATGTGGCACGGCTGGTACGTTGTGCCCTGGAAAACGCCGTTGTGAACCAGCCGGCGCATAGCGGAACGCTTGAGGTCAATGACGCAGCCTCTGGCGAACCCAGGATTGAGTTCCGCAAGCAGGCAAGCTACCTGATTACGGGCGGTCTGGGTGGGCTGGGTCGGACTGTGGCGCGCTGGATGGTGGAGCGCGGCGCAGGGCGCATCGTATTGGTTGGACGCAGCAGTCCCGACGACGCGGTGCAAAAGGAATTGCGGCAGTTGCGCGAGTTGGGCGCCGAGATTGTCGTTGCACGGGCGAACGTGTCGGATTCTGAAGAACTGGCGCGGATATTGTCGCAGACCAAGAATGATGATTTCCCTCTGCGCGGCGTCTTCCATTCAGCAGGTATACTGGATGACGCCTTGCTCGTGCACCAGGACAGTAAAAGGTTCAGACGGGTGTTGTCATCAAAGGTTGCCGGCGCATGGAATCTGCACTACCAGACACTGGACAGTGAGCTGGACATGTTTGTGCTGTTTTCATCACTGGCCTCGCTATTGGGCAGTGCCGGACAGGCAAATCATTCGGCCGCCAATGCCTTCCTCGATGCCATAGCGCACCACCGCCGCACGCTCGGCCTGCCTGCACTAAGCATAAATTGGGGTGCATGGGCAAAAGTGGGTTCTGCGACCGATGTCACCACCACCAATCTGTTATTCAAGGGTTTGGAGGCCATAGAGCCCGAGCAGGGAATATGGATCATGGAACAACTTCTTCTGCGTGACCTTGCGCAGGTGGCAGTATTGTCATTGGACTGGTCGCAGGCCGGATCCCGAAATGTAACGATGCCCCTGCTTTCGGAACTCATGCAGGCATCGAACCAGCTACGTGAGGCGGCCGGGGAGTTTCTGCAGAAACTTCGGGAAGCGGCCGTTGAAGACCGCATTGGACTGATCACGGCCTTCGTGCGTACGCAGTTGGTAAATGTACTGGGGCTCGACTCGACTGCAATTGTTGATTCTCAACAGGGCCTGTTTGACATCGGCCTGGATTCGCTGACCGCCGTGGAATTCAGAAACCGCATTCAGCGCGGCCTGAACTGTACCCTGTCATCTACCCTCGCATTCAATTATCCCTCCATCGATGCAATAGTGACATACCTTCGCCAATCGGTGCTCGACGTTGATATTCCGGTGCAGGAAAAGGATGTGACGGTATCCATGGTGGATCCTGGCATCGCTGCCCTCGAGCATGATCTTGATGATCTTTCCGGCGAAAAATTAAACCAGTTGCTCGAAGATGAGCTCGAGAAAATAAAACAGGATGCCTGATTTCATGAGTAACACAGAAATGGATCGGGATAATCATCTGGTCAAAAAGGCCCTGCTTGAGCTGCGGCGGATGCGGACCCGGCTGGAATCGGAGCAGCGAATGCGTTCCGAGCCGATCGCAATTGTGGGAACTGCCTGTCGGTTCGCGGGTGGTACGGAATCGACTGAAGCCTTTTTCGAACTTCTGAGGAATGGAGTTGATACCATCAGGGAGATCCCGCGTGATCGTTGGGATATTGATGCGTACTACGATTCCGATCCAGGTGCCAAGGGCAAGATGTATGTGCGTCATGGCGGATTCCTGGATCAAGTGGACTTGTTCGATCCAGAGTTCTTCGGCATCAGTGGACGCGAGGCGCTCACGCTCGACCCGCAGCAGCGCCTGCTTCTGGAAATGGCGTGGGAGGCGCTGGAGAACGCCGGTGTTGCCGCCACGGCATTGCGCGGTGGGCGCACTGGGGTGTATTTCTCCGCCATGAATACCGATTACATGCAGGTTACCCACGACGCCGATGCTGTCGATGTGCATACCAGCACCGGCACCATGTCTGCTGTGGCGGCGGGGAGACTGGCATATGTGCTGGGTTTGCAGGGCCCCGCCATGATGGTGGATACCGCCTGTTCCTCAGCTCTCGTGGCCGTGCACCTGGCCTGCCACAGCTTGCGACGCAGGGAATGCGACCTGGTGGTGGCGGGTGGCGTGAATCTGATGCTGGCGCCGCATATGATGGTCATTGAATGTACCACTCACATGCTGGCAAAGGATGGCCGTTGCAAGACTTTCGATGCCGCGGCAAATGGCTTCGGACGCGGTGAAGGTGGCGGTATGGTGGTCCTTAAGCGTTTGTCCGATGCGAAGGCCAGTGGTGACAACATCATCGCAGTGATCCGTGGTTCCGCAGTCAATCACGATGGACGTAGCAGCGGTTTATCGGTCCCCAATGGATTGGCCCAGGAAAGCGTAATACGCGAGGCTCTGAAAGACGCAGGTGTGGAGGCGGCTGATATCGACTATGTCGAGGCGCATGGCACCGGCACGAAACTCGGTGATCCGATCGAGATCGGTGCATTGCACAGTGCGGTTGGCCGCGGCCGCGCCAGTGACAATCCTTTGCTGGTCGGTTCGGTGAAAACCAATCTTGGCCACCTTGAGTGGGCGGCGGGAATTGCGGGCCTGCTGAAGACCGCGTTGGCATTGCAGCACAAGGAGATCCCGCCGCATATACACCTCAGGGAATTGAATCCACTGATTGTCTGGGAAGGAATGAACATACAAGTGCCTACCCGCTGCCACCCCTGGCCGCAGAACGGATCGCGCCTGGCTGGTGTCAGCTCCTTCGGATTAAGCGGCACCAACGCGCACGTCATCCTGGAGGAAGCGCCGCCCATCGAACGTGACCCGGTTCTCGAGCGCGGTGCGGAACTGCTGGTGCTGTCCGGCAAGAACGAAGCCGCGCTCAGCGAGCAGATAAAACGCTATCGCGCGCACCTGACGCAACAGGGCGCTTTGGCGCTTGGCGACATCTGTTATACGGCCGGCGCAGGCCGCAGCCATTTTACGCATCGCCTGAGCGTAGTAGCGGGCGAAGTCGCGGAGCTGACCCAACAGCTGGCACAGCTGGAATCCGGGGGTTCGGCAGCGCTTGCGCAGCGCGGCGTGATGGAGGAGGGGCGGCGTCCGAAAGTGGCGTTCCTGTGTACCGGTCAGGGTTCGCAGTACGCCGGCATGGCACGCGAACTGTATGCGCGCGAACCGGTGTTCCGCGCGGTGCTCGACCGTTGTGATGCCTGTCTGCGAAATGATCTCGAGCGGCCCCTGCTCGAGGTGATATTCGGTGCCGACGACGGCAGCCTCGACAAGACCGGCTACACGCAGCCAGCGCTGTATGCGCTCGAAGCGGGACTGGCAGCCCTGTGGTCAGCGTGGGGCGTCACGCCGGATATTGTCATGGGCCACAGTGTCGGTGAATACGCAGCGGCGCATATCGCCGGCGTATTCGGACTGGAAGACGGATTGAAGCTGATCGCAGCGCGCGCACGGCTGATGCAGGCATTACCGGCAGGCGGCGGGATGGCGGCAGTGATGGCATCGGCGGAACGCGTGCAGGCTTTGCTGAAGGGCCGGGAATCGGAGCTCTCGCTGGCGGCCATCAACGGTTCAGAGAGCGTGGTGGTCTCCGGCCCCTCAAAGACGCTGCAGGATCTTTGCACGAGCCTGGAAGGGCAAGGCATCAAGACGCGTCCATTGGCGGTATCGCATGCCTTCCACTCGGCACTGATGGAGCCGATGCTCGACGCCTTCCGCAACATCGCGCGCGGCATTGCCTACCAGGCGCCGAAGCTGGCACTGATATCGAACGTCAGTGGCGAACTGGCGGGCGCCGCCATGGCCGATGCGGACTACTGGGTGCGGCATGTGCGCGCACCGGTGCAGTTTGCCGCCGGCGTGCAGACACTGATGCGCTCGGGCGCAACGGTCTGTGTAGAGATTGGCCCGAAACCGGTGTTGCTGGGCATGGCGCGCGCGTGCCTGCCGGACGAAACAATCAGCTGGCTGCCCAGCCTGCGACCCGGACAGCCGGAACCGCGATCCTTGCTGGAAAGTCTGGGTGCCCTGTATGTTCGCGGTGCCACTGTGGACTGGCGCGGTGTGTACGCCGGGCGGGGTTATCGCAAGGTGGTGCTGCCAACCTATGCATTTCAGCGGAAGCGGTATTGGCCTAAACACCCGATGACCAGGCAGCGTGTGCCGGAAAATTCGGCACAATCACCAATAGTCCGTTTTCTGGAACAAGGCGATTCTGCCGGACTTGCCGGCTTGTTCAGAAGCAGTGGTTCATTCAATCGCGGAGAGCAGGAAATTCTACCCTCCGTTGCCAGGTGGTTGGTGGATCGGCATCAACGAGATCGCAGTGCTGACATTGTAAGTGACTGGCTGTATGGGATTGAATGGAATGAATGCCGGATGTCGGCATCGCCCACAGTGAAAAGCGAGCCCGGATACTGGCTGGTGCTTTCCGGTTCGAGGCTTGGCGCTCAACTGGCGAGGATCATTGCGGCGAATCATCAAGGTTGCATTACTGTGTTACATGGACCTCAGTTTGCCAGTCCGGATCAGGGTGATTGGTGTGTGGATCCGTCGCGTCTGGCGGATTTCGAGCGACTGCTGGATGAAGGGCAGGCGCGTGCCGGTTTGCCGCTTCTTGGGATTTTGCATCTGTGGCCGGCGGAGAGCCCGGCTACCGGCACTTTCGACGCTGCCGATTTCACTGGCTGTTGCAGTCTGTTGCATCTCGTTCAGTCACTGCACAGCAAGCGCATTGTGCCAAAATCAGGAATCTGGACTGTTACCCGCGGCATGTTTCCGGCAGCAGGTAAGGAAAAATCCCGCTGTATCGGGCATGCGCCGCTCGCAGGCCTCGCACAGACTATTGCCCTGGAACATGGTGAATTGTGGGGTGGTATTATCGATCTCGCGCCGGAAGCTGATGACAGCGAGGCAGAGCGTTTGTTCAACCGGATCACCGATCCGCAGGGAGAAACCCGGGTTGCATTCCGCGGCGGAATGCAGTTTGCACCGCGCCTGGTACGCCTAGGAAGTATCGAAACCGGTATATTTTCCGCGCATCCGGAGGGGTGTTACCTGATTACCGGCGGAACCGGTGCGCTGGGGTTGCGAATTGCCCGGTGGCTGGCGGAGCGGGGCGCGCGTCATCTTGTTTTGGTGGCGCGTGGCGCGGGAATGCCGGAGCTGAGGGCCGCGATCAGACACATGCAGGAATCCGGTGTGTCGGTTTCCGTCGAGCGAGCCGATGTGGCGGACCGCCAGGCGCTGAAAGCGGTGTTCGAAACTATCGAGGCTCGTGCTCAACCGTTACGCGGCGTAATTCATGCGGCAGGAACTCTGGATGACGCGGTATTGCAGAAGCAGGACTGGGTGAGATTCAGCCGGGTTCTGGCGCCGAAGGTGGCGGGAAGCTGGAATTTGCATGAACTGACGGCCGGCATGTCGCTCGACTTTTTTGTCATGTTCTCATCGGCCGCATCGGTCTTTGGCGCGGCCGGCCAGGGTAACTACGCCGCCGGAAATGCATTTCTTGACGCGCTTGCCCATTATCGCCGGTCATGTGGTTTGCCGGGACTCAGCATTAACTGGGGACCCTGGGCGGACGTCGGCATGGCGGCGCAATTGGAAGAAAAAGACCGGCTGCGCATGACCACCCGGGGAATCGGCATGATTGATGTCGATACGGGACTGGCAGCGCTGGAGCGCATGATTGCCTCGCAAGCCGGGATGACGGGTGCTGCGCAGCAGATCGCGGTGCCGATCGCGTGGGCGGAGTTAAGCCGAACGCTTTCGGGCTCATCCGGATTGTCATTCCTGTCGAAAATCGCCGACTTCGAACCGGCAGCCAATGAAACTCGCCAGACAAAATCGGATGTGCTTGGACGCATCACAGCCGCCGAATCAGGCCAGCAGGTGGAGACCATTCTTACCTACCTGAAGTCGCTGACTGCAAGTACGCTCAAGGTGGATGAGACCCGCGTTACCGGCGACTCCGACCTGACGGAGTTGGGGATAGACTCGCTGATGATTATGGAAATGCTTGAATGCATCAAGCGTGATTTCGATTTGATGGTCTATCCACGCGAGGTCTACAGTAACCCGAGGCTGGCCGATCTCGCCGGCTATCTCGCGCGCGAACTGGAGAACTCGCGCATGGATACGAACCAGGTGGACAGCGGTGTGAAACAGCGTGCTGACCGGCAGGATTCGCGTGTCGTCACGATATCCGATCCAAGAGCGGGTCTGCCTGCAGACTTTAAGCCGCTCGACCCGATGGTGTTCCTGCTGTCAGCACCGCGCAGTGGGTCGACGTTGTTGCGTGTTATGCTGGCTGGACATCCCGCCCTGTTTTCACCGCCGGAACTGCATCTTTTGCCCTACGTCACGATGGCACAGCGCCATGAAGGCTTGAAGGAGTCCTATCTCGAGCAGGGTCTGCAGCGTGCATTGATGGAGATCAATGGCGTCGATGCGGACCATGCGCAGGCCGTGCTGGATGATCTCATAGACCATGACGCACCAATTGTAGAAGTCTATGCAACGTTGCAAAAGCTCATCCATCCGCGCATCCTGGTCGATAAATCCCCGACCTATGCCCTTGACCCGATGGTGCTTGAACGGGCAGAGGCGATGTTCTCCGGCGCCAGGTACATACACCTGGTTCGCCATCCGGCCTCTTCCATTGAGTCTTTTGCGCGCATGCGAATGGACAAACTTATGGGGCCGGGTTCGACAGATCCCTATGGTACGGCCGAAGAGGTGTGGCTGAACGGCAATCGGAATATCGCTCATTTTCTGAGAACCATTTCTGCGGACCGGGTTCACCGGATCCGGTTTGAGGATCTGGTCTCCAACTCGGAGAGGGCGCTCAGGACGTTGAGTGATTTTCTGGGTCTGGAATTCGATGCCGCCATGGTTGATCCCTATGGGGGACAGAGAATGACCGACGGCATTCGTGCGACTTCGCGGCCCATCGGAGATCCGAATTTTTTGCAACGTCGCGAGGTTGAGACAGACAAGGCAGCGGCATGGATGAACATACGCTTGCCGCGCCCGCCCGGCCCGGACACGGTGAAACTGGCCGAGTCGCTCGACTATGTTGTCAAGACAATTGCTTCTGGCACTACGCCTTGCGACCTGGATGTGATGACTTCGCCAATGACGGAGCGATTTCTCGAAGCGCGTGGGTTACGGTTCTGCCTGTGCGGCTGGGGGGAAGAAAATGCGCCATTGATTGTGTTGCTGCATGGAATACTGGACCAGGGCGCCAGCTGGGAACAGGTGGCGATACGACTTGCCTGTGAAGGCTATCGGGTGATTGCTCCGGACCTGCGCGGGCATGGTCGTTCTTCAGCAGTCGGCGCAGGTGGCTCCTACAGTCTGCTGGACTTCGTCGCCGACCTGGATGTCATCCTTGGACAGCTCACCGACAGACCATTTACGCTGGTAGGCCATTCCCTTGGGACAATTCTGTCGGCGATGTATGCCGGAACCCATCCGGACCGGGTGACGTCCCTGGTGCTGGTCGAAACCGTGTTACCGGTCAACAGCGGCAATGACGCAGGGTGGAACCAGATCAAGACGCAGATCAAATATCTGTCCACTCCTCCGGTACATGGGGTCATGGCGGATATTGATGTCGCTGCCGAAAAATTACGGCAGATGACGCCCAATCTGTCTGCGCGCTTTTCGCGGCGTCTGGCGACGCGCATCACAAAACCCAGCGGGAACGGCCTGATCTGGTCGTGGGATCCGCTGCTCGGAACGCGCGCCGGTATTTCCGGCGGCATCACTGCAGACAAGGCCGGCTATTTACAGCTTCTTGGGAAAATAGAAATGCCGCTGACACTGTTGTTTGGTGACTCCAGCCGTCTCAACCGGCCGGCCGATATTGCGATATTGAAAGCGGCCATGGGCCATGCGCAACAGTACACACTAAAAGGTGGCCACCAGCTGCACTTCGATGCACCGGTAGATGTTAGCTACTACATAGTACAAGCGGCCGCGCAGAGTGTCGACGTGGCAAAGACCCATCTCACTTTGGAGGCTCAGAACTGAACCATGGCTCAATCACCAAATCGCAACTTGCTGGATTATGCCGAGATTCCCCTTGCCTTGGGATCGTTCGTATTTTTCAGAGTCACAAGGCTTGTGATGATTGGATTCGTCGGGCTGGTTAATCGCGCCAGACGCGGAAAGGCAAATGGATGGCGCGTCATTTCGGCGGACTTTATCGCCAAACCCCTGGCTTTGCCTGTATTCATGACGAAGGCTCCACGATGGAACCCGCACGCGGTTATTGCCACGGCGGGCCCGCTGGTTGTGAAGTCCTCAATTACAATGGATGCCGCTCAGGCCAATGCGTCGGCTAAGACCTGGGGGCTCTCGCTACAGCCGATGGGTCGAGGCAGGGAAGAGCGTATCTCATCTGCCGGTGCCACGGATGCACCGCTAAAGACGCTGAAGCTGCCGCCAGGAAACTATATGGTGGTGATGCGATATTACGGCCCAGGCAAACAGGCGAGCTTGCCGGCTATTCGAGTAGACGACCACGATCAGGTTGGCGCCCAGATGCTTGAGCCGGATAATAACCGGTTTTACGGATCGCTTTCGCAACGCTCGAACTGGTTATATGCCTGGCTCGGTTTTTACGTGTATACCATGTTGCGGTTTGTGGATTGGCTGCCCGGGTCTTTTGTCAGCAAGCAATACCTGCCGGCAGGTGATCCGGAAACGAGGTATGAATTTGGTGCCGTACGTCGTGGCACCGCGCAGCGGATCAGCGTGCGACCGGGGACGTTATCGGACTACGCGATCTACTTCACGCGCTACAATCGCGCCAGCTTTCCTGTCCTATCAAAGGAGATAGATACTCCGGATTGTACCATCGGAGGCGCCAAGGAAGACGGTTTCTACCTGATCCGGATGCTATTGCGCAAGGGGAGCGGTGACTCAAATGCCGATGACCTGTTAACAGTTACAGACATCGTAGCGACGTGATTGCGGCAGGTAACCAACATGATAGTCATCTCTTGGACATGAGACATCGGCAGGTGACGTCTTGATATTCATACATTCAACTAAAACGACGCACACTACATTATGAATGACTGCGATACCGTTGTGATTGGTTCAGGCATAGGCGGACTGACGGCTGCGCTTTGTCATGCCCAGGCAGGCGAGAAGGTAATCGTGACGGAACAGCATTACGTACCGGGTGGCTGGTGCCATACATTTACCATGGAAGGCAACCATTTCGACACCGGTGTCCATTACATTGGTGAACTGTACAAAGGAGGGCTCCTCAGAAATACCTTCGAAGGACTGGGATTGGGTGGTGATTTGAGATTTTGCGAGATGAATCGCGCCGGCTATGAGCACGTATTCATCGGTGGAGAACGCTACGACTATCCGGTTGGCAAGGAACAATTCCGGGATTACCTTACGGAAAGGTTCCCGCACGAGGCAGCCGGAATCAGGAAATTTCTAGAAAAGACCGGAAAATTCACCACCGAACTGCCGCCGCTCCTGAAGATCGAGAGTCTCGTCGATGTCCTGAAATTGCCGTTTACCGCGCCTTCGACAATCAGGTGGACCTTCGGGAGCTACGACAAATTCATGCGGCGCTATCTCAAGGATGAGCGTCTGATACAGATGTTATCGGCCCAGGCAGGGGATCACGCCATGCCGCCAGATTCCATTACTGCGACCATGCACGTGGAAATTTTGGAGCACTATCTGCGCGGATCCTATTACCCGCAAGGCGGCGGCCATCGGCTGGCAAGAGCGTACATCAGAGCTCTGAAACGACATAATGGCAAGGTGTTGCTGGAAACGAAGGTGGAGAAGATATTGACGGAAGGGCGAGGAAGGGCGAGGAAGGTGACCGGCGTCAAGCTGGCTAATGGGGATGAGATCCGCTGCAACAAAGTTATCTCGAATGCAGATCCACATCTGACTTTTACAAAAATGCTTGAGCAGGAAACCCTGAGCAAGCGACTGCGCCGCCGCCTGAACAAGACACGCTATTCGCCATGTTGTCTGTATCTGTTTTTCGCGACCGATATCGACCTGAAATCGAGGGGTTTCGATTCCGGAAATTACTGGCACTACAACCTGCCTGATGTGAGTGAAGTCTACAAGGTGTGCATGGATGAGAAGCTGTGGAATGAAGAGGAATTCCCGTTTTTTGCAATGGCAATTCCGACGCTGAAGGATCCCTCCAGGAAGAGCCGGCATCGACACACGCTGGAAGCTCTGACGTATTTACCGTACAAGATTTTTGAAAAATGGCAGAACAGTACACTCGGAGGCAGGCCGGATGACTATCTGGAATTCAAGGATCGGCTGAAGGAACGTTTCCTGGACAATATAGAGAAACTAATTCCCGATATACGTCAGGATCTGAAGTTCTGCGAGGTTGGCACTCCGCTGACCAGCGCATTCTACAATGACGCCACCAACGGTAACATGTTTGGGACTGAAAAAAGCCCTTCGCAGACGGTACCTTTCGCATTTCCCATGAGCACTGAAATCAAGAACCTCTATATGTGTGGTGCGAGCACACTTGGCCACGGAATAGCCGGAGCACTTTTTTCTGGCATGGCGGTATCCAGAATCTCACTGAAGTGCAGCCTGGATGATCTCCTGAAATTCAAGAATGAGGAGATCACCGTTTATCAATGCGAGGACATAGAGAGCTGGCCAGAGCAGTATCGAAAAACAATTAACGAGAGATGGTATGGCTGATGCCGGTCATTACACCATGAAACGGAAGGTCGGAAAAGTCGTAATCCGGCATATTCCAGCGCCATGACTGTAAGCATCTCCGCAAATATCATTGTCAGGGAATAGAGGGCAGTGCCGTGCTGTCGCTACTTCCAGATGAAGTTCACCTGTGGCTGGTATTTGAACATGATGTACAGAAGCATTTGTTTGAAGAATACCGGAATTTACTGACCGACGAGGAGCAACGACAGGAGAAGCAGTTCCATTTTGAGCGGGATCAGGTCAGGTATCTCATCACACGTGCGCTGGTCAGGACGGTGCTGTCTCGATATTCAGCCTATGAGCCAGGATATTGGCGCTTTAAGCGTAGTGAGCATGGTAAACCAGTACTCGCGAACGGAGATCGCTTCACGAGTACTCTGTCGTTTAATATTTCACATACTGATGGACTCGTTATATTAGGTATTTCACATAATCATGCCGTCGGTGTCGATGTGGAAAATATCCATCGCAAGACGGCATCGCTTGAGATAGCAGACCAGTCTTTTTCGTCCGAGGAAGCGGCTGTTCTTCGTGCGCTGTCAGGCCCAGCGCAGACTGAGCGGTTCTTCCATTATTGGACACTCAAAGAATCGTATATGAAGGCCAGAGGAATGGGGCTGTCAATACCTATGGAGCAATTCAGCTTTGACTTTCCGGATGCGAAGGGTATGACGGTTTCGTTTCGGAAATCCCTGAAAGACTTCTCTGCTGGCTGTCGATTCTGGTTACTTCAACCTTCACTTGAACACATTGTTGCCGTGTGTGTTGAAGGATCGGAGAGTTCTTGCCAGCATCTGGTTCTGAGAAAGGCAGTGCCACTTGGCATGGAGGAACCATTTGGCTGTGCGGTACTGCGTCAATCCCATACAGAAACAGAAAGATGACAACTCTTGGCTTGGGCGTGAGGTCTCCGCGATAATCAAGGCATGTAGCGGTGGTCAGTCGGCGCGTCATTGCCGCGCAAGGAGATGGCGGGGCCTTGGGTCGCATCTCATGAACAGAAATTTTCCGCCGGTTCAGGGTCAATTCGCGCAGGAAATACGCCGTGCAAGCAGACTCATTTTGTTCTGCAAGAAACTTCCCATTGACCGCTGCAAGGACGGTCCGTACAGTACTTAAGCGCCGTTGC